>Ga0105237_10010093_pt1 | contig 10072 bp, 8 predicted proteins | sample KBSC24metaG_FD_81520 | JGI IMG/M metagenome (GOLD analysis project Ga0105237, IMG submission 81520) | Corn rhizosphere microbial communities from Kellogg Biological Station, Michigan, USA - KBS C2-4 metaG | ecosystem: Host-associated > Plants > Roots > Rhizosphere > Soil | place: Michigan, USA... | reverse complement strand
CTTCAGGCATTTGCCCTGCAACTTACCTTCTACCGCGCATCCCTGGAAATTCCACTTGCTGCCCGTTGCATCGTCCATAAACACAGCCGCCGGTTCCGCAATCCGATAAAAACCCGTCACCCCGGCAACGCGCGCATGAAAGACACGAATCGATTGATAGTCCGGTCCCACCAAAAGTAATACCGGCTCGCCGGCAATTCGGTCCACCACCAGCTTCTCTTTCAATACCCGGTCCAGCAGGAACGCGCGACTGGCACCGAAGGCCTGTACGCCCAGCATCAAGTCGCGGGCACCCAACGAGTGCTCGTTGAAGCTGATCACTGTCGGCGCCTTCTTCATCCGCACATCCCAGTCCTTGGGCGCGTAATCGGAGACGAACTCAGGGACATCATTAAACACCATGCCCTGAGGCGCTTCCGCTTTCCAGGTAAAGAACGTGAGTTCGTCTGAGAGGATAAGTTGCAGTTGGGCGCCCTTCAAGGGCCCGGAAATCGCCGCTCCACTGATCTGCTGCCAGTACGTGCCCGTCTCCTCATCGCGCATGATGAAGTTCTGGTTATTGATGCCGGCTAAGTGGAACGTCAGCGGCACCCCGTTTACCATTCTGCTCCACACCAGACCGGTGTGACAGAGCGTTCAATAAGTAGCGGCGACGGGGGTGCCACCCACTTGGTCGTTCAGCACGTGATGGTAGGACATGCTGCGAATTGGATACGCGCGCGCCTGGTCGTTGATCCGAATCGCGATGACCTTCTCGTCGCCATCGAGCTTCACGTCCGATGGCTGCGAAAACGAGGCACGTGCCACCGGGTGAAACATTAATTCATAAATATTCACGCGGGACGCGTAGGCCAGTACCACCGTAATTACCACTCCCAGACCAGCGAGGACTCCACGCCACAAGCCCATCGAACGCCAGTACGTATAGAATGCGATCGCTGCCGTCAAAGCCGCCGCACTTGCCGCGATCACCCGGAATCGCGCCACGACAAGCGCGACTGCCAGTTCCTGTGCGCCCTGGTGCCGGAAGGGACGAATTACGTAGATCGGATAGCCGACAGCGAAGAGTGCGATCGCCACGCAGGCGAGCACGATGAGTGTCAGGGTCAGACGCTTACGCTGCATGGCAGTTCCTTCCAATTCTGACGAGCATACCGAAGCGGCACGCGAATGGTCTATAACGGAAAAGGACTATTTCCGGCCCTTCGGCAGTTGCCACGCTTCATCGAACAATCCCGCCGCCGCGATATCGCCAACCTCCGCGCCGTCTTTCACCTTCATCACCGCAAAGTCGCCCATCCGAGGCATCCCATAGTCGCCCCGATACTCCCGATCCTCGATCGTCAGACCCGTGTTCAACACCACATAGTGAGAAGGATTGATCGGACTCGGATATACCAGCGCCGGGAAATGCTCCGCGGCATCGAACTTCCGCTCGCCGAGCGTCACAGACTCCCGGTTCCACTGCACGGGTAACTTCGAAGCGATCTTCGCAATCCAGGCGTTGCTGCCCGGATCGCCGAACAGCACGACGTTATATTTCCCAAAGTCCGCCTCGGTGAGGTCCTTGTCGTCAATCAGACGGGGATGGGCGCGCAGCCACTTGGCGTACAGATGATCGAATCGCGCCAGCGTACGCAAGGCCTGCTGGTTCACCCCTTCATTCCACGGCTTGCCGGTGGGACGCACCAGGAGGAAAGGATCCAGAAAAGCGTCGTCGATCGGACCCTGCAACGCGTGAACTTTGTGAAGGCCTGCGGACTTTCCAGCTCGTGCTACCCGCCAACCCGTTAGCGTCTTTTCCAGTGCAATCTCGGCACCCGGCTTCACGCGCAAGATCTGTCCATCAATGCGGATTTCGCTGGCGCGATCGGTCTCCCGCAGCACCAGGTGCGTCAGATTCTTTGTCGTGATGCGATATTTCTGCCGTGCGTCATCGCGCTCCGCATCCACTTCCGCCCGTTCGTAATGTTTCGCCAGCTCGTCCAGCGTCACCCAGTAATCCCGGTTGTAACGCGTCGTATAGGTCAGAAAGCGAATATGCGAAGGTGAGACTTGCCCACGATCGCCATACTCCTTCAGGAACGCATCCAGCCGCACCCGGACCTCGGGACTGGTTCCGTGTCCCGTCTGTTTGGAGATCAGGAAAATCGCGGGAGTGCCTTTGGCCGAAAGATCGTTAGCGTCGGGTCCGACCGACGGAAACCCTTCCTTCTCAAGCTGCTCCCGGACCTTGATCGATGATTCCAACTGCCCGCGCGTCGGCGTGCCAGGGGGTACCGTAGGCAAACAGCAGACCTGGGTGTCCGCATCGCCATCGTGCCCGGCCAGCGGGAGGTTGAAGAAATTCAGCGCCCACTCCGTATAGTTCTCCCAAATGCGCAGCGTCGCCTGCTGGTAGTCCGTCAGTCCCGGCATCTGACTACGGCGCGACCACGTCCCGGCGCCGATCTCCGCCGCAGCCCAGCGATCCGGATAATGCACCGCCAGGTGCCATGCCCCTTCGCCTCCCATTGAGAATCCGCGGAGCAGAATGCGCGCAGGGTCGATCTTGTACCGGCTCCCTACCGCTTGAATCGACTCGAACACATCCGTCTCTCCGGCGAAGTGCCAACCAGCGCCGTTCCACCTGCCGTAGACATCCAGTTGAATCTGCCCCGCATCGGCGACGGGGGGACGAGACGGCCCCTGATTCGGGAACGAATATAGGAAATCGGCCTCCGTCAGACGCGCAGCGCGCCCGTGCAGCCAGACATACAGCCGCGCTGGCTTGCTGGCATCATACGACGCCGGGAGCGTCACGCCGTAAGGCTGCACGGAACCATCCAGCGCCGAATAGAAACCATGCGTACGGCGCGACGGCGACATCCAGGACGATTGACCCGTCTGCAACTGCTTCGCCCGTTCCAATCCTGTGTCGAGCACCGCAAGCGTGTGCTGGAAGCCTTCGACGGTGAAATAATCTTCCGGAAATTCGACCAGCATCCGGCCCGCTTTCGCGTACACTTCCACATCAGCCACCAGATCGCTCTTGGGCGAGCGCGACTTCAGGGTGCGGACCAGCCCCTCAAGTTCCTCGACCTTAGACTGCACCTGCATTTTCTGTTCGTCACTTGGTACGAACGGCGGAGCCTGGGCGCGCCCCGTCTTTTGTTGAGGCGGTTGTGCCAGGAGGACGAGTGCGGCGGGAAGCAGAAGCAGGGCACAGACGGAACGTTGCATGGATCCTCAATTCTTGAGTCGGGCGGAACAGATTATATCAATGTGTCCCAGCGATAACACTCAAGACATCACTTAGTCCAGGAAGGTGGTATGAGGCATAAACGGAAAAGGCAAGCTACCGTTTGAACGGCAGCTTGCCTTTTAGCCGAGGATGACGAAACTCTTACTTAAAACCAGTCCGAAATCAGACGCGTCGGAATTTACGGAAACAACCGGCGAATAACAGGCCGCCGCCAACCAGGAACATACTCATGGGTTCTGGAGTGGCTTGGGTGGTAGTACCGCATCCGGTAAGGCAAACCTCGCCGGGAACGTTAAACCCAGCGTCAGTATTGAAACTGAAGGTCGCCGCCGTAACAGTGGTCGCTGAAGTGACACCGCTAACCGCAAAGCTAAAGGTTGCTATCTGATCAATGAGGGGATTATGGTTATCTTGCTTTAGGGACGCGTTCGCATTGGTGTAGGGTCCAGGACCGATGATTCCCTGATCCTGATCGCCCGGCAGCGAATCCAGATGGATCACCGCTCCACTGCTAGTTAGGGTCCACGGATCGATCGGAACGCCTGCCGTCGAGTCCCCGTGAAGGTCGATCAGGGTAGCTACTGGGGTAGTGGTGGTGCTCAATGCAGAGCCGGGCGCTGTGCTGAGAGTGAAAAAAAGATCAGTCAGCAACTGCGTGGCACTCGTCGGATTCGCGAGGAGGTTAGTCAACGTCACCGAGATGGTGCCGTTGTCGTTGGTGGTAATGGAGGCGGTGGCTGAAACTGGCTGGCCCCCCGTGGTCGAACCGGCTGGGGTCTGAAAAAAGATGGTACTTGCCATCGTCAAACTGACCGTTAGAAAAAACGAACTTAAAAGCTTCCGCATGCTATCTTCCGCCTAGTTGTGATTACTATCCTTGGCTAACTATCTGCCGTAGTTAACCATACCCAAATCAAACCTTTAACAGCAATGGTTCCGCTGCGGAAGCTGTACTGGTACGACGGGGCAAATCCTCACGATCTTCCGGGACTCCCAGGACCAATTTGCTATGGGTTTGTCTCACCGGTGCGAGCGGGCGTCTCGACAAACTACCAGCCGTAATAGCTGTATGAGGACCAGCAACTCTTTCAAAATGCGCCGCTTACCGGAATCCCCCTTGCCGGGCATGAAAATTCTGGTGCACCGTTAGAGATCCCGGAGGAGTCGCACTCTTCATTTTCCACAGGACAAATCCTTCATTAAGATCGCAAAAGTCCCGGTACAAATTCCTAAATTTGCGTGTGAGGAAACGCTCAAATCAGCTCTGATGTCTTGGCTTCCAACAAGGCGCGTCGCGGGCCTTACGCGGTAAGAGACGCTGCGGTTATTGGCGCTTCATCCGCCCGACCCAGTGGTATCGTTATATCGATGGGGGCGGCCAGCGAATGGCCGGATGAGTCAAATGTCGAATTTTTCCAGCTTCATTAAGCCGTTTTGCGTCACTGCCAGTTTAGCCGTTGGATTCTTGGCGGTGGCCCAAAGCGGTCCACCGCAATTTACGGCACGCGAGCTCTTTTACGCGGGCGATCCCGAAACCGCAAAGACAATCGTGAAAGCTCCCCCGAAGAGCACCCCGAAACGTCCCGTCACGACGCAAGTCGCCAGCGCGCCGAAGGTCCCGCCGGCAACTCCGCAGTCCAAGCCAACCATTCCCGACAAGCCACACACGGAATCGGCGTCTGCGAAAGCACCCGACGGACAGACTCCTATACTGCTCGCTTCCGCCGACGGCCAGGCGATGGCTCCGATGCCGTCCAACGGTCCCGCCCTTGGAATGCGCATCACTATTCTTAAGGGTACCGACGAGGTCGAGGTTCCTAAGGACACGGTGTTCCACGCCGGCGACAAAATCCGCTTCGCCGTCCAGTGCAATAGCCCGGGATACCTGTACATCATCAGCCGCGGTTCCAGCGGTACGTGGAAGCCGATCTTCCCTTCTAAAGAGGTTGCAGACGGCGACAATCATGTGGAGGGATTCCGCCCCTACAAGATGCCCCCCAAGTCGCGGATGGTGTTCGACGAACAGACCGGGGCCGAAAAGCTCTTCATCGTTTTCTCGCGCGAACCCGAACCTGAGTTCGAGAACATGATCTATTCCCTGCCCGGCTCCAAGGCTACGCCGGAACCCACCAAACCGGCGTCCACACCAGAATCGCCGGTCAAGAAGCCGAAAGATATGGTGATGATGGCCCAGGTGAATATTAAGGACACCAACGTCAACCAGTTGCGCCAGACCTACAGCCGTGACTTGATCATCGAGACGGTCGACGACAAGACTCCCAACGATCGGACCGGCGACAAGAAAGAAAAGGCGATCTACGTCATCAATCCCACGGGAAGCCCCGAGTCGCGCGTCGTCGCCGACCTGGAACTAACCCACCAATAAATCCTTCAGCCTTGAGCGTTTTCGCCGCCGTCTGCGCAAGTATAAGTAGGCCGATCCAGATCGGACGCAACCGGCGGCGGACGGACTAACCTTCGATAGTAGACCCGAACGGTCATACTGCTTTTGGGCCTCCCATTTGATAGAATCCGTTGCAATTTCAGGCTGGATAGGACTTCATCCGCCATGTCGAACCGTATCGTATATAACAATGGAGGTCCGGCTCCTGTAGCCGGAACTGATAATGTCGTTTCCTTTAAAGTTATGGATTCCTCTGGGTGTGATCGCCGCGGTTAGTTCCGGTGCTCTGGCCCAAAACTCATCGCCGACGCCGCGTGAGCTCTTCTATCATCCCGACCCCTCGCAGGACACCGCGCACAAGACCGGTGCCAAAGGCTCGAAAGGATCGGGCAAAACCGGTGGCACGTCGCAGGGTAGCGGCGGGAGTGGTGAACTTGCGGGAGGCGGCCACATCGTCAAAGTCTCGATGCAGGATCCGCTCGGCATTACCTACACGCTCCGAAAGGCAGTCGGCGATTCCATGGTGGATGTCTCTCCCGACGCCACCTTCCACACCGACGACCGCATCGACTTCGTGGTTCAGAGCAATTATGCGGGCTACCTTTATATCGGCAGCAAGGACTCCAGCGGATCGTGGACGCCGCTTTTTCCGTCTTCCGAAATTGCGAACGGCAATAACCACGTAGAGGCGTATCGCAGGTACACGATGCCTCCGGGTGTCCGCAAAATCAAATTCTACGAACCCACTGGCATGGAAGAGGTCTTTATTCTCTTTTCAAAGGAGCCTGTTGCCGACTTTGAAAAGCTCCTGCATGGCGAAAAGCCCAATGGACCCGCCGCCAAGCCGCTGCAGATGGCAAAAGTGGAACTGCCCGGTTCGATGGTCGACCGGCTACGAAACACCTCGTCGCGTGACTTGCGCATCGAAAAGATCGATGAGGATGGCCCGGGGGACCACAAGGAGAAGGCAGTGTACGTCGTCAACCGCAGCGGCAAATCGGATTCGCAGGTGTGGGCGGATCTCAAATTGGTGCATAAATGAGACGCAAATTCCTGCAGTATCTCGCGGCGCCAGTCGTAATCCTGGCAACTTTCCCGGCGGCCTTTTCGCAGAGCAGCAAGATGGCGCACGGCGCGTATCGCATGGAAATTACGCTCGAGCGGTTCGACTTGGGTACCTGGCATCCTATCGACCCCGCCCTGGTGCTCTCCGATGGCGATCGCCTGCGGTTTCGGTACCGCACCAACTTCGACGGCTACCTCTACGTGACCAACCAGACGTCCTCCGGAAAGTACGAACAGCTTTTCCCGTTGCAGGAAACCGGACAGGACAACAAGATCGTCAGTGGCAAAGAATATCAGGTTCCGTCCACGTCCGCCGATTTCAAGGTGGCGGGACCGGCCGGTTACGAAGTGGTCTACTGGCTGGTGACACCTCAGAAATTGACTGATGGCCCCCCGAAAATGCAGCCGGTGCCGTCTACTTATACAACCGTGCCCTCCGACATGACACCCCGCTGCGACGATACCATCTGGAAAGCGCGCGGCGACTGTGTCGATCACTCGGCTGGCCCGTCATTGGTGCCGCGAGGTATCGAACTGCCCCAGAATCTGGCGCAGGTTGCCGATCAGGGCCCCCGCGATCTATTATTCATGCGTCAAAACGATAAGGCGGTAATTTCGTCCCCGGCGCCCTTAACCGGTCCGGTGATCTACGAATTCCGCCTGGCACACAAGTGAGCGTTATGTTTCGAAGACAAATAGTTCTCGCATGCGTTGGCATCGCACTCCTCGGCGCGCAGCCCGCGAAACAGACTCCTCAGCAGCCGCCCAATCAGAAACGCGATTTGAAGGTCGAAAAGCTCGAAGAGGAAGGCGCCGAGGCTGCTGGACCCAAGAGCTCGATTCTGATTCCGCCCCGCAGCTACGCTTTAGTGGTCGGAGTTTCGAAGTACAAGAGCCTCCCCACCAAGAACGAACTGCCCTATGCCGAGGCCGACGCGCAGCTGATGTACTCGATCCTCATCAGCCCCGAAGGCGGCAATTTCAAGGCGCAGAATGTCCATGTGCTGACCAACGAGAAGGCTACGCTGGCCAATCTGCGCAAGGAGCTGAACGAGTGGCTCCCGAGTGTTGCCAAGGACGACGATCGCGTTCTGATCTACTTCGCGACACATGGCTTCGTGGACCGCAGCACGGGAAAAGGATACTTGGCGGCATACGATATCGACCCCAACAAATACGGTTCCACGGGACTGCCGATGGACGAACTCGGCCAGGTGATTGGAACCAAAATCCACGCCAAGAATAAAATCCTGCTGACCGATTCGTGCCATAGCGGAGCGATCTCTCCCGAAGACACGGAGAGCGTCAATCACACCCTGATGAACCTGCAGAAGTCGCTGTTTTCCTTAACGGCGAGCCGCGATCGCGAAAGCTCCTTTGAGGGAGCGCAGTGGGGTGGGGGGCACGGCGTCTTCACCTACTTCGTGGCTAAGGGAATGGGCGGAGAAGCCGACAATACACCGCGCGACGGAGTTGTCAGCGCCGACGAATTGTCGGAGTACGTGCGCACGCAAGTCCGTGAGGCCACCGGCGCCAAACAGACGCCGACCTCCGACAAAGGTAGCTTTGATCCCGACATGTTTCTCGCGCTGGTGCCCGCCAACGCGCCTCCTGGAGTCCCTCCTGCCGCGAAGTTCGGAACGCTGGTCTTCGAATCAAACATGGACGACGTAACAATCCTGATTGATAAGAAGGTGGTGGGAGTGGTGAGTAAGGGCACGCCCCTCCCCTTTCCGGGATTAACGCCGGGCAGCCATGTGATTGAAGGAACCCACAACGGATATGAGCCCGACGGCCCTCGCGAAGAGACCGTCTACCCGGGCCAGACCAGCACCGTATCCATTAAGATCATGATTCCCCGCAAGCGCAAGCAGGCCGCCGTTGACCTGCTCGACAAGGGATTGAAGGATTACCTCAAGGGTGGCGAGGCGAATTATAAGAAGGCGGCCGACTCCTTCGCGCAGGCCTTCAAGATGGACTCGACTTACAGTCAGGCGGCCTACTACCTGGCGCGCAGTTACAGCGCCCTATTCGACCAGGAGAAAGCCGCCAAATATTTCAATGAGGCGATCCACATCGATCCCGACTACATGGAAGCGCGCGCCAACTATGCCGGTATGCTGCTCGACCGCCTGGACTCTGACGAGGCCAACCGGCAGTTGACGTTCGTCTTACAGCGCGAGCCCAATAATGTGGAAGCGCTCACCCACCTTGCTCAGGTCTACCGCCTCCAGGGAACCTACGATAAGTCGATCGAGACCGCACAAAAGGCAATCCGCTTGGCACCCTCCAACGGCGAGCCTCATCTCTGGCTGGGCGACAGTCTTCGCTTGAGCAATCGCGATCAGGAGGCAGTTGCAGAATACGAAAAATGCCTCAAGCTGACGAATTTCGACAGCAAGCTTGCCGGGCAGTTGAACTACTATGTGCTGGGTTCGTTGATTGGCCTCGGCAGGCGCCACAAAGCCGCGGAGCACGACATCTGGAAAGATCTGCGCAGTCTCACCTACTTCGGGATGTGCGATTCCGAGCGCAAATTGAAGAATTACGACGATGCCATTTCCTTCTGCCAGAAGGCCCTGAGCTACTCGCCCGACGACGTTTTCGCGCACTATGCGCTGGGAAACTGCTATTTGCAGAAGGCGATTGCCGACAATAGCATCGCCGAGCTGGACCCCGCCCGCAGCCATCTGAGGCAGGTGATTGCGATTAACCCCGATATCGCGGAAGCGACGAAATCCAAAACGCAAATTTCGGAAATTGAAAAAGGCATCGCCAATTATCAGGCTGCTCTTCGGCACTAAATACTCGCGCGGGCATGCACTATAATCGGTGGCATGTTTCGCTGTCTCCTCCTGATTTGTTTAGCGCCCCTCCTCTTTGCACAGCGCGCCGAAATCCAAACCATCATGAAAGAATCCGAAGTCGCCTGGAATAAGGGCGACCTGGTGGCCTTTGCCTCTTACTATGAGGACTCGCCCGAAACCACCTTCATGGGCAAGGAAGTCACGCGCGGAGGTGTCAAAGCCATCCTCGAACGTTACCGCAAAGGCTATCCGACCAAAGAAGCCATGGGCACCCTCACCTTCTCAGAGTTGGAAGTTCGCCCGCTCGCGGAGGGCGTCGCGTTGACCACAGGCAAATTCTTTTTGAAGCGTACGAAAGAAGGCGGAGGCGATGCGACGGGACGCTTCACCCTGATCTTCAAGAAGACGCCCGCCGGCTGGAAAATCATTCATGACCATTCGAGCAGCTAACTGTTGCATCGCAGCCGCCCTATTCTTCGCTCGTTCGGCGGCGGCGGAGACTTACCATTTCGGCGCCATCTGGGACGGCGCCAAAGTCTGGAAAGACGCCTG
>Ga0105237_10010089_pt1 | contig 10074 bp, 8 predicted proteins | sample KBSC24metaG_FD_81520 | JGI IMG/M metagenome (GOLD analysis project Ga0105237, IMG submission 81520) | Corn rhizosphere microbial communities from Kellogg Biological Station, Michigan, USA - KBS C2-4 metaG | ecosystem: Host-associated > Plants > Roots > Rhizosphere > Soil | place: Michigan, USA... | reverse complement strand
TCCCTTGATCATTTCCGGCCCCTGCAGCGCAGAGACCGAGGAACAGGTGCTGGAGACTGCCAGTCGCCTTGCGAAGACCGGTAAAGTGGACATGATCCGTGCCGGCATCTGGAAACCGCGTACACGTCCGGGGAGCTTTGAAGGCATCGGCACCAAGGGATTGGCCTGGATGCAACAGGCCCGCAAGCTGACGGGACTGCCTGTCACGGTGGAAGTGGCGACGGGCAAGCAAGTGGAGGACGCCCTGCATTTCGACGTGGATGTATTGTGGATAGGCGCCCGCACTACCGTGAACCCTTTTAGTGTGCAGGAGGTGGCGGATGCCCTTCGTGGTGTAGATGTGCCCGTGCTGATCAAGAACCCCATCAATCCTGATCTGGAATTGTGGACGGGAGCTGTGGAAAGGGTTGCGAAAGCCGGTATCAAACAAATAGGGCTTATCCATCGTGGATTCAGCTCTTATGGCAATACAGAATACCGTAATGCGCCCATGTGGCACCTGGCCATCGAAATGAAGCGTCGTAGTCCCGGGATGATGATGATCAACGATCCATCCCATATCAGCGGCCGCCGTGACATCCTGCTGGATGTAGCGCAAAAGGCCATTGACCTGGATTTCGACGGACTGATCATCGAGAGTCATATCGACCCCGATAAAGCCTGGAGCGATGCCAAACAGCAGGTCACGCCCGAGCGCCTGGCCGAAATGCTCGACAGCATCAAGTGGCGTCATGAAACAACTACCGAAAAAGAATTTATCGACGCATTGGCAAAACTTCGGGAGCAGATCAACCACATCGACGATGAACTGATCCAGCTGTTAGGGCAGCGTATGAAGGTTGCCGATAAGATCGGAGCTTATAAGAAAGAGAACAATATCACCATTCTGCAGACCAACCGGTGGAATGCCATCCTTGAAAAGGCTTTTGCAAAAGGTGAAAAGCTGGGATTAAGCAAGGAGTTCATCACCAAATATTATGATGCTGTCCACATGGAGTCCATCAACCATCAGAACAAGATCATGAACTCATAGTCATGAGCGCTCCTTCTGTCTATCTGTTCGTACATGTTATCTGTACTGTACAGGGGCGTGAAAAGCTGCTGGCAAAACCTGTCAGGAAGGTGCTTTTCGTCCATATGCAGAAGGAGGGGGAAGAAAAGGGACTAAAGATAGTGGCGGTGAATGGTGTGGAAGATCATATGCATTTGCTGATACAGCTGATGCCTGCGCAAAACCTGGCACAGGTAGTTAGAAGCATCAGAGCTGCTTCATCAGCTTGGATGAACGAGAATAAATTGCTTACTACTACCTTCGAATGGGAGGAAAACTATCATGCCTTATCTGTAAGCCCCAGCAGTGTCAAACAGGGGAAAGATTGTATTGACAAGCAGGAAGAACATGATAAGGTGAAGAACCTCGATGCCGAGCTGGAAGCATTCGTAAGACTCAAAGAACAGATATGAACAGACTGCAGTATAAATTTTCCGGTAAGACCACCACTTATTATTTTGATGCCGGCTTTGCCTATCTGGAGAAGCTGGTGAACAAACAGCAGGCGGTGATCCTTACGGATGAGCATGTCTTTCAGGGACACCAAAAGAAGTTCAAAGGCTGGAATACGATTGTCATACAGGCGGGAGAAGTGTATAAGGTACAGGCGACTGTGGATTCGGTGATCGAACAGCTGATCGGCATGGGCGCCGACCGGAAAACATTTCTTATCGGCATCGGCGGAGGTGTTGTAACGGATATTGCGGGCTATGTCGCTGCCGTCTATATGAGAGGTATTCCCTGTGGATTCCTGCCCACATCCATCCTGGCGATGGTGGATGCTTCGATAGGGGGAAAGAACGGCATTGATGTGGGCGTTTATAAGAACCTGGTCGGTACTATCCGTCAGCCCGAATTCCTTTTGTATGACCTCAGTTTGTTAAAGACCCTGCCCGAAGAGGAGTGGGTCAATGGCTTTGCAGAGATCATCAAACATGCCGCCATCAAGGATGCGGCGTTGTTCAGAGAGCTGGAGAAGAATAAGCTGACGACCTATCGCAGGGACAAGGCTGCTCTGGCGAAGCTGATCCGCCGCAATGCGGTGATCAAATCCAATGTCGTCGAAAAGGATGAATTCGAACATGGGGACAGGAGGATGTTGAATTTCGGGCATACGCTGGGTCATGCCATCGAGAACCTGCTCCAGCTGCCGCATGGGCATGCCATTTCCATTGGGATGGTGGCTGCCAGCCTTATCTCCGAAGAGTACACGAATTTTAAGGATACGGACAGGGTGATCGGGACCCTGAAGAAATATGGTCTGCCGACACAGATGCAATTTGACAGTAAGGAAGTGATGAATGTGCTGAAGATGGATAAGAAGAAGGTGAAGGATTCCATGAACTATGTATTGTTGAACAAGATAGGCCAGGCCGTTGTAAAGGTCATCCCTATCGTGGAATTGGAAAAATTATTACAATCAATCATAACGGCTCGTTGATATGCTAACAACGATAAATCCTTCATTATTGAAGGGCGAGATACAGGCGCCGGCGTCCAAGAGTTCGATGCAGAGAGCTTGTGCGGCTGCCCTGTTGAACAAGGGAACGACGTCTATTTACAACCCCGGACACAGTAATGACGACAAGGCCGCGTTGGGTGTGATCCAGGCATTGGGCTCGGAAATAATAGGGCGGGAAGGTGTATTGGAGGTAAAGAGCAATGGAATATTACCGGGCAAAGATGCTGTAAATTGTGGAGAGAGCGGATTGGGAATAAGGATGTTCGCACCCATCATTGCCTTGAGTGAAAAGCCCATTGCTGTAAATGGGGAAGGAAGTCTGCTTACGAGGCCGATGGATTTCTTCGACGAGATATTCCCGCAACTGGGCATCCGTGTCGTCTCCAATAAAGGGCGTCTGCCTTTGGAGATACAAGGGCCGTTGCAGCCCCGGACAATCAGCATCGACGGCTCGCTGAGCTCGCAATTCCTGACAGGACTGCTGTTTGCGTATGCGGCTGCCGGCGCGAAGGATGTGTCCATCAGGGTAAGCAACCTGAAAAGCAGGCCTTATATAGATCTGACATTACAGGTGTTGCTGCATTTTGGCTGGACGGTGGAGAACAGGAATTATGAAGAGTTTTATTTCTCCGGCAAAGGCGCTGAAGCTTCGGATAGGACCTATACGGTGGAAGGAGATTGGAGCGGAGGGGCGTTTTTGCTCGTCGCAGGCGCTATTGCAGGACCCATCACTATAAAAGGATTGGATACGAACAGCACACAGGCAGATAAAGCGATCCTGCAGGCATTGAAGGACAGTGGCGCTGACATGACGATAGATGGCCGTACGCTACGTATCGGGCCGGCAGCATTAAAGGCTTTTCAATTCGATGCTACGGATTGCCCGGATCTGTTCCCGCCGTTGGTGGCGCTGGCATCTTATTGTGAAGGAAACACACTCATCAAAGGCGTAAGCCGTCTGGCGCATAAGGAAAGCAACCGCGGACTCACCTTACAGGATGAGTTTGCAAAGATGGGAGTTGTCATCGAACTGGATGGAGACAGGATGACTGTGCGGGGAGGGAAGGGAGTTAAGGGAGCAGTTGTTCATTCCCGTCATGATCATCGTATCGCTATGGCCTGTGCGGTGGCTGCGCTGCGTGCAGAGGGTGATACTACAATTGAAGAGGCGCAGGCGATCAACAAGTCTTATCCGGATTTTTATGAGCACCTGCAGCAGCTGGGTGCCGTTGTGAATACTAAAAAGGAATTAGTATGAATGCATTTGGCCGACTTTTTCGAGTGACGATATTTGGAGAATCCCATGGAGAGAGTGTGGGTGTGAATATTGACGGATGTCCGGCGGGGCTGGCATTGAGCGTGGAGGATTTTCTGACTGATATTGAAAGACGTAAAGGGGGCATGCAAAAGGGAACGACGCCCCGTAAGGAGGATGATCTGCCTATTTTCAAGAGCGGGGTATTCAACGGGCGGACTACGGGCGCACCATTGACCATTCTTTTCGAGAACAACAATACACGCAGCGGGGACTATGAAAAGCAACGTGCTGTCCCGCGTCCGGGCCACGCAGATTTCGTAGCGCACAGCAAATTCGGAGGATATGAGGATTTCCGGGGCGGCGGGCATTTTTCCGGCAGGCTGACCGTAGCCCTGGTGGCCGCGGGAGTTATTGCCAAGAAGCTGCTGGCAACCGTAGGCGGAGGCATTCCCGTGCGGGCTTCTATCCTTGAGATCGGGGGCGAGGCCGATGTAGAAAAGGGTCTGCAAAAGGCCATCGATGCCAAGGACACCATCGGAGGTATTGTCGAATGCAGGGCGGTGGGCCTTCCCATCGGACTGGGTGAGCCGTTTTTCGACAGTGTGGAATCTGTCTTGAGCCATGCCGTATTCGCCATTCCTGCTATTCGGGGGGTTGAATTCGGGACGGGTTTTGCTGCCGCCCGGATGTTTGGCAGTCAGCATAATGACCCTATCGAAGATGCTGCGGGGCGGACGAGGACGAATCATGCCGGAGGCGTCGTAGGCGGCATTACCAATGGAAATGAGCTGGTATTTCGTATAGCCGTAAAGCCGACTTCTTCTACCCCTAAAGAACAAGTGACGCTCAATTGGGAGACGGGGGAACAAGAAGCGTTTTCCGTCAAAGGACGTCACGATCTTTGCATCGCACTCCGGGTGCCTGTCGTGCTGGAAGCTGTCACCGCCCTGGTGCTGGCCGACCTTTTGCTGCTGGAGCAATATCTACCCAGACGAATGAAGGATTGATTTCCAGGATAACTGAATTTTTCTACGGAAATAACGGAAAAATAGTTATTTACAATTGAGAAATATTAGTTCGTTGTATTATATTGTCGTGCGTATGAACTACCGAAAGTGCCGTTCCAGGATATTACCCCTTATTTTATTGCTGTCGATTGTATTCTCCCGTTGTAATAACAATCCCGGGAAGATGGAAAAGGATACCGTGAAGAATCCTGGGAAATTAGAAGAGCGTGTCGGGGATGACATGAAGAAGATGTTGCAGTTTGCCCTGGATAACAAGGACAAGCTGAACGATTCGACCACCCTGAGCTATCGGAAGTTACTAGACAGTATTTATGAGGCTAATGATTATGCTCCTTTGTGGAGCCAAAAGGATCATTGGCAAAGGCCGGCGGATTCCCTTTTCAATTTCATCGAGAATAGCAAACTGTATGGTCTTTTCCCATCGGACTACCATTATTCTGCATTGTCTTTTATCCATCGGATACTCAGCGAGGATACATTGGCGAGAAAGAATGCCGCGTTATGGGCCCGGGCTGATCTTTTGTATACCGACGCATTCTTTACCCTGGTCAGGCATCTGAAACAGGGGCGGCTGGAGCACGACAGTCTCACGTTGCGGAAAGACTCGGTCCTGCCGGACGGATTATTTAAGAGTGCATTGACTACAGCCCTTCATACGGACAGCCTTGGCACTGTCCTGCAGGCATTACAGCCTAAATACAAGGGTTATGATTCGCTGAAGACCTATCTGGGGGAGTTCCTGGCTACGGCCCGTTTTCGCAAGCTCACCTGGCTGGAATATCCGTATAAGGATTCTGCAACTTTTTACCGGAATCTAAGCCACCGGCTCCAGGAAGTCGGCTATATAGATAGCGCCGCCAATGCTAACTATGTGGACACGGCAACCCTGGCCAGGGCCATTCGGGCTTATCAAACGGCCAATAAGATAAAGGTCACCGGTAAGGTCTATGGGGACATGATAACAATGATGGACAATTCCGACTGGGAGAAGTTCAAGCGGATAGCCATCACCATGGATAAGTATAAGCTGCTGCCGGATACCCTGCCAACCTCTTATGTGTGGGTCAACCTGCCTGCTTTTGATCTGCATGTCATCAATTACGATACCACCGTCTTTATTTCAAAAGTGATCGTGGGCGCGCCTAAGACCCGCACGCCGCTGCTGACCAGCGAAATATCCAATTTTATCACCTATCCTCAATGGACGGTGCCGGAAAGTATCATCTTCAAGGAGATGCTGCCACAGATCAAGCGAAATATCGATTATCTCAATAAACAGAACCTGATCGTGGTGGACTGGAAAGATAGTGTCCGGGACCCGGCGACCATCAACTGGAAAAGGCTGAATAAGAACAATTTCCCTTACCAGTTAAAACAACGACAGGGTGACGATAACTCGCTGGGTGTCATTAAGTTTAACTTTAGAAATAAGTACGATGTATATCTTCATGATACTAATGGCCGTTGGATGTTCGGTAAATCCTTCCGGGCATTGAGTCATGGGTGTGTGCGGGTGAAGGAGTGGCAGAAAATGGCCGATTTCCTCATTCGCAACGATACTATCCGGTATAAACCGGACACGTTAAAGGCCTGGATACAGCGCCAGGAGAAGCATACTGTCTATGGGTTTGCCAAAGTCCCTATATTTCTCCGTTATTTCTCCGTGGAGGGCGTCAAAGGGCGTCTTCTTTTTCATGATGACATCTATGGCGAGGACCGGGAGCTGCGGGACAGATACTTTGCAGATAAGCCAATTAATTAATATCTTGCCGGCGTGGGATCCAATCCTTAGAAACCAAACACGCCGCCAATGTCAAAGAAATTTAAGACCGGTCTGCTTGCCTGCTTTGTCTTCCCTGTGGCCGTACTTGGCAGGGAGGAAAGACCCGTCCGGGACAGCGTTCTTCCCAAACTTCATCACAAGCCTGCGTCCGTCAAAGTACAATATGGGGTCGCCAGCTATTACGCCAACAAGTTCGAGGGCCGCAAGACCTATACGGATGAGATCTTCAGCCAGAAAAAGCTTACTGCTGCCAGCAATACTTTGCCCATGCATACCTGGGTCCGTGTGACCAATCTGCGTAATCACAGGTCGGTGATAGTAAAGATCAATGACAAGATGCATCCTCGCAACAAGCGTCTTATCGACCTCAGTCATGCCGCAGCGGAGAGGCTGGGTTATTGCGGGAGGGGATTGACGCATGTGCGGATAGACGTACTTGGCAAGAAAAAACCACCCGAAGCGGAAGATGATGAGACGACCAAAAAATAACGGGGCCGGACAAATGAAAAAACCCGGATCGTCATCCGGGTTTGAAGTCAACTGGGAATGGGTTTGGATTAACTCTTCATTTTCTTAAAAACACTGATGCTGCCGTCGGTGGCCACATTCAATACATACTTCTTGTCTTCTTTTACCACCGTGACATAATAGCTCAATCCATTTTCAGAATGGTCGAACTCGATGGCTTCGGTGATATCAAAGTCCTTATATTGTTTGTTGATGCTGATGACATAGGAGAGTGGCAGATCCTTTATGGATATGTCGCGGCTGAGGCCGATGTAATTACCCAGACGATCGAAGAAGGCCTGCAGTTTCAGATTGTGCCAGGTGAAGTTTACTTCGGTGAATTCTTTTTTTACCGTGTAGGTTATTTCTGAAGCCTGGGGGAATGATCTTTTAAAAGCGTCTGCACCTTTAAAGTCGAGCTTGTTATCGCCTGCGAAAGCTGAGCTTACGATGGTTATTACCATTAAAGCGATGATAGATACCTTTTTCATAACTACTATTTTTTTAAGTTTGTTTGCCAATGTTTGGTCGTTAGGTATAAGACCAACCTAATGCCAAATAGGTTACATTTGCATAACATATTGATAATTAGAAGTATCGTAAATTCGGCGAAAAGCAGTACTGTCCGGTATCGGACGATCAGTTGTCCGCAAGTGAAACAACCGGACAATCCAGGGAGGCATTTACCATTCAAAATAACAACTCATCATGAACACAAACATTGGAATTACCCAGCAGAACTTACAGGCGGTGGCAGCGGAGCTGTCCAAATTACTGGCCGATGAATTTGTACTTTATACGAAGACACGCAACGCGCATTGGAATGTGCAGGGTCCCGACTTCCATTCCATGCATATCTTTTTTGAACAGCAGTATGAGGCGCTGGATGAGACGATGGACAGCGTAGCTGAGCGTATCCGTCAGCTGGGGCATTATGCGCCGGCCACGTTGCAGAGCTTTCTTTCATTGACCCATCTTACGGAGAAGCTGGGGGAGAAGAACGACAGTCCGGGATTTATCAAGGAACTGCTTGTCGATCATGAGAACATCATCATTTTTATCCGTGAGAACATTAATCGTTTTGCCAACGAGTATGGTGACGCGGGCACCAGCGATTTTATCACGGGTCTGATGGAAGAGCATGAGAAGATGGCCTGGATGCTGCGCGCACATCTCAAATAGAGAGTGACCTTAATCCTTGTGCTTGCCGAAGAGTCTTTTGAAAAAACCTTCTTTTTTCTTCGGCGGCGGAGGATTCTGAGGTGCATCCGATACAGTCACCTTTATGGAGCCCTGGGGGCTATTCTTTTGCATGGTAGCCTCTTTTAGGATCTTCTGTTCTTCCGGAGAGAGCTTGGAATCTGTAGGCACGGTGGGTGCGCTGGTGTCAAGATATTGATTGGCTTTACCATTTCCTTCATTAGCTCCTTCCGCTCCGGGAGGAGCTATTTTTTCGATGTTCATGTAGTCATACATCATTTCCCTCCGCATGTTCTCTGGCTGTATGAATTTGGCATTTCGATCCATGCCAAGACTTTTATCTGAGAGGACCTTTGCAAAGAAGTATTCCCAGATGGGACGGGCCGCCTGCGCACCATAGCCGAGCCCGCCTTCCAGGTGAATAAACCGGGCGTCGCAGCCGATCCATGCGCCGGCCATCAGTTGTGGGGTATAGCCCATGAACCATGCGTCGGAGTTGTCGTTGGTCGTACCCGTCTTGCCCCCCATCTCCGCGAGACCCAGTCTGTTTCGAAGACCGGCTGCGGTGCCGAAGTCCACGGGGCCCTGCATCATGCGGGCCATGGTATAGGCAGTGCCCTGGCTGATGACCTCTTTACGCTTGGTATCGAAGCGTTCCAGGACATTGCCGTTCTTGTCCTCTATCCTGGAAATATAATATGGCTTGGTGCTGAATCCATTGGCGGGGAACATGGTATAGCCCCACATCATTTCGAATAACGAAAGGTCGCAGGCGCCCAGGGCCATGGAAGGGTAGGGTTCGATGCTGGTGGGTATACCTATCTTCTTGACATACTCTGCAAAGTTCTTGGGGCCTATCTGTTTCATAAGGTAGGCGGCCACGCCATTGATCGACCACGCGAGACCGGAAGCCATCGTCATCGTCTCCCCTTCGTGTCTGTCCATGCGTGCAGGTACATAACCAAAGCCGGGGAAATACTGCTGGCTGGTCTGGCATACCGTTTCGGGTGTAAAATTTAAGTCTTCGATGGCCTCGCTATAAAGGAAGGGCTTGATAGAGCTGCCTACCTGGCGTTTGGTATTAACGTTGACGTGATCGTATTTATAAGTTTTGAAGTCGATGCCGCCGACCCAGGCTTTTACGGCGCCGGTGACGGGGTCCATGACCATGAAAGCTGTTTGCAGCATCTGCTGGTTGTATCTGATGGAGTCCATCGGGGTCATCACGGTGTCCTTTTCCCGGCGGCTGTTCCAGGCAAATACTTTCATTGATACGGGCTGGAAGAAGGTCTTGCGTATGTCCGCATCGCTGAGACCATCGTCTTCCAGCGAACGCCATCTATCGCTGTTATGCATAGCGGCATCCAGAATGTTTTGATGATCCTTCCAGACCATACCCTTGCGGATGCCATATTGGGAGCTGAGGGCCCTTTGGAGGATAGGGAGCTGTTTGGCCACTGCCTCGTCGGCATAGAGCTGCATACGGGGATTGATGGTGGTATAGATCCGGAGACCGTCCTCGTATAGATTGTAGGGTTCGCCGGTGGCCGGGTTCTTATGCTCCTTGCACCATTTTTTCAGGTCGTCACGGAGGATATCCCTGAAGTAGGGAGCCAGCCCATTGTTCTCATCGAGCTTTTTGTAATTGCTCAGGTCGATGGGGAGGGTTTTGTATTTGGTGGCCTGTTCCGTGGTGAGATAATTATTCTTTACCATCTGGTTGATGACAGTGTTCCGTCTGTCGATGGCCATTTTTGGGTTCTTACGGGGATTGTAGAGGGTATT
>Ga0105237_10010085_pt1 | contig 10077 bp, 9 predicted proteins | sample KBSC24metaG_FD_81520 | JGI IMG/M metagenome (GOLD analysis project Ga0105237, IMG submission 81520) | Corn rhizosphere microbial communities from Kellogg Biological Station, Michigan, USA - KBS C2-4 metaG | ecosystem: Host-associated > Plants > Roots > Rhizosphere > Soil | place: Michigan, USA... | reverse complement strand
GCTCTGGCAGCCCAGACCGCCATGAGCGAGCGCAGCCTGCTTCGTCACTACACCGCGGCTGTGGGCATGACGCCGGCTCGGGCCGTCGAGCGGCTGCGCGTCGAGGCGGCGAGGCTGCGGCTCAGCGATTCGGCACAGCCGATCAAGGAGGTCGCCAGGGAGTGCGGCTTCGGCTCGGAGGAGACCATGCGGCGCAGCTTCCTGCGCCTGCTTCAGGTCAATCCACAGTCCTTCCGCGCGCGCTTCGCGGAAGCGCTAGAACCTGATGAACGGGTTCAGAAAGCGGCCGAACCGCCCGGTCAGGCGCAGCGGCGCATCGGTAACCGGAAACGCTTGGAGCCCTTCACAGTCCGGGCGCCGTTTCGAGCTGACCTGGATTACCTGCTGACGCTGCTGGCCGACTGCGAGATCGATCCGCAGATCGGACTGCGGGACTCGTGGGAGAACATCGCCGAAGCCGCCCAGGCGTTGCTGGGGCGCAGGGTCGCCGGAAAGGCTGTGCTGCGCGTCGCCTGACTCGCGATTTGTGCACGATTTTCCGCGGTGACCGCGGAAAATCGTGCACGAATCGCTACTTCTTGGGCTTGTCGCTGGCCGCGTCAGAAGACAGGGCCGCGACGAAGGCTTCCTGCGGCACCTCGACCCGACCGATGGTCTTCATCCGCTTCTTGCCTTCCTTCTGCTTCTCCAGCAGTTTGCGCTTACGGGTGATGTCACCGCCGTAGCACTTGGACAGGACGTCCTTACGGATGGCCCGGATGTTCTCGCGCGCAATGATTCTCGAGCCGATGGCGGCCTGCACCGGCACCTCGAACTGCTGGCGCGGGATGAGCTCCTTGAGCTTGGTCGTCATCTTGTTGCCGTACGCGGCGGCCCCGTCCTTGTGGACGATGGCCGAGAACGCGTCGACGGCCTCGCCCTGCAGCAGGATGTCGACCTTGACCAGGTCGGCCTCCTGCTCGCCGGCCTCCTCGTAATCCAGGCTGGCGTAGCCGCGGGTGCGCGACTTCAGTGAGTCGAAGAAATCAAAGATGATCTCGCCGAGCGGCATGGTGTAGCGCAGCTCGACACGCTCCGGGGACAGGTAGTCCATTCCGCCGAGCTCACCGCGCCGCTGCTGGCACAGCTCCATGATGGTGCCGATGAACTCGCTGGGTGCGATGACCGTCGTCTTCACCACCGGCTCGTAGACGGCGCGCACCTTGCCTTCCGGCCAGATGGACGGATTCGTCACGATGAGCTCGGCGTTGTCCTCTTTGACGACCCGGTACACCACGTTGGGCGCGGTCGAGATGAGGTCGAGGTTGAACTCACGTTCCAGCCGTTCCCTGGTGATCTCCATGTGCAGCAACCCGAGGAAGCCGCATCGGAACCCGAAGCCGAGGGCCACAGAGGTTTCCGGCTCGTAGGTCAGCGCGGCGTCATTGAGCTGCAGCTTGTCGAGAGCCTCCCGCAGCACCGGATAGTCCGACCCATCCACCGGGTACAGACCCGAGTAGACCATCGGCCGCGGTTCGCGGTAACCGGTCAGCGCTTCGGTGGCACCGTGGCGGGCCGACGTCACCGTATCGCCCACCTTGGACTGGCGGACATCCTTCACACCGGTGATCAGATAGCCGACCTCCCCCACGCCCAAGCCGTCGGAGGCCTTCGGCTCAGGCGAGACGATGCCGACCTCGAGCAGCTCGTGCGTCGCCCCGGTGGACATCATCTTGATCTTCTCGCGGGGATTGAGCTTGCCGTCCACGACGCGCACATAGGTCACCACGCCGCGGTAGATGTCGTAGACCGAGTCGAAGATCATCGCCCGCGCAGGGGCATCCGCATCGCCAACGGGTGCCGGGATCAGTCGCACCACCTCGTCGAGGAGTTCACGCACGCCCTCACCCGTCTTGCCGGAGACGCGCAGCACGTCGGAAGGTTCGCAGCCGATGATGTGGGCGATCTCACCGGCATATCGATCGGGGTCGGCGGCGGGCAGGTCGATCTTGTTGAGCACCGGAATGATCGTCAGGTCCCGGTCAAGCGCCAGGTACAGGTTGGCCAGCGTCTGGGCCTCGATGCCCTGGGCGGCGTCGACCAGCAGCACGGCACCCTCGCAGGCCTCCAGGGCGCGCGACACCTCGTAGGTGAAGTCGACATGGCCTGGAGTGTCGATGAGATGCAGCACGAACTGCTCGCCGTTGACCTCCCACGGCAGCCGCACGTTCTGCGCCTTGATCGTGATACCGCGTTCCCGCTCGATGTCCATGCGGTCCAGGTACTGGGCCCGCATGTCCCGGTCTGCGACCACACCGGTGATTCCCAGCATGCGGTCGGCCAGCGTGGACTTGCCGTGGTCGATATGGGCGATGATGCAGAAGTTCCGAATCTGCGCCGGCGCAGTGAACGTCTTGTCGGCGAAACTGCTGATGGGAATCTCCTGGTGACGATGGGTCTACGCGTATCACGCGCGGCTACCAGGGTATCGAGCCAGGACCCCGGCCACTAAATCGCGGCCTGGAAACTCCCCTATGCTCGATGCCATGGCGTCGCAGTGGAGGACGTTCCAGCGTCTGGCGGAACAACTGGTGTTCAACGAGGCGCCCAGGCTCATCCGCACCTTGCAGCAGCCTGACGGGTTGTCCCGGACCATTCAGCAGGGCATCCGGTTCGGCATCGAGGTGGGCCTGACGGCGCTCGGCGCGGTTCCGACGGAGCCGCAGGCCGCCATCACTGCCGGGCGCCCGATCACCGAGAACATCGTCCCCACCGCGCACCGGGCCCGCCGCGTCGTCTATGCACCCAATCTGGACGGCCAGGCCGACCCGGGCGAGATCGTGTGGACCTGGGTCGTCTACGAAGACGATCCGACCCGCGGCAAGGACCGCCCGGTGCTCGTCGTCGGCCGCGATCGCAGCACCTTGCTGGGGCTGATGTTGTCCAGCCAGGACCGGCATCAGGGCGATTCCGACTGGGTGGGCATCGGCTCGGGCAGCTGGGACTACGAGGGACGCGCCAGCTGGGTGCGCCTCGATCGCGTGCTCGACGTGCCGGAGGAAGGCATCCGCCGCGAGGGCGCCATCCTCGCTCGCGACAAGTTCGAGATCATCGCCGCCCGCCTGCGGGCCAGCTACTCCTGGACCTGACGCCCTTCCCTACTTTCCCGCGAGCGGCCGTGTCTGCACGGCAACACGCCGCTTATTGCGTGCACTCAGCGGCCGCTCACGCGCGGCGAGCGGGCACTGACCGCAGCTACCGGGGCTGCCGCCACATCGGGATCAGGCTCGGCCCACCGTTCGGCAGCGTCATCCCGCCGGTGACCTCGAACCCGAACCGCTCGTAGTAGGGCACGTTCACCGGATTGCTGGACTCCAAGTAGGCCGGCGCATGTTCCGCGTCAACGCGGTCGAGCCGAGACTGCATCAACGCCTGCCCGAACCCACCGCCGCGAACAAGCGGGTCGCTGCCGATCACCGCGAGATACCAGTGGGGCTCCTCGGGGTGGTGCTTCTTCATCAATTCGGCGGCCGCCTGCCCGCGCAACACCGCGGTGCCCAACGTCAGCAGCATGATCGGTGCGGCCCGCAACTCGGCGCCGCGCGTCGACTGCCACTTGCCCGGCGGATCCCACAACGCCGCGGCTCCGATGCCGTCCGCCGACGAGGCGACCTCGACGCCGCCGTGGTCCAGATGCTGGTGTTTGGTGAGCGCCGCGAACAGGCGTGGCAGCCGACGCCGGCGGACTCGATCGTCTGGGATCATCCACTTCATCACCGGGTCGTCTGCGAATGCGCGGGCAAGGGTATGCGACAAGCCACCGATGTCAGCACGAGTGGCCGGCCGGGTCTGAATTTCAGGCATGCCGCCAGCTTGCCGTGGAATCGTCATCGCGGGTGGCCGCCCTGGGGAATTTCCTGACAGTCGACGCACCTTCGCGGCCCGTGAGCGGGCGCAAATTGCACGCCGAAACCGGCGTGTCGCCGGACAAACACGGCCGCTCGCGGGAGAAAGCGAGGAGCTAGCCGCCCTGGGTGATGTAGTCCTGCAGGTGCTGCTGCTCGGTCTCGAGCTCTTCCATCCGGGTCTTGACGACGTCTCCGATGCTGACGATGCCGGCCAGTCGGCCGTCGTCGAGGACGGGCACGTGCCGCACCCGGTTCTGGGTCATCAGCACCACCAAGTGGTCGACGGTGTCGCGTGGCGTGCAGGTCGCCAGAACGGTCGTCATGATCTCCGAAACCGGCTGGCCCAGTAGGCCACCGCCGCGCTTGTGCAGTTCGCGCACGACGTCGCGCTCGGACACGATGCCGGCCAATCCGTCGGCCCCGACGACCACCATGGCGCCGATGTTCAGCGCCGCGAGGCTGGCCAATAATTGGGACACCGTGGTTTCCGGGGCAATGGTCGCTACCGCGGCACCCTTGTTGCTCAGTACGTCCGCGATTCGCATCGCCCGCCTCCGATCGTGATCCATCTCACATCCATGGTAGTCGGCGGTGGACGGTACGAAGGGAAAGTCAAGCGAGCCGGGTGATTTCCACGACGACATCCAGGTCGGTGGATCCCTCGCCCGAGTAGATGCCCTTCAGTGGTGTGACGTCCGAATAGTCCCGCCCCACAGCCACGGTCACGTACTGCTCGTTGATCTCGACGTCGTTGGTCGGGTCGTAGTCCCACCAGCCGCCGGTCCAGGCCTGCACCCAGGCATGGCTCTGGCCTTCGATGGTGTCGCCGACCTCCGCGCGGCGCTGCGGGTGCAGATAGCCGGATACGTATCGGGCCGGAATCCCCATGCCGCGCAACAAGATCAGCGTCAGGTGCGCGAAGTCCTGACACACGCCCTTGCCTTCGCGCAGCGCATCCAGCCCAGATGAATGCACGCCGGTGGTGCCGGGGACGTAGTCCAATTCGGTGTTCACCCAGTTCGCCGCGGCGATCACGGCCTCCTGCGGGTCGTAGTACTTCATGATCCGCTGGCCGACGCGCTGCAGCCGCTTGCTGAGGGGCGTGTACCCGGTCGGGACGATCAGTTCATCGAACCGGTCGCGCACGCTGGCACTCGCCAGGTCGTCCCAGGTCACCAGTTCGGCGGGCATTTCGCCCTTGTCGGTCTCGACGACCGAGGACGACGTCACCTCCAACTCGGTGTGCGGCGCATGCAGGTCGAAGGCCGTCACCGCGGTGCCCCAGTAGTCGATGTACCGGTACGAGCGGGTGGCCGGCGTGGTCTCGACGCGGTTGAGGACGACGTTCTGCCGCGAGTCCGAGCGCGGCGTCAGCCTGGCCTCGTTGAACGACGCCGTCACCGCCGACTTGTAGGCATATCCGGTGGCATGGACAACTCTGAGCCGCCACATATCAGATCTCACCTTCTTCGATAACCGACACAGGGTGGCCCGCGTCGGTCCACGCGACCCACGGCGCCGCGTGGAAGTACTCCAGCGACAATGCTTCTCCGATTTCCCGGCAGCTGCGTTGCAAGCCCGCCAGGCGGTCCTCCAGCGAGTCCAGCAGCAGGCCCGGCTGCAGGAACTCCAGTTCACTGCGTGCCCGACCAAGGAGGCGTTGGGCCTCACCGGTGGCGCCGATGCGGTCATGCGGCCGGTGGTGCAGCTCGTCGAGATGACGCTCGGCGACGCGCAGCGAATAGAACACCGACCGAGGAAAGAGCCTGTCCAGCAACATGAATTCGACGACCCGACCGGCGTCGAGCACGCCGCGGTAGGTCCGCAGGTAGGTGTCGTGGGCACCGGCCGAGCGCAGCACCGTCACCCACGCCGGCGACGATGCACTGTCACCGACGCGGGCCAGCAGCAGGCGGACGGTCATGTCCACGCGCTCGATGGCCCGACCAAGCATCATGAAGCGATAGCCGTCGTCGCGCGACAACGTCGAGTCGGCCAGGCCCGCGAACATCGCGGCGCGGCCTTCCACGAAACTCAAGAACTCATGCGGCCCAAGTCTTCTGGCGGCCCGCTCGCGCTCGGCCAGGGCGTTGTAAGTGGTGTTGAGACACTCCCACATCTCGGTAGAGGTGACTTCGCGTGCCCCTCGGGCATTTTCGCGGGCCGCCGAGATCGACTCGACAATCGAGTTGTCACCGTGGCCCCCGCGGCCGAACGCGACCAGGTCGGTCAGCGACCACATGTCCAGCGGAGCCGCCGGTGGCTCGATCCCCAAGACCCGCAACAACGTTCGGGATGCCAGGTCAGGGTCGACGCTCGAGTCCTCCAACAACTGGTGCACCGTGACGTCCAGGATGCGGGCGGTGTCGTCGGCCCGCTCGACGTAGCGACCGATCCAGTACAGCGATTCCGCGTTGCGCGCCAACATCAGTACATCACCGCCTGTTGCTGTTGCTGCTGCTGTTGATGGGCAGTCTGGACGGCCTGCTGCGGCGGCCCCTCGTCGACGGCCTGGCCGGCCGAGGGCAGGGAACGAACGACTTCGGCGGCGGCCAGCTCATGGTCGGCGGTCGACGCCCGCGACGCCAGCACCCACGTGTCCTTCGATCCCCCGCCCTGGCTGGAGTTGACCACCAGCGAACCCTCCGGCAAGGCCACCCGGGTCAGGCCGCCGGGCAGCACCCACACGTCGTCGCCGTCGTTGACCGCGAAGGGCCGCAGGTCGACGTGCCGTGGAGCCAGCTTGTCGCCGATCCGCGTCGGCACCGTCGACAGCTGCACCACCGGCTGGGCGATCCACCCGCGCGGATCGGCGCGGACCTTCTTCGAGATCGTGGCGAGCTCCTTCTCGGACGCGTCCGGCCCGAAGACGATGCCGTAGCCACCCGAGCCCTCGACCGGCTTGATGACCAGTTCGCGGACCCTGTCGAGCACTTCCTCGCACTCTTCCTCGAGCCAGCAGCGGTACGTGTCGACGTTCGCCAGCAGCGGCTTCTCGCCCAGGTAGTACTCGATGATGGTCGGCACGTAGGTGTAGACCAGCTTGTCGTCGCCGACCCCGTTGCCCACCGCGCTGGAGATGACGACGTTGCCCGCCCGCGCCGCGTTGAGCAGTCCGGCGACACCGAGCACCGTGTCGGGCCGGAACTGCATGGGGTCGAGGTACATGTCGTCGATGCGGCGGTAAATGACGTCCACCTGGCGCTCGCCTTCGGTGGTCCGCATGTAGACGACGTTGTCGCGACAGAACAGATCGCGGCCCTCGACCAGTTCGACGCCCATCTGCCGGGCCAGCAGGGAGTGTTCGAAGTAGGCCGAGTTGTAGACGCCCGGCGTGAGGACCACCACAGTCGGGTCCGCCTCGTTCGACGCCGCCGCATTGCGCAGCGCCCGCAGCAGGTGCGACGAGTAGTCGCCGACCGCCCGGACGCGGTGCGTCGCGAAGAGGTTGGGGAACACGCGGGCCATGGTGCGCCTGTTCTCCATCACGTAGGACACCCCGGACGGCGAGCGCAGGTTGTCCTCGAGCACCCGGAAGTCGCCCTTGTCGTCGCGGACCAGGTCGATGCCCGCGACGTGGATGCGGACGCCGTTGGGCGGGACGATGCCGGCGGCCTCGCGGTGGAAGTGCTCACACGAGGTCACCAACCGGCGCGGGATCACCCCATCACGCAGGATCTCCTGGTCGCCGTAGACGTCGTCCAGGTACATCTCCAGCGCCTTCACGCGCTGCTTGATGCCCTTTTCCAGCTTCGACCACTCGGCGGCCGAGATCACCCGCGGCACCAGATCCAGTGGGAACGGCCGCTCCTGACCCGACAGCGAGAACGTGATGCCCTGGTCGGTGAACGCGCGGCCGAGCGCTTCGGACCTGGCTGCCAGCTCGGACGTGTCCGAGGGCGCCAACTCGGCGAAGACGCCCTTGTAGAGACCGCGCACGACACCCTGATCGTCGAACATCTCGTCGTACGCGGCGGCATAGCTGTCGACGTCGTCATAGCCGTTGAACACACCGTCGTAGCGATTCCCTGGAGAGGTGGGCCGCGTCCGTGCCGGGCCGCTCTGCGATGTCCGTGGGCTCATGGCAGACATGCTGCATCAACCTGGCAGTTTCGGCAGGGCAACTTGGCATTCACAGATATGCTCGGGTCGTCGCCGGCCAGTGCGCGCATTCCGCGCTTTGGGGATTTCGCATGGACGCTGGTAACCTGAACAGTCGCTGCCCGTTGATGGGCGAAGCGCAAACTTAGGACCGAGCATGTTCTTCCCGGACGTGCCCAATTTGAGATTTAGAAGGAACGACACGCGTGGCCAACATCAAGTCGCAGGAAAAGCGCATCCGCACCAACGAGCGTGCACGTGTGCGCAACCAGTCGGTGAAGTCGGCGCTGCGTACGGCCATCCGCGGCTTCCGTGAGGCCGTCGAGGCGGGCGAGAAGGACAAGGCCGGCGAGCTGCTCGTCGCCACCAACCGCAAGCTGGACAAGGCCGCCACCAAGGGTGTCATTCACAAGAACCAGGCCGCCAACAAGAAGTCGGCGCTGACCCTGGCCTTCAACAAGCTCTGATCTGAGCCTGTAGCTTTCGCGAAACCGCGGCCCCGTGATCGGGCCGCGGTTTTGTTGTGTCCGTGAAGTGACGGGCCGCTCAGCTGTCGGCGAGCTCGGCGACGCGACGCACCGCCGACTCCAGTGCATAGTCGGCGCTGGCGGCCGCACCCTTGACGTCGGCGTTCAACGACGCGACCACGCGCAGCGCCTCGGCGACGGTGTCCCGGGACCAGCGCCGAGCCTGCTTCTGCGCCTTCTGGACGCGCCACGGCGGCATGCCCAATTCCCCCGCCAGCCGGTACGGATCGCCCGACTGGCCGCCGACGCGCGCGATCGAGTGCACCGCCTCGGCCAGCGCATCGGCCAGGACCACGTGCGGCACCCCGCCGGCCATGGCCCAGCGCAGCGCTTCGGCGACGCCGCTGACGTCACCCGAGACGGCCTTGTCGGCGATGTCGAAGCCGTTGACCTCGGCCTTGCCGGAGTGGTAGCGACGCACTGCCGCGACATCGATCTGACCGCCGGTGTCGGCCACCAGCTGCGAACAGGCCGCGGCGAGTTCCCGGATGTCCGACCCGACCGAGTCGAGCACGGCGTTGACGGCGTCGTCGCTGACCTTCACCTTGAGCGACCGGAATTCTTTGCGCACGAAGTCGGCGCGCTCGGCGGCCTTCGCGATCTTCGCGCACGGATGCACCTCGGCGCCAAGCTTTTTCAGCTGATCGGCCAGGGCCTTCGCCCGGCCACCACCGGAGTGCACGACGACGAGCATGGTGCCGCCCGGCAGGTCGGCCGCCGCGTCGGCGATGAGGGCGACTGCGTCCTTCCCGGCCTCGGCGGCAGACTCCAGGACCACCACGCGCTCCTCGGCGAACAGCGACGGGCTCAGCAGTTCGGCGAGTTCACTGGTCGACACGTCGCCGGCCCGCAGCCGGTCGACCGGCACGTTGTCGTTGCCGGCCCGCTTGCGCGCTTCACGCAATACGTCGGCCACGGCACGCTCGACCAGCAGTTCCTCGTCGCCCAGCACCAGATGCAACGCCTCGGTCGATCCACTCACCCGTTGATCGTTTCATGGCCCACAGACAAGGCTTCACACGCTCCAAGCCAAACGGAACTTCTCGGCCAGTTCATGGTCGGACAGGTCGCCGTAGTTCTGCTGTTCGTAGCCGCGCACACCCAGCACGGCGTCGACCGGCGCGTCCCCGAGGATGTCGCGGACCACAGAGCTGTTTCGCAGCGCGTCGAGCACCTCGGCCTGCTTCGCAGGCAGCGTCACGACGCCGGCGCGCTCGCGCTGGGCTTCCGTCAGGGACCCCGGGTCGACGGTGACTTCGGGCGGCAGCGGCAGCTCGCGGGTGATGCCGTCGAGCGCCAGGCCGAGGATGGTCGCCGAGGCCAGGTATGGATTGGCCGACGGGTCGACGATCTTGACCTCGACGTTGGCGCCGTACGGATTTCCGGACTCCGCGCTGACGAAGCGGACGGCGGCCTCCCGGTTCTCGGTCCCCCAGCAGACGTTGGCGCCGGACCAACTTCCCGGCTGGATTCGCAACCCGGAAACGATCGAGCCGCACAGCACGCCCTGCGCGTCAGGCAGACCGGCTAGCAGCCCCGCGACGGCCGACTCGCCGGCGACG
>Ga0105237_10010084_pt1 | contig 10077 bp, 6 predicted proteins | sample KBSC24metaG_FD_81520 | JGI IMG/M metagenome (GOLD analysis project Ga0105237, IMG submission 81520) | Corn rhizosphere microbial communities from Kellogg Biological Station, Michigan, USA - KBS C2-4 metaG | ecosystem: Host-associated > Plants > Roots > Rhizosphere > Soil | place: Michigan, USA... | reverse complement strand
TCTCCAACATGTGGAGCGCCGCCGGGCAGCGAGTAGTTCGCGACCCCGCGTTCCGGCCCTCGGAAGCGAACGCCCAGGCTTACGCCCGTCACGCGAAAGGCAACTCCCTGTACCGCAACAAGGGCAACGGCACCTTCGAAGAAACCGGTGCCCGTGAACAGGTGGAGATGGGCAGGTGGGCTTGGGGCTCGGGCGGCTTTGATTTTGATCTCGATGGCGTGCCGGAGATTTTCATTGCGTCCGGCATGGTGACCAACGGAAGTGCGACCGGTACCACAGATCTCGACAGTTTCTTCTGGCGTCAGGTGGTAGCGAACTCCCCGGCAACGATGACGGTCGTGCCGGAGTACGAGAATGCCTGGAACGCCATCGGGCAGATGTTCAGGGGCGAGTATAGCTGGCGAGGCGGCGAACCGAACGTTTTCTACAAGCGGGAGGGTGATCGGTATGTCGATCACTCCGGCGTCAGCGGCCTCGATTTCGCCGATGACAGCCGGTCGTTTGCGGTCACCGACTTCGATGGCGACGGCTATCCCGACTTGATCCTGAAGAGCCGTCTCGGTCCGCAGATCCGGGCTCTGCAGAATGATTGCGCCACAGGGAAACCGGCTATCGTCCTGCGCCTGCGCGGTACGAAATCCAATCGAGATGCTATCGGGGCACGAGTGGACGTGAACGGCCAGGTGCAGTTCGTGAATGCCGGCAGCGGCTTTCTTTCGCAGCACTCGAAACAACTTCACTTCGGGCTCAAAGGACGCGAGAGCGCAGAGGTGAACATCACCTGGCCCTCCGGTTCAACGCAGGTCTTCAGAGACCTGAAACCCGGCTTCGTCTACACGCTCACTGAAGACTCCGCAGTGGTCACGGCGCGGCAGGCTTTCCGGACACGCGCGCTGCTTTCCAGCGCGCCGGTGAAACCCGACAACGCACCTGTCTTTGAGGAAACCTGGCTGCTGGAACCGGTCCCCACACCGGAACAGCGCAAAGGCCCCGGCTTCATCGAACTGAATGCGGCTGACCTGGCGAAAGAGAAGGACGAGGTTGCCGCAGCGTGGTCGCTCTTTCACCGCTATTTATTCGAATACCGGGCCGAACTTGCGCTTCCCCTCACCGTGCTGATCGACGACCAGAGCCGTGCCCGCAAAGTCTACGCGGGCCTGCCCTCGGAAGCCACTCGCCACGCGGACCTGGCACAGCTTGCACGATCCCGCGAACTGGCCCTGCCTTTCCCCGGGCGTTACTGCATGGCGCCGCGCCGCAATTACTTCAAGCTGGGCGTGGCCTTCTACTGGGCAGGCTACTCCGGCCGCGCCCTGCCTTATCTCGAAGAAGAGCTTCGCCAGCACCCGGAGAGTTGGAACGTGCTGTTTGCTTTGGGCAGGATTCAACTGGAATTGGGCCGCGCTCCCGAAGCGCTGCGAGCGTTCCGCCGGGTGGAAACGATGAAGCCCGGCTACGCTCCCGCCATCGTCAATATCGGCATGGCCGAGCTGCAGCGGAATGATCCCTCCGCAGCGCACAAAGAATTTCTTCGCGCCATGGAAGCCGATCCAAAATGCGCCGAGGCCGCGAATGAACTGGGTCTGCTCGCGGCTCAGGCCAATCAGCTGGATGAAGCCCGTAACTGGTTCCATCGCGCGATTGAAGCAGTGCCCGGCCATGCCGAAGCCGTCAACAATCTTGGTGTCTTTTACGCGCAGATTCGCCAGTATCCCGACGCGGTGGCCGCTTTCCGGTACGGGCTCCAGTACAACCCCGCCAGTGAGCCGCTGCACCTCAACCTGGCCCGCATTTTTCTGATTACGGGGCAAAAAGAAGAGGCGCGCATGGTGTTGACGGAACTGCTGGAACGCAGGCCAGACAGCACGGCGGGCCAGAAGCAACTGAACGAACTGGAGGCCAGGTGAACCGGCGTCACTTCCTGCTCGCACCCGCACTCCTCAAGCTGGCCAGGGCTCAGACCGTTGAGTTGCCGGACATGCTGCTGAACTACTTCACGCAGCGCTTTCGCAACGAAGTCAGGCCCACCTCGCAGCCCCGCGAAAAACTGCGCCAGATCTCCGGACCCTATCCTTCGCGTACGCCGCTCAAACCCCAGGTATTACGCACCACGAACCGCACCGGCTATCGCATCGAAAACATCCTCTTCGAAAGCCGACCGGATTTCTTCGTCAACGGCAATCTCTACCTTCCTGCCATGCCAGGACCGGTGCCGGCCATCCTTATGCCGCGCGGCCACTTCGACCCCGAGCGCATGAGCCCCGACTACCAGCAGATCGCTTTCGACCTGGTCAGGAGTGGCTTCGCCGTCTTCTCGTATGATCCAATCGGGCAGGGTGAGCGCCGGCAGCAGTGGACCGAACCCGGCGCTGCTTTCGATCCGCTTTTCTCCACCAGCATGGAGCATGCCCTCATCGGGAATAAGCTCGCCCTGCTGGGCGAGAGTTCCGCTGGCTGGCAGGCCTGGGACGGGATGCGAGCGATCGATTACCTGCTGACTCGCCCCGAAGTGGATGCGAAGAAAATCGGCCTTGCCGATCATTCCGATAACGGAGCCGAATCTTCGATTCTCTGCGCCGTCGAGGAACGTATCGCCTGCGCCGCACTTCATGCGCCGCGCTTTAGCCATCGCTGGCCGCCAGATCCCACCACGTGGATCGTCATCGACGATACGCAGGAGTATCTGCCCGGAGCCGCCGCGAACGGCCTCGATACTCCGGAGATCTTCGCCGCCATCGCCCCGCGTCCCTTGCTGGTCCTGGTGGAAAACCTGGACGGAGGCTTCGCCGCGACAGCGGAATTGCTGGGCAAACGCCATCCGCGCTTCGAACTCGCCAGCGCCAATGCGGCAGAAGACTGGCCGAAAAAGCTGCGCTTGCAAACAGTTGCCTGGTTCGCTCGCTGGTTCGGCAAAACAGTGCCTGCGCTTGCAGAGACGGATGTGATTCCGGAACTCCGCTCTGTTCTTCGCACTCCAAATCCTGGCAAGTCGATCTATACGCTCATCCGGGAGAGGGCCGCGAGCGTGCCCCCTGCGACAGTTTCAGTAGCAGAACTAAAGCAGCTGATTCGACCTTTCAGCACACCGCACCAGACGCCGCGCATTCTCTCTTCTGAAAACGTGGGCAGCATCCGGCAGGACCGCCTGCAACTGCCTTCGGAACCCGGCATCTGGCTGCCCGCCGTTCTGAACCATCCTGCAAAGCCCAACGGACGGATTGTCGTCTACGCTGCCGGCGATGTCACCGCGCTAGACCCCACCGGCGGAGATGACGATGGTGAGCCGCCGCCTCCGGATCGCACCGCGCCGCGCCTCGCCGCTAAAGGGTTCACTGTCCTGTCCGTCGATGTGCGCGGCATCGGCGCTGCCGCCCCGCGAATCCCCAGACGAGGTTTTCGCGTTCCCTACCATCACCTGATGAATCGGGACATGGCTTTCGACATGATGGCGTGGTCGCTGAACGACTCGCTGTTCGCGATGCGCGTGCGGGACGTTCTTCGCGCGCTCGATTTCGCCGCAGGTACCGGGGATGAAGTGTGGCTTGCGGGCAGAGATATGGGTGCCCAGTGGGCGTTGTTCGCCGCCGCTCTGGAGCCGCGCGTAAAAGGTGTGGTGACGCAGAACGGACTGGCGTCGTGGCGCATGTTGCTGGAACATGACCGCTACCAGCAGGCCTCAAGCCAGTTTCACTGGGGAATTCTGACGAAATGCGATCTGCCCCAGGTGGCCGCCACAATTGCCCCGCGGCCCGTCGTTATTCTGAGCCCGGCAGATCACAACCGGAGAACGATGCAGCTAACACAAGCAGAGGGGATTTACCGCCAAAACGCAAAACAGGGATCTTTGAAAATCTCCGTCTCAGGCGATATCGTGGACGGTGACTTCTAAGATCCCTGTTTTTCCAGCTTCAACTTGTGCTTAGTTACCGCCGCCTCCGCCAACTACGTCATGGTGCGCCATCGCCGGGTGACGAGTGGAGAACCGGAACGAGTAGCTGGCCAGCCAGACCCAATCGGCAAACGCAGCATCACCGTGACCGCCGGTCAGGACGTCCGGAACGCTCTGCGTTCTGTCGCGATGAATGGCTCGGCCGATTTCGGCGGAGAACACGGACTTGCCGCGCACGTACTGGAGACCGGGCTCAATCGAAACCGCGTAGCCCGGACGGCGGAAGCCCAGGTTGTCACCGGGGAAAAGATTCTTCGAAGGAACGCCTTCCCAGCGCGGACCGATGGTCGCGGTCAGACCCTTCACGTGCGGCACCGCGTGAGCGACGCCCGCTTCCAGCAGATACTGATCGGAAATACCGGTGTACTGGCTCATCGTCACCGGGTTGCCGGTGGTGCTGCGGATGTAGCTCTTGTTCAGGTCATGTACCATCGCGGTGTAGCTGCCGTTGAAATAGACCTGACTGCTGCCTACGTTCTTGTACGAGAGCCACTGGAACGGAATCCCCCAGCTGCCCTGGCCAGGCTGAATGGAATAATCAACGTACTTCGTCTGAGGACCCTTACCGTCAAACGCATCCACCACACTGCTGATGTTGCTCGTGCCGGTCGGAAGCAGAATGCCGGTGCCCAGTTGAACATTTCCGCGCTTGTTTTCGGTCGGATTCCATAGCCAGGCGTTCGCCATAAAAGCCATGTCGCCGATCCCATGCGTGTCGTAAGTAATCGGGGAGTTGTGGCTGCGGCGGCTGGCGGACATCACGGGCAGTACCGCAGTAACGCTGTAGCGCCGCGAAACCTGATAGGTAACGGCAACGTTCTCCAGGTTAATCTTATTCATCACCTGGTTGCCGAGGACATCAATACGCTGCTTCTGCTCCACATCTCCGACGAAATGCCGGAACGAGAACTGATGGCGATAGCCAATGCTCAAATTGACGTCGCCGGGCGCCAGATAGCCGCCTTCACTGTTGGGGCCGCCCACCTCTCCGTTGGAACGAGACACCACGCATCCTTGCCCGAAAGCCAGCGTCGAAGACCACGCCAGGGCAGAGAGCGCAAAAACAGTTGTTAAGGTTGGACGAATTCCCATGCTGCAAATGGTAAGGCTGGGTGAAATTCGTCGCAATAGTGGAAAACAATTAGCGGGTTAGCTAATCAGGGAAGATTGCGCACAAGAGGGTTCGGCGCAGGACCTTTTCGGTCGCCAGTGAGCCATTGCAGCCGTTCTTCCAGTTCCGCTTTGTGGATTTCTCCCATGACACGCGACACGATGATACCCTCCTCATTCAGGAAAGCCGTGTCAGGGACCGCCTCGCCCATGCCGAGACGGAACAGGTCGTCTCCGGTTGCGCCCGTCCACACCGGAAAGTCAAACTTGAACTTTTCCAGGAAGTCCGGAATGTTTGCCTTGCTCTTCTTGTCGTCGAGCGAAGCGCCAATGAATACGACGCCCTTCTGCTCCCAGGCTTTGCCAACGCTGACGAACATCGGCATCTCCTCGCGGCACGGACCGCACCACGTCGCCCAGAAGTTCAGCACGACAATCTTGCCTCGATAATCTTTGAGGCGCACTTTCTTGCCGCTCAGATCCGTGAGGTTCAGTTCCGCCGGTACTTCTTTTTTGGGAGCGCTGAGCAGGGGTATCGCGGCCGTCAGCAGAACGCAAAGCGCTGCCAGGCGAGGTTTCCGGAGGGTCACTGGATAGTTATCGCACAGGGCTGTTCATCACGCAACCGCGGAGATCCCCGTTATTGCTGCTGTTGCTGCTGTTGTTGCTTGTACAGGCCTTCGTCAGGCTCCGGCGGCGGCACTGCGGCCGTCTCTTCGAGCAGTTCCGCACCCTCATCGTCGAGCGCAGGTCGAACCAGCACGTCTACCGACAGGCTCTGTCCGGCATGCCCCTTGTAAACGCCTCGCACAGGGGGCACATCGCCGTAATCGCGGCCATAGGCGATCCGGATATGCTGCTCGTCCACAAACTGACCTACCGTTGGGTCGAGACCAATCCAGCCTGCGCCCGGCACCCACGCCTGCACCCAGGCATGAGAAGCCAGCCCGCCGATGACTCGTTCCATCGCGCCCTGATCATCCGCCGTTTGCCGCGGCACCAGATACCCCGAAACGTAGCGTGCCGGAACGCCGCGCGCACGCAGCAGCGCCAGCAGAAGATGGGAAAAATCCTGGCAAACACCCGAGCGCGTCTCAATGCAGTCTGCCACTGAGGAATGAACGTGCGTCGCCCCCGGCTGATACTTGAAATCGCGGTGAATCAGAGCCGAGGCCGCCTCCGCAAATCCCTGCACGGTGCCATCCGACTGCGCTTCGGCCTGCCGCACAAATTCCGCAATGGCGGGCAGATCGGGGCAGTATTTAGAGGTCGTGATCCAGTCGAAGTAGTCGTCCAGCAGAGAGTCCCGCATCTCCGTCAGTTCGGCCAGAGTAACTTTGGAAACCGGCGGAGGCGCCTGCGGATGCACCAGAATCACCGCCTCGGACTCCACCCGGAGATACCGATGCTCCGGCAGGATGTGGAACAAGTGAACCCAGTTCCCGTAGAAGTCCTGATGCCCGATCGCCTTCGCCTGCGGATTCGTGGTCACCCGAAACGAGAGGCAACTCTGGTTTTCGTCATGCCGCGGCCGCAGCCGCAGTTCGTTGTAGCTTTCGGAAACAGGCCCGTCATAACGAAACTGCGTGACGTGCACCAGTTTGTAGCGGTTCACCGGCCAACCCCCATCAGGCGGACACCGCGTAATAGAGATAGGTCTCTGTAATCTGCGCGCCGATCGTCCTGCACGTGACCTGTAGTTCTTCAAGGTAATTGTGCAGTCCGCCCGAGAAGATCTCATCGATGCTGTCGTAGGTCAGCTGTTCGTGCGTTCGCCCGGTAAGCCGTTCCGCTTCGTTGCCGTAGGTGCCGGGCACGGAACCGCTGATCGCATAGAGCGAGTTCTGCAGGATGCCGAGATTGAACCGCACTGAGCGCGGGTGTCGCGCATCCAGCAACAGCAGTTCGGCGACCTTCTCCGGTTCGATCTGCGTGTACTGGCGTTTGTAGAATTCATACGCCGCCACAGATTTCAGCACCGCCATCCACGCATGGCTTCGCGCATCGTTCAGGATCTGCGGGCCATCGATCAGCTGATGATAGTGGACGTCCAGGATTCGGGCCGTCATTTCCGCGCGTTCCAGAGCGCAGCCGGCCTGGAGAAAATGCCAGCCTTCATCGCGGGGCAAAGTGGCGTCGCAAACGCCGTGGAACCGGTGTCCCCCGCGCTTCACCGCGTCGCAGAAGCGCGCGAGATCCTCGCCTTCGTCACGCAGTTTATTGATCTTGTGATACAGCCCGTTAATGTCTTCCCACAGTTCGCGTGAGATGCGGTCTCGAATCGTCCGCGCATTTTCGCGGGCGTGGATAATGCACTGGGCAATCGAATTCGGATTGTCTTCGGAGTAACCAAGGAAGTCGAACGCGGTTCGCGCAATCGCCTCGTCGTAGGTCTGGTAAAAACGCGTCCGTTCTCCGGTGATCGTGATCAGGGGATCCCAGCGAAGCTTATAGGTGTCCGGCGGCTGCTCCAGCAGCATGTGATAGTTCACGTCCAGGATGCGCGCGGTGTTGTCGGCGCGCTCCATGTAACGGCCAATCCAGAAGAGCGAATCGGCGATGCGGGAGAGCATCATTTATTCGTCACCTCGAAGTACCCAGGTATCTTTCGAACCGCCACCCTGCGATGAGTTCACCACCAGGGAGCCGCGCTGCAGCGCCACCCGGGTCAGCCCGCCCGGCACGATGGTGACCTTTTCACCGTCATAGAGGCAATAGGGCCGCAGATCGACATGCCGCGGACTAAGCGTTCCGGTGACCGGGTCAAATGCGGGACAGCGCGAGAGAGGTATCACCGGCTGCGCGATGTAGTTCCGGGGATCGGCCTTAAGACGGTCCGCGAATTCGGCAATGGTCTTCTTGTCGGACGACGGTCCCATCAGCATCCCGTAGCCGCCCGATTCACCCACCGCTTTCACCACCAGATCCTTCAGATTGTCCAGCACCCACGAAAGCTGTGTCTGGTCTGAGCAGAGATAAGTATCTACGTTCTGCAGGATTGGATCTTCACCCATGTAGTACTTGATGAACGCAGGGACGAAAGCATAGATCGCTTTGTCGTCCGCGACGCCGGTTCCCACCGCGTTCGCCATAGCGATATTGCCGGCCCGGTAAGCATTCATCAGCCCGGGCACTCCAACCAGAGAGTCCGCGCGGAATGCGAGCGGATCCAGAAAGTCGTCATCCACGCGTCGGTAGATCACATCGACACGAGTCAGGCCATGAATCGTCTTCATGTAGACCACGTCGTCGACGACTACCAGATCGCGCCCTTCCACCAGTTCGATGCCCATCTCCTGAGCCAGGAAACAGTGCTCGAAGTAAGCGCTGTTGTACAAACCGGGAGTCAGCAGCACGATGACCGGACGGTCACCGGTTCGGGGCGAAAGACTGCGAAGAATCTGCGCCAGTTCGTTCGGGTAGTGATCGACCGGCAGAACCTCGCACACCTCAAAAGCCCGCGGGAACGTACGGCGCATCACCAGGCGATTTTCCAGAACGTACGAAATGCCGCTGGGAGAGCGTGCATTGTCTTCCAGCACCAGATATTGACCAGTCCGCGAATCGCGCACCAGATCGATACCGGCAATGTGAACGTAGATGTCCCGGGGCACGGAAAGGCCGACCATCTCACGCCGAAAATGTTTGCAGGAGTAGACGAGATTCCGGGGGATGATCTTGTCCTTCAGAATCCGCTGCGGCCCGTAAATGTCCTGCAGATAGAGATTCAGTGCGGTCACGCGCTGCGCCAGCCCGCGCTCAATCACATCCCATTCACTGCGGGGAATGATGCGTGGCACCAGGTCAAACGGGAAGAGACGCTCCGTGCCGCGGCCATCGCTGTAAACCGTAAACGTAATACCCTGAACCAGATACGAAAGGTCAGCCAGTTTGCGGCGCTCGTCGAAAATATCGAGCGGCATGTTGGCGAGCTTCTCGAACATCGGCGCGGACCCGGGCCGGGGAAGCCCGTTTGGCGCCACCATCTCGTCGTAGAAGGTTCCCGGATCGTAGCCGGAAAACAGGAGCTGACTGCCGGAATTGGTCGAGTGTGACATCGATGCCGAAGACATAGCCGAAACCTTCTCAGGCGCGCTGAGACGACGTGAGCTAAGCGCTACCAAATTCGGCGGTACGAGCAACTTGGATCGGTGCCGTTTTCGTAACTGTCATTGTACTTGAACAGACTTCGCGCCCGTCGGCAAACCCTACATTTGCCGTGCATCCTGGGTCAGGTCTTGTGCCGAAACGCCCGGTCGGAATCGCGGCTTTCTGTTATACTTCGTTCTCTTTTGCGGGAAAGGGAACACGAAATGAAAAAAGCCGTGGTGCTATTTACGTTATGGACTGCAACACTTTTCGCCCAGGCAGGCAACCCCGCCGGCACTACGCATAAGTTCAGCGTTCGCGGCACTTTGACCGGGCCCAGTTCCATGGCGCCGCGTGAGATCGGCGCTGGCTACCTGAAGAGTTCCGCGGCGGAATTGCAGATCGATACTCCCGGCATTTCCGGAGTTTATCTGGCCAGTGAATATAAGACCGAACATAACGGAGTCACCCACCTCATCTACCGCCAGCAGTTCCAGGGTGTCCCGGTGCTCAACGCCGAGTGGACGATCAACATCGATCAGGACGGTCAAATTCTCAATGCCGGGGGCACGTTGTTCAACGCTCCACCGCCCGACCTCCTGCTTCCGCAGCCCGACAGCGCACTTCAGGCCGCTCGCAGCGCGGTGCGGGCGGTGAATCCCAGGCTCGCCGCAGGTTTCACGCCTCTCACCAGCATGCGTCGCCCTGAAAAGCAGGGAGCCATCCGGCTGACCTCCGCCAACCTGCCCGAAGATCCGGAAGGCGAAATCGTCTGGTACGCGGTGCGCGGAGTCCTCCGTCCCGCCTGGCTGTTTTACGTCACCGATGACGACAACGTCAGCCGCTGGGCGACCGTGATCGATAACGAAAGCCAGCGAGCAATTTCGAAACAGTCGCTCACCATGTTTCAGTCCCCGCCGAAAGGCCTG
>Ga0105237_10010079_pt1 | contig 10079 bp, 5 predicted proteins | sample KBSC24metaG_FD_81520 | JGI IMG/M metagenome (GOLD analysis project Ga0105237, IMG submission 81520) | Corn rhizosphere microbial communities from Kellogg Biological Station, Michigan, USA - KBS C2-4 metaG | ecosystem: Host-associated > Plants > Roots > Rhizosphere > Soil | place: Michigan, USA... | reverse complement strand
TGCCTGTGTAATAGAGGATGCGCTCGGTCGTCGTGGTCTTGCCGGCATCGATATGCGCCATGATACCGAAATTACGGTAGTCCTCGATGGCATGTTGGCGGGGCATGGTCTGTTCCTTGCGATTCCGTTCGTTTCGCTAGCTCACCAGCGATAATGCGAGAAGGCGCGGTTGGCTTCCGCCATCTTGTGCACGTCTTCACGCTTCTTGACGGCGTTCCCCCTGTTGTTCGACGCATCGAGCAGCTCAGCCGAAAGCCGCTCGGTCATTGTCTTTTCGTTGCGGTCGCGCGCGGCCGAGATGATCCAGCGGATGCCGAGCGCCTGCCGGCGCACCGAGCGAACCTCGACCGGGACCTGGTAGGTGGCGCCGCCGACGCGGCGGGAGCGAACCTCGATGGTCGGCATGACGTTCTCGAGCGCCTGCTCGAACACGGTCAGCGGATTCTGCTTCGTCTTGTTCTCGATGATGCCGAGCGCGCCGTAGACGATGCCTTCGGCAACCGACTTCTTCCCGGCGTACATGACCGAGTTCATGAACTTGGTGATGATGATGTTCCCGAACTTCGGATCGGGGAGCACTTCACGCTTTTCGGCAGAATGGCGACGCGACATCTGATTCTTTCCCGATTACTTCGGACGCTTGGCGCCATATTTCGAACGGCGCTGCTTGCGGTTCTTGACGCCCTGGGTATCCAGCACGCCGCGGAGGATGTGGTAGCGCACGCCCGGCAGGTCCTTGACGCGGCCGCCGCGGATCATGACCACGGAGTGTTCCTGCAGGTTATGGCCTTCACCCGGGATGTAGCCGATCACCTCGAAGCCGTTGGTCAGGCGCACCTTGGCGACCTTGCGCAGCGCCGAGTTCGGCTTCTTCGGCGTCGTGGTGTAGACGCGCGTGCAAACGCCGCGCTTCTGCGGCGACTGCTGCAGCGCCGGCACCTTCTTGCGCGACTTTTGCACCGTGCGCGGACTTGCGATCAGCTGGTTGATCGTCGGCATCTTGGCCTTCACCCTCTAACGTTTGCGCGGAACCCGTTTCCGCAAATTCTCTGCAGGGATCGCCTCCCCGCCGGGCCGCATTACGCGAAAAGCAATCGCGCAAAGCGAAATTGCGCCAACCACTCACTGCTGAGCGGGAAGCGCTTCGACGCCACAGAGGACCGCGATTTTGGACCGATCAGCGTTCGCTGTTCGGTCTGCCACCGAGGTCATGCATCCGAGTTTGATCTCAAGAGGACGTGCTCAAGAGAACGAAAATCGTCCTGGCATTGCCTAGCTATAGTCGACAGCGTTTGAGCGGCATTCGTCGAGGTTGGTGCCCGTCCCGATCTCGAAAAGAGGCGTTCCGGGTGTTCCGTTCCGACGTTGGCGTAGCTCACCGCCTGTCGTGAAGTGCGCGCCTTTTATAAGCGCGACATATGCAAGTCAAGGCGAAACGGCAACGCGAACACGTCGGAGGAAGGCCCTCTCCCGCTTGGGAAATCCGTACGTTCGCGATGTCGGGCACGATGGTCAGATAGGGTGCCGAGCGGTGTTTAGCAACCTTTCATAATTATATCCGGGTATTAATAACTTTCAGGACAGAGCTAAAGCTTTGTTTGCCACTCGAAGCGCAAGGTGACGCCTTCCGTGCGGGGCTTTTCCCATGCGCTACACCGACATTGCCATCATCGGCGGGGGACTTGCCGGCTCGACTGCGGCCGCCATGCTCGGCCGGGCGGGCGTTTCGGCGGTTCTGGTCGATCCTCATCCGTCCTATCCCCCCGATTTCCGCGTCGAGAAGCTCAGCGGCGGCGAGCAGTTGGAGCGCCTCCGCAAGACCGGTCTTGCGGAAGCGGTGATCCGCAACGCCACCGTTGCCGACGTGAACTGGATCGCGCGATTCGGCCAGTTGCTCGACAAGGCGCCGCGGCAGCAGATCGGCATCCTCTACGACACCCTCGTCAACACGATCCGCGCCGAGATTCCGTCGCGCGTCGAATCGATCGTCGCCAAGGCCACGGCAATTGCGACCTCGGAGGACCGCCAGAAGGTCGCGCTGTCCAATGGCGAGACGATTTCGGCGCGGCTGGTGGTGATCGCCAACGGCCTGAATGTCGGCCTGCGCCACATGCTCGGCATCGAGCGCCACATCCATAGTCCCTGCCACTCCATCTCGATCGGGTTCGACGTCACGCCGCTCGGCCGAAAGGCATTCGCCTTCCCCGCCCTGACCTATTTCTCGGAGCGGCCGAGCGACTGCATCCCTTATCTCTCGTTGTTTCCGGTCGGCGCGAAGATGCGCGCCAATCTCTTTGTCTATCGCGACTTCGACGATCCCTGGCTGCGCGAGTTTCGCCGCGCGCCGATGGAGACGCTGACATCGGCGCTGCCGCGGCTGAAGCGAATCACCGGATCGTTCGTCGTTTCCGGCGACATCAAGTTTCGCCCCGCCGATCTCTGCATCAACACCGGCTACCGCCGCGCCGGCATCGTGCTGGTCGGCGACGCCTTCGAGACCACCTGCCCCGTGACCGGCACCGGCACCGACAAGGTCTTCACCGACGTCGAGCGGCTCTGCAACGTCCACATCCCCGAATGGCTTGCGACCGACGGCATGGATGAGACCAAGATCGCGGCCTTCTACGACGATCCGGTCAAGCGCGCCTGCGACGAATGGGCGATGGAGCAGGCCTATTCCTTCCGCGCGGTCTCGACCGATCCGGATTTCCATTGGGCGCTGGCGCGATGGGCGCGCTACTTCAAATGGCTCGGCCGCGGCCTGTGGCGGCGCCAGCTCGAGCGCTGGCGCGCTAGTGGTCCGATTCCAACATTCGCATCCCGTCGCAGCTAACACCTTTTGCGAATGTTGGAATCAAAGGACCACTAGAAAATTTTTAGTCCCGGTGGAGCTCTGGATTTGACGTTCGCTTCTTGAGTGCGCGGCGGGCAGGTAACGAACGTCAAATCCCCTCCACGAGTGCGCCGGTTCACTCCTCGTCGTCATCGTCATCGTCCTCGCTGTCGCCCTCGGCGTGATCGGCCGCATGCGGCGTGTGGCTCTGGTCGTCCCAGAGCCTGCGGTAGGCGCCGTTCTTCGCAAGCAGCTGCGCGTGCGAGCCGCGCTCGATCGCCCTGCCCCCCGAAATCACGATGATCTCGTCCATGTCGACCACCGACGTCAGGCGATGGGTCGACCAGATCATGGTCCGTCCCTTCGCGACGTTGAGCAGCGTGCGGTTGATCGCGGCTTCCGTGGTCTGGTCCAGCGCCGAAGTCGCCTCGTCGAGCAGCAGCACCGACGGATTGCGGATGATCGCACGCGCGATCGCAATGCGCTGGCGCTGGCCACCGGACAGCGTGTCGCCGCGCTCGCCGACCGAGGTGTCGTACTTCTCCGGCAGGCTCATGATGTAGCGGTGAATCTCGGCCTTGCGCGCGGCCTCGACCACCTCCTCGTCGGTGGCGCCCTCCTTGCCGAGACGGATATTCTCCTTGATCGACATGTTAAAGAGCATGTTCTCCTGGAACACGACCGCCATGCTTTGCCGCAGGGATTCGCGCGTCACCTTGCGGATATCGACGCCGTCGATGGCGACGCGGCCTTCGTCGGGCACGTAGAGGCGCAGGATCAGGTTGAGCAGCGTACTTTTTCCGGAGCCGCTGGGACCGACGATGGCGATCGTCTTGCCGACATCCAGCTTGAGGCTGAGATTGTCGAGCACCGGCTGTTGCGCGCCTTCATACTGGAAGGTGACGCGGTCGAAGGTGATGTCGTGGGTGATGCGCGGCAGATCCGGCGCGCCCGGCCGGTCGGCGCCGCGGGTCGGTTCGTCCAGGAGCTCCTGGATATGCCGGATCGCCGCCGCCGACTGGATCGACACCGGGATGAAGTGCATGACGTGGGCGATGTTGTAGGAGACCTCCCAGAACGCGCTCTCGAAGGTGACGAAAGTGCCGATGGTGATCTGGCCCTTGGTCGCCAGATACGCGCCGATCGCCAGCACCACCAAGTGCAAGAGCAGGACCGAGATGGTCACCGTGCGCTCGACCATGGTGGAGAGGAACATGGCGGAGGCGTATTTGTCGCGCGCCCGGTCGTTGCGCAGACTGAACCAGCCGAAGGTGCGGCGATGCAGCGTGAAAGCCTTGATCACCGCTTGTGCTGCGATGTTCTCCTGCACCATGCCGAGCAACGCCGACTCGTTCAGCTTCTGCTCATAATTGGCCTGTACCGCTTTCGGTGTCAGGATGCGCGGGCCGATCAGCGTGATCGGAAATACCAGCAAGGCCACCGCGGCGAGCTGCCAGTTCAAGAACAGCATCAGGATGATGCCGGCGATCAGTTCGAGCAACGGCAGCGAGGCACTGTTGACGAAGGTCTTGACCGCCCCTTCGAAGGCCGACAGGTCGACTGAAAACCGCGACAGGATCTCGCCGCGCTTGGTGCGCTGGAAAAATGCCGCCGGCAGGTTCTGCACGTGATCGAACAGGTGCGTGCGAACGTCGGCAATGATGCCCGCGGCCAGCCGCGCGTCCCATTTCTCGTACCAGACCGCAACGATGGAGGTACAGATGCCCGCAACCGCCAGCACACCGAGTATCTTGTAGAGCGCCTGAAAGTCCTCCTCGCCGAGCGCATCGTCGATGAGGAATTTCAGGCTGAGCGGCATGATGACGTTGAACAGCGTCTCCACCATGACGCCGAGGCTGACGAAGGCCAGCATCTTCTTGTAGTTGCCGAGGTAAGGCGTGACGAAACGATAGATCGTCGCCAATGCGCCGGCGGCTTCCTGCGCGGTAAAGACGACGAGATCCTCGTCCTCCTCGTCGTCAAGCTCCAACTCGAGCTCGTCGTCTTCACGTTCGTTATCATCAGAAGCCGGCGCCGACTGTTCGGCGGCTGTCGCGGCAGGCTTCCCGGATACGGCCCCCTGCTGCAGGGGAGCGGCCGTCTTGTCCTCCGGGATGAGCGGCTTGGGCGCCATTGATCCAACCGATGCTGTACGGCCGAAATCCTGCGGCCTCCTACGTTCGTCCCGTTATAGCGGGCCCGCCTGCGAATGTCAGAGCCTCGCGGCCACAGGGGGAATAAATTGGACGCTTATTCCTGATCCTCGACCTTGTCGAAGAAGGAGTAGCGCAGGCTGTCGGCGTCACTATACCACTGCCCGGGCCCCTTGTTGGCGGCGAGTGTCGCGGCCCAGACCGCATCGATGCAGTCGTTGCGATGCATCGCCAGGTCGAAGCCGTTGCCGAAGAACAATTCCGACCATTCCCACCAGGTGCCGAGCTTCTTCACCCCGCGCAAGAGATCGTAGCGGTCGATCAGCGCAGGCGCCATGTCCGATGTGATCGAGCCGAAAATCAAGCCGCTTCCAGTCACGCGGTTGATCTCGCGGATGGCGCGGGTCACCTGCGTCCTGGCGACGTGGCACAGGCTCGTCTCGAACACGACGTCGAATTCACCGTTCTTGAACGGCATGTCGACGATCGAGCCAAGCTTGTTGAACTTTCGCAGCGCCTTGGGCGTCCTGGCGTGGATGCCGCGATTGTTCTCGATGCCCCAGGCGTCGACGCCGCGCTCGCGCAGTGCGCCGACCAGTTCGCCGGAAGCCGAGCCCGCGATCAGGAGCTTGCCGCCCTTGCCCTTGCCTTTGCCCCACACGATCCGGATCAGTTCCATCAGATAATCGGGATCGGTGAACTGGCGCCAGACGTCGCTGTAAGGACCGAGCCCGCGATAGTTGGCGAAATAATCGCGGTCGATCCGGTCGGACAGCGGCTCGCCGCCCTGCGCACGGGTACGGCGCAGCCGCATCATCTCGGTGAGGATGATGTCGGTCGCGGCATCCGATGAGTCGAGCAGGCCGTTGAGCGTGGAATCGAACAGGTAGTCGCCGACAACGACCAGCCCCGGGTGCTGCTTCGGCTCGGGGCGGTGATTGGCCATGACGTCGCGCGCCGGCAATCCGCCCGGCAGCGCGTTCACCGACGACAGCCAGCGATGAATCTTTCCTTCCATGAAATGCGCGCGGGCATCGCCGAGCGAGGCCGGCAGCGATTTGAGCGCGGCGTCGATCAACTCCTGATCGCCGAGGTTGGCGAAGGCCAGCGCGTCCGAGCCGGCAATCAGCCAGTTCAGCACGCCGTGCTTGCCGACGTCATGACGCGAGCCCTCGTTGTAGACGCAGCAACCGCCGAACGCCTCCGACATGAACCATGCGCCGGGAATCTTCTCGCCCCAGAACGGCTCGTCGAACAGGATCGACACGCGCAGATAATGCGCGGGCCGGTCGAAATAGGCGATGTGCTTGACCATCGACTTGCGCAGCTCTTCGCCTTCCCAGCCCATGGTCGAAAGCCAGGAATGCGGTAGGCACATCAGCACGAGATCGAAGTCGCGTGTCTCCGGCCCCTTGCCGTTCATCATATTGAGCCGGTAGCGGCCGGACTCGTTCTTGCCGACCTTGAGCACACGATGATTGAGCCGGATGCTGGCGTCCACCTCGGACTGCAGGCAATCGATCAGCTGTTCGTTGCCGTTCTGGATCGAATAGAGGCCGATATAGCCGTCGATATCCATGACGAAGTTCTTCAGCGCATTGAGCCCGTTGGTGTTGTGGGCTTCGGTAGCGATGTCGGAGCGCGCCATCACCTTGAAGAAGCGCTTGGCGACGGGGTCGGTGACTTCCCTGTCGAGGATTTCCTCGCAGGAAAGATAGGCCCAGGGATGCTCGTTGTCGTGGGAGCCGACGCCTTCGTAATATTCGATCGGCGACACCATCTCGGCGCAACGCTTGCGGAACGCCTGGATCGCATCGGCGGTCCTGGCGCCGTATTTGCGTCGCATGCCCTTGACGTCGTCGAGCAGTTCGCCGTCGAGCTGCACCTGCTCGGCGTCCATCGGAATCGTCTGCAGGCCGAAATGCTGGATCAGCTCACGCAGAGGATCGGGACCGGTCATCGAGTAGTCGTAGATTTCGGCGACGCCGGCCTCATACATCGCAGGCGCAGAATCGAATTTGCGCGTGACGATCTTGCCGCCGAGACGATCGGTCGCCTCGAAGATGGTGACGCGGCAAAGCTCGCCCAGTTTCCTTTTCAGGTACCAGGCGCTCATCAGCCCGCCCGGGCCACCGCCAACGATTGCAAGGTCAAGCATCTGGATTCCGCCCGGCAGCCCCCAACCGGAACGTCCGGTCCAGGTCCCCACCAGCAAAGGCGCTTTTCACCCTGAAGGGAAGATGAACAAAGGTGGTTCGTGCAGCGCAATAGGGCCAGAAGCGCGTCCGAATAATGTCATTACGCAGCGTCGGCTCGATTTTCCGTAGTCATACGGAGAGGCCGGGGCGAACGGAGGGATAGCAGGAGGCGCCCGAAAAACTAAAAGCCACCGACGGGGCATCGCCGGTGGCTTTTTGGAGGTTTATCAAAAAGAGGCTGTCGTCTCCTGAAGACAGCTGCCGCCGAACCAATTTGCCGACCGCGCTTCAGATATTACATGAGCATTTTAGTTTAGTAAATAAGGTATTTTGTCTTCGCGTGCATTTGCGCTCGTCATGCCGTCGCGACAACAACCAGTATTTCGCGAGGGAGACATCCCGCCCTGCACGACGTCCCGCTTAGTCAGAAGCCCCGGACTTTCGTCCGGGGCTTCTCGTTAGGTCGTCAGATCATCAGGGTCAGAAGTTGCGCTGAACGCGGACATTCAGAGCGACAGTGTCCTGGTCCTTCAGCTCGTAGGCCACGCCACCCGGCTTCGGAGCCCCCGGGCCGCCGGCGGTGAGCACGGCGCCGGTGTACTTCTGGTCGAGATGGAAGTACTGGACTTCAGCCGAGAACGTCAGGTTCTTGACGGGGGTCCAGCGGGTGACCACGCCAATCTGGGCGGTCGAGAAGTCAGGGTTGCAGGTGAAGTCAGCCGACACAGCCTTGCCGGTGACGTAGACTGCGCAGTACTGACCCTTCGCCGTGGTGAGGTCGCCGACGGTGCCGTTATAGTGCACGAACGCCACGCCGCCCCACAAGCTGGTCGACCAGTAGGGATCCCAGTTGTGGTTGAACGCACCACGGAAGCCCCATGCTTCTGTCAGCTTCAGGTCGCCCGTACCGCCGGCGAACACCGGCAGATACACGGCATCGGTGGTCGCACCGAAGCCAATGCTCTGGTAGGCGCCCACGCGGTTGGTGCCGCCCATCATCAGGAAGTTCGGCGAGGCAGCCGAGGTGGAGATCACGTTCTTCGTGTCACCCTTGGCATAGCTCGCGTCCATCTTGATGTCGTCGCCGGCACCGGTCGGGATGTTCTTGATCTGCAACGCAGCCATCACCGAGCCGCCCCACTTGGTGTCGGGGTGACCGGAGATTTCCGACAGCGTATTCGGAGCACCCGGAACGGGGTTGTTTGAGAGCCCGCCGGCCGGAGCCCCCGCGACGCCAGTCGTGCCTAGGATGTTGTAGGAACCGTTGACCATGTGCGCCGCGGCCGAAATCTGGAACAGACCCCAGGCTTGATCGACGCGGATGTTGCCGACCACGTCCGGAACCCAGTCGCCGCCGTAGGCATTGCCGGCGGTGCCGGCGAAGCCGAGGCCCTGCGACAGGTTGTACACCGCGGTGCGGTTGAAGACGATCGGATCATCGAGACCGATGGTGCCGGACACGCCGTTGCCGAACTGAGCGGAGTACTGGATGTTGTTCACGCCGGTGACGGTGTCATGACCGCCGAGCAGGAACGACGAGTTGTTGCCCGGATAGCCATGCCACGGCGTGGCGTAGGCCGAAGCCGACTTACCGAAGGTGAAACCAGCGAACTGGATGAACACCATTTCGACGGCCACATAACCTTCACCAGGCTGGTTGAGCAGCGCGGTGCTGGTACCGGTCGACAACGAGCCCGTGAACGAGTTCGGGTTGACAGTGTTGTTGCCCTGGGTCGTGAACTGGAAGTCAGCCTGACCGAAGGTGCGAACGACGCCGTATTCCGTGGCAGTGCGCGTATCGACGGTCAACGCCATACGCGAACGAGCCGCGAAGTAGTCAAAGTAACGGTTGCGCTGACCCAGATCGCCCGACCACGCCGGCTGATCGTAGATCGAGCCGTTGAACGTGGTGTCGATGCGGACGTAGCCGCCCAGTTTGATGCAGGTGTCGGTGCCAGGGATGTAGAAGAATCCGGCACCGTACAGGGAGCAAATCCTCACGTATTCGACCGCTTTGGCCTTCACGGGAAGATCGGCTGCCTGAGCCCCAGACATCGCGACGAGACCCGCCGCGGAGCCAAGGACAAGGCTCTTAACCATCTTCATGTTAAACCTCCAAGTTGCTCTATCCTAGGGAAGGTTCCGGATCCGCTGGGTGGCGACACCCTAAGGTTGGTTCCCTTGTCCCTTAATTCACCGCTTAGTCGCTTCGCGCCTTCGGACACACCCGCATGAACGCGAGGGACTTAAGCGAACCACCTAAAACGGGACGACCTCGGGATGCCCCCCTCCGTCGCACCATCACAATTACCGAAGGACTCTGCACACGCAACAAAGGAACCGCCCGGATCGGGGTCGGAACGCGCGTTTGTTGACGGGTGTTGCACAAATAACACGCAACGGGCTCGAAACATTCCCTTTAAGCCAATGTTTTTGCTTAGTATTCTGTCTTGGTTCCATTTGCAACCTGAATTGCCACGCAGCCGTTCAAGGGTTGGGTTTTCCCCTTCGCGCGACCGAAAACGGGGTCGAATCGAGCGCAAAATCCTCGACTCGAACGGCGCCTCCGGACCGCCTTGACGAGCCGGCCGCAAGGTGTGGTCCGCCGCACTGTCGCAAGAAATCGCGCCGCCGGCTCCGCACCGCGTTCGGACGAAATGCAAGAAGTCCTTATTTTTCGGGCGTCAAATCAATTGGCGCTGATCGCGCGACGTTGAGTCGCAACGCGCATCGCGCGGCAAGCACCTCACAGGGATCGCCACTCGTTCGAACGGGAAGCGCCGATGTATCGCGCGCGCAGAGATCAAGGATAATCTGCTCCGCCTCAGCGAATGCAAGAAATGCCCGGATTTAAAGGGTTTCCGCGCGATCCCACGCCGGCGATTTCCGCGAGTG
>Ga0105237_10010075_pt1 | contig 10082 bp, 6 predicted proteins | sample KBSC24metaG_FD_81520 | JGI IMG/M metagenome (GOLD analysis project Ga0105237, IMG submission 81520) | Corn rhizosphere microbial communities from Kellogg Biological Station, Michigan, USA - KBS C2-4 metaG | ecosystem: Host-associated > Plants > Roots > Rhizosphere > Soil | place: Michigan, USA... | reverse complement strand
GCCGGCGTCGCTGGCGCCCCGGCTCAGTTCGCAGCGGACGCGCAGCCAGATCCAGTGCCCGTCGGTATGCTGCATGCGGAAGGACTGATCGATGTGCTTGAGTTCGCCGGCGATCAGCCGGTCGGCGATCGCGAACAGGTCGATATCGTCGGATTTCACCAGCGAGTTGACCTCGCCGAATGTCAAAAGCTCACTGCGGCTTTCCAGGCCGAGCAGCGTGAACATCGATTGCGACCAGAAGATCCGGCCGCGCGACAGGTCCCAGTCCCACAATCCGCAGCGGCCCCGATTGAGCGCGGTGTCGATCCGGCCGCGGACGGCATCGTTGATGAGATCGCCCTCGCGGGCGCGGGTGGATTGCCAGTGAAACGCAAAACCGAGAATGAGCACGACGAAGCCGGTGGTGGCCGAGAGCGTCACCGACAGCGCCGAATCCGAGCCCCATAGCGGATCGTTTTTCTCCTGGATCACGGTCACCTGGCCGGGCAGCGATTTGACCAGGCGCGAGATCGCCAGCGCGCCATTGCCGTTCGGCAGGATCATGTCGGCGACTTCGCCGTGCAGGGCCGGCGCGGCGAGAAGCTGTGCGGTGCTGACCACGTCGAGGAGGCGATCGGAATCACCGAGGCTGGCTTCGACAGGAAGGCGGGCGAGGACGCGCTGGTCGGCGCCGGTGATGATGACGTGCCGGCCGGAGGCGACGCCCCATGTCGGAATCAACTCCGGCAGCAGGCTTTGCAGGCGCTCGATGTTGGCGAGACGATCGCGGCGGACCGAGGCGAGGCGGTCGATGCGTTCGGCGAGCAGTTCGCAGAGCGCGGTGAGATCGCGTTTGCTGAACGTTCGTTTCTGCCGATATTGATCGATCACCTGAACGAAGGCGCCAAGGCAGATGGTGATCAGGAATGCGATGATGAGCGTGGGCACAGCCCGGCGCAGCGCAGGCTCCGCGGTCAACAGCCGGTAATAGGCCGGCTTCGCGATCGATTGCGCCAATCCCTTGATCGAATCGGATTGGGCGCACGCGTTCGCTGCATGCGCTCGCGCCATGCCTTAGACCCCCACCGAATCCTGTTGCACACTTGCGTCCGGCAACGCCCCAGCCGCTGCCGAATCACAGCGATTTGAATCCAGTTTTCCCAGGCTGTCGAGAGTCAACGAATCGTTAATTGAAATAAATCTTGTCCAACGGAGAATGTCAGTGCCCGCGGGCGTGAAAATCTGAGTCCGAAACGCGAACGTGGCGTCGCGCGTTTCAGCCGTGCGGCGGTTCGGCGTGACTGATGACGCGCTTGACCGTCGGAAATGCTCGGCGCAGCGCGCGCTCGATCTCGTCGACGTTTTCGTGAACCTTGATCACGCTCATGTTCGGCGCGGCGCGACAGTGGAAGTTCACGACTTCTCCGGCGTCGGTATCGCGCACCCGGACATTGTGGACGTCATGAATCGCGCCATCGGCGGCAAAGGTCGCAAGCGCCTTGCGGATGGCGTCGACGCGGTCGGGCGAGGCGTCGGTGCCCGGCGGCAATTCCGGCTCGAGCGGTTCGATATGGGTGTCGACCTCGACGTCCCAGCCGAACTCCTCGCGGATGTTGCGCTCGAGCTCCCGGGTGATGTCGTGCGCGTCCGCGAGCGCCATCTCGGCATCGACTTCGAGATCGATGCCGACGATCAGCCGGCCGCCGAGGTCGTGCACCGTGACGTGGTGGATGGCGAGGCCGGAATTGCGGGCGATCACCATGATGCGCTCGCGCACGCTCTCATTGTTGAGCGCGACCGGTTCGGCGGTGAAGGTCAGGTCGGCATCTCCGAGCAGGTTTCTGACCGCTTCCTGCGCCTTGCGCCTGACCTCCTCGACGCGGTCGATGGGATAGGTGCGCGGGACCTGGACGATGGCATCGATGAAATGCGTCGCGCCCACCATGCGGACGCGCAAACGTCGCACATCCACGACGCCCGGCACCGATTTGATGGCAAGGGTCGCCTTTTCCGACGCGCCCTCCGGCGCGCGGTCCAGCAGGGTTTCCACCGTCGACCGTGCCAGCCGCAGGCCGAGTGCTGCAATCATCACCGCGACAGCGATCGCGGCCACCGAATCGCCCCAGCTGTAGCCGAGCCCGGTCAGCACCAGGCCGATGATGACCGCGGTCGAGCCGAGCACGTCGGATGCGAAATGCAGCGCGTCGGCCTCCAGCGCCTGGCTGCGTGTGTCGTGCGCGACGCGATGCAGCGCGCGGGCGCGCCAGAAATTCACCGCGATATCGATCGCCAGGACGGCGAAGGGGATCAATGAGAGCGTCGGCGGCGGCGAGCCTTCGCGCAGGCGGCTCCAGGATTCCACCAGCACGCCGCCCGCCAGCACGTAGAGCATGGCGATGACGCCGAGCGCGGACAGGCTCTCGATCTTGCCGTGGCCGTAGTGATGTTCGTCGTCGGCCGGCAGGTCGGAGACCCGCACCACCAGCCAGGTGATGACCGTGGCAACGACGTCGACCGCGCTGTGCAGCGCTTCGGAAATCAGCGCCAGCGAGCCAATGATGACGCCGACCACGAGCTTGGCCGCTGCCATGCTGGCGCTGGCGAAGATCGAGATCGCCGCGACGCGGGATTTGATGCTGTGATCGGGATGGCTCATGGCGCGGATGTAGCAGCCGGCCATGCAACATGAAAGCGCCGGACGGACCGGCGTCCGTGGATTATCTCTACGGACCTGTTGCTAATTATTCCGATTTTAACAGTTGCTGTGGAGGAACTTCAAATCGCCAACACCGGGACCGGGATGACGATTCGAAGACGCTTCGTCCCGCCTAGCCGTTGTTCTTCTGATAGACGTCGACGTAGACGGCAGCCAGCAACACGCAGCCCTTCACGACATACTGCCAGTAGATCCCGATACCGAGGATCGACATGCCGTTGTTCATGACGCCCATGACGAAGGCGCCGATGACGACGCCCATCACCTTGCCGACGCCGCCGGACGCCGACGCGCCGCCGATGAAGCAGGCCGCGATGACGTCGAGTTCGAAGGAGTTGCCGGCGCTCGGGGTCGCGGAGTTGAGGCGGGCCGCGACGATCAGGCCGGCCAGCGCGGCGAGCACCCCCATGTTGACGAAGGTCGCGAAGATCAGCCGCTCGGTCCGGATGCCGGACAGTTGCGCGGCCAGCCGATTGCCGCCGAGCGCGTAGACGCGGCGCCCGATGGTCATGCGGGTGGTAACGAACGTATAGAGCAGGATCAGCACGCCCATGATGATCAGGACGTTCGGGAGGCCGCGATAGGACGCCAGCAGATAGCTGAACCCGACGATGAGGATCGCAAAGATCAAGTTCTTCCCGACGAAGAACGCGAAGGGTTCCGTCTCCAGCGTATGGGTCTTGGCGTTGTTCCAGCGGCGAGTGCTGCTGAAGATCAGAAACGCGGCGCCGACCAGGCCGATCAGCATCGAGGTCCAGCGAAAGCTGGGTCCAAACAGGAATCCGTCGCTCAGGGCGGAGGTGAACGGTCCGGTCACATCCGTGATGAACCCCGAACTGATGGCCTGGAAATCCTTGGGGAAGGGGCCGACGAACTGCCCGAGCAGAATGTTGCCGGTCAGGCCGCGAAAGATCAGCATGCCGCCCAGCGTCACGATGAAGGACGGTATCTTCGCGAAGGCGACGAAATAGCCCTGCGCAGCCCCGATGGCGGCGCCGAGCAGCAGCGAAATGCCGACCACCGGCACCCAGGGCATCTTGTAATCCACCATCAGCGTCGCGGCGATGGCGCCGACGAAACCGACGATCGAGCCGACCGACAGATCGATGTTGCCCGCCACGATGATCAGCAGCATGCCGAGCGCCATGATGACGATATAGCTGTTCTGCAGGATCAGGTTGGTGATGTTGACGGGGGCCAGCAAGACGCCCGATGTGACGAACTCGAAGAACGCCATGATGACGAGCAGCGAGCCCAAGAGGCCGTATTCGCGCAGATTGTTCTTCCAGAGGCCCGCGCCGGCGCTGGCTTGGTCGGGTCCAGTGGCCCTGATCGGCTCGAGTTTCATGCCGCGGTTCCGTATTGCTTCATGATGGAGGCCATAATTCGCTCCTGGCTCGCTTCTCTCGCCGGCATTTCATCGACGAAACGGCCCTCGTTCATGACGTAGAGCCGGTCGCAGATGCCGAGCAGTTCGGGCATTTCCGACGAAATCACGATGACGCCTTTGCCTGCGGCGGCCAGTTCGTTGATGATGGTATAAATCTCGTATTTGGCGCCGACATCGATGCCGCGCGTCGGCTCGTCGAGGATCAGCACCTGGGGCTCGGCAAACAGCCACTTGCTGAGCACCACCTTCTGCTGATTGCCGCCCGACAGGTTGAGCGTCTTCTGCAGGATGCCCGACGAGCGAATCCGGAGCTTGGCGCGATATTCGGTGGCGACCTTGGCTTCCTTGCGGTCGTCGATCACCCCGCGCTGGGCGACACCCGGAAGATTGACGAGGGTCACGTTGTTCTTGATGTCCTCGTTGAGGATCAGCCCGAGGCTCTTGCGGTCTTCGGTCACGTAGGCGAGGCCGTTCTTGACCGCGCGCTGGATCGAACTCAGGTCGATCGGGCGGCCCTGCATCAAGGCCTGTCCCGTGACATTGCGCCCATAGGCCTGGCCGAAAATACTCATCGCCAGTTCGGTGCGGCCGGCGCCCATCAACCCGGCAATGCCCAGCACCTCGCCCCGCTTGACGTGGAAACTGACGTTCTTGATGACTTCGCGCCCGGCATGAAGGGGATGCTCGACCCGCCAGTCCCGGATCTCCAGCAAGGTCTCGCCGATATGCGATTCGCGGGGAGGGTAGCGTTCGGACATCTCGCGTCCGACCATGCTCTTGATGATGCGGCCCTCGCTGATCGTCTGCGTCCGGCAGTCGATCGTCTCCACCGTGGTGCCGTCGCGCAGCACCGTGATGGAATCCGCAACCCGCGCCAGTTCGTTCAGCTTGTGGGAAATCAGGATCGAGGAGATGCCGTGGCTCTTGAACTCCAGCAGCAGTTCGAGCAGCGCGTCGCTGTCGCTCTCGTTCAGGCTCGCGGTCGGCTCGTCCAGGATCAACAGCTTGACCTTCTTGGCGAGCGCCTTGGCGATCTCCACCAGCTGCTGCTTGCCGACACCCAGATTGGTGATCAACGTATTGGGCGATTCCTTCAGGCCGACCTTGGCGAGCAGTTCCCGGGTCCTGAGAAATGCGACGTTCCAATCGATGACGCCCATCGTCGCCGGCTCGTTGCCGAGGAAGATATTCTCGGTGATCGAGAGCAGCGGGACGAGGGCCAGTTCCTGATGAATGATGATGATGCCGAGATGTTCGCTATCCGAGATGGAGGAGAACCGTCGCTCGGTGCCTTCGAAAAAGATCTCGCCCTCATAGGAGCCATGGGGATAGACCCCGCTCAAGACCTTCATCAGCGTCGACTTGCCGGCGCCATTCTCGCCGCAGATGGCGTGGATTTCACCCGACTGCACGACGAGATTCACGTCCCGAAGCGCCTTCACTCCGGGAAAGCTCTTCGAAATCCCTCGCATTTCGAGGATTATGCTCATGCAGGGTCTCTGCGCTTCAAAAGCGATTTGTCAGATCATTTGTTCTTTTCGCGACGTATCCCCCGCGCCGGAACGGCGCGGGGGAGGGTTTCGTCGCGATATTTCTTATTGGAATTGTTCGGCCTTGTAGTAGCCGGTGTCAACCAGCGCCGATTTCCAGTTGCTGATATCCACCGCGACCGGCTTCAGGAGGTAGGAGGGAACCACCTTGACGCCGTTGTTGTAGGTCTTGGTGTCGTTCACTTCCGGCTTGCCGCCGGACAGAACCGCATCGACCATTCCCGCGGCAACCTTGGCGAGTTCGCGCGTATCCTTGAAGATCGTCGAATATTGCTCGTGGGCGATGATGGACTTCACCGAGGGCACTTCCGCGTCCTGGCCAGAGATCACCGGCATCGGAAGTTCCTTGGTGCCGTAGCCCACGCCCTTCAGCGCGGCGATGATGCCGATGCTGAGACCGTCATAGGGAGACAGCACGGCGTCGACGTGGTTCTTGGTGTAGAACGCGCTGAGCAGGTTCTCCATGCGCGCCTGGGCCACCGAGGCCTCCCAGCGTAGCGTCGAGACCTTGTCCATGCCCATCTGCTTGCTCTGCACCACGAGCTTGCCGCTGTCGATGTAGGGCTTCAGGACCGACATTGCGCCGTCGTAGAAGAAGAAGGCGTTGTTGTCATCGGCCGAGCCGCCGAACAATTCGATGTTGAAGGGGCCCTTGCCCTCCTTCAGTCCCAGGCCCTTTTCGATGGTCTGGGCCTGCAGGACGCCGACCTGGAAATTGTCGAAGGTCGCGTAGTAGTCGACGTTGGGCGAGCCCTTGATGAGCCGGTCGTAGGAGATCACCTTGATTCCGGCGTCGGCGGCGTGTTGTAGCGCGTCGGACAGCGTGGTGCCGTCGATCGCGGCGATCACCAGGGCTTTCTCCTTCTTGGTGATCATGTTCTCGATCTGCGCGAGCTGGTTGGGAATGTCGTTATCGGCATATTGCAGGTCGGTCTTGTAGCCCTTGGCCTGCAGCACCTTGACCATGTTGTCGCCGTCTGCGATCCAGCGCGCCGAGGATTTGGTCGGCATCGCGATGCCGATCGTCCCCTTGTCCTGGGCGCTCGCCGCGCCAGCCAAGGCCAACAGCCCGATGGCTGCCCCCATTGCGAAAGTCTTCAAGCCCATCGTTTGCTCCTCCTGAAAAAGTAATACTTTCTTGTCAGCCCACGTTACTTGCTCTCGATTTCAGGTCAAGAGGCGGAAGGCGGGGTCGGAATTTTATTTATTCCGGGCAGCTCAGATCATCAACCGTTTTGGCTTTCGGCCGCGGTTCGGGCCAGATCAGGGGTAACCAGCGCCGGGAATCCCCAAATCGATCGCCTCGATGCGGGCCGATGATCTGCCTCGCCGGAGGTCTTCGGGTGATGTCGCGGCGCTGAAGCAAAATAGTGTCTGCCGCTCCGGACCGCCGGTGACACAGGCAATGGCCCGGCGGCCGGCGACTTCTATGCGTTGCAACTCGATGCCGTCGCGATCGCACCGGATAAAGGCGCCCTCGTCGAACGACGCAGCCCATACCGCTCCCTCGCGATCGAGGCAAATGCCATCCGGAGCCCTCAGGGTTCCGAATCTGCGACGAAAGTCCAACCTGCCGTCGGCCGCGATGTCGTACTCGGCCAGGCAATGGCCATCCATCTCCGCGACCACCAGCCGGCGGTTATCCGCCGAGATCGCGATGCCGTTGGGAAACCGCAAGCCGTCGGCAACGACGCGTGCCGTGCCGTCGGGCAGCACCAGCAGGATGCGGCCGACAGGTCCGCGATCAGGTGGCGGCGGCAGATCGAAGCCGAGATCGCCGACATAAGCGCGTCCCAGCCCGTCGACGATCATGTCGTCGATGGTGCCCGTCGCTACGCCCGCGAGGTCGGCATAGAGTGACAGCTGGCCATCCGCGTAGATCATCAGGCGCTTGCGAAACATCGTCAACACGACGATCCTGCCGTCCGGCAGGACACCGAGCCCGCAGGGCGTATCGTCCTCGAACCTGGCGTGCAGGTCACGCTCGCCGGAAGGGGCGACGCTGAGGAGTGTTCGTTCCATGCAGTCGACGAACCAGAGCCGGTCTGCGTGCCAGCGCGGTCCCTCGAAATAGCGCCCGCCGTCGAGCACTCCGCGCAGCCCGGTCGCTGTCATCGTCGCCTCCCATTGAGCCGTCACGGGGTCTCGACCTCGGATGTCATCTTGCAGCCAGTAGACACGGCCCAACGCTCGCAGGCAACGGTTGCCCCGAACGGATGCTGCAATCCGTCGCCTTCGAAAAGTGCCGGTTGAAACAGGGCGCCCACGAGGGGCGCCCCCATACGAGGTCGATCTCGCAGGGGCGACCCTCGTGGTCGCCCTCTTTCGACGCTCGATGCCTTGAGCTTGCGTTCAGCTTGCGCCGATCGATGATTGGATGTAAGAGCATCGCCCACTTCAACCGACCACGTTCAACCGATGAGGAGACCAGCCGTGAGATGTCTGTCGCGATCGACACATACCGTGCCGACGCTTGCAGAGCGCCCGGCTGAAAGTCATCCAAACATGTTGAACGACAATGGCACATTCATTGATTCAGCGCCGGCAGGCTGTCGAGCGCGCGCGGGTTGAAGCCTACGAATTCTCGCTGCGGGGAGTTTCGCATCGAACGCGTCTTCCACCGGACTTCCAGAACGCGATCGAGGAGGCCAGGCGCGGTTTCGAGGCCGATGTCCTGCGCGATGACCGGGCATGGAAGCCGCAGCTGAAGACCCGCGATGCCGCGCGTCTGCGTCTCGCCGCCGCCCGCTATCTTTTCGCGCGCTATCCCGTTGCGGGGCATCTGGAACAGATCTGGATCGACAGCAGGGGGCTCGGCGCCGACGAGATCGTGCTGCGCAAGCGCTGGTACGTCGTGGCTGCCGGTGGCGGTTCGCTCCACAAGGCGGGCGCAGGCGCGTGGCTGTCGCGCAAGGAAATCCATGCGTTCCTCAATCCGCGGGGGAGCCTCGGCTTCGATGAAGCGATATGGCAGGCGATCGCCCGTTCCTTTACGGACGATTCCGCCATCGCGTTGAGGATCGCGCACTCCAGGATCGCGCAGGTGCCGCGCGCCCAGTTTGGCTTCTGGCGCGAGGTGGTGCGCTTTTTCTGTGCGCATCCGACCACGGTCGAGGAGATGGACGATCTTTGCGATTACGTTGCCCGTTGCTACCGACGCAATCGCGAGTTCAGCCTCAAGGGACGCACGCTCGCCTCGCTAGGCCGGCTGATGCGCGAATGGCATCGCGACCTCGAGGCGATCGCGCGGATCGAGGCCGCACGCCGCCGCGCCGAGGCGGCGCGGAACCGTGTGCGCGGAGCGACGCAGGGACCCGACTCGTCCAGCGGCAGCTGGCCTGGTTCGGCAATCGCGGACTGGTCATGGAGTCCGTCGTCGAAGGTCCGGGGAAAGCGCGAGGAGTATGTGTTGGCTCAGCTGCGTACCGCGGTCGATCTCGTGGCTGAGACGCGGGCCATGCGCCACTGCGTCGCGAGCTACGCGACAAAGTGCATGGCCGGGCAGGCGTCGATCTGGTCGCTGCGGCGCCGCGTCGCGGGCGACACCCAGCGGCTGCTGACGATCGAACTCGACCGTCAATGTCGCGCGGTCCAGGTCCGCGGATTTGCCAACCGCACACCGCACACCGAGGAGCGCAAGATCCTGGAGCGGTGGGCCAAAGCACGCGGGATCGTACTCCCATAACAATGCCCTGCGCCGCCTAGGTGGCGCAGGGAGCGTCTCACGTGAAACGGAGATGCTGGCTATCTTGCTACCGATAGCTAGTTCGCGGCCAGTGCCGTCCTGGCGACTTCGGCCATCCAGCCGCAGGTGACGGGCAGGATCGAATCGTTGAAATCATAGTGCGGACCGTGCAGCTCCGCGCCTTGGCGGAGTTCGCCGTTGCCGATCCAGACGAAAGCGCCGGGACGCTGGTCGAGGTAGAAGGTGAAATCCTCGCCGGCCATGCTGGGCGCGAGGTCGCAGCGCAGCGGCAGCTGCGCGGTCTCCGCGGCCAGGCGCGCGAGAGCTGCTTCGGCAGGCGCATTGATGAGCGGTCCCATTCCCGGGGTGATCTCGGGCGTGATGGTCACGCCGAAGGTCGCCGCAATCCCGGCGCAGATCCGCTCGATCGCGTCGACGATCGTCGTCCTGACCGGACCGCGATGATGGCGCAGCGTGCCGCGGATCACCACCCGCCCGGCAATCTGGTTTCCCGCCGTGCCGCCTTCGATGGTGCAGAGCGAGACCACGGCGGTGTCGGCCGGATCGACGTTGCGCGAGACGATCGATTGCAGCGCGACGATCAGGTGCCCCGCTGCGAGCACCGGATCGCGGGTCAGATGCGGCATGCCGGCGTGTCCGGCGTGGCCGTCGATCGTGAGCGTGATCCGCCCGCCGCCCGCCATCACGACGCCGTCGTGGACCGCGATCGTGCCGGCGGCGAGCCCGGGCCAATTGTGAAAG
>Ga0105237_10010074_pt1 | contig 10083 bp, 8 predicted proteins | sample KBSC24metaG_FD_81520 | JGI IMG/M metagenome (GOLD analysis project Ga0105237, IMG submission 81520) | Corn rhizosphere microbial communities from Kellogg Biological Station, Michigan, USA - KBS C2-4 metaG | ecosystem: Host-associated > Plants > Roots > Rhizosphere > Soil | place: Michigan, USA... | reverse complement strand
CGAATTGCGGAATTCTCGCCTGCAGGGCTGGACCTCAAGTTAGTTCACGACGCATGCGGGCTGGAGCCAAAGAGGTAGTTACATCGGGCACGCATAAGCGCTCCGAGAAGCTGCGCGGGGTCCGATATTCAGCCACTCTGCTTTGGTCAATTCGTCTTCTTCACACAATATTTTTCGCACGGCACCCCTTGGTGAGTGATGATTGATATGAGGTGCCTGCATGACTACTCTGAATTCCCTTCCCGGAATTGCCAACGCTCCTCTCACTCACGAAGAACTCGCAAAAATAAACGCATACTGGCGCGCAACAAACTATCTTTCCGTTGGACAAATCTACTTATATAAAAACCCCCTCCTCCGCGAACCGCTGAAACTGGAACATATCAAGCCCCGTCTGCTTGGGCATTTCGGGACTACTCCCGGACTGAACTTCGTTTATGTCCATCTCAATCGCGTCATCAAGCACAACGACCTGAATGCGATTTATATCTGCGGTCCAGGGCACGGCGGCCCCGGCATGGTCGCCAACGCGTATCTGGAAGGCACGTATACAGAGCTCTACCCCAATATTCAGCAGAGTGAAGAAGGGATGCAACGGCTGTTCAAGCAGTTCTCGTTTCCGGGCGGCATTCCCAGCCACGACGCACCGGAAACACCGGGATCCATTCACGAAGGTGGAGAACTCGGCTACTCGCTCAGCCACGCTTGCGGCGCAGCATTCGACAACCCTGATCTGCTGGTCGCGTGCGTAGTCGGCGACGGCGAAGCGGAGACTGGTCCCCTCGCGACCGGTTGGCACATTAACAAATTCCTCAATCCTGTGCACGATGGCGCCGTGCTGCCGATCCTCCACCTGAACGGTTACAAGATAGCTAATCCCACGATCATGGGCCGCATGAGCGACGACGAACTCACGCGATTCTTCACTGGATGCGGATGGAAACCCTATTTCGTCGAAGGCGATGATCCAGAGCAGATGCATCAGTTGATGGCGGCAACACTCGACCACATCATCGAGGAAATTCGCTCCATTCAGTGGAATGCCCGCAATAATGACAAGCAGCAAGGCGTACCCGACTGGCCGATGATCGTGCTGCGTTCGCCTAAGGGATGGACGGGACCGAAAACAGTGGATGGTAAGCAAGTGGAAGGCACGTGGCGCGCACACCAGGTGCCGGTTGCCGATCTGCAGAAGAAACCTCAGCACCTGAAGATCCTTGAAGATTGGATGCGCAGCTACAAACCAGAAGAGTTGTTTGACCAAAGCGGGCGACTTGTCGCTGATCTTGCCGAACTTCCGCCAAAAGGCAATCGCCGCATGAGTGCGAATCCGCATGCGAATGGCGGGGTTCTGATGCGTGATCTCGTAATGCCCGACTTCCGCAAGTACGCGGTCGAAGTCAAGAAGCCAGGCAACAACGAAGCCGAATCCACACGCGTGCTCGGCGTCTTTCTGAGCGACGTGATGAAGCTCAATCTCCAATCGAAGAATTTTCGCGTCTTCGGTCCCGACGAAACCGCGTCAAACCGCCTTGAGGCGATCTATCACGCGACCGGGAAAGAATGGCTCGAGCCGATTCTGCCGGTCGATGAGTTCCTCACCCGCGACGGCCGCGTCCTCGAAATGCTGAGCGAGCACATGTGCCAGGGATGGCTTGAGGGCTACCTGCTCACCGGACGTCATGGCTTCTTCTCGTGCTATGAAGCGTTCATCCACATCATCGATTCGATGTTCAACCAGCATGCGAAATGGCTGAAGGTCACACGCGACATCGAGTGGCGGCGGCCAATCGCATCGCTGAACTACCTACTGACGTCCCACGTCTGGCGGCAGGACCACAACGGATTCACCCACCAGGATCCCGGTTTTATCGATCATGTGGTAAACAAGAAAGCCGACGTGGTGCGCGTCTATTTGCCGCCCGACGCGAACTGCCTGCTGTCCGTCGCCGATCACTGCCTGCGCAGCCGCAACTACGTGAACGTGATCGTCGCGGGAAAGCAACCCGAACTGCAGTGGCTCGACATGCCGTCTGCGATTGAACACTGCACCAACGGCATCGGCATCTGGGACTGGGCCAGCAACGATAACAATTCGGAACCTGATGTCGTGATGGCGTGCGCCGGCGATGTGCCAACGCTGGAGACGCTGGCAGCCGTCGATCTTCTGCGCCAGCACTTCCCCGACCTGAAGATCCGCGTCGTCAACATTGTCGATCTCATGACGATTCAGCCTTCAACTGAGCACCCGCACGGGTTGTCGGACAATGATTTCGATTCGCTGTTCACGATCAACAAGCCGACTATCTTCGCCTATCACGGCTATCCGTGGCTGATTCACCGGCTTACGTATCGGCGTCACAATCACGACAACCTGCACGTCCGCGGCTATAAAGAAGAAGGCACGACAACCACGCCGTTCGACATGACCGTAATGAACGATCTTGACCGCTTTCATCTTGCCGGCGATGTCGTTGACCGAGTGCCCAAACTCAAGAACGTGGGCGGACATTTCAAGCAGTTCCTGCGGAACCGACTGGTCGAGCACAAGCAGTACATTTACGAGCACGGCATCGACATGCCGGAAATCCTGAACTGGAAGTGGCCGTACTAGTTCTTCCTTCGTGTGCCTTTGTGCCCTTCGTGGTTACCTTCAGTGATCAACCACCAAGGACACGAAGGGCACAAAGGAACCGCAACTTGAAAGAATGTTTGTTGTGACAGATTGGCATTGCGCTCAACTCCCGCAGCAATGATGTAGTCCCACAGGGACGGCCCAGCTTAGCCCAGGACGGCAGTCCTGGGTAGCATCGCAGAAGAATGAGTAAGTCCCGCAGCGACGACCGACGTTAACGAATGAAGATCCTCGTCCTCAACTCCGGCTCCAGCACTCAAAAATCCGCGCTGTTTGAACTCGGCCCCCAACTCTCGCCCGACCCGATCCCGCCGCTCTGGGAAGGAAAGCTTGAATGGGACGGCAACAAAGAAACGCTCGTTATCAAGAACTCCGCCGGAAAAAAGATTCGCACTGACGGTGAACTCGGCGCCGGCGATCGCACTGGGTCGGTAGAAAAACTACTTCAACACCTCTGGACCGGACCAACCGCCATCGTCAAGACTGCAACCGAGGTAAACGCAATTGGCCATCGCATCGTTCATGGCGGTGCCAAACTCACCGAGCCTACACGGGTAACAACCGAGGTCCGCCTGGCCATCGCCGACGTAGCCTCCATCGCGCCATTGCACAATCAGGTAGGCCTGCAAGGCATCGACCTTGCCACCAAATTGTTTCCGAATACTCCGCAGTTTGTCGTCTTCGACACTGGCTTTCATCGCACTTTGCCGGACGAAGCGAAGATCTACGCCGGCCCGTACTCCTGGTACGAGCAAGGCATCCGCCGCTACGGATTCCATGGCATCAATCACGAATACTGCGCACACCGTGCCGCTCAGCTGTTGGGACGCGAGCTACCATCGCTGAAGATCGTTACCTGCCACCTCGGCAATGGCTGCTCACTCGCGGCGATTGACGGCGGTAAGAGCATTGACACGACGATGGGCTTCACTCCGCTCGAAGGTCTTGTCATGGGCACTCGCGGAGGCTCAATGGATCCGGGGATCCTCGTTCACCTGCTCCGCACCGGCAGTAGTGCGGACGGTCTGGACAACATCCTCAATCGTCAGTCCGGCTTGCTCGGGGTTTCAGGCCTCTCCAGCGATATGCGCGACATCGTTCAGGCGATGAAGAACGGAAATGAGAAAGCAAAGTTGGCCTTCGACATTTTCATTCACCGGCTCTGCTCGTGTATTGCGGCCATGGCAGCGTCACTCCAGGGACTTGATGTCCTGGTATTTACCGCTGGCATTGGAGAAAACTCCAGTGAAGTCCGTTCCGCCGCCTGCGCTCGATTAGGATTTCTTGGTATCAGTCTCAATCAGGGTAAAAACGCAGGCGTCAGGTCTGACACTGAAATTTCCTTGGGTGATTCTCGCGTGCGGGTACTTGTCATTCGCGCGCAGGAAGACTGGTCCATCGCTCAAACCTGTATAAGACTCCTCGCTAAAGAAACCTGAACCTTCACCACAGAGAACACAGACTTACACAGAGGAACGCCACAGAGGTGGGCAGCGTGCGCTCCGCCATTTCTCGATCATGACTGGGGTTAGTACTTCTCTGTGGTATTCCTCTGTGGTTTTGCTTTGTAACTCTGTGCCCTCTGTGGTGGAGGTTTTCTTCAGAGACGGTATCACGCTAAACCATTGTGCTCTGGCCTGCTCCGCGCTATGATGCCGCATCCCTCCGCTCTCGCGTAAACAGGAGATCTAAATGGACTCATCTCAGACAATAGCTTTCATCTTTTACGGCATCGCCGCTATCTTTGTTGTTGGCACGCTTCTAAGTGGGTTCTACCAGGTCAGGACGGCGGAGGCCGTCGTAGTTCAGCGCATGGGAAAATTCCTGCGCGTAGGCACTGCGGGGATCAATTTCAAGCTCCCATGGCTCGACCAGATTGCCGGTCGCATCGACCTGCGCGTGCAACAACTCGCGCTGGATGTCGAAACCAAGACGAAAGACAACGTCTTCGTGAAGATCCCTGTCTCGGTGCAGTACCACGTCATCCCCGACAAGGTGTACGAAGCTTTCTACAAGCTCGCCAATCCGAAACAGCAGATTTCGTCTTATGTCTTCAACGTGATTCTCGGCCACGTTCCGAAGATGAATCTCGACGACGCCTTCCTGCAACAGTCCGACATTGCAGTGGCGATCAAGCAGGGCCTCGATGACGTGATGCAGACTTACGGATATGCGATCGATCAAGCGCTGGTCACCGACATTCAGCCCGACGAGAAAGTGAAAGCTGCAATGAACGAGATCAACGCTGCGCAGCGCGAGCAGGTGGCGGCCAGTGCCCGCGGCGAGACGGAAAAAATTCTCAAGGTTAAACAGGCTGAGGCTGAGGCCGAAAGCAAGGCGTTACAGGGCCAGGGCATCGCCAATCAGCGCAAGGCCATTGTGGAAGGGCTCAAGCAATCGGTGGAAGCCTTTGCCGCGGCAGTTGAAGGCACCTCAGCCAAAGACGTAATGATGCTCGTCCTGGTCACGCAGTATCTGGACACAATCAAAGAGATCGGCGCGAACGACAAGACCAATACGCTCTTCATGTCCCACTCCCCTGCGGCCATGGGAGAACTGTTCCAGCAGATGCAGGACGCAGTGATGATCGGGCACAAGGCAGCTGCCGCTGCCGGTTCCTAAAGATTCGCTGGGGTGCCCCACTTCTGCGCTTTTGGCAGAAGTGGGAGGAACTCAAAATCGCTGGGCGAATCTTATTTCTTCTTTCTGCTCGATTTCTTCGGCGGGACCTTCGCACCTTTTTCGCGCGCCTCGGATAGTCCGATGGCGATCGCCTGTTTCCGGCTCTTCACCTTGCCACCTTTTCCACCTTTTCCGGATCGCAGTGTTCCGCTCTTTTTGCGGCGCATTGCGCTCTCCACACTCTTGCTCGCCCCTTTTCCGTACTTGCGACCACTTTTCTTGCGTGCTGGCATTTTTCCTCCTGCCCCTTAGAGATCGCACTCTCGCCGCGGGTTGCGCGCTGTATGCCGAAACCGCGTAGCTGGTAATCTGAATTCAGGACATGAACAAGATCATCCTCATCAACATTTCAGGCGATGACCGCCCTGGACTTACCAGTTCTCTGGCCAAGATCCTCGCCGGCTACAACGTCCGCATTCTCGATATTGGCCAGGCCGTCGTTCACGATGCGCTCGCCCTCGGCATGCTGATCGAGGTTCCTCAAGACTTCACCCCCTTGAAAAAGGATCTGCTCGTCCGCGCCCATGATCTCGATCTCAAGATCAAGTTCAGCCCGGTGAGTGCTGAAGCGTTCGATCAGTGGGTACGCGCGCAAGGCAAGTTTCGTTTCATCATCACGGTTCTGGGACGCGAGATTACGGCTGAGCAGTTTGCCCGCATCACCGACACAGTCTCGCGCAATAACTTCAACATCGATCTGATCGAACGCCTTTCCGGGCGATTGTCCCTCACCGGGCGGCTCGACAACGCGAATGCCTGCGTGGAACTAGAAATCAGCGGAATAGTCGATTCCTCTCCAGCGCTTCGTGCCGAGTTGATGGGCTTGACTCAGCAGTTTGAGATTGATATTGCGATCCAGCGAGAAAGCATTTTTCGCCGCAACCGGCGTTTATTCGTGTTCGATATGGATTCAACGCTGATCGAAGCCGAGGTGATTGACGAACTCGCGAAACTCCACGGCGTGGGTGACAAGGTTTCAGCGATTACCGCCTCCGCCATGCGCGGTGAGTTGGACTTCAAACAGAGCTTTACAAAACGAGTGGCGCTGCTCGCGGGACTTCCGGAATCGCGCTTGGAGGACGTGGTGCGAACAATCCCGTTGGCGGGCGGAGCGGAGCGCTTGATCCAAACTCTCAAGTCCCTGGGATACAAAACTGGTGTCCTTTCTGGCGGCTTCACATTTTTCGGGCGCCATCTTCAGAATCGCCTGGGGATCGACTACGTGTATGCCAATGAACTGGAGACTGCGAACGGCGCAGTCACCGGTCGAGTTGTCGGGGAGATCGTCGACGGCAAAAAGAAAGCCGAGTTGCTGAAGATGCTCGCGGATCAAGAGAATATTTCCGTGGATCAGGTCGTTGCTGTGGGAGACGGCGCCAACGATCTTCCGATGCTCAACCTGGCCGGAATGGGCATCGCCTTCCACGCCAAGCCGCTGGTTCGCCAGAGCGCGAGCCACTCCGTTTCTCACCTCGGACTCGACGCGCTGCTATATCTCATCGGCGTGCGCGACCGCGACCTGGACAACACCCAGTTCCGCTCTTCCGCCGCCGACGCATAACGTCTATTTCGTGACCCGGATCGAAATTCGGGCAGAAAGAGGCTTGTCGTCGCTGGTCCAATAAGGAAGGTCTGGGTATCCAAACTTATGCAGGAAATCGCGAGACAGTACGCCGCCGATGGATATGGTGAGGATGCGATTCCCGGGGCCGTCAACAAGGTCACGCATATCGAAGTCTTCTGAAACACCATAGAATCTGCCCGGTTCCAGCCGAATGAATTGCGTGGTGTCGTGTTCCTTAGGCGGAGGAGGCACGCAGTCTATAAGAAATCCTGATACGGGCTGGACCATCTTTCCTTTATCGTCAAAGGCATGAATGCTAATCGCCGACCCTTGACCCCAGCAAAAAATCCAGTCCCAAACGTAGATGTCGGAGTTTCCCACATTCGTTAACTGCACCTCCATGTGCAGTTTGTCTTTCAGGGAATAGGAAGAACGATCGGCGCGAACGCTGAGTTGCAGGTTAGGCTTGTTGACTTGCTCAGATTTTGCATTCTGGGTCCTGCCGACCGGCGAGACTGAGACCACAGCGAGAACAAAAATGAGCAGCTTTTGGGGAACGTTTGGCCGCTGAATCTTTCCAATTGATTCTGTCATCTAGCAGGCATGCAACAGAGCCTATCCTCTGCTGAAGTATTTGAGAACGGCACGATTGTACAATCTTCTCCCCCGAACTCGGACTCCGCGGTGCTCGACGCCTACTCGCACGCGGTGGTCTCGGCAGCGGAGAAGGTCAGCCCCTCGGTCGCTAAGATCGAGGTCACGCAAAAGGCAACGGACTCCCGGGAGCGCCACGGCGGAGGCTCCGGATTTGTCTTCACGCCCGATGGCCTGGTTCTTACCAACAGCCACGTGGTACACAATGCCTCGAAGATCGAGCTGTCGTTGCCGGACGGGCGCCGCTTCCCTGCTCACCTGATCGGCGAAGATCCGGCCACCGATCTCGCAGTGGTGCGTGTTGACGCGCCGAACCTTACCGCCGTCCAACTCGGCGACTCGCAAAAGCTGCGCGTGGGACAACTGGCAATCGCCATCGGCAATCCTTACGGTTTTCAATACACGGTCACAGCAGGAGTCGTCAGCGCGCTTGGCAGATCCCTGCGCTCATACTCCGGACGCATGATCGACGACGTCATTCAAACCGACGCAGCGCTCAATCCGGGGAACTCCGGCGGGCCGCTGGTTTCGTCTGACGGCCAGGTCATCGGCGTTAACACAGCAACCATCATGGGAGCACAAGGTCTGTGCTTCGCTATCGGAATCAATACCGCAAAATTTGTCGCCAGCCGACTGTTGCAGCAGGGCCGAATTCAGCGCGCGTACATTGGCGTGGAGGCACAAACCGTTCCACTACATCGCCGTGTGGTCCGCTTCTACGAGCTCGCCAAAGAAACGGGAGTCATGGTTGTGGGCCTCACGTCTGGCAGTCCCGCTGAACGCGCCGGACTCCGTGAAGGCGACGTCATCCTCGCGTTCGCTGGCCAGCCGGTTGCCGGCATCGACGATCTGCACCGCCTGCTCACCGATACCAAAGTCGGCGCTAAGAATGCGATCACAGTCCTACGCCACACCGAGCGCCTGGAACTCGCCATCGTGCCGCAGGAGACTACGGAATAAAAACCGTTCACCACGAAGGACACTAAGGTGCACGAAGGAATGCGAAGTCCGTTTTCCTTTTGTGTACCGCAGCCTCCCCTGAGCGAGGTCGAAGGGTGCCCTTCGTGGTTACTGTTTTCCCTGGAGCCTAGAGCCTAAAACCTGAAGCCTGCTTCATTGCAACTCCCTTCACCCTATGTTAGTTTCTGAAACGAAAGGGATTTCCTTGCAGGCAACGGTTCCTGCCGGGCTGGACGCAAAAGAAGCCGAAGTTTACCTGCGGCTCGATCCGGCACGGCTCCCAAAACACATCGCCATCATCATGGACGGCAATGGCCGCTGGGCGCGCCGCCGCCACCTGCCACGAGTTGCCGGGCATCGCGCCGGGGTCACCTCAGTGCGCTACACGGTCGAGTGTGCCTCGCGCATTGGCATCCCTTCGTTGACGCTCTATGCTTTTTCCGAAGAAAACTGGAAGCGACGTCCCAAGGCCGAAGTCGACTTCCTGATGAAGCTGCTCGCGCGCTATCTGAAGCAGGAAGTTCCGACGCTGCACAAGAACAATGTGCGCCTGCAGTACATTGGGCGGCTCCATGAACTGCCGCCTTTCGTCCAGGAAAAAATGGAATGGGCGCGCCAGGACCTCTCGCGCAACACCGGAATGTTGCTGACGCTTGCTCTCAACTACAGCGCGCGCTCTGAGATCGTCGACGCATTCCAGGCCATCGTGAAAGCCGCCGCCAACAATGGTGGGATCGATCATCTCAATGTGGACGAGGATCTCGTTTCCCAGCACTTGTACACTCGGCATCTGCCTGATCCCGATCTCGTGATCCGCACCAGCGGCGAAATGCGGTTGAGTAATTTTCTTTTGTGGCAACTCGCGTATGCCGAGATTTACGTTACACCAACGCTGTGGCCGGAATTTCGCGGCGTGCACTTGCTCGAAGGCATTGCCGAATACCAGAAACGCGATCGCCGCTACGGCGGTCTGAACGAATCTCCAGAGCGATCAGTTCTGGCGCGAGCCTCGCGCGCCCTACGGGGCTGATTTGGAACTCGTTAAGCGAGTCCTTACCGCCGTTGTACTCATCCCGATCGTTCTAGCGATCGTGCTGCGCGCACCGGTCCCCTTGCTGGCCATTTTCGCCGGGGCCGTTGCTTTGCTTGCCATTCGCGAACTCCTGAAGCTTTCCGAGGGCTACGGCATTCGGCCCCCGGTGCTGCCCACATACCTTTTCGTAGGAGTTTTCTTTCTGATCATGGCGGTACACCCCGGCGCGACCGATCTGCTCTCGACGGGAAGTTTCGTCTATTTCGGAATGTGTGCGGCAGTGCTGGCGCCGTTCATGTTCCTGTCTATTGCAATGCGTGGAGATGAACTGCGGAATGGGTTCCCGGCCGCCATGGTCTCAACATTCGCGGTTGTGTACATCGCGCTGCCATTGGCATCACTCGTCCAACTGCGCGAGCAGTGGCGCGGCGCTTTCCTCCTCCTTTATTTGCTATTGCTCGTTTGGGCGGGAGACATCTTCGCGTATTTCGTTGGCAAACCCCTGGGCCGCCATCGCATGTCACCGCGCGTTAGCCCGAAGAAATCGTGGGAGGG
>Ga0105237_10010073_pt1 | contig 10083 bp, 8 predicted proteins | sample KBSC24metaG_FD_81520 | JGI IMG/M metagenome (GOLD analysis project Ga0105237, IMG submission 81520) | Corn rhizosphere microbial communities from Kellogg Biological Station, Michigan, USA - KBS C2-4 metaG | ecosystem: Host-associated > Plants > Roots > Rhizosphere > Soil | place: Michigan, USA... | reverse complement strand
TCGAAGATGATCGAGTTCTTGAATTCGCAGGAGTTGCCCAGCACGCAGCCGGAGCCGACGATCACATTTTCCCGGATGTAGCAGCCGTTGCGAATTTCGCACCCTTCGCCGATCCAGGCGGGGCCTTTGACCATCGCTCCCTGCTCGATCACCGTGCCTTTGCCGACGAAAACCGCCCCGCTGACGAATGGTTTGCCGACCAACCGCCCCTGGATGGCGGGCTTGAGACGGAACTGGAGGTAGCTGGTGATTTGCTTCAGCGCGTCCCAGGCGTTGACCGAATTCTCGAACAACATCCGGTGCTCGGTGTGATTCAGATCAAGGTAATCCGCGGGGGCAAACGTCATGACGACAGAGTTAAAAGGGATTTCCCGTCATCATGAAATGACGAAATGTGACGGAAAGGCTTCAATTTGGTGTCAGCTTCGGGCCGTCCTTGGTGTCCTTCACGGTCCAACCGAGCCTGGCGATTTCGTTGCGCAGGCGGTCGCTCTCCACCCAATTCTTCGCGGCGCGGGCCTGCTGGCGCTGTTCGACGAGGGCGGTCACTTCACCCGGCACAGCCGCAGCCTCCCGTCGGAGAGCGAGCACCTGGTCGAGGCGCTTCCATGAGGATAGGACCTGCGCGGACTGAGGCGGCGAGAGTTCGCCGCGGTCGAGCATGGAATTGCTTTCGCGAATCAGGTCAAACAATTGGCCCAGTGCTCCGGCGATGTTCAGGTCGTCGTCCAGTGCAGCGAAGAATCCTTCCTCATAGCCGGTGAGTTTGGTCGGCTCGCCTGCGGCCCCGCCTGCGTGGGATTCGAGGCGGGCCACCCATTCGTCGATTCGCTGCAGGGCGGCGCGCACGCCGGCCATGCCATCGAGGGTGAAATTGAGCGGCAGCCGGTAGTTGACCGTGAGCAGGGAGTAGCGAATTTCGCGGCCGGTGAAACCCTTTTCCAACACGTCGCGCACGGTGAAAAAGTTCCCTTCGGATTTCGACATCTTCATCCCGTTGACCATCAGGTGCGCGCAGTGCAGCCAGTAGCGCACGAATTTCTTGCCGGTGCAGCATTCGCTTTGGGCGATCTCCGCCTCGTGGTGCGGGAAAATGTTGTCCACGCCGCCGCAGTGGATATCGAGTTCCGGCCCGAGAATGTCCGTAGCCATGGCGCTGCACTCGATGTGCCAGCCCGGACGGCCGCGGCCCCACGGCGAATCCCACGCCACGTCGCCATCCGCTTCGTCCCACGCCTTCCAGAGCGCGAAATCGCCCACGTTTTCCTTTTCGTATTCGTCGTTTTGAATGCGCCCGGTCGGGCGAAGCTCGTCGAGATTCAGGTGAGCCAGCTTTCCATAGTTGGGAAACTTCGAGAGCCGGAAGTAAACCGACTTGTCGTCGGCCTGGTAGGCGACGCCCTGCTCCTGCAATTGGCGGATCATCGCGATCATCTTCGCGATGTAGCGGTCCTCGGTGGCCGCCGGATAATGCGTCGCCCGCTTGATCCGGAGCGTCTCCACGTCCTCGAAGAAGGCGCGTTTGTATTGCTCGGTGAATTCGGCCAGTCGCATGCCGAGACTCCGGCAGCCGCGGATGGTTTTGTCATCCACGTCGGTCAGATTCATCACCCGCTCCACGGTGTAGCCTCGCGCCTCGAGGTGGCGCTGGAGCAGGTCCTCGAAGAGATACGCGCGGAAATTGCCGATGTGCGCGTGGTTGTAGACCGTCGGTCCGCAGGTGTACATCTTCACGCTCTTCCCCGCCGGATCGAGCGGCGTGAAGGTTTCAAGTTCGCGGGTGTAGGTATTGAAGAAACGGAGCGGCATGCTGGGGCGTTGAAGAAACCGCAGAACGACGCCGGACGAAAGTCATTTATCGGGGGTGCGGCCTCCAGTGAAGGCAAGGAGCAGCGCTTGCGTTCTTGTAGATGCGCCGGTGCCCTGGCGCTTTCGGATGGGGGCGAAGGTGGAGGTCTCGGCTGGAATCACAGCGAGCATACTCCCGAGGTCCCAGCGCTGAGCACTACTCACGCCTTAACCCGCAATCTCCACACTCGCCACCGCCATCGCGGAAATCCCTTCGCCCCGGCCGAGGAAGCCCATCCCTTCATTGGTCGTCGCCTTGACGCCCACACGATGGGCTTCGAGGCCGAGCGCCTCGGCGAGATTCGCCCGCATCGCCGCCACATGCGGGCTGATCTTCGGCGCCTCGGCGATGAGGGTCGAATCGATGTTCACGATCTGGCCGCCCTTCTTCGCCACGAGTGCCGCGGCCTTGCGTAGGATCTCCAGGCTGCTGATCCCGCGGATCGACTGATCGGAATTCGGGAAATGGAACCCGATGTCCCGCTCACCGATTGCCCCGAGCACCGCGTCGGCGATGGCGTGCGAGAGCACGTCGGCGTCGCTATGGCCATCGAGGCCGTGGGTGTGCGGGATTTCCACGCCGCCGAGAATGAGCGGTCGCCCTTCAATGAAGCGATGCACGTCGTAGCCAATGCCGGAGAGATTCATGCGTTCAGTTTGGTTTAACTCAGATCCAGGAGTCCACTCGACGCGCGGACACTCATCTTGTCGGGTGTATCCGTGCGCGGAGCCATTTCGAATTTTCCGCCGGCGGTCTCGACCAGCAGTTTCCCGGCGGCCACGTCCCAGAGGCTCACGCTCGATTCGATATAGGCATCGAGCCGGCCGCAGGCCACATAGGCCAGGTCGAGCGCGGCGCTGCCCATCATCCGGCATTTGCGGGCGCGGCTGACGAATTTTTCGAGCAGGGGCATCCCCGCGGCGATGGTCGTGTTCGACTTGGCGAAGCCGATGGAAAGGGTGGCGTCCTTGAGTTGGTCGCGCCTGCTCACGTGGATTTCCTTCCCATTGAGCGTCGCCGCCCCGCCGCGTTCCACCTGCCAGAGTTCATCGCGCATCGGGTCGTAAATGACGCCGAGGATGATTTCGCCGCGCTCCCGCAGGGCGATCGAGATGCAAAAATGGGGGATGCCGTAGAAGAAATTCACCGTGCCGTCGATCGGGTCGACGATCCACTGGAATTCGCTTTGCTGGTTCCCGGCGATGCCTTCCTCTCCGTAGATGGCGTGATCGGGGAACCGTTCGAGCAGCCGCTGGGTAATCAGTTCCTGGGAGCGAACGTCCAGGTCGAGCTTGATGTCGTGGGCCGCGAATTCATTGACCTCCAGCGCGGTGCCGAAATGCGCGCGAAGCAGGTCTCCGGCGGCGTGCGCGGCGTTCAGGGCGGTCTCGAGAAATGGGGAAATAGGCATGGGCGAATGGAAGTCCGGGGGGATCATCCACAAAACAAAACGGGAGGAGAAACGAATTTCTCCTCCCGTCTGTTTAAGTGGCAGGGGTCTGCTTACTTCTTCTTCGCGGGTTTCTTAGCAGCTGCCTTCTTCGGCGCAGCTTTCTTGGCCGGAGCCTTCTTCGCCGCTAGTTTTTTAGGTGCAGCTTTCTTCGTGGTTTTTTTAGTCGCCATCGATAATCCCCCCTTTCAATCCGCAGTTGCGGGTCGCGTAAAATTTTTGAGAGTCAGTGATGATTGTCATCTCTCGTTGCGTTGGTGTTGGGTAATGAAGATGTGCAAAACCGTCAACGAATTTTTTCTTGCACGACGCGGTTTTTTTTCATTTGGGCCCATCGCGCGGTTCGGAAAATATTCGCGGCGGATTGATGCGCGATGTGGTGATGTCGCGCGAAGCCTTTGTTTATCGGCATCGCGAGGCGGCGCGATTTTCGCGCGGGATTTTTTCGCGCCCGTGTCGCGGCAAAAATGCGCGGCCAAAAAAATTCGTTATTTTTTTCGCGCGATGATCGCCGCGGCGCGCTCAACGATGTCATCCACGCTCCACAAACGCCCGAGACCTTCGTACCCGCACGCGAGCAAACCCGCTTCGGGGCCGATGAATTCGACGCCGCGCGCCGTCAGCAACTCGACGTTGTGGCGCGTTGCCGCGTGCTGCCACATCTTCCCATTCATGGCCGGAGCGATGAGCACGGGCGCGAGCGTGGCGAGCGCGATCTCGCCAATCGCGTTGCCGGCGAGGCCGAGGGCGAGCTCGGCAATGATGTTGGCCGTCGCGGGCGCGACGAGGAGCAGGTCGGCGCGATCCGCAAGATCGATGTGCCCGGGCTTCCAGCCGTGGTTGCCCTCGAAGACGCTCGTCACCACGGGATTCTTCGAGAGCGTCTGGAGAGTCAGCGGCGTGATGAACTCCTGCGCGCTGTGGGTCATCACGACATGGACCTCGAACCCGCGTTTCCCCAGCTTGCTGACCAGGTCGGCCGCCTTGTAAGCGGCGATCGAGCCGGTGACGCCGACGATGATCACGGGCGCGCTCATCACGAAAGGATCATGCGCCGGCTCAGGTAGCGCTCCGCCCGCATAATTGCGCGGAATTTCTGCAAGTCCTCCTCGATCGAACCGCTGATGATCGTGTAGCGGTAGTCCCGCCACACTTCCATCTCGGCGGCGGCGTTGCGCAGCCGGATCTCGATCTGCTCCGGGGTTTCCGTCCCGCGTTTGATGAGGCGGCGCCGGAGTTCCTCCAGGCTCGGGGGCATGATGAAGATGTCGGCGATCGAGTTGCGGATCTCCTCGTTGCTGTCGTCGCGGATGTTGCGGGCGCCCTGCACGTCGATGTCGATGAGCACGTCCACCCCGGCGCGCAGTTGCTCGATGACCGCGCCGCGCAGGGTGCCGTAGAAGTTGTCGTGCACCTTCGCGTATTCGAGGAATTCGCCGGCGGCCAGGCGTTGCTGGAACTCGTCCATGCTCACGAAGTGGTAGTCCTCACCATCGATTTCGCCGGGGCGCGGCGTCCGGGTGGTGCACGAAACGGAGTAAACGAAGTCGGGCGTCTGGCGCAGCGCATTGAGCAGCGTGCTCTTCCCGGCTCCGGAGGGCGCGGAGACGACGAACAGAATGCCGAGGCGCTGGAATTGGCGCGACGGGACGACCGGATGATCGATGGTGGCGGGACTATTCAATGTTCTGGATCTGTTCGCGGATCTTTTCCATCTCCGCCTTGCACGTCACCACCAATTGGGAAATTTCCACGTCGTTGGCCTTGGCGCCGAGGGTATTGAACTCGCGCCCGATCTCCTGGCACATGAATTCCAGGGTCCGTCCGACCGGTTCGTTCTTGCGCAGATGGTGGGCGAACTGCGCGAAGTGGCTCTCCAGCCGGGTCATTTCCTCGGAGATGTCCGACTTGTCCGCGAAGAAGATCACTTCCTTGACCAGCCGCTCGTCGTCGAAAGAAAGCGCGATGCCCGCACGCTCGATGCGTTCGTGCAGTGATTGGCGATGCCGTTTGAGGACGCCGGGTTGGAGCTGGCGGATGCTGCGGACGCAGCCGCGCACGACTTTGAGCCGGTGAATCAAATCCTTGGCGAGGTGCTTTCCTTCGCGTTCGCGCATCTTCACGAGATCGGCCAGTGCTTCCTTGAGCGAGGCCTCGACATGCGGCCACGCTTCGTCGATGGAAAGTTGCTCCTCGGGCAGGCGCAGCACGCCTGGCGCGCGAAGAACGGTCTCGATATTGATCTCGCCGGCGGCCTTCAGCTCTTTCTGCAAATCCAGCATCGCGCGGTAATAGATGCGCGCGAGATTGGCATCGAGGGCGAGGTTTTGCGTGGAGGAGGTGCTCTGGTGGCACGCGATCACCACGTTCAGCCGCCCGCGGGAGACGGCCGCATTGATCAGGTCGCGCACGCGCGGCTCGAGTTCGGTGAGTTCGCGGGGGAGGGTGACGACCACGTCGCTCTGCTTCCGGTTCACCGAGTTCAGTTCGACGCTGAACTTGCTGCCATTGTGGACGCTCTGGCCGCGTCCATAACCGGTCATGCTACGCATCGGCGGCGGAATTCCTATTCTGAACGGATTGGGCGGGGGAACTTGGATTCATAGAAAGTGGAGCAGGGCGACGACCATGCCCAAGATTATGGTCGCGCCAAGGACGATGGCGAGCGTAAGGAGTGCGCGATCGCGGCCGCGGTGCGAACGCCGGCGGCGCGAGCGGCCGGAGATCGACGGACTGGCTGCGGCTCCGGGCAATGGAGGCGGGACGGCGGCGGGATTGGGACGCCGGAACTCATGCCGCTCTCCGGCGACATGCGGTTCTGCTTTGCGCGTGTTCCTTTCTTTTCGAGGCGTGACTGCGGTTTTGCCCGCCGCGTTGGAAGACAGCGCGGGCGCGATGTCCAGGGCGGGGGCTTCGGCGAGCGTGCCGGCTGGCGGCCGCAGCGGAGGAGGGGCGGCGGGCGATGCTCTCCGGGGCATGATCGAGCCGGGCTTTCTCTCCGCGGGAAGAAGATTCTCTGGCGACCGCTTCTTCCAGGGAACGACCCCGCCGAGGGGCAGGCGAATGATGAGGGAAGTATTCGGCCACGCCTGGCGCACGTTGGTCTTGAAGGTGTCGAACTCGGCCGCCGGCACGGCATCGACCAGCGTCCGCAGAGTGTAGGTCAGCGCGGCGAAGCCCTGGCGCTCCTTGCACCCGCACTGGAACCGGAACGCGGCGGCCCGGACCAGCGCTGCGCCGCCGACGTTCTCGGTCAGCCCAGGCGAATCGATCTCGATGATATGTTGCGCCTGGTAGGGATGGGGCAGCGCCCAGGGATTTTTGCGCTTGCCCGATTCATGGAAGACGAGCGCCGCCTGGATGACGTGGGCCTGAAACTTGAACAGGCAGGTCCGCCCGTCGCCGGTCGGCACGACGACATCTTCGAGGTCGAAGACTTCTCCGAGCGTGAACTCATTCTTTTCCCGGTCATCCTTCCACTCAATCGAGCCGACGCGCACCGTGCCGGGATAGAGTTGCTGATAGAAGTTCTCGCGTTTGCGGGCGAGCACGTCCGCGCCTTCCAGAGCCAGCCGCCGCCGCCATTGTTCCGCGTCCCGTCCCGTCGTGGTGAGCAGCACCTTCAAGCTGGAGGTCCGTCCCGCGGTATCAATGAGGAATGTTTCGCGCAATTCGGCCCGATCGTCGTTGGTATCGGTGACGATCGCTTCGAGGTCCTCCACGCCGGGACCGATCGGCAAACCGAGCTGGAATTTCACGCCGGGTCGCGTGAGCGCCGTTCCGCCTTGCAGCGGCACGGTCACGTCCACCCACCGCCGCTCGCCACCCACTTCGTATTCCACGACCACGTGATCGAAGGCGTCCGGCGTGGGCAGGAATTCCTGGATGCCCCGGTAGGCGTGCGCATTGACGAGCACCGGGCGCGCGGAGAGGCCGAGACGCCGCAGGAGGTGAGTCGCGAGGAAAGTCTTGTCCTTGCAGTCGCCGAAACCGCGGCTGGCCACGCTTCCCGGCGGTGAGGGGATTTGTCCGCCGAGCCCGACGTTGATGCTCAGGTAGCGGATGTCGTCCTGGACGAAATTCAGCGCGCGGATGGCTCGTTCCGCGGGACTGCCGGCTTCGGCGGCGAATGACTGGGCGAGGCGCACGACTTCGGGATCCTCGAGCGTCTCCTGCCAGGCGGTGGAGTAGCCTGAGGCAACTTCCGCCCATGAGGCGATATCGGTGACTTGAATCCAGCGCTCGGCCATGTGCCACGGCGGCACGTTGGGCTCCATTTCGATGGCGACTGGGTTGGAGGCCTGCCAGGTCCACTCGGTATCGGCGCCGTCTTCGCGGATCGCCGGCGCCAGTTTTGCGTCATTGCTCTTCCAGCGCATCGGCCGCCCGGCGGGGAAACGGACGCTGAGAGAATAATGGTGGATCGCGATGTGCGAAGGGACGGTGGCGAAGAACCAGAAACGGTCGCGGAAAACGCGTGTTTCCCGTTGCACGCTGAAGATCAGGTCGACGATATCCCCACTGCGCACGTCTTCGAGCAGAACTACGACGGTCGCGAGGCCGTCGATGATCAACAGGTCGAGATTCTCTTCCCGCTGAAGCAGGCGCAGACGCTCGGGTTTGGCATTTTCCACGCGCCGGTCGCCGCGGCTGACGACAAGCGAGTGGATGATCAGGCGTTCCGTCGCGGGATCGAAATCCTGGCGCCATTGCGCGGCATGTTGGACGGCCTGGATCGTATCGAGCCGGCGGATGGTGCGCTGGTAATGTTCGCGCCGCGTGGCGTGGTACTGCTGGTCGAGAAGCAGCACCGGATTCGTGCCTGCCTTGGCCGGGGTGCTCGGCTCCAGGCTCCTCTCGACGACCCAATCCGGCGCCGGGGCGATGGTGACGCGCTCCGCGAGATGCGCTGGAACCATGTCCAGCGGGCGGGGCGGCGACATCGTCGCCGACGGGATAGGTGGGGAGGCCTCTGGGAGGCCCGCTGGGCTGAGCCCGGGCGCCGATGTCGGATCCATTCCCGCTATTTCAATAGGTACTCCGCCGCTTGGGCCACGTCCTTGTCGCCGCGGCCGGAAAGATTCGCGATGATCAATTCATCGGGAGACATTTTTGGCGCGACCTTCAGCACTTGGGCGATGGCGTGGGACGATTCCAGCGCGGGAATGATCCCTTCGATGCGCGCCAGCTTCTGGAAGCCGTCGAGCGCCTCGTCGTCCGTGGCAAAGTCATAGTCGATCCGGCCCTGGTCGCGCAGCCAGGCGTGTTCCGGCCCGATGGCCGCGTAGTCGAGGCCGGCGGAAACGGAGTGCGTGAGCTGGATCTGCCCGTCGTCATCGGCTAGCAGGTAGGTCTTGGTGCCTTGCAGCACGCCGAGCTTGCCGCCCTGGAAGCGTGCCGCGTGGTCGCCATTGCGAATGCCGCGACCGCCCGCTTCGACGCCGACCATTTTCACGTCGGGATCATTGAGGAAGGGCCAGAACAATCCGATCGCATTCGACCCGCCGCCCACGCAGGCCACGAGCAGATCGGGCAGCCTTCCTTCGCGATCGAGGATCTGCCGCCGTGCTTCATCGCCGATCACCCGGTGAAAATCGCGGACCATCATCGGGTAGGGATGCGAGCCCAGCGCGCTGCCGAGGATGTAATGCGTGGTACGCACATTGGTCACCCAATCGCGCATCGCTTCATTGATCGCTTCCTTCAGCGTCTGCTGCCCGGCCGTCACCTCCACGACCGTCGCGCCGAGAAATTTCATCCGCGCCACGTTGAGGGCCTGCCGCCTGGCATCGACCGCACCCATATAGATCACGCATTCCAGTCCCGCGCGCGCGGCGACCGTGGCGGTGGCCACGCCGTGCTGGCCGGCGCCGGTCTCGGCGATGATGCGCTTCTTGCCCATGCGCTGGGCGAGCAGGATCTGGCCGAGGGCATTGTTAATCTTGTGCGCGCCGGTGTGGAGCAGGTCCTCGCGCTTGAGATAGATTTTCGCGCCACCAAGTTCGCGGGTCAGGCGCTCGGCAAAGTAGAGCGGGGTGGGCCGGCCGGCATATTCCTGGAGCAGCCACGAGAGCTCGCGTTGAAAAGCCGCGTCCTGCCGAGCCTTGGAGTATTCCTCCGTTAGTTCATTGAGGGCGGTCATCAACGTCTCCGGCACAAACATGCCTCCATACGGGCCAAAATGGCCGTGTTGGTCGGGGAGCGTGGCGAGATCAATCATAGGGACGCGCACCCTAGGCGCGAGGGGAAAAGGCTGCAAAGGATTTGTGTGTCGTTGCGAACCGATGTGGCTGGGCGCTGTGGCGCGATTTACCGGAGCCGAGACCGGACACTGATTACTGCCCACCGATTACTGATTACTAGCTTCGCGGGAAATCCCGAGCTCGGCGAGACAGGCCCGCACGCGTGTGCGTTCCTCCTCGCGGAAACGGTGAAAGGGTTCGGCCATGAAATCGTCACACAGGCCGAGTTCGTGCAGCGCGCATTTGATCCCCTTGATGAACGAGGAAGCGTGCCGGCCGACGTGATAGAGCGTATTGGAAATGTGCATGACCTGCGCGTGCAATTCCGTGGCCCGCGCCAGGTCGCGCCGGGAGGCGGCTTCGTAGAGATCGACATAGAGCCGCGGGCAGAGATTGGCGCCGCCACAAACGCCGCCGTGGCCGCCGAGCAGGACGGATTCGGCGAGCAACTCCTCGGGGCCGGCGAGCAGGGACCAATCGGGCCGGGCGGGCAGAAGGCTGATGACCTGGTGGAAATAGATCATGCTCGCCGAACTATCCTT
>Ga0105237_10010072_pt1 | contig 10083 bp, 8 predicted proteins | sample KBSC24metaG_FD_81520 | JGI IMG/M metagenome (GOLD analysis project Ga0105237, IMG submission 81520) | Corn rhizosphere microbial communities from Kellogg Biological Station, Michigan, USA - KBS C2-4 metaG | ecosystem: Host-associated > Plants > Roots > Rhizosphere > Soil | place: Michigan, USA... | reverse complement strand
GAGTAGTCCGGCTGGTAAAACGTTTCCACGCTTACTTCCACGCCTTCTGAGATTTTGTTTGCCATCTAACAATTTTCATTAAAAATAATCAAAATTGTGCTTGTATTTGCGGCAAAGTTTACAATTTAATGATCCCACTGTTAAAATGGGCGTAATTTTGCGCCGATACTAAAATTTTAGCATATGAAGATCGCAGTCGCAAAAGGAGATGGCATCGGACCGGAAATAATGGATGCGGTGCTGGAAATTTTTAAGGCAGGAAAGGTTCAGCTGGAATATGTCTTCGTAGATATGGGCAAATGGGTGTTTGACAAGGGTTTCTCCAACGGGATGACCCCGGAAGCCAAGCATACGATCGAAGAATTGGGCATATTGTTCAAAGGTCCCATGGAAACGCCCAAGGGTAAAGGTGTCAAAAGCGTAAACGTAACAGCCCGCAAGACCTGGAATACCTATGCCAATAAAAGGGTTTTTCAGACGCTGCACGGGGTCGACACGGTATTTTCCAAGGCAGGTATTCCCATCGACATCACCATCGTCCGCGAGAACATCGAAGACACTTATGGCGGCATCGAACATATGCTGACACAGGACGTGGCCCTGAGCCGCCGTTTCATAACCCGCCCGGGCAGTCTCCAGGTGATCAAGTATGCTTTCGAAATGGCCAAGAAAAAAGGAGCCCGCCGCATCACCTGTGGCCATAAGGCAAACATCATGAAGCTGACAGATGGACTTTTCCTGGAATGCTTCCAGGAAGTAGCCAAAGAATATCCGGATTTGAGGGCAGACGATATCATCGTCGATGACCTGGCCATGAAGCTGGTGGTCCGCCCCCAGGAATTTGACGTGGTAGTGCTCACCAACCTGCAGGGCGACATTATCTCCGACCTCTGTGCTGGACTGGTAGGAGGGCTTGGATTCGCGCCATCGGCCAATATCGGTGACCATATCGCCATCTTTGAAGCCGTACACGGCACGGCGCCGGACATTGCCGGCAAGAATATAGCCAATCCTACTGCCTTGCTGCTCAGCGGTATATCCATGCTGCGGCACCTGGGGCTCATGGAAAATGCAGCGGTTATCGAGAACGCATTGCTATATACCCTGGAGCAGGGCATACATACAGGTGATTTTGGAGATAAAAACACTCCCTCTCTTAATACTACCGACTTTGCTGCCGCCATTATCAGGAACTTCGGTCAGACGCCGGAACATATGGCCAGACACCTGATACCTAATATGCCCGTCACAGAGACAGCCTTCAAGCTCACACGCAATGAGATGATGGTGTCGGAGGAAATGCAGAAAGAGTTCATCGTCGGGGTAGACCTCTTTATCGAGAGCTCCGAGCAGCCCGAGACCATCGCCAAACGCTGTCAGCGTCATGCAGGCGTAAAATTCAACCTCATCAATATCAGCAACAGAGGTACACAGGTATGGCCCACTGGCTCCGTATATACGAACCTGGTAAACCAATACAATGTCCGATTCGAAAGTATCGATGGATCGCCCCTCAACCAGCAGGACGTTCTGGGTCTTTATGTCAGCCTCAGCGGTGATTTTAAAATCTGCTCTTCAGAGCTCCTCAACATGTGGGGAGACAAGAAAGCCTATTCGCTTGCCCAAGGCCAGTAAAACCTGCTCTCAGCCGTCAGATTAGAAAAATAAATATGAAAATATTAGGTGTTTTTCTTAGCGCATTTGGCATGAAATTGGCTCGATGAATGCGTCCTGCAGGTAACCTTTTCCATGAAATTTACGGACCTTGACCCATCGCCATAGAAGTAGCTTTCAAAGCTGTTATACCTCTATTTGCCTATCCAAACCTATCAAAAAGTCATTACATGAAACAACTGTACACACTGTTTCGCGCAGCAGCGCTGTGCCTGGCAGTTACCCTCCTGGTACCAGGCCTCCTTCATGCTCAAAAGCGAACGCTGACGGCCCATGCATCCACTAAAGTCGATAACGCTATTGGTGGTTTCTACACCTCCCTGCCTGCCAGTTATAGCAGCACCACCAAGAGCTACCCGCTTCTCATCTTTATCCACGGGATAGGCGAGATAGGCGATGGCAGCGCCGCGGCTCTACCGGCCGTGCTGAAGAATGGTCCTCCCATGCAGATCAATCAGGAAGTTAACTATGGCGCCAATGCCAATTTTCCAGATCCTGTTACTGTCAATGGAAAAACGTACGAATTCATCGTCGTTGCCCCCCAGCTTAACCAATGGCCTACCTATGCCGGCGAGGTCCAGGCTCTCAACAACCTGATCAATTACTGTAAAACGAATTACCGGGTAGACGCCTCCAAGATCTACCTGACAGGCCTCAGCATGGGCGGCGGCATTACCTGGGACTTTGCCAACTCCACCAGCAACAATCAGCTGGCCGGCATTGTCGTCGTAGCCGGAGCAGCTGCACCATACGGTGGCGTTGCCCAACTTGTCAAGGAACACATGCCGGTATGGGCTACGCACAACCTGAACGATCCCACAGTCCCTGAATCCAACACCACCAGCTGGGTCAGCCAGATCAACGCCGCAGGCGCCAACCCGCAGGCGCTCATGACCATCTTCAACGCCACCGGACATGGGGGCTGGATACCAACCTACGGGGCCGTCGGTACAGTCGGCATCACCAACAGCGCAGGGCTGAACATTTACCAATGGCTGCTGTCATACAAACGCAGCGGCGATAACGTCCTCATCGACAACGGCAGCACCACCCAGGCGCCGCCTACGGTCAGCGCCGGCAGCAACCAGACCCTCACGCTCGCAGCTGCCACCAGCACGTCTGCTGCAGCCACCACCACCAGCACAACCCTCACCGGATCGGCCTCAACCACAGGCAGCATTTCCAGCTACCAGTGGACACAGGTCAGCGGACCCAATACAGCCACCTTCGGCAATGCCAAAGCCGCCTCGACCTCTGTTAGCGGACTGGCACAGGGAACTTATGTATTCAAGCTCACCGCTACGGACAACGCATCACAAACCGCCAGCGCACAGGTCACCGTGACCGTCAATGCAGCGCCGGTGTCTGTTGTATTTACAGTTAATGCAGGTCCCGATGTCACCATCACTCTGCCTACCAATAGCGTCAAACTCACAGGCACCGCCACAGTATCGGGCACGAGCCTCTCTTCCAGCACCTGGAAACAGATCAGCGGCCCCAATACAGCCACCATTTCCAACGGCGGCACTATCGCTCCCACGATGAGCAACCTGGTAGCAGGCAGCTACGTTTTCCAGGTGACCATCACCAGCGCCGCCGGAACCTCGGTCTCGGATCAGATGACATTAAAGGTCAATCCGGGTACGGTATTCACGGTCAGCGCGGGCCCGGATGTCACCATCACGCTGCCGACCAATAGCGTCAAGCTCACAGGCACCGCTACAGTATCGGGCACAAGCCTTTCCTCCAGCACCTGGAAACAGATCAGCGGTCCCAATACAGCCACTATTTCCAACAGCGGCACTATCGCTCCCACGATGAGCAACCTGGTAGCAGGCAGCTACGTCTTCCAGGTGACCATCACCGCTTCCTCCGGTGCATCCACCTCGGATCAGATGACATTAAAGGTCAATCCGGGTACGGTATTCACGGTCAGCGCGGGCCCGGATGTCGCCATCACCCTGCCGACCAGCAGCGTCAAGCTCACAGGCGCCGCCACAGTGTCGGGCGCGACCCTCTCCTCCTGCAAATGGACCCAGGTCAGCGGTCCCAACACAGCTGGCATTACCAACAGCGGCACCATCACACCCACGGTCAGCGGCGTGATAGCAGGCAGCTATGTTTTCAAGGTGACCATCACCGCTTCCTCCGGAGCATCCACCTCGGACCAGATGACATTAACGGTCAATTCAGCGCCGGTGACCTCCGTATTCACGGTCAGCGCTGGTCCCGATAAATCCATTACGCTGCCGGTCAGCAGCACACAGATCACAGGCGCCGCCACCGTGAAAGGTGAGACAGTTGCCTCCTGCAAATGGAAAGAGGTCAGCGGACCCAATACGGCAGCAATGACCAACAGCGGCACTATCGCCCCCACGGTCAGCAGCCTGGTAGCTGGTTCTTATGTCTTTGAAGTGGATATGACCAGCACGTCCGGTAAGACAGCATCCGACCGGATGACACTTACGGTCAGCTCAGCCACTGTAAGCACTGTATTCACTGCCAATGCCGGCCCCGATGTCTTCATCACCCTGCCCAACAGCAGCTGGAAGATCATTGGCACCTGCATCGTAAAAGGCGTGACAATAGCCTCCTGCAAATGGAAACAGGTCAGCGGCCCCGGTACGGCAACTATCTCCGGCGGCGGCTCTATCAGCCCGGTCGTCAGCAATCTCATAGCAGGTACCTATGTCTTTGAAGTAAATATTACCAGCACATCAGGCCTTTCTTCTTCTGACCAGATGACGCTCATGGTCAATTCTTCCAGCGCCGCCTCCTACTCTGGTGGCAGCTCGACGGCATCCAATGGACTGGATCTCGTAGACAGTCCCAGCACAGCCGAACTCAAGCTCTATCCCAACCCTGTACTGGCGGGACAACAGATAGCAGTGGAAGGTCAGGGCGTGAAGACGGGTACAGTGAAGATCCTCATCTACGACATCAGCGGCAAGCAGGCAAAACAACAGGTCGTTGAAAATACATCGGAGAACTATTTCAGGCAGACAATATCTATCGATGGACTGGCAAGAGGCATGTATATACTGACCTTGTCCAGTGGGAACGAGAAACCAAGATTATTCAAGTTTGTCGTGCAATAAACCATATTCTTAAAAGCCAGGCCGAAGCCTCCCAAAGGGGAGGCTTCTCCGCCTGATTGGCACGTGCCAATCAGGACATGATACGAAAAAAGAAGCCGTCTCTACTTTTCACGTTTGAGGCGGCTTCTTTTTTATGGTATACGGCGCGAAATAATGATCAGGATGAGCACTCCCAGCACTACGAAGAGGAACAGAGACCTATAATGAATGCTTTGATAAAGCCGCTCCTTCCTGTCGAGCTCGGCTTGTTGCTGCAGGTCGGCATCCTCGTCATCGGGATGCGCTCTCTCGGCCACGCGGGCCCTGATATAAAAGACAAAGCTGATGAGGGTAGTGATCGCGCTGGCGATCGCAAGTATTACCAGGATAGTAAGAAGCATGAATGTACGGGAATTGGGCAACCGCAAAAATAGCCCAATTCCCGCAACCCCTAATGTCTGTCCTTCGGACGAGCTCCTTCCAGTCGCTCCTAGCCGGCCTTTTTAGAAGAGCTATAGTCATTTTTTAGCAGCCATTGTAGGATCTTATCCCGCTGATCGCCCTGGATAATGATCAGGCCGTCCTTTACAGATCCGCCGGTACCGCAATAACCCTTTAATTTCTTCCCAAGATCCTCCAGGTCCTCTGTCTTTCCTATAAATCCCTCGACAAGGGTCACGGCCTTGCCGGCACGCTGCTTCGTATCCAGCCTGATCCGCAGCTTTTGCACACGCGGCGCCAGGGTCTCTTCCTGGGAGATATCTTCCTCTATCCTGAAATCCGGGTCAGTGGAATAGATAATGCCGCTGGAGTTGGGTTTCTTCTTGCTCATGAGTTACTTATTTGTTTGTCCGGGGGCCGGCCCATTTATGATGGCCTTCAGGCTAAGGTCGAGGCTTCGCGCCTGATGTATAAGCGCTCCGATACTTACATAATCGACACCCGTACGCGCATAGTCCTCTACATTGCTCAGATTGATACCGCCGCTGGCCTCTGTCTCATACTGCTCGCCTATCAGCGCCAGCGCCTTGGATAGCTGGCGGGGCGTAAAATTATCCAGCATGATACGATCCACCAGCCCGATGTTCAGCACACGCTCTACATCTTCAATACTGCGCGTCTCCACCTCTATCTTTAAATGGGGCTTATACGTATTTCTATATGCATTTGCCTTTTCGATGGCTTTTTCCAGGCTCCCTGCATAGTCGATATGATTATCCTTCAGCATCATCATATCATAGAGGCCAAACCGATGGTTGATACCACCGCCGATACGAACAGCCTCTTTCTCCAGCAGGCGGAAGTTGGGAGTAGTCTTGCGGGTATCCAGGATACGGGTCTTGTACTTCTGTAATTTATCCACGTATTGACGGGTAAGGGTCGCAATACCGCTCATACGCTGCATGCAATTGAGGATAAGCCGCTCGCATTGCAGGATGGTATGAACGGAGGCTTCTGCTTCAAAGGCGTCTTCGCCATCACGCATGACATCCCCATCCTGCTTGAAGGGGATAAAAATAGCGGAAGGCTCTTTCAGCCTGAATATTTTCTCAGCGATCTCCATGCCGGCGAGAATGCCATCCTGTTTGATCTTTAGGACAGCCTTGCCTCTGGCGTCGGGGGGAATACAGGATATAGTAGTGTGGTCGCCATCTCCAACATCTTCCCGCAAGGCAGATTCAACAAGGAACTGCAATTGTTCATCAAAAGTGGACATGCGGCAAAGATAATAAAGTCTGTCTTTCAGACGACGAACCCTTGATTCGGATGGGATACGGGCAAAAGTAGAAGGAGAGGTAGGTTATAAAGGCTGTGAAGATTATTGCTATTGTGCCTGGAATCGAAGCTCCTGCAGTAAAAGTCTGTCGCCTTTCTGCTTGATAAAAAGGGTGGTTCTGTAGTCGCCATTGCGGGTCTGCAGGAGACCTATGCAAAATTCCGATCCACCGTTCTCACCCCTGTTCTTTATAAGGAAATTGCGGACAACGTTGGTATTGAAGAAGTCCCGAATGATCATCTCAGCCTGGCTTTTGCTGTAAGTATCGCTTTTCTCCGGGAGGGAAATATCTACCCTTGAGTCTAGATAGCGCGATAGTTTGCCGATGTTGCCGGAACGCATGGCGCCGGTGATATCGTCGATACTGTACTCAGGCCGGAATGATACCAGGACAAGCGTAAGTGTCATTAGCGCTAATCCAAGGACGCTTTTCATATAATAGAATATTAGTCGACCTGCCTAATCCCAAATCTATGCCAAAAGCGCTCCCAGGGGTTAAAAATACCTACATTTGCCCCGCAATCCTCCAGGGAGGGGTAAAATAAAGGTACCCCGCCCCTCCGGATATCTAATAATTGGCCTTCGGCCCGAGCGCCGCGGGCGCATCGTTGAACATTATGTCAAAAAAGAAAGTCATTCTGGTGATTATGGATGGCTGGGGACTGGGCCAAAAGAAGTCCTCGGACGCTATCCAGCATGCACGTACCCCCTTTGTAAGCTCACTTTATAAGCAATACCCTCATACGACGCTGGTAACCTGCGGAGAGGCGGTAGGCCTCCCGGAAGGCCAGATGGGCAATTCGGAAGTAGGACACCTGAACCTGGGCGCCGGAAGGATCGTCTACCAGGAGCTGCAGCGTATCAATGTAGGCATCCGGGAAGGCTCTTTTGCCAAAAATCAGATATTATTGAACGCTATCCGCGGCGCTAAGACCCAGGGCAAACCCTTGCATCTGCTGGGCCTGGTCAGCGATGGCGGCGTACACAGCCATATCAACCACCTGACGGCCATCGTCGATGTCTGCCAGAAGGAAGTACTCAATGACGTATATATCCATGCTTTTACTGATGGCCGGGATACAGACCCTAAGAGCGGTCTGGGATTTATCAAACAGCTGCAGGAACATTTGAACAGGACGGTAGGAAAGATTGCGACCGTCAGTGGACGTTATTATGCCATGGACCGCGACAAACGATGGGAGCGGGTGCGCCTTGCATACGATGCTATGGTGAAGGGCACGGGAGAAAAGGCCACCGACGCGCTGGCCGCGGTAGAACAGGCCTATGCAGCAAATGTCACAGATGAATTCATCAAACCCACGGTCATCGTGGGAGAAGACCAGCAGCCGCTGGCAACCATAAAGGACGGGGATTTCGCGCTGTGCTTCAATTTCCGGACAGACCGCTGCAGGGAGATAACCCAGGTGCTCACACAGACTGATATCCCCGAACAGGAGATGAAAAAGCTGTCCCTGGACTATACAACGATGACACAGTATGATCAAAGCTTCAAGGGCGTTCACGTAATATATGAGAACGATGACTTGAAAAATACACTGGGGGAGATCGTTGCAGCGGCAGGCCTCAAACAGATACGCATAGCCGAAACAGAAAAATATCCCCACGTAAGCTTTTTCTTCAGCGGCGGCAGGGAAGTGCCTTTCGAAGGAGAAAAGAGGCTGATGATCCCTTCCCCCAAGGTCGCTACCTATGACCTGAAGCCGGAAATGAGCGCTTTCGAGCTGACAGAGGCCATCCTGCCCGAAATAGAGCAGGGGACGTCCGACTTCATCTGTCTCAACTACGCCAACGCGGATATGGTCGGTCATACAGGGATCTGGGAGGCGGCTATCAAGGCGGCCGAAACGGTGGACCAGTGCGTGGAAAAAGTGGTAAAAACCGCGCTGGACAATGGTTATACCGTATTTCTCACAGCCGACCATGGAAATGCCGACTACATGATCAACGACGATGGAAGCCCCAATACAGCCCATACCCTGAACCTGGTGCCCTTTTTTATCATCGACAGGGAATGGCAGGGTAAGATCAAGCCGGGCAAACTGGGCGACCTGGCCCCTACAATATTGACTGTCATGGGATTACCGATCCCGCCGGAAATGACTGGCGACGTTCTCATTTGATCAGGTCGTCAGACCTGATCTTTTTTGACGGCATGCAGCTATGCGTCATAAAAATTGTCTAAATTACAGGGCAACCAATTCCGGTAACCATATGACCGAAGAGGCCATTTTACAAGGCTGCTTAAAGAACTCGGCGGCTGCCCAGCGGGAACTGTACAATCGTTACAGCCCAAAAATGCTGGCAGTCTGTTACCGGTTTGCTCACAACAGAGAAGATGCGGAGGATATGTTACAAGAGGGGTTCATAAAAGTTTTTTCGCAAATGCACACCTTTCAAAACAAAGGCGCATTTGAAGGCTGGATACGGAGGATCATCGTTCATACCTGTATCAACAACCTGAAAAAGAACAAACGTTTTAATGAAAGCCTGGATATAGTCCACGCCAATGGGATCCAGATACGTGAAGAAAGTGTCCCTTCCATCGTACAGGCAAAACAGATCGTAGAGTGTATACGCATCCTGCCCATTGGCTATCGCACCGTACTCAATTTGTACGCCATCGAAGGTTACTCTCATAAAGAGATCGCGGATATGCTGGATATTGAAGAGAGTACCAGCCGTAGCCAGTACACAAGAGCGAAACAGATGCTGGAAGATATTCTGATCAAGAAAAAGATACTACCAAAACCAAGAGAAAAACAGACGTGGCTATTCGCAATCCGTTAATAAGATCCAAACCAATGAAAATGTCACTAAAAATGTTTGATGATGAAGGAGAGCAACCTCTATAGTGATGAATTTGAACAACTGCTTAGGGAGAAGACAGAGCAATACAAAATGTACCCCTCTGAGAAGGTATGGAAGGGTATACATGGTTCATTGCACACTAAGAGAAGATGGTTCATATCAGGCATGTTCCTTTTGGTTACAGGCATTCTCTATTTTGCAGGCAGGGACCTGCTCTTCCCATCCAAAACAGAGCTTTCCAAACATTCAATAGCTTCGACACGTAATACAGCCGATGCTATCAGCGCGGACGACGAAAATACGTCTCCTCAGACAGCCGTATCCGGACAGCGCCATACCTCCTCCATAGCCAGTCACCGCAGCGGACAAAGCTCCGACGACCAGTCGTATACAGAGATCAATATCGGGGTCATCGATCCTGCTGTCAAACGGCGGGATATTTCCGAAATGCTCAGCCAGGTGGTCGCCCTTCCGGCCGAACCGCCCTCTATTCCTCTTATAGCCGACCTTCGAATGCCTTCTCCTGCCGCCGCCATCACCGAAGAGAACGCTCTTGCGCAAACTTCAGGCAAACCTGGTACGGGCAATATTCCGGCAGCAGTCGCTATGACGGACAGATCTGCCAGCTTTGTTTCGATGCCTTCTACCTCTTCCACCACTGCAGAAAATTCAAAGGACCTGACCGAAACCCCGGCCAGGATAGCAAAGAATACAGTATCCCGGAAT
>Ga0105237_10010070_pt1 | contig 10084 bp, 10 predicted proteins | sample KBSC24metaG_FD_81520 | JGI IMG/M metagenome (GOLD analysis project Ga0105237, IMG submission 81520) | Corn rhizosphere microbial communities from Kellogg Biological Station, Michigan, USA - KBS C2-4 metaG | ecosystem: Host-associated > Plants > Roots > Rhizosphere > Soil | place: Michigan, USA... | reverse complement strand
TCGGCGGTCCAGCCGCCGTCGATCGAATAGTTCGAGCCGGTGATCTGCGCCGCTTCGTCGCGGCACAGGAACACGACCAGCGCCGCCACCTGCTCGGGCAGCACGAACTGCTTGGTCGGCTGGGCATCGAGCAGCACGTCGTTGATCACCTGCTCGCGGGTCAGTCCGCGCGTTTTCATCGTGTCGGGGATCTGGTTCTCGACCAGCGGGGTCCAGACATAGCCCGGCGAGATGCAGTTCACCGTGATGCCGTGGGTCGCCACTTCCAGCGCCGCCGTCTTGGTGAGGCCGGCAAGGCCGTGCTTGGCGGTGACATAGGCGGACTTGTTGGGGCTGGCGACCAGGCTGTGCGCGCTGGCGGTGGAGATGATCCGGCCCCACTTGCGCGCCTTCATGCCCGGAATGGCGGCGCGCATCAGGTGGAAGGTCGAGCTGAGGTTGATCGCGAGGATCGCGTCCCACTTGTCGATCGGGAATTCGTCGATCGGCGCGACATGCTGGATGCCGGCATTGGCGATCGCGATGTCGACCGCGCCGAATTCGGCCTCGGCGCGCGCGACCATCGCCGCGATCTGGTCCGGCTTGGTCATGTCGGCGGCGTCGTACAGCGCCTTGCCGCCGCTGGTCTCGGCCAGCGCGGCGCGTTCCTTCTCGATGGCGGCGGCATCGCCGAAGCCGTTGATCAGCACATTGGCACCCTCGGCGGCGAGCGCCTTGGCATAGGCCAGGCCGATGCCCGAGGTGGAACCGGTGATGATCGCGGACTTGCCCTTGAGGAACATCGGCATACTCCTTTGAGTCTTTTAACGGGGGGTGAGGTCGAACGCGGCGGTGTCGCCGTCAAGGATGTTCTGCGCAATGAGGCGCGAATTCGCCATCGTGTTGGCCACCGCGATGCGGCCGGCCTCCCAGTGCTCGCGCATCGTGCGGGTCGAGAATTCGTAATCGCGCGAATCGCCTTCCCACAGCTTGGCGCGGTAGATCAGCTGGACGATGTTGACCGGATATTCGGTCACCAGTTCGCGCACCGCCTTCACCTCGGGTTCGTCGGCGATGTGGTCGGGCAGCTTCTCGAGCAGGCGCCGCACCGTCTCGCGCGCGTTGCGCAACCGCAGCCGCTCGTCGGAGATCGCGCGGGTGCGGCTGGAATAGCGGATTTCCTTCTCGCGGCCGAGCACGTCGGTCATCGTCCGCGGCAGCTCGTTGGCGGCGGGGAAGAGATCGACCTGGAAGACGAGCATCTCGGCCTCCTGCCGATCGAGGACATGGGTGAGCGGGGTATTGGAGACGAGACCCCCATCCCAATACCAGCAGCCGTCGATCTCGACCGGCGGCAGCCCCGGCGGCAACGCACCAGAGGCCATGATGTGCCGTGCGTCGATGCGTTCGTCGCGCGTATCGAAATAGCGGAAATTGCCGCTCTGGATGTTGACCGCGCCCACCGAAAGGCGGACCGGGCCGTTGTTGAGCAGGTCCCAGTCGACCAGCCGGTCCAGCGTCTCGCGCAGCGGCGTGGTATCGTAATAGCTCAACGCGCCGGGCGTACCCGGTGCGGCGAAGATCGGCGGGATCGGGCGCGGGCGGAAAAAGCCGGGCACCCCGCCCAGCATGACCGCCCCTGCAGACCAGGCATGGGCGAACTCGCGCGCCTGATCGTTGAGCGTCGGCAGGAATTCGGGCAGCGCCGAGGTCACCTGGTCCCAGAAGGCGTGGATCGCCTCCAGTCGCCGCTGCGGCGGGTTGCCGGCGAACAAGGCGGCGTTGACCGCGCCGATCGAGATGCCCGCCACCCAATCGACCTCGATTTCGGCCGCGGCGAGCTCCTCGATCACGCCGGCCTGGAAGCTGCCGAGCGCGCCGCCTCCCTGCAAGACGAGGGCGACGGTGTCGGGCAGCGGCATCCCGGGTGCGGCATGGCGGCGACGACGGGGCGGGCGGGACTCAGCATCAGCCATATACCGGGTCTGACCCAAAGCATGCTGCGGAGCAATACGAGTGCCGTTAGTGATGCGGCTAACCGCCGTGAGACGCCGTGCAACGCACGGCCGACTGAAGCATTGTGACGGCAATCGAACAAAAGGGGAGGCCCATGCGGCTCGACGATCTGGATCCTACCGACAACGCCCGCGATCTCGGCTCGGGCGGCGGCGGCGGTGGCGGCTTTCCGCTGCTGGGACTGCTGCCGATGTTCCTCGGCCGCGGCATGGGCTGCGGTGGACTCGTGCTGGTGGGCATCATCGCATTGGTGATGTTCGGCCTGGGCGGCGGCGGCGGCATGCTGGGATCCAGCAGCGGCAGCGGCAGCGCCGGGCGCTCGCCCACCGCCGGCAAGTCCGGCCAGCAGGTGTGCCGCGTCGACGAGCGCCGGCTGGAAGCATGCCGGGTGATGACCAGCACCGACCAGACCTGGGGCAAGATCTTCCAGGAGATGGGCCGCAGCGACTACAAGCCCGCAACGATCAACTTCTTCAAGGGCGGCGCCGATACCGGTTGCGGCGCGGCGACCTCGGCGGTCGGCCCCTTCTACTGCCCGAGCGACGACGGCGTGTATCTCGATACCGCCTTCTTCGACGAGCTGCAGAACCGCTTCGGCGCCAAGGGTGACTTCGCGCGTGATTACGTGATCGCGCACGAGATGGGCCACCATATCCAGGATCTGCTGGGTACCTCGACCGAAGTCTCGCAGGCCCAGGCCCGCGCTTCCAAGACCGAAGGCAACCGCCTGTCGGTCAAGCTGGAACTGCAGGCGGACTGCTATGCCGGCGTCTGGGCGGCGCGCAACCGCGATCGGTTGGAGCCGGGCGACATCGAGGAAGGCATGACCGCGGCCAACGCGATCGGCGACGATACGCTGCAGAAGGAAGCGCAGGGCAGCGTGGTGCCGGACAGCTTCACCCACGGCACCTCGGCGCAGCGCATGGCATGGCTCAAGCGCGGAATCGAAACCGGCGATCCGCGCCAGTGCGACACCTTCAACAGCGCACTCTGATCGTTACTTGACGTCAACCCTTGGCCGCTATTGGATGGCGGCCAAGGGGGACCATCATGCAAGAACAGGCCGAGCGCGGGGCGTTCGAATTTTACGGCTCGTGGCGCGAATACGCCCCGATCGCCTTCACCAACCTGCTGCTGACCATCGTCACGCTCGGCATCTACAATTTCTGGGGCCGCACGCGGACCCGGCGCTATCTGTGGAGCCAGACGCGCTTCATCGATGACCGACTCGAATGGACCGGCACCGGGCGCGAACTGCTGCTCGGCTATATCGTGGTGATGGTGCTGGTGTTCGTGCCGGTCGCTGGGCTCAACCTGCTGGTCGGCGCGCTGGCGATGCGGGGAACGCCCGAGGGTGCCGCCGCCGCCGGCCTGCTCTTCTTCGGCCTCTACCTGTTCCTGTTCATGCTGGGCGGCCTCGCGATCTTCCGCGCGCTGCGCTACCGGCTCAGCCGCACCTATTGGCACGGCATCCGCGGCGGCAGCGACGACCAGGGGTTTCGTTACGGCCTTTCCTATCTGTGGCGGATGATGCTGGGCAGCGCCGCCTTCGGCCTGCTGGTGCCCTGGGCGCTGGTCACGCTGTGGAACGAACGCTGGAACGCGATGAGCTTCGGGCCCTATCCTTTCCGCTCGGGCGCCAGCTCGGACGGGCTGATGCGGCGCTATCTGCTGTTCTACCTGCTGCCCGTCGCGCTGGTTATCGGCGGCATCGTGGCCGTGGCGCTCAGCCTGTGGTTCGGTGTGACCCCGCAGATGGCGCCGGGGTCCGTCGCTCCCCCGCTGTTCCTGATCGTCGGCTTCTTCGTGTTCTACCTGCTGTTCCTGGCGCTGTTCGGGCTGATCAGCCTTTCCTTCTACGCCGCCTATTTCCGCCAGGCCATCGGCGCACTGACGCTCGGGCACCTCGAGTTCGAATTCACCGCGCGCACCAAGGACTGGTTGACGCTGATGCTCGGCACCATCGCCCTGGTGGTGTGCACCCTGGGAATCGGCTCGATCTTCATCGGCTATCGCAACTGGGCGTTCTTCATCCGCCACCTGCGCGCCTATGGCTCGCTCGATCTCGACCAGTTCACGCAATCGACCACGCGCGCACCCGGCCAGGGCGAGGGGCTGTTCGACAGCCTCGACATGGGCGCGTTCTGAGGGAGAACCGACGGTGGAAACCCGGGTCTGGCATTATGACGGCCGCAGCGGCGAACGGCGCATGCCCGCGCTCGTCCCCACCTCCGACGAACGGCGCTTCACGCTGCAGGGCGACGGCGCCGATCCGGGCCCCTATGCCTTTGCCGACCTGGAGCCGCACGGCACCTCGCACCACGAGCGCGCCTTCGGGCTGAAAGGACGCCCGGGCTGGCGGATCACCTTCCTGGAGTTCCCGCCGTCCGAAATCGCGGTGCAGCTGCCCAAGCCGGCGCGCTACGGTGCCTGGATCGATCGCTTCGGGCTATGGCGCTCGGCGGGCGTGCTGGCCGTGCTCGCGGTGCTGGTCGTTGCCTTCACGCTCAAGCTGCCGCCGCTGCTGGCGCGGCTGGTGCCGCAATCGGTCGAGCAGCGGATGGGCCGGCTGATCGTCGGCAATCTCGGCACCTATGCCTGCTCCAGCCCGGGCGGCAACGCGGCGCTGAAGGAACTCGGCGCGCGGCTGCGCCAGGACGGCGACGTGACGATCCGCGTCGTCCATGCGCCGATGATCAACGCCGTCGCCTTTCCCGGCGGGCAGGTGGTGCTGTTCGACGGGCTGATCCAGAACGCCAGGTCGCCGGACGAGGTGGCGGGGGTGCTGGCCCATGAGCTCGGCCACGTCGCGCACCGCGACGGCATGGAGGCGCTGATCCGCCAATATGGCCTGCGGCTGCTGCTCGGCGGGTTCGACGGCAATATCAGCGGCTATGGCAATGCGCTGCTTAATGCCCGCTATTCGCGCAAGGCCGAGGCGGGGGCGGACGGCTATGCGATCGGGCGGCTGCAGGCGGCCAATATCTCGCCGCTGCCCACGGCCGGTTTGTTCGCGCGGCTGGCCAAGCAGGACGAGGAGCCCGGCAATGCGGCGGTGGTGATGACCTATCTGTCCTCGCACCCGCTATCGACCTCGCGCGAACAGGCGTTCCGCACAAGTGCGAAGCCCGGCGCCGCCTACGCGCCCGCGCTCAGCCCCGACCAGTGGCAGGCGCTGCGCGCGATGTGCGGCGATCGACCGGCGACGGCGTCTTAGGCGCCCTCTCTCAGGCGAGCACGCCGATCAGCTTGCCGGCGAGGACCGACAGACCCGACACGGCGATAGCCGCGCCGAAGACGAGCTGGCTGCTGGGGACGAACCGGCGGACCGGCAGGGCGATGGCTCTCTCGACTTTGCTCATGACGCCTATGTGCTCCTTCCGGGGGCCGATGTCCCGCAATCAATCCCGATGGCAGTGATCGGTTCCGTCGCTGGCGGCGAAAGGCGGGAGCGGCTACATCGCCGGCCATGACCATGCTCGCCCATCACCACACAGCCGGCACCGCCCCCACCATCGTCTTCCTCCCCGGCTATCGCTCCGACATGCAGGGATCGAAGGTACTGGCGATGGAGGCCTGGGCCCGCGACCGCGGCCAGGCATTCCTGCGCTTCGACTATGCCGGCTGCGGCGAAAGCCCGGGCGATTTCGAGGACCAGACGCTGGCGAGCTGGCGCGACGATGCGCTGCGGATGATCGATACGGTGGTGGAAGGCCCGGTGGTGCTGGTCGGCTCGTCGATGGGCGGGTGGCTGATGCTGCTAGTGGCGCAGGCCCGGCCCGAGCGCGTGGTCGGCATGGTCGGCATTGCCGCCGCGCCCGATTTCACCCGCTGGGGCTTCACCGATGCCGAGAAGGCAACGCTCGCCAGGGAGGGCCGGCTCGAGCAACCCAGCGACTATGGCCCCGAGCCGATGGTCACCACCCTGAACTTCTGGACCTCCGGCGAGGCGAACCTGGTGCTGGAGGCGCCGATCGGCTTCGATGGGCCCGTTCGCCTGCTCCAGGGCCAGCGCGACGCGGAAGTGCCGTGGGAGCTGGCGCTGCGGCTTGCCGACACGCTTCGTTCAGACGATGTGCAGGTGACGCTGGTCAAGGGCGGTGACCACCGCCTGTCGCGCGACGCCGACATCCGCCTGCTGCTCCGCGCCACCGAGGACGTACTGATCGCATGCTCTTCCCCCTCCTCCTGCTGATCGCCCAGCAGCAGACCCCCGCCGCCATCGCGCCCAAGTCCGGCCCGGTGCTGCGCGATGCCGAGCGCGCCCGCGCCGCCGCCGCCAAGGCCGCCGCGCCGGCACCCGCGGGCGAGCCGCCGCGCTTCACCAAGTGCATGGATCTCGCCACCGGCGATCCCGGCGCGGCGATCGACGAGGCGGTGAAATGGGGCATGGACAAGGGCGGCATGTTCGCCCGCCAGTGCCTCGCCGTCGCCTATACCAACCAGGGCCGCTGGGACTCGGCCGCCGCCGCCTTCGAGGAAGCCGCGGGTGAGGCCGAAACGGCGAAGGACGGCGCCCGTGCCGCCACCTACTGGACCCAGGCGGGCAATGCCTGGCTCGCCGCCAAGAAGCCGCCCAAGGCGCGCGCCGCGATCAACGCCGCGCTGGCCAGCGGCCAGCTGAAGGGCCTCGCGCTGGGCGAGGCCTATCTAGATCGCGCCCGTACCGCCGTCGCCTCGGGCGAGAATGTCGGCGCGCGCGCCGATATCGACGTTGCGATCGCAAAGGCCGGCGACGATCCGCTCGCCTGGCTGCTCTCGGCAACGCTCGCGCGGCGGATGAACGACCTGCCGCGCGCGCAGAAGGACATAGCCGAGGCGGTCAAGCGCGCCGGCGACGACGCCGCGGTCCAGCTCGAGGCCGGCAACATCGCGGCGGCGAGCGGCGACGAAGCGGGCGCCAAGGCGGCGTGGAACAAGGTGGTCGCCGCCGCACCGAGCAGCCCGCAGGCGACCGCCGCCCGCGCCGCGCTCGCCCAGTTCGACGCGGCGCCGGCCAAGTAGCGGTGGAACGCAGCGCGGGGCGCCCCTATCTGGCAGGCAGAGACAAGCCAGGGAGTGCCCCGTGAAGTTCCTCCACACCATGATCCGCGTCACCGACCCGGACGCGACGATCCGCTTCTTCGAGCTGCTGGGCCTGAAGGAGACTCACCGCATCACCAGCGAGAAGGGCCGCTTCACGCTGATCTATTTGGCGAGCGAGGCCGACATCGATCCGGCAACCGGTCGCGGCACCGCCGAGGTGGAGCTCACCCACAACTGGGATCCCGAGGACTATACCGGCGGCCGCAATTTCGGCCACCTCGCCTTCCAGGTCGACGATATCTACGAAACCTGCCAGCTGCTGCAGGATGCGGGCGTGACGATCAACCGCCCGCCGCGCGACGGCCACATGGCGTTCGTCCGCACGCCCGACAAAATCTCGATCGAGCTGCTCCAGAACGGCAGCCTGCCCCCGCAGGAGCCCTGGGCCTCGATGCCGAACACCGGCGAGTGGTGACACCATGACCGCGCTCCGGATCGTCCGCGTCCCCGCCTTTACCGACAACTATATCTGGCTCGTCCACGATCCCGTGTCGGCGGAGACGATCGTGGTCGATCCGGGCGACGCCGCGCCGGTGCTGGCAGCGCTGGCCGAACAGGGCTGGCAGCTCTCGGCGATCTGGAACACCCATTGGCATCCCGATCACACCGGCGGCAACGCGGCGCTCAAGGCGGCGACCGGCTGCACCGTGGCAGCACCTGCCGCCGAAGCCGCGAAGATCCCCACCGCCGATCGGCTGGTGGCCGAGGGAGACACGGTGGCGATCGGTGCCCATGTCGCGACGGTGCTCGAAGTACCCGCGCATACCGCGGGCCATATCGCCTATCACTTCGCGGGGGATGCGCTGGCGTTCGTCGGCGACACGCTGTTCGCGATGGGCTGCGGGCGGCTGTTCGAGGGGACGCCCGAGCAGATGTTCGCCGCCATGCAGCGCTTCGCCGCGATGCCCGACGACACCATCGTCTATTGCGCGCACGAATATACGCTGCCGAACGGCCGCTACGCGCTCGTGGCGGAGCCGGACAACGCCGCGATCCGCGATCGCATGGTCGAAGTCGAGCGGCTGCGCGCGGCGGGCGAGGCGACCGTGCCCACGACGATCGCCGCCGAACGTGCGACCAACCCCTTCCTCCGCGCCGCCGATGCGCGCATGCTCGCCGAACGCCGCGCCGCGAAGGATAGTTTTGCCGGCTGAGTCGCAGGGTCGGCGAGGAGAGAGACGATGCGCTTCGCCATCACCATTGCCATCGGCACGCTTTCGCTCGCCGGTTGCGCCCAGAATGCCGAGTATCAGGCCCAGCGCGACGCCCAAGCGCGGCGCGAACTGGCCAGCGCGTTGGGCGACCGCGTGCCGGGCAAGCCGCAGGATTGCATCAATCCCGGCTTCACCGACGGCCCGCAGATCATCGATACGCGCACGCTGGTCTATCGCCAGGGCGGCCGGCTCTATCGCAACGATCTCGTCTCCGAATGCCCGTCGCTGGCGCCGCTGAGCACGGTGATCGTCGAGATTCGCGGCAGCCAGCTCTGCCGCAACGACCAGTTCCGCGTGCTGACGCCGGGCACCAGCATTCCCAGCGCCTATTGCCGCCTGGGGAAATTCACGCCTTACACTCGGGCAAAGGGGGGCTGAGCGGCGCCCCCTGCCCGCTTACCGCACCTTCAGCTGATCCAGCGCGAAGGCGAGATATTCGGCATTCTGCTTGTAGCGCTCGAACCGGCCGGACTTGCCGCCATGGCCCGCCTCCATGTTGACGCGGAAGACCAGCGGATTGGCATCGGTCTTGGTCGCGCGCAGCTTGGCGACCCATTTGGTCGGCTCGTAATATTGCACCTGGCTGTCCCATAGGCCCGTGCCGACATAGAGCGCCGGATAGGCCTGCGCCGTGACATTGTCGTAGGGCGAATAGCTCAGCATATAGTCGTAATAGCGCTTCTCGGCCGGGTTGCCCCATTCGTCGAACTCGCCGGTGGTCAGCGGAATCGAGGTGTCGAGCATCGTCGTCACCACATCGACGAACGGCACCTGCGCGATGATCACGCGATAGTCCTGCGGCGCCAGGTTGGCGACCGCGCCCATCAGCAGCCCGCCTGCGCTGCCGCCCATCGCCGCCACCCGGCCCTTGGCGGCATAGCCCTGCCCAACCAGGAAGCGGGTCACGTCGATCAAATCGGTGAAGCTGTTCTTTTTGTGGAAGATCTTGCCGTCGTCATACCAGCGCCGGCCCATTTCCTGCCCGCCGCGGATATGCGCGATGGCATAGACCATGCCGCGATCGAGCATGCTCGGCAGCGTGGGATTGAAGCTCGGATCGGTCGAATAGCCGTAGCTGCCATAGGCGTACTGGAACAGCGCCGCGGTACCGTTCTTCTGGAAGCCCTTGGCGTAGACGAGGCTCACCGGGACCTTGGTGCCGTCGCGCGCGGTCGCCCAGACGCGCTCGGTCACATATTTGCTCGCGTCGTAGCCGGGCACCGGCTGCACCTTCAGCACCGTCCGCTTGCCGCTCGCAGCGTCGACTTCGTAGGTGGTGGTCGGCGTCACCAGCGAGCCATAGGTGTAGCGCAGCACCGGGTTGGCGGGGTCCTCGTTGGTGCCGAGGTCCATCACATAGGCGGGCTCGTCCGCGGGGACGAAGCTGCTCTTGCCGGCCGGCGTCAGCATCCGCAGCCGCTTGTTGCCCCCCGAGCGCTCCTCGATCGCGAGGAAGCGATCGAAGGGCTGGAAATTCTCGATGAAGACGGCATCGCTCGTCGGCACGAGGTCGGTCCAGGCCTTACGCCCCGCCGCGGCCTTGGCGTCCGGCACGACCATGATCCGATAGTTCGGCGCCTGGTAGTTGGTGCGGACGATCCAGCGACCGCCGAGGTGATCGGCATTGTAGAGGAAGTCGCGCTCGCGCGGTGCGACCGGCGTGAAGATCACCGGATTGGCGGCGGGGGCGCAGCGCTGCTCGTCGCTCACCGTCGAGTGGAGGTTGATGCAGATATAGCGCTCGTCGGTGGTCGCGCCGATGCTCATGTAGAAGGTGTCGTCCTTCTCGG
>Ga0105237_10010067_pt1 | contig 10086 bp, 3 predicted proteins | sample KBSC24metaG_FD_81520 | JGI IMG/M metagenome (GOLD analysis project Ga0105237, IMG submission 81520) | Corn rhizosphere microbial communities from Kellogg Biological Station, Michigan, USA - KBS C2-4 metaG | ecosystem: Host-associated > Plants > Roots > Rhizosphere > Soil | place: Michigan, USA... | reverse complement strand
TGAGTGAAGCCAGTGACGGCTGAGATAGCACCTGTGTTAATGACGATGCCGTTGATTGTGTTCGTCGAGGTGGCACCAGTGATAGCTCCGGAAGCGTTGATGGTGCCAATATTACTCAAGTTACCAGCATTATCTAATCTGATCGTACCAGCACCAGCGCCGGTATTGATCCCTGTTGTACCGTTAATTGTGGTGCCTGTGATGGTATTTGCAGTCGCAATTGTGCCAAAACCTGAAGCGATTGAACCTGAGCTCAAGGCGCCGGTTGACGTCAAGGAAGAGGTCACCACCGTACTACCCAAAGTCGTACCTGTTAAGACGTCTACTCCACCAATGCGGAAGGTCGGCGTACCAGAGTTGACGTTCACAAATGCAAACTTGGCTGAGGCGGTGGTTTGACCACCAACTAAGAAGTCTTCTGTCGAGTTCATTGGGATGATCGCACCATTTGCAACCTTGAATGGACTGTCGGTGAATGAGCCAGTACAGGTTCCCCAGGTTGGAGTTGAAGCGCCACCCGAGAGCAAACACTCACCTGCAGAACCAGCTGAGTTGAACGCGTATGCAGTTCCTGTGCCGTAAGCAACTGCGCCAGCAGTTGGGGTGGCTGAACCGTTTGTGCCACCATTCGCGATTGGTAAGACTCCAGAGACATCAGTTGTTAAGGAAATTGCAGAGAATGATGGCGCGCCAGTGCCGTTGCCGTGTAAGACTGTTCCAACTGCGCCTTGTGAGGTTTCAGCTACCAGGCCTGAACTGTTCGTAAATAAGACCCCACTTTGAGTATTCAAACTTGAGAAGGTAATGTTGCCGCCAGCAGAGATATCGTTTATTGCAATTAAGTTGCCTAAGGCATCGATTCGTTGTGTGCCTGCACCAGCACCTGTATTGATACCAGTCGTTCCGTTCACTGTTGTACCAGTGATCGTGTTGCCAATGTTAATTGTGCCGAAACCAGAACCAATCGAGCCTGAGGTCAAAGCACCTACTGTCGTCAAGGAAGACGTCGTTACTCCACTTCCTAAGGTGTTACTTGTCAAGACAGTACTTCCCCCAATCTGGAAGGATGGAGTTCCAGAATTGACATTCACGAAACCAAACTTCGCTGAACCAGTCGTCTGGCCACCAACTAAAAAGTCTTGAGTAGAGTTCAAAGGAATAATCGCGCCGTTAGCTACCTTGAATGGACTGTCTGTAAATGAACCAGTGCAGGTTCCCCAGGTTGGAGTTGAAGCGCCGCCTGAAACCAAACATTCTCCAGAGGTACCTGCTGAAGTAAATCCATATGCCGTACCAGTGCCATAGGCAATTGCACCTGCAGTTGGAGTGGCTGAACCATTTGTACCGCCATTTGCAATTGGCAAGACACCAGACACGTCAGCCGTCAAACTGACTGCTGAGAACGTTGGAGCTCCAGTACCATTACCATGTAGCACAGTGTTCGCGGCGCCTTGAGCAGTCTGGATTAATTGACCTGAACCATTCGCGTATAACAAACCACTGACCGTGTTCAATGCAGAGAAGATAATATTCCCGCCTGCAGTGACGTTATTAATATTTACTAAGTTGCCAGCATTATCAACACGTTGTGTGCCTGCGCCTGCACCAGTGTTGACGCCAGTCGTGCCGTTCACAGTTGTGCCTGTGATCGTGTTTGTGGTGGCGATCGTGCCAAATCCAGAAGCAATTGAACCTGAACTCAATGCTCCAACTGTGGTCAGTGAAGAGTTTGTAATTCCACTACCCAACGTGGTGTTGTTCAAGACATCGACGCCAGCAATCTGGATTGAAGGTGTCCCAGAGTTCACATTCACAAATGCAAACTTCGCTGAACCCGTTGTCTGTCCTCCAACTAAGAAATCTTGTGTCGAGTTCAAAGGAATAATTGCGCCGTTCGCTGTGGTAAATGGACTTGAGGTGAATGAACCAGTACATGTTCCCCAGGTTGGAGCGGAAGAGCCGCCTGAGACAAGACATTCACCAGGTGAACCTGCTATTGAGAAAGCGTAGGCCGTCCCTGTTCCGTAGGCAATTGCGCCTGCAGTTGGAGTGGCGTTGGTGTTCGTACCACCGTTGGCAATTGGCAGAATTCCAGAGACATCTGCTGCTAACGCGATAGCTGAGAAGGTCGGAGCTCCTGATCCATTACCGTGTAAGACAGTGTTCACTGCCCCTTGAGCTGTTTGACTCAGTTGACCCAAGTTATTGGCGTAGACTAATCCACTTTGAGTGTTCAAGGCAGAGAATGTAATTGAACCAGATGAAGTGATACCTGTCGCAGCGGCGATTTGACCAGCTGAGTTGATCTGGAACTGTGAACTAGAACCAACCGCGAAGAGATTACCTGGGTTAGAGTTCCCTACTCCAACATTTCCGCCTGCAGCATTCAGCGTGAGTGATCTGTTCAAAGTGGTTGAGATACTGCCATCTCCGTTCAGAGATAACGCATTGCCAACACTTGAGCCAGAGATAGATGCCGTTGGGGTGCCTGAGTTGACGTTCAAGAATGCAAATTTCGCTGAGGTTGAAGATTGTCCGCCAACCAAGAAATCCTCAGTTGAGTTGAGAGGATTAATTGCGCCATTGGTAACTTGGAATGGACTCTGCACACTTGAGCCAGTCGCACAGGACGTCCAGGAAGGAGCACTTGAGCCGTTAGAAACCAAACATTGGCCAGATGAGCCAGCTGCTGATGTTCCGAGGGCTCCAGATCCATTTGTGTAAACGATGCCACCTGCAGTGTTGAGGGAACTAATGGTCACGGCGCCTGTTGCGTTAATCGTGCCAATGTTCACTAAGTTACCTGCATTATCGATTCGCTGTGTGCCTGCACCAGCGCCTGTATTGATCCCCGTTGTACCGTTAATTGTTGTGCCTGTGATGGTGTTTGCAGTTGCAATTGTGCCAAATCCAGAAGCAATTGAGCCTGAATTCAAGGCGCCCACCGCAGACAAGTTCGAAGTGACAACTCCGTTACCTAATGCTGTCTGAGATAAGACATCGGCGTCGTTAATTCTGATTGTTGGGTTGGCAGAGTTAATATTTATGAATGCAACCTTGGCAGACGCTGTGGTGTTGCCACCAACTAAGAAATCTTGTGTGTTGTTAACTGGATAGATTGCGCCATTAGAGACGGTGAACGGACTTGAAATGGCTGCACCAGCACATGAGCCCCAGACTGGAGTTGAAGCGCCTCCAGAAATCAAACAGTCACCATTCGTACCCACAGAGGTGAAGGAGTACGCAGTTCCAGTGCCGTAGGCAACTGCGCCTGCAGTTGGAGTGGCATTCGTATTTGTACCGCCATTCGCAATTGGCAGAATTCCAGAAACATCTGCAGTTAACGAGATTGCTGAGAACGTTGGAGCGCCTGCGCCGTTACCATGTAAGACCGTACCTGCTGCACCTTGGGCTGTTTGTGACACTACTCCACTTCCGTCCGTGTAGAGTAAACCATTTGCCGTATTTAATGCGGAGAACGTAATTGTGCCGTTTGCGGTAATACTCGCGATCGAAACTAAGTTACCTGATGCGTCAATTCGCTGTGTACCAGCACCGACTCCAGTGTTTACTCCAGTTGTTCCGTTCAGCGTTGATCCAGTAATCGTATTTCCAGTCGTGATCGTGCCAAAGCCTGAGGCAATACTACCTGAGTTCAACGCGCCGACACTGGTCAACGACGAACCAGTCACACCAGTTCCTAAAGCACCATTGGTCAAGACTGTGGTGCCGTTGATCTGGAAAGCAGCGGTTCCACTGTTTACATTCACAAATCCAAATTTAGCTGAGGCTGTCGTCTGGCCACCAACTAAAAAGTCTTCTGTCGAGTTGTAAGGAATAATTGCGCCATTAGCTACCTGGAAAACATTCACTGCTGGGATAGCGTCACAATCACCCCAAACTGGAGCAGATGAACCTCCGGAGATCAAACACTGTCCTGAGGTACCAGCCACAGTATTCAACTGTCCTGCATTGTTGGTGTACACCACTCCGCCCGGAGTGTTGAGACTGGCTACTTCAAAGAACTTACCTGCTGCAATAGTGGTATCACCATTCAAAGAAACAGAGCCTGTGCCTGTCCCAAATGAACCTCCGCCTGACATTGCAAAGTTACCAGAAGTTTGTGTGTAGCCCGTGACTCCAGACAAAGCACCGGCATTGATGATCAAGCCGTTGATTGTGTTAGAAACTGTTGGAGCAGAGATTGCGCCTGCAGCGTTCACTTGGAATTGAGAAGCTGAGCCAACTGAGAATAAGGCTGCTGGGTTTGCGGTTCCGACACCGACATTGCCACCGGTTGGATTCAAGGCTAAGTCACGGTTCAAAGTGGTGGCAATTGTGCCGTCACCAGAAAGTGACAAACCGTTTCCGGCTGATGAACCCGAAATAGAGGCCGTTGGTGTGCCTGAGTTCACATTCAAGAAAGCGAATTTTGCTGAAGCTGAACTCTGACCACCAACTAACAAATCTTCTGTGCTGTTGATTGGCACAATTGCGCCGTTAAGACTCACGAATAACTGTTCAGTGTTCGATGGAGTCGCACAAGTCTGCCACATTGGAGCGCCAACTCCCCCACTCACTAAGCACTGTCCCGAAGTTCCAACTGTACTAAAGGCGTAAGCTGTTCCTGTGCCGTAAGCAACTGCGCCAGCAGTTGGCGTAGCATTGGTATTTGTTCCACCGTTAGCAATAAGTAACTTGTTGAGAACTTGGTCGGAAGTCAGATCAATGGCTGACCACAGTGGTGCACCCGCGCCATTACCGTGTAACAACGTTCCGGAAGCGCCTTGTGGCACTTGGACTAACAAGCCACTCGCATTTGCATAGAAAATTCCACTTTGAATTGAGTAGTTTGGAAAGGTCACTGAGCCAGTTGCATTCAAGTTGCCATTCAAAATTGTGGCACCGTTATTTGTCAAAATTCCATTGTTCGTCAAAGCGCCATTGTTGGTTGTTGTACCCGCTCCATTTGCCGGATTGAGGACGATATTACCGGTGGTTGATCCGCCGAGTGTAAGGGTTTGCGTGTTAGTGGTTTGTAAGTTCCCTGCGGCAGTTAAGAACGTATTTCCGGCGGCACCGTTAATAGACAGTTGAGCAATGCCACCAGACACATTTGTGACTGCAAATTTCGCGGAAGCAGTTGTATTCCCGCCCACCAAAAGATCCAGCGTATTGTTCACTGGATAGATTGCGCCATTCGCAATTTCCCACTGAATAGTCGCTGGCAGTCCACTACAACTCCCCCACACTGGAGCCGCAGCGCCGCCGCTAATCAAACAATCGCCAGATGTACCAGCGACAGTTCCCAACTTCCCAGAGCCATCTGTGTAGACCACTCCACCTGCCGTATTCAAACTCGAAAAGGTAATTGTGCTACTAGCCCCGGAAACCAAAAAATTTCCTGAGGATTGCGTATAGCCGGTTACAGACGTAATTGCACCTCCGCTATCTACAGAGAACTGCGAACTACTTCCCACCGAGAGAGCTCCGGCTGGCGCATTAGTCAAAATACCCAAGCGCTTATTTCCATTGTCAAAGAAAAAATTCGTATTATCTTCGGTTAACTTAGAACCGTCTGAGAAAACCACAGAACCAGAACCGAAAGAAGTGTTTCCCGTACCCCCATGAGAGACTGCCAGAGTGCCAGATAATTCACTTAAGTCACTTAACTGTGTTGGAATTGTCAGGGTTTTCCAGGCCAATTTACCTGTTCCATCATTTTGCAAGAAAGTCGTAGAAGCTCCCTGCGCTACTGGGAAGCTGTACGGAATGCCTTTAATTCTGGTGATATCTGCGACGTTCAAGACGTTTTTAATTTCAGTGATTCCAGATGTTGAGCCAATCACGACTGAGTTAGCGGCACCAGCGATGTTCACTGTACTGGCCACGGTATTTACTAAATTAAACGTGGTGGCCGTAGTCGTGACTGATCCGCCGTTGGCAGCCACTACGCCGGCAACCAAGATGTCTTTATCAAACGTACTGATCTGAGTTAAGTGAGCCGGAACGTTGATCTTGAAAACGAGATCATCGTTTACCTTCAAGTCGCCGAGCACCATGCTACGCAAGTTGGTATCTTGAGCACTCGCCACAGCCTTCTTGGCAGTTGGCAAATGGACGCCTACTCTCTCAACTGCAGAAGCAATTGCTGTAGCCGCCGTTGGGGAAAGTTTGAGTAAAATAAATACTGCTAAAGCGAGCGCAAAAAGTGCCCCACTTCTCTTCAAAAATTGCTTCTGTTCTTTGTGCAAACTTTGATAAAGCTGAGGTACTTCGATCTTGGCGTTTGGTTGAATGGCACCTCTGGCTGGATTTTTGATGACTGGAATGTGAATTGACTCTGTTTTTAAGAATTCAGGAACTGGTGGTAATTCGAAGGCTTTTACTTCTGGAATAAATTTCTGTACAGGCACAGTGTCATCGTGTTTGTGATTGACAGAAACTACACCTGGAATTGGGTCTGAGACGACGAGGTTTGGTTGTAAAACAGAATTTTGCACTGGCTGAACAACAACGGTTTCAGCAGCCGTATTTAACGGAGCTGGTTGGGTTGTAGCCAAGACTAAGTGCTTTTTCTTTTTGAGTTGCTTTTTGAAATCGAGGACTTGTTGTTTGACGTAGCGTCGATGTCCGCCCTCACTTCGCTGAGGAACGAGTACACCTTTTTCTTCCCAACGTCTGAGAGTCTTGGCGTTTACATGCAGTAAGTCAGCAGATTCTTGAATCGTCAAAAGACTATCGCTAGATTGGGAGGCACTCTTTTTCATGAATAATTACTGCAAATTTTTTGTATTTTTTTCTTGCTTATTTCTTACGTATAAATTTTTTAACTAATAATCTTGGACATATCAGTGCTTTTTTTACCGCATATTTTTTGCAAATTTTTTGTCTTATTTTGTCCAAGATTATTAAGACATGTTTTGCCCTGTAGTGTCAAGGGTTGCTACACGGCGAATGTACAAGTTTTTTAGACCCTTTTTTTGGTCCAAAATTGATCATTTTTTTGTATAAAAAAGTGAAGAGTATCTTTTGTACTCATTATTACTTTCGGACTGCCATACTCGAGGAACAAATTGTTGGGAAGCACTTACATAATTTTTGCTGCGATGACGCTAAAAAAATGGTTACTTTTGTGTGACTTTGCGTAAGGAGTATTCGTATTTCCTGTTTAAGTTTCTTAAGCATTTATTCCCGAGATTGAGTTTGCTTTTTCGAGTCAAATATGACTACGATTAACCTAGTTTTTTCTGGGAAAATAGGATGAAATTGCATATAAAACACATTACTAAAATTGGAGTAGCTTGCCTGCTAGTTACAGTTGGAGTTGCCTCTGTTATTAAAATCGCTCAGTTACACATTCCCCTCGCCCACGCCCAAATTGACTCATCGTCGTTAGCTGTTGCTGTACCATTGCAACAAAACCTAGAACCGGGTTCTGTCATTTGTATTAGTCAAAAAAATTTCAAAGCGTGTGACGTGGGTTTTGATTCCGGTATGTACGGTGTCGTTACCGCAACTCCCGCCGCCGCATTAGCGCCCGACATTTTGGAAGACAATACTGAGCTCGTTGTTAGTAAAGGAAAAACAGAAGTTCGCGTTTCCACCGTGAACGGCAAAATTGCGGTTGGCGATTTAATTACGAGTTCACCGATCGCCGGCGTCGCCCAACGTGCCAATCAAAATGGATATGTATTGGGCGTGGCATTGGAAGCGTATGACGTCAGTGACACAAAACAAATTGGCACAGTCGTTGCTTCTATTAATGTGTCACAGACGAATAGCTTCACTGATGTTAAAAATAATTTGCTTTACGTCATCAAGCAAGCCCTCCAATCGCCCACTTTGACACCTTTGGCTTCGCTGCGCTATGTATTAGCCTTCTCTATTGCTTTAATCGCGTTCGTGCTGGGTTTCATCTACTTTGGTCGCGTGACGAAGGCTGGTGTAGAAGCAATTGGACGTAATCCCTTGGCTAGTAGAGCTATTGAGTTTACAGTGGTCTTCCACATTGCTTTGACGATTGCCATCGTTTTGGTAGGATTAGGCATCGCCTACTTGATCTTGATTCTGTAGTATGACGGGTGTGAGGAATATACGAGGTCATTATAGCCGCAAGCAAGATAAAAAAATTGAGTACACTTTGTCAAAACGTGAATTTAAAAAAGATTGATACATAAATAAATTAACAAATAGTAATAAAGTTATAGGCTCTCATTTTTTAAGTTATAGGTCTAAAAATATATGTTCGAAAAATTGTTTGGGTATCATCTCTCGCCTAAGAAACGAAATATCAAGCCAGTTGCTCTGGTTATTCTTGATGGCTGGGGTGTTGCTCCCCCATCTGAGGGTAACGTGATTGCGCAGGCAAAGACTCCGAATTTTAATCAGTGGTTTGCCGAGTATCCGCATACCGAGCTAATTGCGGCTGGCGAATCGGTGGGACTGCCGGCAAATGAAGTCGGTAGCACCGAGGTCGGTCACTTAACAATTGGTGCTGGTCGAGTAATTCTGCAGGGTTTGAAAAGAATTAACGCCGCCATTGAAGATGGTTCTTTCTTCAACAATGAAGCTTTTCTCAAGGCCATTGAGCACGTAAGGACAAATAAATCGAAGCTGCACATCATGGGAATTGTCTCGACTGGTAAAGTGCATGGCTCGATTGATCACTTTTATGCCCTACTCGAACTCTGTGGCCATCTGGGAATAAATAACGTGTATTTGCATATTTTTACGGATGGTCGTGATGCTCCCCCTCAAGAAGCGAAAGAGGTTCTATAGAGTGTGCAAGACCGTTTGAACTCTTTAAAGGTTGGCAAAATCGCAACGATCAGTGGCCGCTACTACGCCATGGATCGCGACCGTCGCTGGAGTCGTATTCAAAAAACATATGAAGCCATGGTTGAAGGCAAAGGTCCTACTGCTGAAGACTTCCATGATGTCATCGCCGAGGCCTACAAGAAGGGCTTCACTGACGAACTTATTGTCCCGACAGTCATGACTGAGAATGGTAAACCAATCGCCACGATCGATGACAATGACGCCGCTATCTTTTTCAACTACCGTGTCGACCGTCCTAAAGAGTTGACTATGGCACTCACTCTCCCCGACTTTGAGAAAACAGATACTACTCAGTTCGGCTACATTGACGAGGCGGTTGCCAAGGCGAAAGCAAAAGAAAAGCCGGAGAGTCCATTCCAAAGAAATAAAGTTCCGAAAAATCTTTTTTTTGTGACGATGATGAACTACCAACAAAATATTCCTGCGAGCGCAGTGGCATTTAATACTGACAAAGTTGAAGAGCCTTTTCCTAAAATTTTAAGTGACAATAAACTCAGTCAATTCCACATGGCGGAGAGTGAAAAAGAACGTTTTGTTACGTATTATTTTGATGGTTACCGAGAAGAAGTTTACCCGAATGAAGATGTGAACATTATCGCTTCTCCCCACGTTGCTACCTACGATAAAAAACCAGAGATGTCGACGTTTAAGCTCGTGTCGGAGTTTAAAAAAAGACTTGAGATGGATAAGTACCACTTCATCGTGATGAATATTGCCGCACCAGATATGGTGGCACATACCGGCAATATTGCCGCCACCGTCAAAGCGATTGAAGCGACTGATAAAGCCATGGGTTACATCGTCAATATGATTCTTCAATCAGATGGGACACTCTTCGTGACTGCAGATCACGGTCACGCGGAGAAACTCCTAGCGTACCCCGCCACGTCATTCTTCTTCACCACTCAGGAAGGCAGTATGAGCACAGATCACTCAAATAATCCCGTTCCCCTCTTGGTAATTAGCAACGCGCTGAAGAATTCGCAAAAGCAAATGCCTAAAGGAACGCTCTCAGATATTGCTGTCACAATTTTGGCCTATATGAAGCTCCCAATTCCTGATGTTATGACGGGCAAAAATCTATTAGAATAAATCACGCACTTTTTTTTGAGGTGTCCCAGATTGCCCTATGGAACTCAATACAACCACCATCAGCTTCATGATGATCTTAACTGGTTTGACCGGTGTAGTTATCGCACTTGGCTTCGCCTATCACCGCGTCCTCAAAGAATTTGAAGCTGTTAC
>Ga0105237_10010066_pt1 | contig 10087 bp, 7 predicted proteins | sample KBSC24metaG_FD_81520 | JGI IMG/M metagenome (GOLD analysis project Ga0105237, IMG submission 81520) | Corn rhizosphere microbial communities from Kellogg Biological Station, Michigan, USA - KBS C2-4 metaG | ecosystem: Host-associated > Plants > Roots > Rhizosphere > Soil | place: Michigan, USA... | reverse complement strand
TTTTGTACACCAATGTGCAGGAACCAGGCCGATATAGCGTCAATTTTCTCATTATCGAGAACGGTCCGGATTATGTTTATTACGATCAGGCCCTGCAGCAGATCGGCGCCATCAACACCTCCATCTACCCTACACTTAGCGAAAGCGAGATTGAATATATCCTGAACGATTCGGGCGCCAAAGCCATTTTGGTGGGCAACCCTTTCCTGTTCAGGAAAGTTTTAAAAATTGCCAATAGCTGCGAATCGCTCATCCGCATTATACCCGCTTTTGACGATTTTGAAAAATACAGCGATAAAGTAAGCCTGAATGCCGGTGTGGTTGGCTTTGATCAGGTGATACAGGAAGGCCTTGCCCTGGTTGAGCAATATAAACATGCCATTGGCGCCGCCCGCGAAGCTATTTTAACTACCGATATTTCCTGTTTGATTTATACTTCGGGTACTACAGGGATCCCTAAGGGGGTTATGCTGACGCATCATAACCTTACCCAAAACGTGATCAACAGTTTGATCCAGATCCCGTATATCGAAAAAACAGATCTCTTCCTATCGTTCCTGCCGTTGTCGCACGTATTTGAGCGTACAGCCACTTATCATATTTGTCTGTCAAAAGGTTGTACCATAGCCTTTGCACAAAGTCTGGAACTGCTGGCCAAAAACATGGCCGAGGTTAAACCAACCGTACTGTGCTGCGTACCGCGATTGCTGGAACGCATCCATGATAAGGCCATCAAAAACGGTACATCTGCCGGAGGCGTAAAATCAAAAATATTCCTTTGGGCCCTGGAGATCGGCAAAAAATACCGACTGGTTCTGGAAGCCGGTAAAAAACCAGGCATCATTTTAAAGAATCAGCATAAAATTGCCGAGAAACTGGTATTCAGCAAGATCAAGGAGAAAACCGGCGGTCGTTTAAAGTTCATGGTATCAGGCGGCGGCGCATTACCTCGCAACATCGGCGAGTTTTTTGGAGATTTGGGTATCGTAATCCTGGAAGGCTTTGGCTTAACGGAAACATCGCCGGTTATGGCCGTTACCGAATATCACCGGGTAATATATGGCACTGTTGGCCGTATTATTCCGGGTATTGAGGTAGCTATTCAAAATGTGGAAACACAGCATATTTATACCATACAAACGCACGATAACTTTAAGGAAGACCTGCAATCGGAAGAGGGCGAGATCATTGTGCGCGGGCATTGTGTAATGAAAGGCTACTGGAATAAACCCGAGGAAACCGCTACCGTGATTGATAAGGACGGCTGGTTCCACACCGGCGATATCGGCAGGTTCTATCGTGGTAACCTGCAAATAACCGACCGCCTGAAAAACATGCTGGTAAATGCCTACGGTAAAAACATATATCCCACCCCGGTAGAAAACACCTACCTTAAAAGCCCTAAAATTGAACAGATATTTTTAGTGGGCGATAAACGCGAATACATTACGGCTATCATCGTACCATCGCGCGAAACCATGCAGGAAACCTTTGGTTTAAAAGACGCGTTTTTTGAACAGCCCGATGTGTTCATTGAAGACAAGGAACTGGTTGACTGGGTTGGCCAGGATCTGCGCAAACTGAGCCACGAACTGGCCAAGTTTGAGCGCATCAAGGCTTTTAAAGTAAAACGCAACCCCTTCAGTATGGACGATGGTGAGATAACCCCTACCATGAAAGCCAAACGCAAAGTGATCGAAAAGAAATACGCCGCCGATATTGACGAAATGTATCTGCAGGAAACGGAGGCTGACTAGACCGTTGATTTTTTGATTTCGCTGATTTTTCACCATTGTTAATTTTCATTGGTGTTCAAGAGGGCTTCGCCGTTTCGTTGATGAATTAACCGTCACGTCGTTACGAGCGCAGTTTAATTATATTATTCGTAGAGACACATCATATGTGTCTCTTTTTGTTTACCATCACGTCATTGCGAGGTACGAAGCAATCTCTATGCTATACGGTGCGAATGGAACAATTTAAACCTCAGATGATCGACCTGCCTATGTAGAGATTGCTTCGTACCTCGCAATGACGCGTGGAGAGGAATCTGTCTAACCAAGGTTCAGAAAAAATCAGCATAATCAACGAAATCAAAAAAATCAACGGTCATTTTTACTAACTTTGTTAGCATGAAGCGATCCGGGAGTGCCGATATGCCTTTACATTATGGTTATGTGCCGCAATGGCTTGCCGAGCGTATGGCTAAGCTGGGCCTGGCCGTGGTAGAGAACATTGTGATAGATTACGGCAAAGACGAAGTACTGCGCCGCCTGAGCGATCCCTTCTGGTTCCAGAGCCTGGGCGCGGTGATGGGTATGGACTGGCATTCGTCGGGCATTACCACTTCGGTGATGGGTGCTCTCAAACGGGCCATTAACCCACACAGCCGCGAACTGGGTATTTATATTTGCGGCGGTAAAGGCAAATATTCGAAACAAACCCCGGCCGAGTTGATGAAGATCAGCGAAACTATCGGGCTCGATGGTAACCACCTGGTTAAATGTAGTAAGCTAAGCGCCAAGGTTGATAATACCGCTATACAGGATGGCTTTCAGCTGTATCTGCATAATTTTATCCTGAGCGATACCGGTAAATGGGCCGTGGTACAGCAAGGTATGAGCGATGCCAGCGGCACTGCGCGCAGGTATCACTGGCATTCGGAACAATTAACCTCCTTTGTCAATGATCCGCATACGTTCATCTACGGGAAAAATCATGGCCTTATCCTCAACATGACCGATAAGCAGGCCGATAGCTCCCGAAACGGCGTGATGCAGATAACCGCTGAACATCCGGATCAGATGCTGCGGGAGATCAATAAACTGGTGATGCCACGCAACCATCACGTTACCGCGAAGGATGTCGATCTGAAGCGCCTCGGCGCGGTACTGTGGCTGGCCCATGAAAAGCAACCTGCCGATTTTGAAGAACTGTTATTGTTGCAGGGATTAGGTCCGCGGACATTACAGTCGCTGGCTTTGGTGAGCGAAGTGATACATGGCACACCATCACGTTTTAAAGACCCGGCCAGGTTTTCGTTCGCGCATGGCGGCAAGGATGGTCACCCCTTCCCCGTACCTACCAAAGTTTATGACGAAACCATCAGCACCTTACAAAACGCCGTTTATAAAGCCAAAATAGGGCAATCGGAAAAGAACGAAGCCGTCAAACGCCTGTCGAAAATAGCCGAGAATGCCGAAAAGGATTTTACACCCAACGCCAATTTTGAGCAAGTGATAGCCCGCGAACGCGAAGATTCCTGGAAATATGGTGGCCGCACCGTGATGGGCCGGGCCAAACCGCCGGTACAACAGCAATTAAAGTTATTTTAATACAGTCGCAATGGCTTTAGCCGAATCCAATTGTGCCTGCAAAACCGACAGCTTTTGTTTGGCAAAGTCGGCTACATTAGCGTTTGGGTAGTGGCTCGCAAAAGTGTATCGCTTGATCTCAGGTTCGTACTCATCAATTATTTCCTGCAAATAGGCCTTATCAAACCGCTTTGCCTGTTTTTTTCCAAGATCAGTAATTAATTGTTGGTGAGCGGTATTCAGGGAGTCTTCTGATGTTACAAAATTATCGGTCGCAAGTTTTTTTAAATCGACACCAAGTTGTGTGTGCTTATCCATCATCACTTTTGCAAACTGTATAACTTGCCGATCTTTTGAATTAGACATGGCCAGATCCGAAATTTTAACAACAGCCTGGCTGGCCTCCGTCGCGTCTTTCAAAAAAGCTTCTTCCCTTGCATTTACGGTAGATTCATTGTTATAATTACTGGGACGTTTGCTATCCGTACAGCCCTCCACCAAAGCCAGGGTAATCAATCCCATTAATATTCCTGCTATCTGCTTCATTTAAAATTTGCATGTATTTTACATAAAGTTTAACAAAAATTAATCCTTTAGGTTTAGCAAAGCATCCGTTTATCAGGTTATCCATCCCAATTGTTACTTATTCAGTTTTTTCATTTTTCTTTTGTGTAACCAAAAGGTTTCATTTATATTTGTAACCTAAAGGTTTCAAATACTATTAAAATGCTACAAAGAGACGTTTTTAAGGCCATTGCTGATCCTACCCGGCGCGAGATCATCAATTTGATTGCCCATAACAATATGAATTTAAACGCCCTGGCCGATAATTTTGACATCAGTCGCCCCGCGGTATCAAAGCATATTAAAATATTAACCGAATGCGGTTTGCTGGTGATTAAACAACAGGGCCGGGAACGTTTTTGCCAGGCCGACCTGCGACAGCTACAGGAAGTAACCGACTGGGCCGAACAATACCGCCAGTTCTGGATGCAAAAACTGGATGCCCTTGGCAATTTCCTGGATAAAGAAAACGGAAGCGAAAAGCTGAAGGCACAAAGCTAAAAGCTAAAATTTAGAAAACATCATTATAAACCTAAAAATGAGTATTTATGAGCGCACAACCATTTGTGATAGACCGTGTTTATAACGCCCCAACTGAAAGAGTATGGGAGGCTATTACCGACAACAACAAAATGAAAGAATGGTATTTTGATATACCTGACTTTAAACCAGAAGTAGGTTTTGAATTTACTTTCAATGGTGGAAGTGAAGATAAAATATACGTTCACCTGTGCCGCGTAATTGAAGTTATTGAAGGCAAAAAACTATCACATACCTGGCGATATAAAGATTACGAAGGCGATTCGGTAGTTACCTGGGAATTATTCCCCGAGGGTGATAAAACAAGGCTTGTATTGACCCATACCGGTCTGGAAACCTTCCCGCCGCTAAAAGATTTCGCCAGAGAAAGCTTTACCGCCGGATGGACCGAGATTGTTGGCCGTATGCTGAAGGAATATGTAGAAAAGGCATAAATCCTAAATATCAATAGACGCATGTGATGCGTCTCTACCGAACCAAAACGTAGAGACACATTACATGTGTCTCCTATACAGTACCGTAATTCTTATTATCTTCGAATGAACGTTATGCTGAGCAATCTTACCAACCATATCAAAAAATTCGTGGAGCTTCATGAGGCTGATGTGGAACTGATCAGCAAGGCTGTAGGCGTAAAGCAGGTTAAAAAGAAGACTTTCCTGCTACAGCCTGATCAGGTTTGCCGCGAATTGTATTTTGTAAGCAAAGGCTGTTTGCGCCTGTATTTCATCAACAAAAAACTTAACGAACAAATAACCCAGTTTGCTATTGAAAACTGGTGGATGAGCGACCATGGCAGCCTCGAGAGCGGCAAACCATCCAGTTACTATATTCAGACGGTTGAAGATTCCGAAATCATCAGCATCAGCAAACCTAAGCTCGAAGAGCTTTTTGAAAAAGTTCCCCGATTGGAGCGTTACTTCCGCATCGTGCAGCAACGTGCCTTTACCGCCTCTCAAAAGCGCATTGAATATATTTACAGCATGAGCGACGAAGAGCGTTACCGTCATTTCAGCAGTCTTTTCCCAGATTTTATACAGCGCATACCGCAATACATGCTGGCCTCGTACCTGGGTTTTACCCCGCAATTCATGAGCAAAATACGAGCGAAAAAAGTTTAACTCCTCCTGCTTTTCTTAATCTGGATTCATTTTTTGAGGCTTGTTTTGTCCTGATCTTTAGGTATCACAAAAAAAAAGAAAATGAAACCAAGAATTTCGATCCCCAAAGTAGATCCTGAAGCATACAAGGCATTAGGTGTTTTAAGCAATTATATTGAAAACAGCAGCTTAACCAAAACCCATAAAGAGCTGATCAAAATACGTGCTTCACAAATAAACGGCTGTGCTTATTGTATCGATATGCATACCAAAGATGCCCGCAAAGCAGGCGAGACCGAACAACGCATTTATGCCCTGAACGCCTGGCGCGAAACACCTTTCTTTACCGAAGAAGAAAGAGCCATACTGGCCCTGACCGAAGAAGTTACCCTGATACAAAACCACGTTTCTGAAAAAACATACGAAGAAGCCGCCCGCGTTTTGGACGAACGCTACCTGGCTCAGGTGATCATGGCTGTTGTGAACATCAGCGCCTGGAACCGCATCGGTATTGCTACCGGGATGCAGCCTCCTTTGTAAATATCCGGTATCATCTTAAAGCCATTTCGGGGGTTGAATTTTTCAGGCATTTGTCTTGAAAAATTCAATCCCTGTTTATTTACGGCACAATAATATCTGCTATATTAGCAGGCCGTTATTTGAAGCGGCTTTTACGATATTTTATGACCCAACCTTATCCTGCTACACCTCTGCAGCCATCGCGCAGCGGCCATCTTCTTTCGGGCATCCTGAGGCGATGCTCCTTGTTCCTGTTCTTCCTGTTTATTTCCTTATCGACCGTTATGGCCCAACAAAAGGGTGCGTATACCTTACTTTGGCGTATCAGCGGCAAAGGTTTAACCAAGCCCTCCTACCTGTTTGGCACCATGCACGTGAAAGATAAGCGGGTATTTGGCTTTAGTGACTCTGTGATGCTGGCCATCCAGAATTCGCAGGGTTTTGCGCTTGAGGTGCACCCGGATACGCTGATCGGTAAAATGTTTGAAACCCTACGTGAAAAAGACAGTACGCGCAGCGTCCGTAAACTGCTCGGTAAGGATGATTATGTCCGGCTGGCCAAACGTTTCCAGGAAAAGAATGGGTACCCGATGGGCAACCTCGATCCGGTGCAGCTGGAATCAATGATGAAGCCCGAAAAGAAAAAAGCCGATGACAAAAAAACCTTCGTCGATGCTTATTTATACGGCGTAGCCCGTGGTATGAACAAAAGTATTTACGGGCTTGAGAACGCCGCAGAACAATTCGACGAAAATTTTGGCTCAAAAGCCGATCTGAAATCAAAATTGGAAAACCTGCTTGATGAGGATGAAGAACAGGATCTGGAAAATACAGAACGGATGACCAAAGTATACAGCACCGGCAACCTGGAAAATATTTTAGCATTCATGGACGAAAACAACATCAGTAATGATGAAATTATTGCCCGTAACAAAGTAATGGCAAACGGCATGATGCTACACATGAAAGATCAATCGCTATTTACGGCCGTCGGCGTGGCTCACCTGCCAGGCGAACATGGCATTATTGCTTTACTTAAAAAAGCAGGGTATACGCTAACACCGGTTAGCGCGAGTTTTACAGGTGTGGCCAACAACTATAATACCGATTACTCCAAACTCCCATGGCAAACCTATACGGAAGAAAATAATGGCTATTCTATAGATCTGCCTTTTAAACCCATCAAAACCAATAAGCTTTTGGGTGTAAGCACAACCCTTTATGCCGATATTGCCAATGATATTTTTTTTGGCGCCTTTGCTATAAAAAAAGGTTCTGATCAAAAACCTGCAAGTCAGGCAGAAGTTATACAGATCATGATCAACAAATTTAAAGCCGATAAAAAAAATCATATCCTGAGTGAAAAACCAGTGATGGTAAACGGGTTAAAGGGCACCGATATCGTTATGAGATCGAATAATAATGTTTTAAAATACAGGCTGTTATTTGACAACAACTACCTGTACTGTCTGTACGGTGGTAATGATGAGGCAACGGTTAACTCGGCTTATGCCAATCGTTTTTTTAATTCATTTAAAAGCTTTAAGCCGCTTGCTAAGCCCAATCCTGGTTGGATAACTGTAAAAAATGATACCGGTGCATTTGCACTGCACTTGCCCGGACAGTTAAAACTGATCGAAAAAGCAACACCAGACCCCAGCGATATTCACGGCGATCCTTTCCGGATGAAGATCTATTATGTAACCGACACCGTTAATTTAGAGAACTATATTATACGCTATAATGATTACCCGGCGCAAAAGTACCTGGCTTATCAGGACAAGCTTTTTGACGTACTGGTAAACGAAATAAAAGCAAAAGGCACACCAATCGGCAAAATTAAGCAGATATTTAAGGATGGATATGAAGGCCGGGAGTTTAGTTTTATGCTTACCGAAAAATACAACTGCAAGGCACAAATATTTGTGCGGGGAAACCGGATCTATCTTTTAATGAAGCAAAACCTGCAGGAAGGATCAAAAGATCAGCCGAATGATGATTTTTTTGAGTCATTTAAATTTATGCCTTATGCAAAACAAACATTAACACCATTTAAAATCGACGATGGTACATTTTCGGCGGCGGCCTTTTCGAAATTAAAAACAGCTTTTGATACTGCTCATAGTCATACCTCGTTTTTGAAAGCAGTATCCAACTCTTACTCAACCAACCCGGCATCGGGTGGCTTATATATTTTGGAGCATGATGTAATCAGCAAATACTACAGAATAAAAAATACCGATTCATTATACAATTACCTGATCCCCAAGTTTGTTCATTATACCGATTCTCTTGTTAAAACAGATACGATAACAGTAAACGGGCTTAAAGGCCGCGAATTTGTAACCCGGAAAAAGGGATCTAAAGAAAAATGGCGGTCCCGGATATTTATTAATAATGCCGACCTTTTTTATTTTTTTGGTCGTATGGCCAATGAAGAACTGTTTGATGAAAACAATAATGCTTTTTACAACTCCTTAATAAAAACGGGCACTACCCCGGCAATTGATTTAAATACTTCAAAAGCCGAATTAATAACTAACGACCTGCTGGCAACGGATACCGGCACCTATAAAGCAGCACTCGGGGCCCTATCTTACTATAAATTTAATAAGGATGAGCTTCCCTTTGTTTATAAGGCACTTGATAAAAAACACGCAGACGATACCAGCGGTAAAGGAGCACGTACAAAATTGATCAAAGCACTCGCCGAAGTAAACGACAGCCAAACCATCAACAAATTAACTTCGCTTTTCAAAAGCCCGGATACGGACGATCAGCTTAAGGTGAACATTCTGGCCACTATCCCCGAAGTAAATAAAAAAGAGGGCTATGAGATTTATCTCGACCTGTTAACCAATTCACCTGCTTTAAAAACTGATAATGTTTATCCGGCTTTCAGACCGCTGAGCGACTCGGTTGAATACGCCGCTGTTAATTTTAAACGCCTGCTGCCTTTATTAAAATACCCGGATTATCGTAAAAAGCTCCTTTCCATTACGCAGCAAATGCAGTATACCGATGTTAAGGAGAAATATTTACCATTATTAAAAACCCATTTTACCGACCTAACGCAATATGCCGAAGCAGATCTGGATGCCTATCTTTCAAAAACAGATACGGTTAATAATAAATGGTTCTCCTCTGGCTATTGCTATCTTCATTTGATGCAATCCATCAAAAATCAGCCCGTAACAGAACGATTTACAGCAAAGCTTATCCGTGATGACAACAGTGGGAATCAATTATACGAAGCTGTGATCACCCGCATAATGAATCATTTGGTTACTGATCAAAAATTGGTAAATCAGCTTTTGGATAGTATAGAAAACCGTTATACTTTAATGGAAACGTTGAGTAATGAAAAACAACTATCGCGGGTACCGCTTAAATACAAAAGCCAGGTTGAATTTGCCAAACTCAGCCTCTACCAGTCCCTGGTTAATACCGAAGATGAAAATGTACCCAAAAACATGAGCCTGCTGGGTACCTTACCGGATAAAGGGAGTATTTACTATGTATTTAAATACAATCTGCCCTACTATGACGAAAACGCGTTATACATTGGTATATGCGGCCCTTACACACCGGGATCAACCAAATTGGATTTCAGCAGCTATCATGCTTATTTTGATGGTTCGCCCAAGAAAACCAACTGGCAGCAACAGGCCAAAGGCTTGATGTTGAAACTTAAGCAGCAAAATAAAGAGGAGCTTACCAAAGCCGGTAAGTGATCCTCTTAACTACAACAAAAAAAGCCGGGTCTTTTTAAAGAACCCGGCTTTTGGATTTGGATTTATAATTCAAATTAGAACACGCTAATTAAAATACTTGGTCAAATTGGTTAACAGCATCTTTGCTTTCGAGCACAGAATGCCCCATCAAAAACTCATCAACCTTGCGGGCTGTTTCACGGCCCTCAGATATAGCCCATACCACCAGTGATTGTCCGCGACGCATATCACCTGCGGTAAATACTTTACTTACATTGGTACGGTAAACACCTTCTTTTGCTTTTACATTCTTACGCTCATCCAACTCAATGGCTAA
>Ga0105237_10010065_pt1 | contig 10087 bp, 9 predicted proteins | sample KBSC24metaG_FD_81520 | JGI IMG/M metagenome (GOLD analysis project Ga0105237, IMG submission 81520) | Corn rhizosphere microbial communities from Kellogg Biological Station, Michigan, USA - KBS C2-4 metaG | ecosystem: Host-associated > Plants > Roots > Rhizosphere > Soil | place: Michigan, USA... | reverse complement strand
TAACATGGGCATCTGGCGTGATGTTCACTTGCTGCAAACCGGCCCTGTTTCACTGGATCAGCCTTTTGTTATTACCGATGTAGATACTGCCACGCTTGATCATGCAAATATTACGCTGAAAATAAAACTCGAAAATCATTCCGCTAAAAATATAAACGGCGTTCTGAAAACAGCCATCGGTAACAACATTCATATCTCAAAGCCGGTTTCTTTAAATGCCAACGAATCAAAAGAAATTGTTCTCACGCCGGAAGAGTACAAAGCTTTAAGTATAGACCATCCCAAACTATGGTGGACGCACGATTTGGGAAACCCGAATCTCTATTCTCTTGAAATGAATTTTGAAGCGGATCATACAATTTCTGATAAGCAAAAAATAAAATTTGGCATTCGCACTGTATCAGGATATATGACTGATAAAGGCTTTCGTGCTTATCGTTTGAATGGTAAAAAAATATTGATTAAGGGAGGAGGATGGACAGATCCTATGTTGCTGAGAGCCACTCCCGCTTATGAAGAAGCAGGAGTAGATTATGCCGTTCACATGAATTTTAATGCCCTTCGCATGGAAGGCTTTTGGGGCGAGAACCAACACATCTACGACCTGTGCGATGAAAAAGGAATTTTACTAATGGTGGGCTTTAGCTGCCAGTGGGAATGGAAAGGGTTGATGCGTACGGCCACAGATGATAAATACGGTGTTATTTCTACACCTGATCAAATCGATGTTGCTACAAAATCTTTGCACGACCAGGTATTATGGTTAAGAAATCACCCGAGTATTTTTTTATGGTTATATGGAAGTGATAAATGGCCAAGGCCCGAACTGGAGAATAATTATCTGAATGTTTTATCCACGTGCGATAATACAAGACCTTATGCGCAATCAGCAAAGGAATGGACGAGTGAGATCACTGGTCCGACGGGTATGAAAATGCGTGGCCCTTATGATTATGTGCCACCGGATTATTGGTATATTGATACTACTTACGGAGGCGCTTTCGGTTTTAATACCGAAACCGGTCCAGGGCCTGAAGTACCGGTGTTGGAAAGTTTGGAGAAAATGATTCCCAAAGATTCTTTGTGGCCTATTGGCAGTTCGTGGTTGTATCATGCGGCAAGAGGAATGTTCCACAATCTCACCCGTTATAACAATGCAATGGATGAAAGACTGGGCACGCCCGCTTCGTTGCAGGATTATGAAAGAAAAGCGCAGTATCTCAATTACGAAGGAATGCGTGCGATGTTTGAAGCTTTTGAAGCCAATCGCTTTAAGGCAACCGGCATTATTCAATGGATGTATAATGCTTCGTGGCCGAAGCTTTGGTGGCAGTTATACGATTATTACCTGATGCCTACAGGAGCTTTATACGGTGCAAGGGTTGCTAACGAACCTTTGCATGTTTCTTATAATTACGGAGCCAACTCCATAGATGTGATGAACAACACAGGCAAAAGTGTTGATGAACTCACCGCAGAAATAAGTATATTGGATTTCAATTTAAAATCAGTTTTGAAAAAAACGGTTCCTGTACATGACATTACATCAAAAGAAACCAAAGAGATTTTCAATTTACCTGCCGGTCTTAATCTTAGCAAAACTTACTTCCTCGATCTGAAATTGTATAACCGGCAACACCAAAATGTAAGCAATAATTTTTATGTTCTTTCCACAGAAGATGATTCGCTGGATGTCAGGAAAAGCACCTGGTTCGTAACGCCTCAGTCTCATTATGCAGATCTTACCATGCTTCAGCAATTGCCACCTGTAAAATTGCCAACGAGTAAGACTACGAGTACGCATAACGGTAAGACAATAGTACATGTAAAAGTAAAGAACCCCACTTCACATCTTGCTTTTATGGTGTACCTCGATGTAAAGAAAGCCGACAGCAATGAATCTGTGGTTCCTGTTTTCTGGAACAGTAATTATTTTTCCCTTTTGCCTGGAGAAGAGAGAACGGTTTCCGTTTGGTTTCATACTTCAGATATTAAAGGCAAGCAACCACTCGTCGTTGTGGGAGGATGGAATATTAAGTGATCAGTAAAAGCCGAGGTGAATTTATGGGGTGTCGTGTAAGGTAATAAGGTGGAATTATGATATATTGATCTGTTTCTTATGTTTTGGCGTCTATGGTAGAGCGTTATCCAATACAAATTTTATGAAGAAGTGTCCATGTTTTCAAATTTGTGCGAGTCCCTTCGGCATCGGGGTTCCCCAAGTAACTGTTTTTGATTTAGGAAATTTGGTTGTGCGAAACCCGCTGATCCACGAACAGCTTTAAACCGTTATCGCGTAGCAAACTCATAGTACTCACTCTGTGCGAAGGGAGGTCACAGGGTTACTCAACGCAGCCTTAATACTTTGATAACTCACCGTGAGCAATGCGATAAAAATAGTTACCACTCCGGCAACAACAAACATCCACCACTCAATGGTAATCTTGTAGGCAAAGTTTTGCAGCCAGTGATTCATAGCCCACCATGCTACAGGGAAGGCTACGAGTATGGCTATCCCAACAAGTTTTAAAAAGTTCCCTGAAAACATAGTAACGATATCGGTAACGGATGCACCTAATGCTTTGCGCACACCAATTTCTTTTGTGCGTTGTGCCGCTACAAATGTTGCCAGGCCAAACAAGCCAAGACATGATATTAAAATAGCCAGGAATGCAAAGTAATCGGAAAGCTTACTCACCACCTGTTCACTTTTATAGAGATGCGCAAATTCAAGATCAGAGAACTGGTAAGTAAAAGGAAATTTAGGATTCAATGCTGTGCAGATCTTTTGCAATCCCGCTATGGCGTCTTTCGCTTTGCCCGCACGACTACGGACCAGGATGGTGCCCCATGGCAATTTTTCATCAAGCCTTACAATCAACGGATCAATAGGATCGTGCATGGAGCTGAAATGAAAATCTTTAATAACACCCACGATGGTGCCAGGATGATTGCCCCAGGTAATTGGTTTGCCAATGGGATCTGTATAACCTATTTTATTTACGGCGGTTTCGTTTAAAATATAGCTTGTTGAGTCAGCATAATCTTGGGAAAAATCACGCCCCTCTTTTAATTGTAGCTTCATGGTCTTTACAAAATCATAGCCCACTACTCCATCGGCAAATGATACATTGCTGTTTGGGTCTTTGCCCGGCCAGCTTATGCCGTTAGTATGGTGTTCGATGATCGTAGGCGAATTTCTCATCTTTGAAACATCCACGATGGAAGGCATTTTAGCCGCTTCATCTTTGAACACTTCATACTTATTTATCAACTCCCCTTCTATTGGAATATAAATAAGGTTCTCACGATCGTAACCCAGGTTTTTATTTTGAATAAAATCCATTTGACGGTAGATCACAATCATCCCCACAATAAGAATAATGGAAAGCGCAAACTGGAAAACCACCAGCCCCTGCCTGAAGAAAGTTGCGGCATGGCTAAACTTAAGCGTGCCTTTCAATACCCTTACCGGTTTTAATGAAGACAGGAAAAATGCAGGATAGCTACCTGCAACAAGACCAGTGACAACAAGCAAGCCAACCAAAGCCAACCAGAAAGCAGGCTGACTAACGGGAAGGGCTAACTGTTTTCCCGTAAGTCCATTAAATGCCGGCAGTAGCAATGTTGTTGTAATAAGTGCAATGATCACTGAAAGCACTGTAAGCAACATCGCCTCGCCAACAAACTGCCCGATCAATGAAGAACGTTTCGCCCCGATCACTTTGCGTAGCCCCACTTCTTTAGCCCGCTTTGATGCACGTGCCGTAGCGAGGTTCATGAAGTTGATACAGGCAATCAGCATGATAAAAATAGCCACCAGCGTAAAGAGGTTTACATATTCAATACGGCCGCCATCAACCTTGCCATTGGTAAAATTGGAATGCAGGTATTTTTCCGGGAATGGCTGCAGCGCCAGCTCCATTTTAACAGCGGGATCTTTGTCAGCGTAGCGATACAAAAAATCTTTGATCTTTGCCTCCACAGCCGCGGGGTTTGCATCGGCACGAAGCATTACAAAAGTCTCCGGGCTGGTATTACCCCAGTTATGCACCCAGTTATTTTGCTTTACATAATCTATCCAGCTTCTTATAAAATCAAATTGTTGTGAGGAGTTTGCAGGGATATTTTCAAACACACCGGTTACCTGCAGGTCTTCTTTATCTTCAAAGCGAAGCGTTTGCCCGATAGCGTTAGCAGGGCTTCCGAAAAAATTATTCGCCATGTTGCGGGAGATCGCGATGCTGTTGGGTGCATTTAAGACTGTTGCCGCGTTGCCTTGCAAAAGCGGGTAGCTAAACATGCGAAAGAAATCGAGACCGGCAAACTTACCAGAGTTTTTATTTACTTTATTATTTGCTTCAAAAGTGCTTTGTGTACCCGGGGCCGCTGCATAATCTGTAGCGGCGGTATATTCAATTTCAGGAATTACTTTTTTCAATTCATCTGCCAGCAGCCCTTGTGTAGGATAGCTTGCATCTGTTTTTCCATTAGATATCCATCGCTCGTATACCTGGTACAGTTGCTTGCCGTTTTTATGAAAAGCATCCACACTGCGTTCGTCCTGTATCCATAGAATGATAAGCATACTGCACGTAAGCCCCAGCGACAGGCCCAATATATTGATTGCCGAAAATGCTTTGTTACGAATAAGATTCCGCCAGGCGACTTTAAGGTAGTTTTTAATCACGAAGTGTTATTTTGAATGATAAAACCGTTCAGCATACTTATTATCTAAAACCTTGCCGCAGATTTAAGGTTTTGTTTATGAGTGTTTTATAAGTTGATGATGATGGTATAGTGTCCGGTTTTGATACGGAAGTGTGCGGATTCGGAAAGAGTAAGTTTAATATCAATTACTGTGCAAACGGGTTTTACACTCTGCAGTGTTCAAATGGTATAACCCCATTAATGTAACTACAACGCTTACACGAACTTTGTATGAAAGGAAAGCTTTGTTTCGAAGTTGTACAAGTCCGTTCGGCATCGGGTTCCCGGAAGCTGGGTTTAATTTTGGAGACTTGTTAATGGGAAACTCGCCCGAACAGTAACGGGCAAGAGCTATTTTACTTGGCATTACTTGTCACGTTTTACGGGAGGTATGGCTAACGCACTTAACCAGGCTACCAAACCTGCGCCAGCGATACTTATTTAAAGTTCGAGGGAGAGGTGAAGAGGATATACTGGCGCCAATGCGGGGCTGAGAATCTACAAACTCTTTGAGAGTTTACTGGAATAACATTAATTTCAAAAATTCAAATGAAATTAATGCCCACGACAAATTTAATATTATCCTTTTTCGTTGCCCTTATTCTTGTGATCAGCGCAATAAAGGATGAAAAGCAGAAAAGCCGTTGGGGATGAACAAAAAAAATCAAAAAAGTTCAACATTTTTTCACTTGGCATTATAGTGGCAATTGCCTCCGCTATTATTCTGATCTGGACGTCAATTATTCCCGAGCAAGCAAGTGCAAAGACTGACGAATACCAATCGAAAACCTTATCTCAAGATTCAGTAATTCAACATAAATCTGACCGCTTATTATTGCTTGCAATATTGTTGACAATCCTGTAATAAAAAATTACGACTTAAAGGGGCTCACCCAAACCACAGTCGACAATTTCATTTTAGACGAACAGGTTTTTTTTAATGAGCGCTATAATACCAAATTTGGTACTATGTAACTTGGAGCATCTTTTCTTATGGATTAGAAATTGATATGAAAAAAACAGAGACTTTAAAACATAAGTATAATATAAAATTTCGTTACTACTTTAACGGAAAATCTTTCGACTCTATTAAGGATTTAACAAACGCCGTGTCAGAATATATGAAATTGAAGCATTACTAACGAGAGTTCACTCGTCCCTAACTCCGTGGTTCGGTGTTTCATGAAACACTTTTGTCTTATATTTTATTTAGCAGCACACACTTTTGTCCTCCTGTTCTGAGAACGTTTAAATGAAAAAATCCTCTTATTTGGCCATCTTGTACAATGTTTAAATAATTAGGGAAAAAGCAACTAACGGTTATGAGCACACTAAATGTGGGGGAGTCACAGGTGGAAATTCGCAAACGTTCGCTCATGCCTGCATTACAAAGAAGTTTAAATAACGAAATTTAAAGCATGAAGTTTATATCATTTGTTTCCAGTAAATCAGAGTTTGTTTAACCGGGTTATAGTGTATTATATGTTACGACTTTTCCCCTTAATGGAAAGCGGAGGCTTGCGTCGGCATATCTCATGATTTAATTTTTTTAAAGGCCACCGGCAATGGTTACACAATGGCCTTCATTGTTTTAAAACTATATTTCGTTGGGTTAAAACTTCCACAATTAATGGTCGTCCCTATCCCTGTTTCTATCGCCTCTGTCCCTGCTTCTATCATCTGTTGGCGCATAGTCTGCCCTCCTGCCATTTTCATCATAATAAACTACATTTCCATTTCCAAAGGTTATTTCGAAAAGAACAGGAGAACCTTCGCGATCAATTCTGATAGCCCTGTAGTCAGAATGATATCTCCGGTCTAATCTGCGCCTAAGCTTATACGGTATTTCATTTTGATTATAGGCCTGGCCCCTGTTCCTGTCTCCATTGTGCATGTCTAACCTTCTGCCATCATTATCATAATAGGCATCATGATCCTTGTCATCCAAATCTCTGTAGGTCGCATGCCATTGACCATTATTATTTTGCCAGCGTGCATTGCGGCCATTGGGATGATCCTGCTGAAAAGAATGCTGAACATTATCAGGTACATTATAATATTGAGAATTATTTTGCTGGTCTTTTCTATCCTTGTCCCGGTGGTCATCATTATCCTGGGCAAAGAGTGCTATGGTACATAAAAGCAACAAGCCCGTTAATAACTTTTTCATAATATATATTTTTTAAGATTATGATTTCAACTATCCTGCCACTTTTATGAAAAAAGTCATAAACCATAAATTAGTATTCTTTTTGTTTATATATCGGGGTTAAAAATTCTTAAATTTTATTGGTATATCCCAACTCCGTTGTTCGTGTCTACGAAACACTTTTTTATTATATTTAATTTTGTGAATACACAAATAAGAAAATCTTACACTAGTTAAACAGCTTATACTAGTTAAACAAAATATATTTCTGGACAGCAACCATTCATGACTGGCTCCATTTGTTAGAGCCCGAAGAAAACAAAAAAGTAATTGTAAGTTCTTTAAAAAAATTGTCGGATGACAAATTAATCAGCGTGTATGCATTTATAATTATGCCAAACCATCCCGATAGCTACCAGGATTCATTTGACTTGCCTGCCCGCCGACAGGCATGGTCACAGGATGGAATGAATGGAAAAGAAAACCACGGGTATGAAAAAGTAAGGTAACTAACGAGGTCAATTATTGTATCTGTTGATCCTGCAGAATTGAATCGTTTATTTTCCTGTTTTTAAGAAGGTTTATATAGTTTAATGCCAAATGATTATTGTAGTTTTCATACGATTTCTGCGCCCATTGGATTGCTCCATCAACATCGCCATTTATCTCACTGATAATTGCCATATTGTAACAGGCCCGGCCTGCGATCTTGCGCTTGGAGTTGGTAACTTCCTGCTGCCATAATTTTGCTGCACCATCCCAATTGCCGGTACGGGCTTTGCGGGTGGCTATTTTAAAATTGCCGGAACCGCGTACATAATAATCTCTTGTAACTCTTGTCCATAAAGGAATTAGATCAAACGCATAGTCGTGGCCTGCAATGTTACCTACTTGTTTAACGGCTTCCCTGCGGTCGGTTAATGCCTGTGCAGCCAGCAGTGGATTCATGCCCTGTCCATGGAACATGATGTTTCGTCTTATTGCTTTTTCATCAAGAATATTTTTGCCCCTTACATCATAGATACGCCATCCGGCATTTACAATTGTATTCATGTTGGCCTGTTGTTCTACAGCAGGTATATTGCCCAACACAGTTTTGATGGTGGCCTTATTTACTGTATAATCTATTTGCGAACGGGTATCGAAAAGCTCGAGTGAAAAGAGCGCATCTGCATTGTTTTCGCTGCAATATTTTTCGACACTGTCCCACGCGAGCGGAGCCGGAAACATACCTGGTGCATCTGTAGTTAAACTTGTGTTTGTAAGCAATGTAACTTCATCAAAACGGTTATTTTTCTTTAGCTCATCTGATAGCCCCGTGATAGTTGCCTGTGAACCCTCCCGGTCAAGATTGGGACTTTCAAGGGAAAGGGCTTTGTTAACCACGTTAAATACGTTTGATTTTTTTGACACCTCAGTTCTGTTTACTACCACTACATTTTTTACATAAGGCGGCAGGGTAATGGGTGCCGGTTGCAAAACGCTTATGTGAACCAAATTTGTGGATGCGCATGAGGAAAATGCGATGATAACTATTACTGTATTAATGAGATTTTTCATATCGTGGAATTGTTGTAGTTATGAGAACGAAATTCCGGCCATAATATTATCAGTAAGATGGAATCCACGCTTCGAATTGCTCATCGCCAAGCCGTGGGATTGATAGGGGAAATGAACCTGCATATATTGAGTTTGTGCCTTAATTCGCAAAGATGTGCTGGTTACAAACGAGGATTAGTTTGGAAACAATAGTATTAATTTAATTGGCGAATCTAAGCATGTATACTTCCATTTCAAAAACCTGGAATATCTCAGCAAAAAATTTTCGTTTTGCTTATAAAAAATTTCATTAATAGTTTTAGCAAATTATTTAACCATTAAAATAATTACTGAATATGCCAGATGTTTTTCACACCGAATGTTATTTTCTAAGTTCAGAAATGGCCAAATTATGCGTCGATACCAGGGACATTAAGGTCACTATTAAGGTAGCTTATCCTCCGGGTAAAGTACCTGAATTTACAATAGAAGCCAGCGGCATGACCGATGAGATAGAGGGAGGGGAGCCGATACCGGGTTGTCCCACTCCGTGTCGTTAATACCATTTTTGGGAGCAAGTTACTTGCTCCTTTTTTTTGCCTGCAGGTAGCCTTCTACGTTATCTTTAAAAAAATGGATTCCGGGTTTATTTTTTGTTGGCGTTAGAATAGATAAGTCTAAATGCATTTGAAACAGCCTGGTGCATAATAGTGGCATGGTCTTCCTGTGGTAAATAGTCGAAGAATACCCGAATATTTTTGTGCTGCGGTGCTTGTATTTTTTCACTTAACAAATTGGCATCAACTTCCATTACCCGGGGAATTTTAGTTGGCGTTAGTCCTTCTTTGCCAACACCAATATAGATATCCGTTTGTTGCCTGAATGTACTATCTAATATTGCGGGATGTAGTTGTAACAGCGAGGCGTTATCCCACCATAAACTTGGACTTACGATGATGTACTTATTAAACAGCGTTGGTTTCTTAAATAAGATTTCTGTTGCTAAAAGGCCTCCTAACGATTCACCAATGATTGTCCTGGAGTTGTTTGTTTTATATTTATTTTCAATAAATGGCTGCAATTCATTTTCTAAAAAGCGGATAAACTTATCGGAATGACCTGTTGTTGGGTAAGCTTTCTTATCTTCCGCAATTGTGGTGGGAAATGTAAAATCTCTTCTTCTGTCAACATTTGCAATACCAACCACAATTGATTTTGGAACACGGTTTACCCATTCAAAGCTATTGAATTGAACAAGCCCTACAATGTGAATAAAGTCTTCGTCCGCTGAACCGTCGAGCAAATAAATAACGGGATATTTTATCGTATCCTCCTTGTTATAACCTTCAGGGAGGTAGATATTCAAAATTCTTTTTTCACCGAGTTCTTTAGAATCCATTTCATCGATTACACCAAGTACAAAAGGTTTGCTGTTTCCCGGTTTGGTTGGCAAATTTACCTGGCAATAAATTGCATTAGCAGAAAAAACCAGGGAGAAAAGGATTAGTATTTTTTTCATTTTTGTTCGCATACTCGTTAGTCAACTCACGATGTTAATTGCGGCTGTCGCTGGTAAAATATTAACCGGCAGCTTCCGAAGAGATACAATTTGCGAATGAAGTTAAAGACAAAAGTCGACAAGAATTTCTTATGGGATCGAAATGCGGGTGGAGTTATGAAGTCCTTTTC
>Ga0105237_10010064_pt1 | contig 10088 bp, 10 predicted proteins | sample KBSC24metaG_FD_81520 | JGI IMG/M metagenome (GOLD analysis project Ga0105237, IMG submission 81520) | Corn rhizosphere microbial communities from Kellogg Biological Station, Michigan, USA - KBS C2-4 metaG | ecosystem: Host-associated > Plants > Roots > Rhizosphere > Soil | place: Michigan, USA... | reverse complement strand
TCAGTTTCTTATCCTGAGGCGACGAATCTACTCGACCTAGATACTCAGCTTCGTTCTAATGAAAGTCGGGTCCTCACCCCAATCCCAGAAGGCGATGCTGTGCCTGCATGCTCAATCTTGACCGTTGAGAGTGCTGCTGCCACCAGGGCATTCTTTGAGATTCACTTCAATTCGGTGTTGAACGAGGTATCCCCGCGCGAGGTTCGCCGGTGGAACTTCCACAGATCGCTTGGAGAATCGCAGCTTTCCATTGAGAGTCAGCATCAGGCTTACAAAGCATGGCTTCATGCAGAAAGTGAGAATCTCAGGCAAGTTCGCCTGCTGAAGAACACCAAAAACTACGAAAGGGCGATGCAAGGGGTCACGGTTAGAGGCTTTGAAGTTGTAAAGGTCCTAGGCAAAGGCAGTTTTGGTGCCGTCCGGCTGGTCAAGGGGAAGGGAACGGAGGCTCCACCGATCCCAGAATACGTCGAAACCCACGGCAACTCATCCCAGTCAAGCCTTGCCTCTCCTGCACAAGACGTCCAGGGGCGCTTAGTCAGGAGACGGGCTGTGGGCACCACTAAAACTCAAATATACGCGATGAAAGTCATCCGTAAATCGGACATGATTCGAAATAGCCAAGAGGGCCATCTACGGGCTGAGCGGGATCTGCTAGTTGCAGCAGAAGGTTCACAGTGGATTATACCTTTAATTGCCGCTTTTCAGGATCAGAGTCATTTGTACCTGGTGATGGAATATTGCATTGGTGGCGATTTCCTTGGGCTTCTTATCCGCAGAATTACCTTGCCTGAGGACGAAACAAGGTTCTATATTGCCGAAATGATTCTCTGTCTGGAAGAAGCCCACCGCATGCGCTGGATTCATCGAGATGTTAAACCAGACAACTTTCTTATCGCCGCAGATGGTCATCTCAAGATCTCTGACTTTGGTCTGGCTTTTGACGGTGAATGGTGGCACGATCAAAGATTTCATCACGAGCCCCGGCACACATTGATGGACAAACTTGGGTTTGATCTAGAGGGTGATGATCAAGATAGACAAGAGAGATGCGCTGTGGAATCGAGACGGCACGCAGAGCGGACTTATTACGCATCCGATCGGAATGCGCTCCATTCGCATTTGGCCACAAGAGATCACCCGGAAGGAGACCAACCGATCATCGATTGGCGTAATCGTTCTCAGCGCAGGCGCCTTGCCCGATCGGTCGTCGGGACATCACAATATATGGCTCCAGAAGTTGTCCGTGGTGATTTGTACGATGGCCGTTGTGACTAGTGGAGCATCGCTATCATCATGTATGAGTGCATCTATGGCTTTACGCCTTTTGCTTGCGACGATCGCCAAGAGACAAAGCTCAAAATCTTGCATCACAAGAAGACTCTACAATTTCCTACCAGTGACCGTGCGCCAGAACCGAGCATTGCAGCCCTAGATTTGATGATGCAGATCCTGGTGGAGAAAGAGAAACGCCTATGCAGCTTGCAATATCAATCAAACGACTACGGTAGAAGGCTTCAAGGTGCTCAGGTGGTGCGATGTCGTATAGATAAAACACATCCGGATTATCCTGGCTATTTTGTTTTCCCAAACGATGCTGAAGACATCAAACGACATCCGTTCTTTCATGGGGTGGACTGGAATGGCCTTCGTAAAGTTCGCCCACCATATGTGCCCCTTGTTCGGCACTCTCTTGATACGAAGTATTTTGATGATGAAGGGCCTGTTTCGGACATCGACCAGACTTCTAGTATCGAGGAGAATAAAACTTACCTTCCCAAGGCAGGCAACATCTCAGCCGCTCTGCGGCCATTCTCCAAGCCCTTAACTCCAGGAAAGCCACTTAGTCAACATCTGCATGAGGCTCAGAATATCGTGCCGTCCTTTGCTATGAGAGCCGCTGCCAACGGCGCTGGCGAAATAGTGGAACAAGCACCTATACCGCCAATCGTGCCTGCTACCAATGACTGTGCTAGCCATGCACCTACACTTGTTGGCTCCGCGCATCAAGTTGATGGACCATCTGAACAATTGATGCCAGTCACAACCAAGCCAAAAAAGAAAGAGAAGAAGCGGCCGAGAGACATCATCCTCCGCGATCCAGCGACTACAGAACAAGCTATGAAGATTCGCAAAGAAACTGCTTTCCTTGGCTATGAATACAAGAAGCCTGCATTGATCGAAGAAGTTCTCGGACAGTCAATCCTGGGCGGTGAGGTTGCAAGGACAGTGAAACGATGCAGAGAGCAAGGCCACCACAACGAATATCGTGCTCGGGTCGCCAGGAGCCCCACCTATCACGAATTGGGAGGCCATGTTCATCCCACTATAATGAGGCCACGGATTTGAAGAGGAGGAGGTTATGGAGCGTTCAGGGGTAGGAGCATCGAATTTCTCTTCGTAGCCTTTAAGTATTGCTAGCCTTAAGGATATCAATTCTATCGTTAGCAAAACATTCGCCTGGACGCCTTTTCAATCATTGCATGTATGCCAGTTTTGAGGCTTTGTTCACCCGCTCGAACTCCTTGCTGAATGGCTGATCAATGTATCCAGGCTCAGCCTTAGGCACGCAAAAGGTGCTTCGGTCATAAGAGTTTAGCTCGATTCCATGTCTTAGTCTAAACACGAGATCCGGAGTGGAGAGAAAACGTCGCCCGAATGCAATTATGACGTCCTTATCCCGGAACTCCTTATCTGCAGCCTCAAAGCTGATATTACGTTGAAATTCCCTGTAATAATCACCGGGCTTGTGTCATCCCAGACATCTACCGCAAAATCAACTTTCTCGTTGGGGTCAGGATCTTCGTCGCCTTCGGGGACCGACTGCACCACATGGATGAACGCGAGCTTCAGAAGCTTGAGCTCTTTGAGTAAGTGGGTGGACTGCGGAATGGGATCCTGCATCTTCATTCCCTGAAAGTCACTGAAGGGGCTCAAGCGGATGCCCACACGGTCAGCACCAACAGCATCGACAACCGCGGTGGCTACCTCAACGGCAAACCGTGATCTGTTCTCAATGCTCCCGCCGTAGTCGTCTGTCCGGCGGTTGGAGTTATCCTGGACGAACTGGTCGATTAGATAGTAATTCGCACCGTGAATCTCCACGCCATCGAAGCCCGCTTCAATCGCATTACGGGCCGCTTGGGCATAATCCGCGATGAACGCTTTGATTTCCACAATGCTGAGTTCTCTCGGTGTTGGTGCATCTGCATCCATAGGCACCGCGCTGGAAGACGTGAGATCAAACCCATCGGCTTGAATGGTCTTCAAATCAGCTGTGCGGCCCAGCGCCCAGAGCTGCAGGAAAATATAACTACCCCGAGAATGCACGGCGTTTGTGACATTCCACTATCCCATGATCTGCTCCTAGGTGTAGATCCCCGGCACGTTCGCGTAGCCACCTGCCTTGGGCGAGATGATAGTCCCATCCGTGATGACTAGTGTCCCTGGCTGGCATCCCCGCCGTGCGAAGTATGTTGCGACCATAGGAAGTGGCACGGGCTGTCGCTATTCCGGAAGCGTGTCATTGGCGCTAGGGCGAGGCGACTCTGCAGCGTCTGGCGCCCGAGTTTGAGGGGCTTGAAGAGCGTGGATTTCGCTGTTTCGCTCACCATTTCGCTTCTTTCTCACCCACGACACGCAAATTATGTTGGGGTCTGCTTGGTTCCAAGGAGTTCTATTCTAATGGGGTCCCTGCCTGGTTTCCCGGGGGGAAATCCTAGTTCCACAGAAAGCCTTATCACACAAGTTCGATCAGAGTTCAGGGGTTCAAAGCATGTACCCAGCCATATAGTTGTGACTTGGATTCCGGTTCCCTTCATAATTAATTAATCAGCATTTGACATGGAAGCGTCGCTGTCACCTGTGATTCGTTCATTGCAATCAGGCTGAGGAATTCCATTCCGAAGGCCGAGATCCGTCTGTGGGTTTTTGACGCACACGTAGACTCGACAGTCAACCTCTGGAACTCTGATTGCGTAGCCATGTAGCACGCAATGGTATTTAGCATCTCGGTGATGGAAATGTGGAAGCCGTTCCATTGCTCAAAGGAAGATTCTCCAACAGTATATTGAGGCGGCTCCTGTATGAAAATGCCGTGATAGGGGTGGTTCTAAAGTTGATCATCAAGTGATTGCGGTCCGCTCTGTCAGGAGGCTCATTCTCATTGAGTTGATTTGATAAATCATATGATCGACTAATGTGGAAGCAACTTGTGCCATCTCTGAATCACGTATTAGCTCAGAGCCAGTGGGATTATCAACTGCAATCATTTATTGTTCCTGAGTATGGGAGAGGGGTTGGTCTGATGTCACGAACCCTAACACGTGCTGACGACGCGTCTGGCTGTATCGTGATCGACCGTATTGGAAGATCTATCTGATGAGTAGGGCGGACCTTAATAATGATCGCAAGGACCCCCTGCCCAGGGTGTTCCTGGTTCAATGTCTCTGCTCGATGGCGGAATAGAAGCGGACCGTCTGCAGGCCAGCATATATAATGGCCCCGATCTAACAATATGAGACTTGAGCTTAAGTTTCTCTCTTTAGCTTGGCTGAGTCGAAAATATCCTTGTATCCCACTTTGAACTTTCGTTGTCCTTTAATCGTGGAGACCTTAATCGAGGATTTGGATATAGTGGACTCGATTGTGGGTGAAGATCATAACACACAGATTTTTAACAATTGGACGCCTCGCATCAGGTAAAGAAATTTGACACCGTTCTCCGTCAGTGTCGGGCTCCTGATCTTGCTGATAATTCTAGAAACAAAGGGATATGGCTTGAATACACCCGCTCCCAAAAGCCAGCACTCCTGCCTATCTCAGGTGTCAACTAGTTAGTCTGCTGTCGATCCAGCCCCACGCCCAAATCTTCAGTGCCAACTTGCTTCAAGTCGATTCCACTGGTGACTATGAAGTATCGGAATAGCCTTGCTGGATCTTCTCTCACCCTAGCTTTGGTTGATGAGTCGATGATGGGATCCAGCGGCACGTCATCCTCAATCAGCATCGATACACACCACCATACAACTATTTTGCAGAGCAAGCCACAAGGTGACGCTCCAAACTTCCGCCTCATCTCGCAGTAATCTATCCAGGCCTGGAAATGCATTCGGCCAAACTCTCGATCACCAAAGCAATACTCACTCACCGCCAAGAATAGGAAAGCAACGACATCGTTGTCGCTCGAATCACAATGATTCGCTAGGGCCGATATTCTCAACCTCGTTTGAGCCAGTATCACATTTTGCCGAGCCGCAAGGTAGTGATTTTCCGAGTAAAGTGTACCACGTTCACTTGGTCGCACACGCTTTTGGTGATGGTAGGCACTTCCTAGGAGCACCATCGTCTCAAAACACCATTGACTGGACGTTGCAAAGGGAAGGAAAAAGTTGAAAACCGGGTCGTAATTAGCTTCGATTCCTGGGAACTGGTCTAAACCAAGCAACGAGCCTGCATTTACGGCAAAATACCGGACAAGATTGCGATCAGACGGCAGAAGGTGGACGGGAATTCTTTCCACCGAGGCCTCCAGTTCTGACAGCAGCTTGCTTGAACGCACCCCTATGGTTTCTGAAGATGACCTCTGGAGGGTGGCCCGCTTCTGGGGTGGCGTATTACCAGGTTTAAGCCCCTCAAGGGGTGATAGCCCAAACTCTGAATCTGCCCTGAAAACCTCTCGTCGGTTTTCTGAATTGGTGGGCAAGTGATGGTCTTCGACGTTTACCACCAATGGATTCTCTATCCTTGTGTCATAGTCGATCTTGAATGACTGCCTCGTTTCAGCCGAGTCTGAATGACTTATGCCAACCCCGGAAGATCTCACTTCAGCGCCGACGATTAGATCCGTTCTTGAGATATTCTCGCGGTAATCTAGACTCCGTGCTTTTGCTCTTAATACGGCGGCACCCAATTCCGATGTTTTGGTTGTTTCCGGATCTGGTGACTCAGTTGAGAAGCCAGAATCCCGCTGAAAGTCAATGACCGCGGAATAATGAGACATTGAGCTTGTTGCCTCTCTTGGTGATTCGCTGGAATAAGCTCGCCGTGCAGTTGAGTTGTCTGCATCCAGTGTGTCCGGGTTCTCCTCTTTTGGTCGCATCCATCGCAACGGCGAGAACTGATTTCGAAGTACCCATTCAGATCTCGCTTCTCTTTTCGATCGCACCCTGTCCTTCATCAGATGGGCTCTCGCAGTTTGGGTAACACCACGTCTATTGATGTCATAATCTACAAACGTAAACGTCCTGTCCTCTTTCTTTGGGTTTGTGGTCGACATTTTTGTCTTTTGGATCACCAGAGCATGATTTCGATGGCCGATCAGCCTTCCCTTCAAAGCCTTCTTATTCCTTCAGTATATATGTTACTAACCATTTCGGCACAGGGAATGATTCACAAGTCACTGGTCTTACTAAAATTCGACACCCCATCTGCTGAGACGCCTGGTAATGAGAAGTTGTTCCTTTGACAGTACTTCCTGCCTTGGAGCAAACCCATGACGGGACTCCGCTTCGTTTGAGGCGTGCCAAACCCACAAGTATTTCGGATGGTCACCAATCGGCAAACAATGTGGCGAGTCAGGCACGATGCTATACCCTTTTCTGAGAAGTTGTGGTTTTTCCTGATTGGATGGATAACGACGATTTATCTAGTTCCCTGGAGTCTCCAGCACTTGCGAGAATCGCTTGTGCGCGTCATATTTTCAACCGAGCTTTTTGTGCAGTTAAACAATATATATGACTCGCGATTCCGACGGCCTTGGCCTTGTCGAAGCTAAAACGCCCTGACCTGACCAATCAAAGCTCGACATACCCGCTGCTCTACGATGCGCAATTGTCTACATGCATCATAGCGTGGGTGTTGGTTGCTCGGATTCTACATTGACATTGACAAGGCAATTGGCCTTATTATCCCCCAAATTCCACTGGCAGTCTTTGTAAGCACCATTGAGTGCCGAGATCCTGAGTCATCCTCCAGAAGCAATTGGACAGACCACAGCATGGATGGGGCTGAGGGCCGAGACAGCCTCCACACTAAACAGGTTAAACATTCTCTTTCTAGCAGTTACTCCCCTGCTAGCCAAGATCCGGGGAGGCCTTAGCCATCAACCTTACTCGAGATGCGAGGGTAAATACGAGGCTGCCCAGGTCTCGAATTTATGTTCAGGCGTATGGTCTGCAAAGTCGGATCCCAGAGAATCAACAGATTTACCTGGTATGCCAACCGATCTTCTTTCAAGAAAGCTACCATCGACACCAGGCTACGCCTGCAAGAACAAGTGGCTTAACACCCCTGCACAATGTCCGGGGATTACAAACCTGTGGCTTCTGATCCAGAAGACCCTTGCATTTTCCCAAGCAGGGTATTTCATCCTCTTTGGGGATGTGCATTTAAACATCGAGAGCCCCCTCGGACTCACTCACAGGTTGCAATCTTTTATCAGGTAGCACTTTCTTTTGTCTCATGAGCGCCGTCTATCTTGCTGGGGACATTCGACCCGTGCCCACCGACTCGTATTCGATTTACAGGCAATGACACCGCCAGGGCCCAGTATGGGTCATCAACTTGCAGGATTCTTCATGGGTTTGCGACAGAGGCCGGACGAGGATGATGGAGGAATTACGGCTGAGCTGTTTCACGTCAGTTCCATCAACATCGGGCGATTTTAGTAGCGTCAAGGACATTTGGGGGGGCTAGTTTCTTCCTTCGCCAAATCCGTCAATCCATTCATCTGCAAGGATACAGATTATTGGCAAGGCTAGTCTCTCGTACTCGGTACCAAGTATCATTTCAATGTTCGGGCGGATCCGCCTCAAGTCGCAGGTCGCCTACGAAGGTGAACATGGTCTTGGTGGCATGTCGCTTGCATGCTATTCATCGACCCCATCTCAGGGTATTCTCGGACCTCATCGAGGTGACGTGCTGCTGATCTAACCGACGTATTTTTGTTTACGTTCGCCGCTTCTAGTACTCCGTACACGCAGTAGGATAGCTGGGGCTGAGTACGATCGCATCAGTTGATTTCAAAGCAATATTCGCAGCTCGTCCACACCTTTTGAAAACCAGGGTAGCCGCCCTTCACCTCAGTCTCCTCGAACACCCTCTCGCCGCGCCCCTTTCTGAATATCTTCCGATCCAATGAACGGTATTTGGATTAATACCGCATTTTCCAGCTTGGAGACGGCAAGGTGCAACATAACGCTCAGCAGATGGGATATCGTTCGAGAGGAGGTATTGAAAATAGTGAAAAGACCAGATATTCACAACTCGCAGTTTGCGAACCGTGCTATAAGGGACTTGAAGGATTTGCCTCTTCAACAATGGTCGGTGGGAGTGTTTTTCAGGTAACAACCATCGCTCGTCCAACTGCTGCTTTTGATTCTTTGGTCTTGTGACCAGTTTGATACTCACCAAGGGCGCGCGAAAGTGAGTCGTATGACACTCCACAGAGAAAGCTCCACATTTACAGACGCACTTCCTCAGCATTTTACATCTCCTAGTGAAAACACCAACAATGTGGTTTTGAGGCATGCTGCGTCCAACTGATTCACATGCGCTGGTCGATTAGGAGGAACCACACCCCCATGCATTCAACTTCAATGCAAGGTGGATCCATCTCGCAAGGAATGCAAAGCAGCTGAAGTGGTAAGCAGTGTAAATGGATCCTAAAATCCTGCTCAATATGTCGCTCTAATCCGATTCAAATCATAGCGGTTCGAGGGATGTCATATTTTCCCTCCTCTGGTGAGTCTTTGGACGCTTAATTTCGTCAAGTGTATGGCCATATCATGAGATTTTGAATTCGGCACACTGTCACGCCTTTGAGGAGATGAGGATGGTATTGGGTAAACCGGGGGGATCCATAACTTGGCTGATACTCGTTGTCTCGTGATGTTCTAACCACTTCATCCTTAGACAATGGGTTCGATCACAGCCCGACAACGTATCCCTAATGAGTTCGACCAACAGGTACCCGTGCACAGTTTTCTCGATCGAGCTTTGCAAGGTTTGGGGACAGCCCCAAGCTATATTTTCTCCACGATTCAGCTTATGCCACTGCTTTTTACAGAAGACGGATGAGTCATTCCTGATATTGGTCTAACAGATATTCTACTGATTCTAGAATGTGGATGAGTCATGTCTGACTATTCTGTCGAAATCTTCATGTCTGGGTTTCGGGACCGAGGGAGTGGACCGTCCAAGCCTCGCCGGGTGGCTCCACAACCCCTTTTTGGCCAGCCTTACTCAGTATTAACTGATTACTGCCCCCCCCTTACCCCTCCAAAACACCCAGAAGCGTCCAGGTCGCAGATTCATTTACATTTACTCTGATAGAGTGCCCTAACTAAGCCCAATTTATCGGTCTATTTGCTAGAGTCTTAGCATTCTTGATGGGCTATCTATGCTATTTGGCAATCGAATTGCATGTGGTTGATGCTCTTCCTATTAGTCAGTCTCCCTCCGTGCCTCATTGCAGCATAGATGGCGGGATTGTGTAAGGATCACTTCAAGCGCCGTTGGAACTACTAAACTTGATTCACCCACGGCGAAGGAGACGTATGGGGCAATGGATATCAGACTGGCTCACTACAGGTATGTGAAACGTGGAATTCTTGGCCGTGATCATCCGCATCGGCTTCAATGATCCTTCTTCATTAGCCAAGTCTTGTGCCAGGAGATATCGCTCACTTTATGATGAATTAGGTGTGATGCGATCCGAAGATACAGCTAGAGCGAATACACACTCGCATTGCCGACGGACCCCTGCAATTGTAGAACTTCGGGTTTGTGATTGTTCGGCAGTCAAGGGAATCGACTTTCAAGAACTACTCGCTTCTCTGTGACGACGTTGACACGCAGAGCCACGTGGAGACCCATATTGATTTCAAGCAGTAGAATCTTCCACAGGGTTGCCCCACCTGCCACCAGGACGAAGGGGTGTTCTATGGATCACGATACAGCGAACGAACGAGTTGACCCCAGTGTCATGAATTAATCAGCCACTATGGGCCGGTCACAGAACTCCTCCACGAACGTAATTCTAATCGGTATGAGAGGCGGGTTGTAGCACTCATGATGAAAATTTATTA
>Ga0105237_10010062_pt1 | contig 10088 bp, 6 predicted proteins | sample KBSC24metaG_FD_81520 | JGI IMG/M metagenome (GOLD analysis project Ga0105237, IMG submission 81520) | Corn rhizosphere microbial communities from Kellogg Biological Station, Michigan, USA - KBS C2-4 metaG | ecosystem: Host-associated > Plants > Roots > Rhizosphere > Soil | place: Michigan, USA... | reverse complement strand
CGCGATAGCGGCGGGCATTTGCGCGAACTGCTCGCGCTCGCGCACCGCAGGATCGCGAATCTCAAGCGAGTCGTATTGGCCGGTCATGGCCTAAGCGAGCCACCTCTTGCGCCGGCGGTAATGCTTACCTTCGCGGAATGATTTGCGCCGGCCCTCGGATATGCCGAGATAGAATTCCTTGACGTCCTCGTTCTCGGCGAGCGCGTTGGCCTCGCCGTCCATCACCACGCGGCCATTTTCGAGAATATAGCCGTAGCGCGCGAAGCGCAGCGCCATGTTGGTATTCTGCTCGGCCAGCAGAAACGACACACCTTCTTTTTCGTTCAGATTCTTCACGATTTCGAAGATCTCCTCAACGATCTGCGGCGCAAGTCCCATTGATGGTTCATCGAGCAGGATCATTTTCGGACGCGACATCAATGCGCGGCCGAGCGCGCACATCTGCTGTTCGCCTCCGGAGGTGTAACCGGCAAGCGAGTCCTTGCGCTCGCCGAGCTTGGGAAAATAGGTGTAGACCAGATCGAGGTCGTGCTTGATAGCCGCCCTCCCGTCACGTCGGGTGAAGGCGCCGGTCAGGAGGTTCTCTTCGATTGTCAGGTGGCCGAAACAATGGCGGCCTTCCATGACTTGAATGCAACCGCGCCTGACAAGCTCGTTTGGTGATAGATCCTGGACTTCGGCGTCGTTGAACAGGATCGAGCCCTTGGTCACATCGCCACGCTCGGCGTGTAGCAGGTTGGAAATCGCCTTGAGCGTGGTGGTCTTGCCCGCGCCGTTGGCGCCGAGCAGCGCCACGATCCCTCCTCTGGGCACGTCCAGGGATACGCCCTTGAGCACCAGTATGACGTGATCGTAGATCACCTCAATGTTATTGACCGAAAGAATGCGGTCTTTCTGCGCAGCGGATGTCGGACTGGCTCGCTCTACGGCGGACATCAGCAACTACTCCGAATGGTGAACCTGTCCACGTTTCCGGGGAGATGTCTTTTGATGTCTGCAGGGTCTAACGAGGATTTGTCGCAAGCCTCGGTCCGCTTCGGCCAACCGGTGTTCTTCTCGACATATTCGCTGGCCGCCGCATCGAGCATGGGACGCACTTTTTCCTTCATGGGCTGGATCCAGTCGGAGACCTTGACCCATTTTGCCCCGTCCCACTGCTGCATATAGGCCGGTGCATGGCCGTTATGGTCGGTGCAGTTCACGCCCACGATCGGCGCGGCAAAGCCCGGGAAGCCGAGCTCTTTCCACCGTGCGTCGCTGATGTTGAGCGTCTCGAGGCCGCGGCGCACATCTTCACCCGTCACAACTTTTTTGCCGGATAGCTTCTGTGCGTTGCGGATCGCCTCGGCGACGAGCACCGAGTTGTAGACACCGCGGTTGTAGAAATTCTCCGCGAACTTGTCTTTTTCGACCTGGCTCTTGCCCTTGTCCACGACGTGTTTTTTGATGTCCTGGATGGCGGGATAGTTGGGCCCGAGGCCGTTGAAATTGAGCGTGAGATAACCCTTGGCCGCCTGGCCGCCACCGCGGCCATCGTCGTCAGATCCCGACCACCAAATGCCGATGAAGTGATCCATCGGATAGCCGTTCTCCGCCGCACGCTTGACCGCAGTCGGGTTCATGGCGCCCCAGCCCCACATGATCATCCAATCCGGACGATCGCGGCGGACAGCGAGCCATTGCGCCGACTGGTCCTGCATTTCTTTGCCGGCGACGGAATACTCCTTCACGGTGAAGCCGTAGTCCTTGGCAAACTGCTGCAAGAGCGGAAGCGGCTCACGACCGTAGGGGCTTTCCAGGAAGATAAAGCCAACCGTCTTTCCTTTGAGCTTGTCGAGTCCGCCTTCCTTACCGCCGACGTAGCGCATGACCATCGACAGGCCGTCCCAGTATGTTGCCGGCGGGTTGAACACCCACGGGAACTTCTCGCCGACCGCCGAAGCCGACAGACCATAGGCCATCGACAGGATTGGAATCTTGTCGACGGCAGCCTTCGGAATGATCTGCAGCGTGATACCGGTCGAATAGGGATTCACAACCGCTGGCTTCTTGCTTTTGACCGATTCCCAGCACTCCACACCTTTCTTGGTGTCATAGCCGGTCTCGCATTCCTCAACGTTGAGCTTCACGCCGCCGATGCCGCCGTCGCGCTCGTTGAGCATGGTCAAGTAGTCGTGCATGCCGTTTGCGATCGGAATACCCGAGCCGGAGAAGGGACCGGTCCGGTAGGTCAGCAGTGGCACATAGATCGTGTCCTGCGCTTGCGCTGTGCCGGTGAGCACGGTGGCTCCCAGCAAGCTCGCGCAAGTCACGCCGAGCAGTAGGTGTCTTGCCTTCATCTTCGTTCCTCCCTTGGTTCGCGCCGACCAGGCGCGCCGCTGGTTCTAAATTCGCCAAATCCGGCTTTGCCGGGCGGCGATTTCGGAGCCGTGGCTTTCGCCACAGTCGGAAATTGGGTCCTATCCTGCACCATCAGTACGGAAACGGCCACACCCTCAGTTTTTGCTTGCCAATCTGCCATAGCCGGGCAAGGCCGGCAGGCTCTGCAATCAGGAAAAATACGATAAGCGCGCCGGTGATCATGAACGTGATGTGCTCAACTGTCGCGGCGTGCAAAGGAATGCCCAGTTCAGGGGGCACGAAGCGCAGGACGATCGGCAGGATGTAGATCAGCGCAGCACCCAGGAACGAGCCGAGGAGACTGCCGAGGCCGCCGATGATGATCATGAAGAGAACAGTGAAGCTCTCATTGATGGAAAAAACCGTCGATTCCGCGCCTCCGTACCAGAGAAAAACCAGCAGCGCACCGGCCACGCCGCAGTAGAACGACGAGACCGCGAAGGCGAGCAGCTTGGTCGGGAGCAGCCGAATGCCCATCAGCTCGGCAGCAATGTCCATATCACGGACCGCCATCCACATGCGGCCGATCCGGCCATGCACGATGTTCGATGCAACCCAGGTCATGACGGTCACGATCGTGAGGACGATGAGGTAGCGGGTCTCTGCAGTTGCGCGGGGCCCGGTAATAATGACGCCGAACAACTCCCGCTGCGGTACTTCAATCGCCGCCGATACGTTGTAATTGTAGAGCCACGGGATCCGGATAAAACACCACTCAAGAAAAAACTGGGCGGCCAATGTCGCGATCGCGAGATAGAAGCCCTTGATGCGTAGCGACGGGAGTCCGAACAGAACGCCGACGGCTGCGGAGAAGAACCCCGAAACAATGATCCAGACAATGATATTCACGTCTGGAAAGATCGTCGTGAGCTTGTAGCAGGCATAGGCCCCGATCCCCATGAAGCCGCCGGTCCCGAGCGACAACAGTCCCGTATAGCCCGTGAGCAGATTGAGCCCGATCGATGCAAGCGAGAAAATCAGAAACGGAGTCATCACCGCGTTGATGAAGAAGTCGTTTCCGAAGGCAGGGATCACGACAAACGCAACTGCAAGAATGATGAGTATGCCTATGCGGTCCTGCAGAATGGGGAAGATCGCCTGATCGCTGGCGTAAGTAGCCTTGAACTGCCCGGCCTCGCGGTAAAGCATTTCTACACCCGCTCGATGATGCGTTCGCCGAAAAGGCCCTGTGGACGGAACAACAGGAACACCAGCGCAAGCACAAAAGCGAACCACGAATCCGTGCCTCCACCGATCAGTGGGCCCCAATAAAATTCCCACAGTTTCTCGCCGATGCCGATGATCAAGCCGCCGACGATAGCGCCAGGAATGGATGTCAGCCCACCGAGGATAAGCACCGGCAGCGCCTTGAGCGCGATGACATCGAGGGCGAAGGAAACGTCCGACCGCGCGCCCCACATGATGCCGGTCACCAGCGCCACCAGGCCCGCCGCAAACCACACGATCACCCAGATCTGCTCGAGTGAAATACCGACGGAAAGTGCTGCCGAATGACTGTCCGCAACCGCGCGCAGCGCGCGCCCAATGCGTGTCTTCGAGAAGAACACTGCAAGGCCCGCAACCATTACCGAGGCAATAACAGCGGCTGCGATGTCCAGCTTTTGCAGCGAAATGACGCCGCCGAGCGCCTTATAGGTGATGGTGCCCTTCGGCAAATAGAGCTGCTCCGTGATCATCACCTTCGGCTCGCCTCCAAAAACAAATTGGCCGAAGCCGATCAGAAAATAGGTCAATCCGAACGTCGCCATGAACAGAATGATGTCGGGCTGATTGACCAGCGGACGCAGCACGGCCCGTTCCACTGTAAAGGCGAGTGCAAACATGACGGCGATGGTCAGCCCAAGCGCAAGAAAAGCCGGCACGCCCGCATTGTAGAGCCCAACCAGCGTCAGGGCGGCAAACACCACCATGATGCCTTGCGCAAAATTGAATACGCCCGACGCCTTGAAGATCAGCACGAAGCCCAGTGCAATCAGCGCATAGAGCACGCCGCCAACCATGCCCTCCCACAGCGTCTGCACAAAAAGATCGGGCGCCGTGCCCATCTGCACGAAGGGGTCGATGAAGATTTGGTACAGCAGCCCCATTGACCCCTCAATGCGAGACGCCGAGATAGGCGTCGATCACCGCCTGATTGCCTTTGACCTCTTCGGGCGTGCCGTCGGCAATCTTGATGCCGTGGTCGAGCACCACGACGCGGTCGGAGAGGTCCATCACCACGCCCATGTCATGTTCGATCAGTGCGATCGTGGTGCCGTAATAGTCGTTCACGTCGAGCACAAAGCGCGACATGTCTTCCTTCTCCTCGATATTCATGCCGGCCATCGGCTCGTCAAGCAACAGCAGCTCAGGCTCCATGGCGAGCGCGCGCCCAAGCTCCACACGCTTCTGCAACCCGTAGGGCAACCGGCCGACCGGCACGCGACGGATTTCCTGGATCTTGAGGAAATCGATGATCTCCTCGACGCGGCGGCGATGCTGGACCTCCTCGCGCATCGCCGGACCGTAACGCAGCAGCTGCCAGAAGAAATTGCTGTGCATCTTCAGCGTGCGGCCCGCCATGATGTTGTCGAGCGCCGTCATGCCGCGAAACAAGGCTACGTTCTGGAACGTGCGCGCAATGCCCCCGCTAGCAGCTTCGTGCGGACGCATCTTGGCGTGCGTCTCGCCTTTGAAAGTGATACGGCCCTGCTGCGGCTGATAGAATCCGTTGATGACGTTGAGCATCGAGGTCTTGCCGGCGCCATTCGGCCCGATGATCGCGCGGATCTCGCCCTTGCGGATGTCGAAGGAAACGTCGCTGACCGCTTTAACCCCGCCGAACGACAGCGATACGTTTTCCACCGCCAACAGCACATCGCCGACCGCAACTTCGGGTCCGCCCGGCGCCCTCATGCCGCTTTCCCCAGAGCGGCAGCAACCGGCTCCGTCTTCATGTCGCGGATTTTCACGCGCGCGCTGATGACACCCTTGCGCCCGTCTTCGAACGTCACCTCAGTCGAGATGTCGGCTTCTTTCGAGCCGTCATAAAGTGCCTTGATCAGCGGGGCATACCGTTCCGCGATGAAGCCGCGGCGCACTTTCTGCGTGCGGGTAAGCTCGCCGTCGTCCGCATCAAGCTCCTTATGCAGAATCAGAAACCGCTTGATTTGCGTGCCCGCCATGACCTTGTCGGCCGCAAGTGAACGATTCACTTCGGCCACGTGTTTCTCGATCATGTCATAGACGAGCGGATGGCCGGCCAGTTCCTGGTAGGAGCCGTACACCACGTTGTTGCGCTCCGCCCAGCTTCCAACTGCCGTGAGATCGATGTTGAGCATCACCGCAACGAAGTCACACTGGTCGCCGAGCGCCACCACCTCGCGGATATTGGGATAGAACTTGAGCTTGTTCTCGATGTATTTCGGCGGGAACAGCGTGCCATCCTTGAGCCGGCCCACGTCCTTGGCCCGATCGATGATTTTCAGGTGACCCGTCTTCTCGTCGAAGAAGCCTGCGTCTCCGGTCTTTACGTAACCATCCGGCGTCATTGCCTCGGCGGTTTTGCCGTCATCCTTGAAGTAGCCGGTGAACATCCCCGGCGACTTGAATTGCACTTCGCCGTTTTCGGCGATGCGAATATCGACGTTCGGACATGCCGGACCGACGGTGTCGGAATAAATTTCACCATCCGGCTGCGCGGTAACGTAGAGGAAGGCTTCGGTCTGACCGTAGAGCTGCTTCAGATTCAGGCCGATAGAGCGATAGAAATTGAACAGATCCGGTCCAATGGCTTCGCCCGCGGTATAGGCAACGCGCACGCGTGAAAAGCCGAGCACATTCTTGAGCGGTCCGTAAACGAGCAGCGAGCCTAATCCGTACAGCAGGCGCCCGGTCAGCGGCACCGGCTGACCGTTGAGGATGCGCTCGCCGTACCGTTTCGCCACGCCGATGAAAAAGTGGAATAGCTTGCGTTTGAGAAAACCCGCGTCCTCCATGCGGATCATGACGCGGGTAAGCAGAAGCTCGAGCGTGCGTGGCGGCGCAAAGTAAAAACTCGGGCCGATCTCGCGCAGATCCTGCATCGCGGTGTCGGCATTCTCCGGACAGGCCATGCAGAACCCGGAAACCAGACCTTGCGCGTAATTGAGATAGTGGTCCCCGACCCAGGCCAGCGGGAGATAAGCGAGCGCGACGTCGTTCTCGGTCAATTTGTCGAAGGCAACCGTATCGGTCGCCGCGTGAATCGACCGTTCATTGGTGAGAACGACGCCTTTGGAAGCGCCGGTTGTGCCTGACGTATAAAGTATGATTGAAGGGTCACTGCCTTTGCCGGCCGCGATCTCACCGTCGAGCCAGGTCCGCACCGAGGGATCGCTGGCAAGCGCTTTGCGGCCTTCTTCGATGACGTCCTCCATCGAATGCAGCCGGCCATGATCGTAATCGCGCAGGCCCCTTTTTTCGTCGTAGAACATCAACTCCAGCTTCGGAACACGCTCCATCACCGACAGAATCTTGTCGACTTGTTCCTGATCTTCTACCGCGGCAAGGCGTACGTCGGCGTGCGCCAGCACATAGGCAAGCTCTTCGGCCACGGCATCGGCGTAGACCGGGACCGGAATAGCACCGAGCATCTGCGCTGCCATGACGGACCAGTAGAGTCTCGGCCGGTTGGCACCGACGATCGCGATCGTTTCGCCGCGCTTGAGTCCTAATCGATGCAAGCCGACCGCGTAGGCGCGGACGGCCTGAAGCACCTCCGCCCAGGTCCATGTCTGCCAGATACCGAGATCCTTATGGCGCATAGCCGGTCGCGCCCCAAAAATTTGGGCGTTGCGGACCAGCAACTTGGGAAACGTATCCGCGCCAGCGGCGGCGTTCGGCGCCACAGCTCTGTCCTCCCGTGAGGCCGCGCACTTTGGCGCGACAATTTACCCCTCGCCGTCTTGTTCGGACGATCTTTGTCTCGATATGAAAACACCGCCCGAAGGCGGTCAAGTATCAGATTTGGGAAAACCGGTATGGCTGCGGTCGCGCCTACTCGGCGGCCTTAAGGAACGGAGCGGACCCCGACAGAAACTGCTCCCGCAACGCTGCCTCCTCGGCTTTTGCCGCGGCCAGATGCCGCTGTTTGACCGGTCCGTAGCCCCTAATTTTCTCGGGGATTGCCGCCAGTCCGACGGCAAAACGGTGGTTACCGGGCGTGAGAAACTCGCAGATTTCTCCGAGCAGGTATTCGTAGTCCGCGATCAAACGACGTTCAGTCCGCCTATCCTCCGTATAGCCAAAAAGGTCGAACGCGGTGCCGCGCAGGAACTTCAACTTCGCAAGCAACCTGAACACCGTCAGCATCCAGGGGCCGAATGACATCTTCCTTGGTTCGCCCGTAGCCGGATCGTGCCGCGCCAATAAGGGCGGCGCCAGATGGAATTCAAAGCGCAACCTGTCGCCAGCGAAGCTCGATTTCACGCGCTCGAGGAAAGATGTATCGGCATAAAGGCGGGCGACTTCGTATTCGTCCTTGTACGCCATCAGCTTGAACAGATAGCGCGCCACCGCTTCCGCGAGTCCGCATTGACCGGGGGCCTTTTCGGCTTCCACGGCGCGTACTTTTTCAACCCAATTGCGGTAGCGCTGCGCATAACTTGCGTTCTGATAGGCCGCCAGAAACGCCGTGCGACGGTCGACCGTTTCGGCGAAAGATTGAGAAATTTTGAGCGAGTCGTTGATCGCCTCGGGCGCGCGCTTCATCAACGCCTCTAACGCAGCGGGATTGACCGCAGCCCGGCGGCCCAGACGGAACGCAGCAACGTTCATCGCGACTTCTTCGCCATTCAGTTCGATCGCTTTCTCGATTGCCTCGGCAGACAGCGGCAGCGCACCAATCTGGTAGCAATAACCGATCATGATCATATTGCCGCCAATCGATCGGCCAAGCAGCTCGGTTGCAATCCTGGTCGCGTTGATGAAATCGCGAACGTCGTGGCCAGCGGCCGACGCTAGCGCACGCTTGATGCGTTCCAGCGGCAAGGAAAAATCTGCATTCCGTGTGAAATCGCCCGGCATGTATTCAAAGCTGTTAACGACGACCTTTGTCCCGGGTTTAAACGCGCCGAGCACTTTCTTGCCGCCCGACACCACAATATCGCCAGCCATGACGAGATCGGCGCCGCCCGCGGCCACACGAATGGCGTGAATTTCGTCCGGCTTATTGGCGATGCGGATATGGCTGTAGACGGCGCCGCCTTTCTGCGCGAGCCCTGCCATGTCGATGACACCGACACCTTTGCCTTCCAGATGCGCGGCCATCCCAAGGATTCCGCCTATCGTCACGACTCCGGAGCCACCTATACCGGTCACGATGATGCTGTACGGATGATTGATCAGCGGTATCGATGGTGCCGGCAACGCAGGCCAGTCGCTAGGCTCAGCGGTACGCTCGCCCTTTTTCAACTGCGCTCCGTGAACGGTGACGAACGAAGGGCAGAATCCTTTTACGCACGAGTAGTCCTTGTTACAGCTCGACTGATCGATTGTTCGCTTGCGGCCCCACTCGGTTTCCAGCGGCTGCACCGACACACAGTTCGATTTGACGCCGCAGTCGCCGCAGCCCTCGCAGACGAGATCGTTGATAACGACCCGCTTGTCCGGGTCGGGAAACGCGCCGCGCTTGCGGCGGCGGCGTTTTTCGGCGGCGCAGGTCTGATCGTAAATGAGCACGCTCAAGCCGGGGACGGTCGCCAGTTCGCGCTGGACCGCGTCGAGCGCGTCGCGGTGATGCACAGTCAGACCGCGAGGCCACTCGGTGTCCTTCGCGTACTTCCAGGGCTCATCGGTGACGACGACAATTCGCCTGGCGCCCTCGGCCGCTACTTGAGCAGCGATCTGGGGCACAGTCAGCCCGCCGTCATTGGCCTGCCCGCCGGTCATCGCCACGGCGTCATTGAACAGGATCTTGTAGGTCATGTTCACGCCGGACGCGATTCCGGCGCGGATCGCGAGGTAGCCGGAATGGTTATAGGTACCGTCGCCAAGATTCTGGAAAATATGTCCACGGTTCGAGAAAGGCGCCTCGCCGATCCAGTTGGCCCCCTCGCCGCCCATCTGCGTGAAACCCAGCGTCTCGCGCTCCATCCATTGCGCCATATAGTGGCAGCCGATGCCCGCGTAGGCGCGGCTGCCTTCCGGCACGCGCGTCGACGTGTTGTGCGGGCAGCCAGAGCAGAAATAAGGGATGCGCTGGGCGACGTCGGTCGTTTCAGCGAGAGCCCGCTGCGCACTCTTTAAGCGGGTAATGTGCGCGGTGAGTTCTTCGTTCGGGCTGTTGCGCAGCAACCTTTCGCCGATGCAGATGGCGATATCGTTCGGGTCGAGTGCGCCCTTGACCGGGAAAAGCCAGTTGCCCTGCTCATCCTTCTTGCCGATGCACACAGGCTGGTTAGCCAAGCCGTAGAGCTCTTCGCGTACCTGCACCTCAATGAGCGAACGCTTTTCCTCGACTACGATAATGAGATCGAGGCCCTGAGCGAACTCGGCAAGCTCCTGCCGGCCGATCGGCCACACACAGGCAATTTTGAAGATGCGCAGGCCGAGATCGTTGCACTTCATCTCGTCGATGCCGAGCTCATCGAGCGCCTGGCGCACATCGAGGTAGGCTTTCCCGGTCGTGATAATGCCGATTTTCGGCG
>Ga0105237_10010058_pt1 | contig 10089 bp, 8 predicted proteins | sample KBSC24metaG_FD_81520 | JGI IMG/M metagenome (GOLD analysis project Ga0105237, IMG submission 81520) | Corn rhizosphere microbial communities from Kellogg Biological Station, Michigan, USA - KBS C2-4 metaG | ecosystem: Host-associated > Plants > Roots > Rhizosphere > Soil | place: Michigan, USA... | reverse complement strand
GTGACGGTGCAGGTGGCCCGGCGCATCGCGTCCTCGGCGCCCAAGCCGGACCCGGCCAACGCGCCCGGGCGCCCGGACCGGGCGAACCGGCGCGCACCCGCGGTGGAACGCAGCAGCCGGGTCCGGCCGCGCCGACTGGGCCATGTGGTGGTCGGCTCGCGAGACCAGGAAGCCTCCCAGCAGTTCTTCACCCGCGGTTTGGGCTTCAAGGTCAGCGACCACATTAAAGGCCTGGCGTCGTTTCTGCGGTGCTCCACCGACCACCACAACCTGCTGGTGCAGCAGGCGCCGCTGAACTTCCTGCACCACACCGCCTGGGAGGTCGACGACGTCGACGAGGTCGGCCGCGGCGCGCACGCCATGCTCGAAGGGCACCCCGAACGGCACGTGTGGGGGCTGGGCCGCCACCACATCGGATCGAACTTCTTCTGGTACCTCAAAGACCCGGCCGGCAACTTCAGCGAGTACTACGCCGACTTGGACTGCATCCTCGATGACCAGCTGTGGAAGCCGTCGGTCGTGGAGGGCGCGCGGGGCCTGTACAACTGGGGCCCGCCGCCGCCGCCGTCATTCATCCAGCCCGACGACCTCGCAGCGCTGATGACCGGCGCCCACGCCCCACGCTGAGACCCCACCTCAGATACATCCTCACCAGAAAGGTCCCCACCATGCGCATCGCCTCCCGCGCCGGACGGCTGATCATCGTCGACGGCGACCTGTGCACCGACGTCGCGACGGCGTCCAACGACCGCTTCGGGCCCGACCCCGACGACATCTACGAGCACTGGGCCGACTTCGCCAGCTGGGCTGAAAACCAGGCGCCGGCACCCGGAGAACCATTCGACCCAGCCGATGTCGACGCGCCACTCAGGCGGCCCCGTCAGGTGTTCGGCATTGGGCTGAACTACCTCGACCACGCCGCCGAGTCCGGGGTCAGCGCCCCGTCCTCGCCCACGGTGTTCACCAAGTTCCCGACCTGCCTGACCGGTCCGACCTCAACCATCACACTGCCCAGCCTGACCATCGACTGGGAGGTCGAACTCGTCGTGGTGATCGGCTCGAAGGCCGAACGGGTCAGCGAGGCGCAGGCGTGGCGGCACGTCGCCGGGCTCACCGTGGGCCAGGACATTTCCGAGCGCACCGTGCAACTGGCCGGCCCCGTGCCGCAATTCTCGCTGGGTAAGTCCTACCCCGGCTTCGGCCCGATCGGCCCCACGGTGGTCACCCCCGACCAGCTTGCCGACCCCGACGACCTGGAGCTGTCCTGCTCGGTGGACGGGCAGGTGCTGCAGAAGGGCCGCACCAGCCAGATGATCTTCTCGGTGCCCGAGCTGATCGCCCGGTTGTCGGCGGTGTGCCCGCTGCTGCCCGGCGACCTGGTGTTCACCGGAACCCCACCCGGCGTCGGGATGGCCCGCAAGCCCCAACAATGGCTGCAACCCGGTACCACCCTGGTCAGCGAGATCAAGGGCATCGGCACCATGCGTAACCCCATCGTCGCCGGAGTCGAATACCCCGGCCCAGCACCCACGCCCGCACCGTGACCAGCCAGCAGCCCGATCCCATCTGGGTGCCCACCGGCCGGGACATCGCCGCGGCCGGTATCACCGCCTTCGCCGAGCACGCCGCGGCAGCGCGGGGCTACCGCGGCGAGTCTTATCTGGACCTGTGGCGCTGGTCGGTCGAGCAGCTCGACGACTTCTGGGCAGCGGTGTGGGACCACTTCGATGTACAGTCACCCACCCCCTACCGGGCGGTGCGCGACGGGGCCATGCCCAGCGTGCGCTGGTTTGACGGTGCCCAGGTCAGTTATGTCGAGCATCTGTTTCGCGACCGGTCCGATGACGCCGTGGCGATCGTCGACGTCGCCGAGAGCGCCGCGGGGGGCCCACGGGTACGCCGCCTGACCTGGGCGCAGCTGCGCGCCGAAGTGGTCGCCGTAGCCGCCCTACTGCAGCAGCTGGGCGTGAGCCCCGGCGACCGCGTCGCGGCGTATGTGCCCAACACCGCCGAGGCGGTCGTGGGCTTCTTGGCCGCGGCCGCGCTGGGCGCGGTCTGGTCGGCCTGCGGGCAGGACTACGGCCCCGGCGCGGCCACCCAACGCCTCGCCCAGCTGGAGCCGATCGTGCTGATCGCAGCCGACGGCTACCGCTATGGCGGTCGCGACCACGACCGCCGCGCCGCGGTGGCCGAACTGCGCCGCGCGCTGCCCAGCGTGCGGGCCACCGTGGTGTACAACAGGCTGCACCCCGACGCAGCCTGGCCTGATGACGTCACGCCGTGGCCGACCGCGCGGGCCGGCCAATCCCTGCGCGCCGCACCGCTCCCGTTCGAACACCCGCTGTGGGTGCTGTTCTCCTCGGGAACCACCGGCCGACCCAAAGGCATCGTGCACAGCACCGGCGGTGTACTGCTGGAGCACCTCAAAGCCATCGGGCTGGGGCTGGACCTCAGCGCACGCGACACCTTTTTCTGGTCCACCTCACCGAGCTGGATGGTGTGGAACTACCTGGTGTCGGGCCTGCTGGTCGGGGCGCGCATCGTGTGCTTCGACGGCAGCCCCACCCACCCGTCCCTGGATGCGGTGTGGTCGATCACCGCCGAGCACCGCGTCACACTGCTCGGAACGAGCCCGGCGCACCTGCGTGCGTGCGCCGCCGCGGGGCTGCAACCCGGCCGGGCTCACGACCTCTCAGCGCTGCGCTCGATCGGCTCATCGGGCGCGGTGCTGCCGGCCGCGGCCTACCACTACGTCGCCGAACACATCGGTGCCCGGGTCCGACTGAACTCCACCACCGGCGGCACCGACGTCGTCAGCTCGTTCGCCGGCAGCGTCCCTACCGTGCCGGTGTGGCCAGGAGAGCTCTCCGCCCCCAGCCTCGGGGTGGCCCTGGACTGCTGGGACCAGCGCGGCCAGCCCGTGCGCAACACGGTCGGTGAGCTGGTGATCACCGCCCCCATGCCGTCGATGCCGGTGGCGTTTTGGGGCGACGCCGATACCAGCCGCTACCGGGCGGCGTACTTCGACACCTACCCCGGCGTGTGGCGCCACGGCGACTGGATCACCATCACCGACCGGCACTCCGTCGTCGTACACGGCCGCTCAGATGCCACCCTCAACCGCAACGGCGTGCGCATGGGAAGCGCCGAGATCTACCGGGCGCTCGAGGCGTTGCCCGAAGTCACCGAGGCGCTGGTGGTCGGGGTCGAGCAATCCGAAGGCGGCTACTGGATGCCGCTGTTCGTCGCCCTGGCCGACGGTGTCAGACTCGACCAGCGGTTGCGCTCGGCCATTCAGGCCGCCATCGGCGAGGGCGCCTCGCCGCGGCACCTGCCCGACGACATCATTGAGGTGGCGGCGGTGCCCCACACGCTGACCGGCAAGAAGCTGGAGCTCCCGATCAAACGGATCCTGCTCGGCCAGCGCCCCGAAAATGTTGTCGACTTGGAGGCCGTGGACCGGCCCGACGTGCTGGTCGATCTGGCGGCGCTGGCCCCGGCGGGCAGCCGGTCATGACCGCCCGGGTGCTGCTGCCCACCACCGGCAGCTGGGAGCAAGTCGCCGGCTACGCCAGGCTGGCCGACCAGCTCGGCTACGAGTCGATCAACTGCTCACATATCAGCGCCCGGGACTCCTTCACCACGCTGGCCGCGCTGGCCGCCCTGGCGCCGCGCGCGCGGCTGGCCACCGCGGTGGCCCCGATCTATCACCGCTCCCCGGCCTCGATGGCCCAAACCGCGGCCACCGTCGACGACCTGTCCGGCGGACGTTTCCGGCTGGGCCTGGGCACCGGGCACCGGATCACCATGTCCGCCTGGCACGGACAGCGGATCGGCAAGCCGCTAGCCGAAATGCGTGAATACGTCTCGGTGGTAAGGGCGCTGTGGGCGGGCCGACCCGCCACCGACGGCACCCGGTGGCAGTCACAGTTCCCGTTCGTCGGGTTCACCCCCCGCCCCGACATTCCCATCTTTCTGGCCGGGCTCAGCACCGGCATGATCCGCCTGGCCGCCGAAATCGCCGACGGCGTGGTGCTGTGGGCCTGCCCCGCGTCCTACGTGGCCGACGTCGTAGTCCCCGAGGTGGCCGCGGTGCGCCGCGCCGCCGGCAAGGACCCCGCCGCTTTCGACGTGGTCGCCGCGGTGCCCGCCGCGGCCACCGACGACCTCACCACGGCGCTGGCCGGCATCCGCGACGAGCTGCACCGCTACTTCGGTCTGCCGTTCTATCGCGCCATGTTCACCGCCGCAGGCTACGGCGCCGACGTGACCGCCTATGACGCCGCGGCCGGTGACCGGCCCGCCCAGCTGGACGCGATCAGCGAACGCTTGGTTGCCGACCTGTGCGCCATCGGCGACCCTGCCCGTCTCGCCGCGGGGCTGCAGCGCTACCGGACAGCCGGGGCGATCAACCCGATGATCACCCATATCCGCGGCACCGACTTCGCGGCCACGCTGCGGGCCGCGGCCCCAGAGCAGTCCGATGCTTCGGTACCCCTGAGCCGCTCATGACGTTCACGGTCGACATCCACCACCACCTGCTCCCGGACTTCTACCAGCGCGCCACCGAACACGACGGCCAGTCCGTCGGCGGCGTGCGGCCGGCCGTATGGACGCGAGCCAACGCTCTGTCATTCATGGACGACGCCGGCATCGACGTCGCCGTCGCCTCGATCAGCGCTCCCGGGGTGCACCTCGGCGACGACGAGGCGGCCGCTGCGCTGGCCCGCCGGTGCAACGACTACCTGGCGCAGATGGTGAGCTCACGCCCCGACCGCTTCGGCGGGTTCGCCATCCTGCCCCTGCCCGACATCGACGCCGCACTCGCCGAACTGACCCGCGCGCTGGACGAACTGTTCCTCGACGGGATCGCGCTGCTCACCAACGCCGCGGGCCACTACCTGGACGAGCCGCTGTACCGTCCGCTGTTCGACGAGCTGCAACGGCGCGCGGCCGTCGTGTTCATCCACCCGACAACCTCGCCGGGTGCGGCCGCGCACGGCCTGGGGTTGCCCGATTCACTGCTCGACTTCCCGGCCGACACCTCGCGTGCCGTGGCCCAGATGCACTACAGCGGTACGTTCGCCCGCACCCCCGACGTCAAATACGTGCTGTCACACGCCGGGGGAACCCTGCCATACCTGGCCAACCGGTTCGCCATCATCGACGAAATGGGCGTAGTGCCCGACGAGGAAGGCTCCCGCGGCAGCGCCGCCGACACCTTCGCCCGGCTTTACTTCGACACCGCGTTGTCCTGGTCAAACCCCACGCTGCACACGCTGCGCGCGGTCGCCGGCCTTGACCGCGTCCTCTATGGCAGCGATTACCCGTACCTGCCGACAGACATCGCGGCGCGCGGGCGCGCCCAGCTGACAGCAAGCCCCGAACTAAGCAACCACGAGCGGACGGCGATCTTCAACGAAACGGCCACCACGCTATTGCCGAGGCTCGCCGCACACGCCCCCGTGGACATGGGCCGCCCCGTCGGCACCGACAACGGGCACAGCACATGACCCGCGTAGTGATCATCGGTGCCGGGATCGGCGGTCTGGCCGCAGCCCTGGCTTTGCGTAAGTCGGGCCTCGACGTCGTCGTGCTCGAACAGGCGGATCGCCTGCAAGCCGTTGGCACAGGAATTCAGCTGTCTCCCAACGCCAATCACGTGCTGGCCCGCTTGGGTGTCCTGGACGCCATCATCGATGTTGCGTTCGAGCCGCGATCGTTGGACATCGTCGATGGTCAACGTGGCCGCACGCTGCTCTCGGCACCGCCTGGCCAGCGGGCCCGCACCCGCTACGGACAGCCCTATCTGAACGTGCATCGGGGCGATTTACAGACGGTGCTGCTGGATGCGGTCCACGCGACGATACCGACCGCCGTCGAGCTCGACTGCCATGTCACCTCCGTCGTGCAGGGCGACGACGGCGTCACCGTGGGGCTGCACGACGGCCGCACCGTGCGCGCCGACATGGTCATCGGCGCCGACTGCGTCCATTCCGTGGTACGCCAACACGTCGTCACCGAAACGCGGCCAGCCGCATGGGCCGTACGTACATACAAAAGTCAGGAGCCAAGATGAACGATCACCGGGTGTTGTGTCTACCCGTTCTGACGTGGAAGCCCTGATGGCGGAGTTTGCGGTTGATGAGGAAGCCATGGATGAACTGCTAGCCGCCGCCGACCGCGGCGGCCAACTCGACGCGTCCCTCGACAATGTCCGGCTGTACGCCGAGTATCGCCGGCTCGCCGCCGAACAGGACGCCTTGCGCCGGCTCGCCACGCTGGTCGCGCGCGGCGTTGAACCTTTGCAGGTATTTGGCGCGGTGGCCGACGAGATGCGCCGATGCATGCCTGCGGCCACAGCGGGATTGTGGCGCTTCGAGACCGATGGCGAAATTACCATTGTGGCCGCCGCTGCCGATCCTGAGGCGCTGGCACGATGGCCGGTGGGCACCCGGACTCCGGTGGCAGGCAACACCATCGCGGCGCTGGTGCAACGCACCGGCGGGCCCGCGCGGATCGACAGCTACGAGACCGTCGCCGGGCCGATCGGCGCTCGCGTGCGTGAGGTCGGCGTACGCGCGGCGGTGGGGGTGCCGATCATCGTTGATGGACGCGTGTGGGGCCTGGCGGCGGTCGGTTCAAGACGCGGCCCGATGCCGGCTGACACCGAGGTCCGCATCAGCCGCTTCGCCGAGCTGACTGCCACTGCCCTGGTGGCCGGGTATCGCGACGAGCAGAAACGACAGCTGCTGGCTGAGGGGTCACGACGGTTGAATCGGGCCGCCGATAATGAGCGCCGACGCATCGAACGCGATCTGCACGACGGCGCGCAGCAACACCTGGTCACCCTGGCGCTGTACGCGCGGGCCGCTGAAGCCTCGGCGCCCGCCGAACTAACTGAGCTCAAACACCAAATGTCGCGCATCGCGTCGGGTTTGGCCGAGGTATCCCTGCAGCTGCAGGAAATCTCGCGCGGCATCCCCCCGGCGATCCTGGCCAAAGGCGGACTGCCCGCGGCGATCAAGGAGCTGGCCCGCCGCTCACCGGTGCCGGTGCAGCTTGACGTTGCCATCACGAACCGGCTGCCCGAGCCCATCCAAACCGCCGCCTACTACCTGGTGGCCGAAGCACTGACCAACACCGCCAAACACGCCCACGCCTCCACCGTCCACGTCCAGCTCGACACCGACCACACCGACGCCGGCGATCCGGTGCTGCGAGTCTCGGTGCGCGACGACGGTCGCGGCGGCGCCGACCCGCACGGTGGATCCGGGCTGATCGGACTCACAGGCCGGGTGGACGCCCTCGGCGGGCGCCTGTGGCTACACAGCCCACCCGGCGCCGGCACCACTGTGCGCGCCGAACTCCCACTACGCCAGGCCCTCCACCACGGTGGTGGTTTGGGTGCTCACGCGACCTCTGCTCGACCAACACTGACAAGAACGGGCCACCCATGTTGGCGGGGTTGACGATTCGGTCGAAGTCTTCGGCGCTCATCGCGCCGGAGTCCAGGGCAGCTTCCCGCAGAGTGCGTCCGCTGCGGTCGGCGTCGTGGGCGATGGACGATGGACGATGCCGATGACCGGTGACAATGCGCTGACCAGCATCAGCCAACGTCGCACGTACTGGTTGATTTGTTCGATATCGAGCTCGATGCCGTCGATGCAGTAATTCTGGAACTTTTCGCAGGCATCGCCGAGAATCCGCGCGGAATGCACGACCCTCGAACTTGTTGGGCTGTCCGCGCCGAGGGCGGCAGGTTTCGGTCTTCGAGGTGCTTTCTTCATGCTGCCTTCCTCTGTGGGTTGGTTGTTTGACGACGGAAGTCGGCTAGTGCCGCCTCCCCTGACTTGTGCTCGGTCTTTCGACCCCAGAACGACTGGACGGGAGGATGGACGATCCAGATGCCGTGCTGTGGCGGCTTGTGGATGTACCACTTGGTGGTGTCCATCCCGAACGGGAGCTGCGGCTTCACCGGCCGTCCTCCAACCTCTCGATCTGCTCGCCCAAACTCCTGATGGCTGTGTCCTTTTCGTGGTCCTCATCTCCGGCTCGCCGATGCGGAGGACCAGTGTCTTTGGGGTAGTCGAGGCGGTCGGCCTCGTCCAAGGCGGTGTTGAGCCTGCGGACTAGGTCCGCGAAGCACCCGTGTAGCGCCCTCAGGAAGTACGCGTCCTTCGCGGCGTTGAACGATTTGTTTGTCATGCGGGCGATCTCAGCGGCGATCTCGTGGTCGAAGTTGTGGGGGCGTTCAGTCCAGTGGCCGCCGCGGTCCCGCCGGCGGCGAGCCTGTAGAGCTCCGGTTGTGCGGCTTCGACCCGGTTGGCGGCGGTGTCGAGTTGGGCGGCCCACCGGCACCGCATCTTCGAGGTGCGTGCGGCCGATCTCGACCACGCTCTTCCACTGCTTGTCCTTGGTGTCAGCCGGGACATCAATCGCTCCCATCGAATCGGTCGCGCACTGCGAGACCTTCAGGTTGCCGATCATGGGCAATCACCTGCTTGCATGCGAAATTCGATGGTCGGCCGAGGATCAGCCTCGCGCCCTTACGGGCGCAATTCGTGGCGATAGGGGTCAGTGAGGGTTGTCATCACAGCACCTCTCCTCGGTGCGAATCCATTCGTCGTTGAAAGGAATCGATCTCATTTCGCGGCCTCGAAGTAGCGGCGTGGGTTTTCCACCAGCATCGTGGTGATTTGTTCTTCGCTGACACCGCGGTCGAGCAATGCCGGTAGCACGTCATCGCTGATGTGGGTGAAGTTCCAGTTCGGCAACGCTGCGGCGCTGCGCTCCTCGGGCCACCAGTCCATGAAGCAGGACGCGTCATGGGCCAGGACCATGTTCTGCGCGTAGCCACGGCGGGCCAGTTCGACGACCGTGTTGACTCGATCTTCAAAGGAACACAACATATCCAGGCCGAAGCGGTCCATGCCGAGATAGGAACCGGCATCGGCAATCGCGCAGAGGTAGTCCAGATCCGTCGAGTCGCCGGAATGGCCGATGACCACCTTCGTCAGATCGGCGCCCTCCTGCGCGAGCACCTTCTGGGCCACAAGCCCAGACTGCGTGTGGGCGTTGGTGTGCACAGTGATGGGCACGCCCGTCTCGACCTGAGCCTGTCCGACCGCGCGCATCACCCGCTCGACGCCTGGCGTGAGGCCTTGTTCCTCGATGGCGCACTTGAGGAACGCCGCCTTGACTCCCGTGTCCGCGATGCCCTCCCGGATGTCCTTCACGAACAGTTCCACCAGCGGTTCGGGCGCGTCGAAGACCAATCCTGGCCCGGTGTAATGGAACTGGAATGGCACCTCGTTGTAGGTGTATAGGCCAGTTGCCACGATAATGTTGAGGTCGACTTGTTCGTTGACCCGCTGAATTCGAGGAATGTAGCGGCCGAGTCCGATGACCGTCGGATCACCACACTCGATCTTGGCGTAGATCGCCGGGAAGGACAGCCCCACCGTCAAGGTCGGATCGCCGAGGGACTCGGCGAGGTCCCAGGCTTCAGAGGCCAGCTGCGACGCCTCGCGCACCCGGTCCCGAAACGCGTGATCGATCACCAACCCGGCCATGGCGATCGCCAGCGACGCCTTGTCCCCGGCGGCGGCACACAACTCCCGCAATTCATCAAACCGGTCCCCGGCAACGGTTCCGTGGACTCGCCAGGCGATCCCACACAACATGGTGCGAGGCGCGATGCGCATGGCTGCCCGGTCCGGGTCCTCGGCGGGCATTGCGTCGGCGATCTTTTCCGCGCGCTCCCAACTCAGTCGCGCCGCGGCGATGTCGCGATTGGTTGACCACGCGGCGGCGCGCATCTGCCAGCCATACGCCGCGCGCAGCTCGCCCGCTGCTTCGAGGTGTTCGGCGATCAGCGCTGCGTTCTCGTCTGCCGAGGTCGGGTCACGCACCTCGATCGCCGCCGCGACGCGCCGATGCAGATCGGCGCGATCCGACTTGAGCTGCGACTCGTAAGCCACCGTGCGGATCAGCGGATGGTGAAACACGTACTCCGGTTCTCGGGTGAACCTGACCTGATCAATGAGATCGGCCGCCGCCAAGTCAGCGACGACCGGCTCGACGCCT
>Ga0105237_10010057_pt1 | contig 10090 bp, 6 predicted proteins | sample KBSC24metaG_FD_81520 | JGI IMG/M metagenome (GOLD analysis project Ga0105237, IMG submission 81520) | Corn rhizosphere microbial communities from Kellogg Biological Station, Michigan, USA - KBS C2-4 metaG | ecosystem: Host-associated > Plants > Roots > Rhizosphere > Soil | place: Michigan, USA... | reverse complement strand
CAAGCTCCGTCCAGGACGGTGGCCGCTACGGCGCGCAGCGCTATGGCCTGACGGTCAGCGGCGCGATGGATCGGCTGGCGCTGGCGGCGGCGAATACGCTTGTCGGCAACGATCCGTTCGCAGCTTTGGTCGAGATCGGTCCGTTCGGCGCCACGTTCACCGCCAAGGACGGCGCAGTTCGCGTCGCCATCGCAGGCGCGCCGCGCAATGCGGACGTTGGCGGGAAACCGGTGGCCATGGACACGTCCGTCACGCTGAAGGACGGTGAGACGCTGACGCTGGGTTTTGCCCGCGGCGGTGCGTTCACTTATCTGGCGATCGAAGGCGCCATCAAGGGTGAGCTGGTGTTCGGCAGCCTCGCCGTGAATGCCCGCGCCGGGCTCGGCAGCCCCTACCCGCGCCCGCTCCAGGCTGGCGACGAGTTCACGGTCGATGCCGCGAGCGGCGTGCCGGAGCTGCGGATCGAAATGCCGAAGCCGGTGAACGGTCCGATCCGCGTCGTGCTGGGGCCGCAGGACGACGAGTTCGACGACGCCAATAAGGCGCTGTTCCTGGAGAGCGACTGGAAGATCTCGGCGATGTCAGACCGCATGGGCTACCGGCTCGAGGGCCCCGCGATCAAACATCTGCACGGCCACAACATCGTTTCGGACGGTACCGTGAACGGCAGCATCCAGGTGCCCGGCAACGGCGCGCCAATCGCGCTGATGATGGATCGCGGCACCTCCGGCGGCTATCCCAAGATCGCAACCGTGATCACGGCCGATGTCGGCCGCCTCGCGCAGACCTCGGCGGGCACGGCGTTCCGCTTCAAGGCAGTCAGTATGGCCGAGGCGCAGGACGAAGCGCGCAAGTTCGCGCAGCTGATCAAGAACCTGCCCGATCGCCTGCGCTCCTCCGACACGGTCGAGCTCAACATCGAGGCGCTGAGCGATGCCAATGTTGCGGGCTATGCGGTCAGCGCGATGGATGCGGAAACCTGGCAGATCGACAAGACGACCAGAGGCGGAGAGCAACCATGAAGACGATCGATCTCAATTGCGACCTCGGCGAAGGCTTTGGCGCGTGGGAGATGGGCAACGACGCCGCGATGATTGACCTCGCGAGCTCGGTCAACGTCGCCTGCGGCTTCCATGCCGGCGACCCCGATATCATGCGCCGGACGGTTGAATTGGCGAAGGCGCGCGGCGTCTCGGTCGGCGCGCATCCTGGCTATCGCGACCTGCACGGCTTCGGCCGGCACCCCATCGCCGGCCTGAAGTCCTCCGAGATCGAAAATCTCGTCGCCTATCAGATCGGCGCGCTGCAGGCGATCGCGACCGCGGCCGGTCACAAGGTTACGCATGTGAAGGCGCATGGCGCGCTCTCCAACGTTGCCTGCGAAGACGACATGACGGCGAAGGCGATCGCCGCAGGAATCAAGGCGGTCGACCCTAGCCTGATCTTCGTGGTGCTCGCCAATTCGAAGCTGGTGAAGGCTGGCGAAGAGGCCAACCTGCCGATGGTGCACGAGGTGTTCGCCGACCGCGCCTATGAGGACGACGGTAACCTCGTCTCGCGCAAAAAGCCCGGTGCGGTGCTGCACGACGCCAAGGCGATCGCCGACCGCGTGGTGCGGATGGTGCAGGACGGCGCAGTGGTGTCGGTGACAGGCAAGGTCATCAAGATGCGCACGGACACGGTGTGCATCCACGGTGACACGCATGGTGCGGTGGAGATCGCGCGGTCGCTGCGTCAGGCGTTGAAGACTGCGGGTATCGAGGTCGCGCCGTTCAAGCGCGGATGAGGCGCGTCGTCATTCCGGGATGATGCGAAGCATCAGACCCGGAATCTCGAGGTTCCGGGTTCGGCTGCGCCGCCCCGGAACGACCACTTAAAACGGGTGCACCGACAGCGTGCCGAATACAAGCATCGCGATGAGCGCGCAGGCGCCGTAGATGCCGATGTGAGGTGTGCTGGCCTTTGTCGTGCGCGAGAGCGACCGCGCATAGAGGTGAAGCCTGGCTTCCGCCGACAATTCCCGGATGGTCGATTTCCAACGCACCATCGGGTCAGTATGAACGATCGAGCATGACGGCGGTAAGACCGTCGCGCAAATAGCGATGGACGCGCTTTTCAGCGCCATTTCCCAGGCGAAAATTCTCCACAAGCCCGGGTTCCGGGAATCCTATTCGTTAAAATCCGAGCCGGATGGAACCGGTTCCGGTTCCATCAAACCAAATCAGCGAAAACAACCCCATGCACAGTAGAACGCCGCCGCCGGCGTCATGCGCGGCGACGGCGATTCACGCTGATCGCGCCGCGGCTTAGTACACGTCAGCCTGGAAGCGGCCCTTCTTCTTGAGATCGGCGACAAAGCTGACCGCTTCGTCGGTCGAGCGCGCACCGAACTGGGCGACGATGTCGACCAGCGCGCGCTCGACATCCTTGGCCATGCGCTTGGCGTCGCCGCAAATGTAGAGATGCGCGCCGTCGGCAAGCCAGGTCCACAATTCGCGGCCGACCTCGCGCATGCGGTCCTGCACGTAGAACTTCTTCTCGCCGTCGCGCGACCAGGCCAGCGACAACCGCGTCAGTTGCCCCGACGTCTTCATCGCGTTGAGCTCGTCCTGATAGAAGAAATCGCAGTCGCTGCGCTGATGGCCGAAGAACAGCCAGTTCTTGCCGGGCGCGCCCGTCGCCTTGCGGTCGAGCAGGAACGCGCGGAACGGGGCGATGCCGGTGCCGGGACCGATCATGATCACAGGCGTCTTCGGGTCCTCCGGCAGACCGAAACCGTGCGCCTTCTGCACATAGACCTTGAGCTTGTCGCCCTCGTTGATGCGCTCGCCGAGGAAGGTCGAGGCGACGCCGAGCCGCTTGCGCTTGCCGATGACGTAGCGCACGGAATCGACGGTCAGCGACAGCTTTCCGGGCGACGCATTGTGCGACGAGGAGATCGAATAGAGCCGCGGCTGCAGCGGCTCCAGCGCCTCGACGAAAGCTTCGGGATGGGGACGCGTACCAGAAAATTTCTGCAGCGCGGCCATCACGTCGAGCGTTGCGGCATCGCCATCGGGATCCTCACCCTGCGCCAGCGCCCGCGCCTTTTCGCGCTGGGCGCCGCCGGTGATGAAGGAGAGCAGCTCGAACAATTTGTCGGGCGCCGGCGACAGGGAGACGTCCTCGACCAGCGCCTCGCGCAACGTCTTGTTGTTGACCTTGGTGGTGTGGGAGGCCCCGAGCAGCGCGATGATCTGGTCCACGAGGCCGAGATCGTTGCGCGCGAACACGCCAAAGGAATCTCCGACGACGTAGTCGAGCTTGCTCTCGGAGAGATCGAACTCGACGTGGTAGGTCTCCTTCTCCGACTTCCCCTTGTTGAGCAGGCGTCGCGACAGGAAGGTCGCATCAGCCGGATTTTCGCGGGCACGGCCGAGTTCGGCCTTCACCTCAGGCGCAGCCGGCGCACTCGCGGCTGGAGCTGCCCCTGCCGCAGGCTTCGCCGCGGGTGCCTTGTCGACCTCCTCGAACAGTTGCTTGAGCATCCGCGCCGTCTCCTTGCCGCCGGGGGCGCAGAGATTGAGACGGGCTTCGCTCTTGTTGGCGATCGAGTCGGAATAGTCGGCGCAATTGTAGCCGCACTGGCCGCAATCCTGTTGCGCCATTGCAGCCATCATGCGGCGGCGGAGCGGACGCCCTTCCGCAAGCTTCATGCGATCGCCGATCGCCATCGCCGGATCGTGCCAGGGCGCCTCGCCGTCGTCGCCATCGCCTTGCGGCGCCAGTACCGCGCCGTTCTCCGCCGGCGACAACGGCGTCGAACCGTCGAGACCAAACATGCCGACCAGAAAGCCGTTCAGCCACAGCCGCTGGCCCTCGCTGAACGGTGCATTGGCCGGAATGATCTCGATCTTGGGAGGCACGGACATCTGGGTCATGCTGTCACTTCCGCTTCGGCGAGTTTGCGCAGGGCTTCACCGTCATGGCGACGGGAGAAGGTCAGGAACGTCTCTTCGGGCGAGGCGCGGTTGGCGAGATAGGCCTTGAGCAGGCTCTCGACGATCTTCGGAGTGTCCTCGGCCTTCAGGTTCTGGAACACCTCTTGCCCGATGTCGGCGTCGGGGCCGAAGCCGCCACCGGTGAAGAGGTGATAGCCCTCGACCTGGTCATCCTCGCTCGCGCCCGGCACCTTGGCCGCGATCAGGCCGATGTCGGAGATGTAGTGCTGCGCGCAGGAGTGATGGCAGCCGGTCAGATGGATGTTGAGCGGCGTGTCGAGATTGATGCGCTCGTCGCACCAGTCGCCGATCGCAGTGGCATGGCGCTTGGTATCGGAAGCCGCAAACTTGCAGCCGGCATTGCCGGTGCATGCGATCAGGCCCGCGCGGACGTTCGAGACCTCGGTGGCAAGGCCGAGCTTCTCGACCGCGGCCGCGACGAGCGCGACGTTCTCGTCGCGCACGCCAGAGATCAGCAGGTTCTGCCAGACCGTCAGGCGGATATCGCCGTCGCCGAGATCCTGCGCGATCTTCGCGAGCCCGCGCATCTGCTCGCAAGTGAGCTTGCCGACCGGCAGCGCCACGCCGACCCAATTGAGGCCGGCCTGTTTCTGCTTGTGCACGCCGATATGGGCCATGCGGTCGGACAAGGGACGCGGCGCCAGCGCCTCGGCCGGCACGCGCGCGAACGGCTTCTTCAACAGCTCCTCGACCAGCTTGAGGAAGCCGTCGTGCCCCATGATGTCGAGCACGTATTTCAGCCGCGCCTTGGTGCGGTTGGTGCGGTCGCCATGCTCGATGAAGACTCGCACGATAGCATCGGCAACAGCGGTCGCGTCTTCAGGACGAACGACGATGCCGGAATACTTTGCAAAGTCCTTGTGGCCGGTGATGCCGCCAAGGCCGAGCTTGAACCACACGCCAGGCTCGACGCCAAAGCCGTCCTTCACCTCGACCGCGGTGAAGGCAATGTCGTTGGTCTCCTCCAGCGCGGCGATCTTGCCGGCGCCGTCGAAGGCGACGTTGAACTTGCGCGGCAGCCCGAACAGCGAGCGGTCGTTGAGGATGTGATAGTGCCACTCGCGCGCATAAGGGCGCGTATCGATCAGCTCCTGGGGATCGATGCCGGCCGTTGGCGTGCCCGTGACATTGCGGATGTTGTCCGCGCCTGCGCCACGTGAGCACAGGCCGATATCCTGGACACCCTCGATCAGCGCGACCGCATTCTTCGGCTCGATCTCGCGGATCTGGAAGTTGGCGCGGGTGGTGACATGGGTGTAGCCGCCGCCACAGCTTTCAGCGATGTCGGCAAGACCCGACATCTGCCAGTGCTTCAGGATGCCGTTCGGAATACGCAGCCGCGCCATGTAGGAGGTCTGCGCCGGCGCCACCCAGAAGATGCCGTAGTAACGCCAGCGGAAATTATCCGCCGGCGTCGGGTTGGCGTTGTTGCGCGCCTGGTCCTTCAGCCGCTCATAGGCGTCGAAGGGATGCATCTCGCGCTTGAACTTCTCCTGGTCGGCGAGCTTCTTGCCCGCCGCCGTCAGCTTGTCCTGCGCCTTGATCGCCGCAGCGTCCGGGCCTGATGGTTCGGCGGGAGCGCCTGCAACAGGCGCGCCGCCGGCTACGAACGCGCGCCCGACACGTCCGACCTGCATGCCGGACATGAAACCTTCGAGGTAGCGCTTCTGCTCGTCGGAGAAATCGGCCGTGGGTGCTGTATCGAGTTTCATGAGTTGAATGGACCTACTCTGCTGCCTGGACCGCAATTTGCGTCACGTCGGCCGTGGGCTTGGCGGGCTTGTACGTCGTGTAGAGCGCAAGACCGGTGAAGACGAAGCCGCCGACGAGATTGCCTAAGGTCACCGGGATCTGATTCCACAGCCACCAGTCGGAGACGCTGACCTTGGCGCCGAGCATCATGCCGGTCGGAATCATGAACATGTTGACGACGGCATGCTCGTAGCCGAGCGCGAAGAACAGGAAGATCGGCAGCCACGTCGCCGCGATCTTGCCGACCGTCGAGGTCGAGGTCATCGCCATGACGACGCCGAGGCAGACCAGCCAGTTGCAGAGGATCGCCTTGACGAAGACAGAGACCATGCCCGCGGTGCCGATCGCAGCGTTACCGATGGTCTTGGCTTCGGCAATCGCGACGATCTTGGCGGCGACGCCTGCGACTTCAATCTTGCCCATGTTGGTGAGCGAGATCGCGATCAGCGCGCCGACGGCGATGCTGCCGAGCAGGTTCGCGACGAAGACCCAGGACCAATTGGCGATCACGGCATTCCAGCTCGCTTTGCCTTCGAGACGTGCGAGCGGAACGATGGCGAAGCTGCCGGTGACGAGTTCGAGACCGAGCAGCACGATCATCACGAGGCTGACGGGAAAGATCAGCGCGCCGACGATCGGCTGTCCCGTCGTCACCGTGCCGGTCAGGGCGAGCGTCGTGGCCGCGCCCAAGAGTGCGCCTGATATCGCGCCGCGGATCATGATGTCGCGCGGGGCGAGTGCCAACTTCTTCACGCTGGCATCGACCATCGAGGCCACGACATCAGAGGGTTTCGCGTAATCCATATCGAAGCTCCAGCTTGCCGCGCGCTCGGCGGCGTCAACGGGTTGAACGGACGTTGATCGCGGAGAAGCCGATTGCAGGCACGCGCCTGTTCGGAACCCGGCGATCCGATCAGCCTCGTTGCTGCGGAAATCCACCATGGACTTGAGGCCGCCGGCGCCTACGCCGGGCGGCTTGGGTTCGCTTTATTCAAGGAGTGTGCCAACGCAGCATAAGCTATAAAAACACACAGAATCATGGGCTTAGATTTGTGTGCAGCGCATGAAGTGGATCATGGTTCATGCCGCTTCGGGCAGCAATAGCCCAAAGATTAAGCTTCGAATCGGTGCGATTAATATTTAAGCAGGAGGTTAGGAGGGTCGACGCCCGACCGCGAATGAGGTCAGATAGCCGCCGAGATCGCCGGGATCAAACGCTGGTCCGGCGAAGGCGCTGAAGGGGGCGCTGGCCCGCCCCGCTCCACTCTGCCCCACGGCGGCATCGTAGAGATCCGGTCGGAACACGGCCATCGCGGTTTTCAGCGCATCTGGGCTCAGGGCTGTCTGGCCCCAGCGCACCATCTGCGCGTAGAGCCAGGCGGCCTGAACCGGGTCCGGGCGCCCTGCCCCTTCGCGTCCGACCAGCAGATAGCGGCCGCTCTCGCGCATCGCGCCATCGGGCGAGACCTTCAGGCGCCCTGTGAGCGAGCGCAGGATGACTTCGGCATCGACACCGATCCGCTCGGGCTGCGCCAGGATCTGCGCCGCCTCAGAGAGGTTCTCGGACTGCTCGATGAACGCGGCTCCCTTGACTGCCGCACGCACCAGGCTTGCAACCACATCCGGATGCTTGTCGGACCAGACCTGGCGGACCGCCAGCACCTTCTCCGCCGCACGCTCCAGGATATCCGCGACGAAATGCAGGATGTGGCCGATGCCGAGATCGACCGCCACCGAATTCCAGGGCGCGCCGACGCAAAACGCGTCGACGTGGCCGCTCCTGAGGCTGTCCACCATATAGGGCGGCGGCAACACCACGAGGCGCACATCCTCGTCAGGATCGACGCCCGCGGCCGCCATCCAGAACCGCAATTGGTAATTGTGCGTCGAGAATGGAAACGTCATGCCGAAGGTCAGCGGATCGGCGCCCGCCTTGCGCCTGATGGCAACGACCTTCGCCAGGGCCTTTGCAGTGGCAAGCGGATCGGAACGGTCGCCGTCGATCTGCTCCATCAGCGCGGCGTGCAGCGCCGGCGAGACCGTGATCGCATTGCCGTTGATGCCGAGATTGAAGGGCGCCGCGATCGGCACCTTGACGTGGCCGAGCCCGAGCGAGGACGCGATCGCGACGGGCGCCAGCAGATGCGCGGCATCGAACAGGCCGATGTTCAGCTTGTCGCGGACGTTCGACCAGGAGACCTCGCGCACCAGTTCGACTTCGAGCCCTTCGGCCGCGGTAAACCCCTTGTCGACGGCAACGATCAGGGCGGCGGCATCGACCAGCGGAATGAACCCGATGCGAAGCGGAGCGGTCATTTCAGCATCTCCGACGCGGTGATGATCGACTGCGCGATCTCGCCGATTTTCTTCTTCTCGCGCATGGCGGTGGAGCGGAGCAGCACATAGGCCTCATCCTCGGTGAGACCCTTGATCTTCATCAGAATGCCCTTGGCCTTCTCGATGATCTTGCGGTCCTCGAGCTGCGATTTGGTCCGCTCCAGCTCCTCCTGGAGTTTGGCGAAAGCGTTGAAGCGAGACACGCAGAGATCGAGGATCGGCTTGATGCGCTCCTTCTTCAGCCCGTCGACGATATAGGCGGACACTCCTGCCTCCACCGAGGCCTGAATCGAGGATGTATCGCTCTGGTCGACGAACATCGCGATCGGCCGCTTCACGGCGCGGCTGACCTGGAACATCGCCTCCAGCACGTCGCGACTGGGGTTCTCGAGGTCGATCAGGATGATGTCGGGGTCCACCGCATAAATACGGGCCAGCAGGCTCTGCATCTCGCGGATATGGACGATCTCAGTGAAGCCGGCCTCCCGCAAACCCTCCTCGAGGATCGCGGCCCGGACCGGGCTTTCGTCGACAATCACGATTTTAGGCGACTGTTCGGCGCTCATAGCTCACTCACCACCCGGCGATTCATCCATAGCATGCCGGAGGGCCATGCAAAGGGTTGTAATTATGGGCAATTGGGACTAGCTCAAGCCTGTCAATCAGGCAGATTTGGATATGGATCAGACGGCTGCGCCCAAGGTCAGCTTCGTGTCGCTCGGGTGTCCCAAGGCATTGGTGGATTCCGAGCGCATCATCACGCGCCTCCGCGCCGAGGGCTACGAACTCGCGCGCAAGCATGATGGGGCCGACATCGTCATCGTTAACACCTGTGGCTTCCTCGACAGCGCCAAGCAGGAATCGCTCTCCGCGATTGGCGAGGCCATGGCCGAGAACGGCAAGGTGATCGTGACCGGCTGCATGGGCGCCGAGCCGGAAGCGATCGAGCAGGCCTATCCCGGCGTGCTCTCCATCACCGGTCCGCAGCAATATGAGAGCGTGCTCGACGCCGTGCATCGCGCGCTGCCGCCGGCACACAATCCGCATATGGACCTGGTGCCGCCGCAGGGCATCAAGCTGACGCCGCGCCACTATGCTTACTTGAAGATTTCCGAGGGCTGCAACAACCGCTGCACCTTCTGCATCATCCCGAAGCTGCGCGGCGATCTCGTCTCGCGCCCAGCCAATGACGTGCTGCGCGAGGCCGAGCGTCTGGTCGGCGCCGGCGTCAAGGAATTGCTTGTCATCTCGCAGGACACTTCGGCCTATGGCGTCGATCTCAAATACGCCGAGAGCCCGTGGAAGGACCGCCAGGTCCGCGCCAGGTTCTTGGACCTCGCGCGCGAACTCGGCGAACTCGGCGCCTGGGTTCGCCTTCAGTACGTTTACCCCTACCCGCATGTCGACGAGGTCATCGCGCTGATGAACGAGGGCAAGGTGCTGCCCTATCTCGACATCCCGTTCCAGCATGCGAGCCCCGAGGTGCTGAAGGCGATGAAGCGCCCCGCAGCCCAGGACAAGACGCTGGCGCGCATCAAGCGCTGGCGCGACGAATGTCCCGATCTCGCTCTGCGCTCGACCTTCATCGTCGGCTTCCCCGGCGAGACCGATGCGGACTTCGCCTATCTGCTCGACTGGTTGGATGAGGCCGAGATCGATCGCCTCGGCTGCTTCAAGTACGAGCCGGTTGCCGGTGCGACGTCGAACGCGATCGCCAATCCCGTGCCCGAAGAGGTCAAGCAGGAGCGCTACAATGCGCTGATGGCGCGCCAGCAGAAGATCTCGGCACGCCGGCTGAAGCGCAAGGTCGGCACGCGCCAGCAGATCATCATCGACGAGGTCGGGCCGACGGTCGCCAAGGGCCGCTCCAAGGCCGATGCGCCTGAGATCGACGGCGCGGTATATCTGTCGAGCCGCCGGCCGCTGCGCGTCGGAGAGATCGTCACCGCGAAGATCGAGCGCGCGGACCAGTACGACCTGCACGGCAGCGTCGCGGGGTT
>Ga0105237_10010055_pt1 | contig 10090 bp, 10 predicted proteins | sample KBSC24metaG_FD_81520 | JGI IMG/M metagenome (GOLD analysis project Ga0105237, IMG submission 81520) | Corn rhizosphere microbial communities from Kellogg Biological Station, Michigan, USA - KBS C2-4 metaG | ecosystem: Host-associated > Plants > Roots > Rhizosphere > Soil | place: Michigan, USA... | reverse complement strand
CCGATGCCGCCACCAGCATCAGTCCGGCCGCGATCAAGGCGCAGTTGGCGAAGCCCAGGCTCGTATAGAGCGGGCCGAAACCGGCGGTGCCGACGGTGACCGCCAGATAGGTGACCGCGCTGTTCAGCCCCATGATGGTGCCGCGGCGCGACGGATCGAGCGCGGTGAGGCGCATCACCAGCACGTTCAGCCCGAAATGATTGGCAAGACCCCAGATCGCGATCGTTGCAACCAACGGACCGAAGCCGCCGCTCGCCAGGGCGATCGCGACATAGACGGCAGCGACCAGAAGATAAGCAAAGGGCATGACGCGGCGCGCGCCGAGGCGGTCGATGACGCCATCGAGCAAGGCGGCCGCGCCGAAGCCGAGACCGTAGGCGACGGCCGCCAGACCGTTGGCGCTGACCGGTTCGCCGAGGGCTTCATGGAGATGGTCGCCGAGATAGCCGTAGACGCCGTAGAAGGCGGTCATGAAGGCGCCGCAGGCAATGAGCAGCGGCACGATACTCGGCACCGCGAGCGCGCCGAGCGGCGACGGCGCCGGGCCGCTTTTCCTCGTGTCGTGAAGCGAGCTCATCGCCAGGCCGGCAACGGCGGTTGCCGCCAGCACCGCCACGGCGGCGAAGACGGCGCGCCAGTGGATGAGATCGGCAAGCACCGCCGACAGCGAGACGCCGGCAACCATGGAAAGCGTCCAGCCGGTCAGCACGACACCGATCGTGCCGCTCTCGCGGCCGGGCGGCGCAATCGCCGCCGAACTGGCATAGATCGCCGGCATGGCGATACCGGCGGCAATGCCGGCAACGAGCTGTGCCGCGACCAGTGCCACTACCGTCGGCGCCAGGGCGCTGGCGACCAGCGCCAAAGCCAGCAACAGCAAAGCGCCCTGCAACATGCGGCGTGCACCGATCCGGTCGATGTAGCGGGCAAGGAAGAGCGCGCTGGCCGACGTGCCGAGGCCGAAGGCGGCGGCAGCCGTCATCACCGCCGGCACGCTGGCTCCGAACGATGCCGCGACGGCGGGCGCAATCGGCCCGAGAACCAGTGAGTTGGAGCCGATGACGGCGATGCAGCCGGTCAGCAGATAGGCGGCGGCCGGGATCGGCGCGCGCGGCGCGGCAGTCAGAATTGCTGATTGATCACTGTTCGACATATCATCATAATGGCCGAATTAAATTCCGCATCAATGGAGAACTTCCATATGGACACAGAAACAGATGACGTTCAGCGGAACAAGCATCCGGCCCGCGAGATCGACCCTCTCGACCGAAAGATATTAGGCGTTCTCGTCGAGGATGCGACCATCAGCTATGCCGAGCTCGGCGAGCGTGTCGGCCTGTCGCCGCCGGCGGCGCATGAGCGGGTCAAGCGGTTGAAGCGCAGCGGTGCGATCCGCGCCACATCGGCGATCATCGATCCGCGGGCGGTGAAGAAGCCGCTGCTCGCCTTCGTGCATATCGACACCAGGGGCTGGGGCAAGACGCCGGAGCTGATGGCGGTATCGAAGTATCCGGAGGTCGAGGAGATCCACACGGTCGCCGGCGACACCTGCATGCTGCTCAAGGTGCGCACCGAGGACACGCGGGCTCTCGAAGGCCTGCTGGCTCGTCTCTACGACACGCCCGGCGTCACCTCGACGCGCAGCTATGTCGTGCTGTCGACCTATCTCGAGCGTCCTGTGCAGCCCGAGATCACGGCCGAATGGCCGGCGCCCAAGCACATGGCGACGCCTGTGTATTAGGTCGCTGCGAGCTGATGGCGCCTGGAACGCGCCAGCAAATAGAAGGCCGCGACATGCGTGATCATCAAGAGCGGCACGTAGATGATCGGGATCGCGTAGGTCGCGCCCAATTGCCCGGCCTGTCCCGGAAGGTCGAGCATGACGCCGTGATAGTAGTCGCCGACAAGGTCGACCACGCCCACGACATTGAAGGCGACGACCAGAGGCCAGAAGATCGCGGGCCTTGCCACCGCAAGCAGTGCCAGCATGGCGAGCAAGCCGGTCGCGAAGTCGCCATAGGCGGCGAAGTTTGCGAAGCCGGCAGGCAGGTTGGGGCCGACGACGCCCGGGATGAGGAAGACGAGCCCGAAGAAGCGGAAGCTGTGCAGCGTGGCGATGGCGCGCTGCGCCTCTATCGGTTCCATAGACCTAAGCCTCGGCCAGATATAGGCGGCGAAGCAAAGCAGCCACGGCACATAGCCCAATCCAAGATGGATGTTGAGGATTGTCGCTGGTGACATCTTCGCCTCCTGTCAAGCCTTGACCGGAACGGCTTCGAACACCGCTGTCAGAATGCCCAGCCGTCCCTCCATGAGATTGCGCCCGAGATTGGTGGTGAGCTCCGGGAAACCTTGCCCCATGACGACGCCTAGGTTGGGCGAAGGCGGCGGGCCGGAGGCGCGGAGTTCGGAGAACCAGGCCTTGGCGGCGGCCGTGTCGTCGCGGCGGACGAGTGTGCCGAAGCCGGCGGCTTCGATCGCCTCGCAGGTCGCCTCGGCTGTCAGCAGGAAGCTTTCGCCCGGCGTCTTCGCCCACGGAACAGGATAGTGGGGATCGCCCCCGTTCAGCACGACGTCGAAGGTGGCGAATTTCGCGCCCGGCTTCAGCACGCGCCTGATCTCGTGGTAGAGCAGCGGCCGGTCGGCAATGTTCATCGCCACATGCTGCAAAAGCGCGGCATCGAAGCTGCCGTCCTCAAAGGGAAGTGCCAACGCGCTGCCGGCTTCGAACGACACTTTGTCGTCCAGCCCGGTCCGCGCGGTCAGGTAACGCGCGGCCTCGACGAAGGGTTCGCTGAGATCGACGCCGGTCACCTCGCAGCCATAGGTCGCGGCGAGAAACCTGGCAGGCCCGCCAACGCCCGATCCGACGTCGAGCACCGACATGTCGGCGGTGATGACGGCCAGATTGGCGAGCTCGGCTGTCGCGGCCAGCCCACGGGTGTGGAACTGGTCGAGCGTGGCCAGTTGCTCAGGCTTCAGCCGCTCTTCCTCCGGTCCAAAGACCGCGAGTGCCGACTTGAGCCGTTCAGTCAGGCCGGTCGCGCGGTAGTGATCGCGCACGCGATCGAGTTCATCGGTCATTTCCATTTCCCTTCAGGCTTCCAAGTCACCGCAGAAATACTGCCGCTTTCTGCAAGCGACTATCCGCGATAATGTCGATGGGTCATGAAGCAGAACTTCACAGTCAGGCACGGCGCGCTCGACGGTGTCGAAGCGTTTTTGAGCGTGGCCAGGCATCGCAATTTCCGCAAGGCGGCGGCCGAGCTTGCCGTCACCCCGTCGGCGATCAGCCAGGCCATACGCACGCTCGAGGCGCGCATTGGCGCGGCGCTCTTCATCCGCACGACGCGCAGCGTCGGCCTGACAGAAGCCGGCGAGCGCTTTTTCGCACGCGCCAGACCCGCCTTCGAGGAATTGATCGCCGCGAGCGAGATCGCGCGCGGGATGGGCCAGCGGCCGGCCGGGCTCTTGCGCATCTCGGTGCCGCCCGCGGTGGTGCCGATGCTGCTGGAGCCGATGATCGCCTCCTTCTGTCAGGCCTATCCCGAGATCGAGCTGGAGATCGTCGCCAGCGGCGAACTGGCCGATCTCGCCGCCCAAGGGTTCGACGCCGGCATCCGCATGGGCGATCTGATTGCGCCCGACATGGTCGCGGTCCGCCTGACGCCCTCCTTCCCGATGGTGGTCGTCGGCAGTCCCGATTATCTGCGCCGGAGCGCGACGCCTGAGCGTATCGGGGACCTGCGCGACCATGCCTGCCTGCGCCTGCGCCGTTCGAACGGCTCGGTCGCGCCCTGGTCCTTTGTCGACGGCAACAAGGCTGTCGAGGCGATCGTCTCGGGACCGCTCATAGCGCACGACTACCCGTCGCTTCTCGGCGCGGCGATCCAGGGAGTCGGGCTGGCCCAGGTGCCCGGCCCGATCGCTGAAGCGCCGGTCGCCGATGGGCGTCTGCAGGCGCTGCTCGGCCGCTTCGCGGTGACCACGCCGGGCGTTTTTCTCTATTACCCGGAAAGGCACCAGGTTCTGCCAAAACTGCGCGCCTTCATCGATCACATCCGGCATCCGGCTGGCGTTGATGCTCCCCCGAAGCGGTCGGGCAGGCAGCAGCAAAGCTGACGTTTCAAGTCTGACGGTTCACTGGGCCGCCTGTATGCGCGGATATTCGAGCTGCATGGCGACGAAATCGGTGGTGCGTGCGCCGTAGCGTGCCGTGATATCCTCGAGCGTCAGGTCCAGTGCCTTTGCCGGCTGCGTGTCCGCCATGGCCGGCACCGTCCGATCCACCGGCCAGTCGGAGGCGACCCGATCGGGCAGGATGCGGATGCCGTCGCGGCTGACGATCGCGCCGTCCTTGGCGGCATAGGTGACCGCGCCGGAGCGATAGGTCCGCGACCATGCGTCGGCCGCCAGCGCCAGCGACACCTCGTCCATGCCTGGCGTCAGCGCAATGCCGAGCTGCTCATGGTTGAGGAAGGCCAGCGTGTTGCCGATCGCCGTCAGGGCGAAAGGCCGCGTGAACTTGAAGGCGGCGCTGTCGTGCCGCGCATCCCAGCGCTCGAGCCCGAGATCGCGGGCAACCGCCTCGGCCTTGTCGCGGCCGCCGATCGCCTCGACCAGGGTCAGCATCATCGGCATCGACGCGGTGATGCCGGTGGTCGTAGCTACCCCCTGGTCGACGACGTAGCGTCGGTCGGCGACATAGCGGATCGTCGGATGTTTCTGGCGCAGTTCGTTCAGCGAATACCAGTGCGTCGTGGCGCGCTTGCCGTCGAGCAACCCGCTGGCGCCGACCACCTTGGCGCCGGCGCAGATACCGATCACCATGGCGCCCTTGGCCGACTGGCTTTTGAGCCATTTCATCACGTCTGGATCGTCGTCGCGCATCATGGCGGGAACGATGACGTAGTCGGCGCCTTCCGGATGCTCGGCGTCGAACGAAGCCGTCGTCGCGTCGGGCTCGACGCGCAAGGCCGGGTGCAGTTGCACTGGTCCCGGCTGTGTCGCCAGCGCGACGACATCGGCAACACCGGCTCGGCGCAGGATGCCATAGGGCATCAGATAATCGGTGGTCTCGGTGCCGTCGTTGACGCCGATGATCGCGATCAGCGGGCGCGGTCGTTTCGGCTTCAAAGCTGCGAGCGTGGCCTCGGTTTCCTTGGCGTCGATCGCCGGCTGCACCGCGGCCAGGGACGCGGAGGGCAACGAAAGCAGCCACGCGGCTGCCACCACCACCAACAACGCGACAATGCCAAGCGTGCTCCACAAAAGCATTCGGAAACTCATGTCTTGCCCTTCCAACCTAATTCTTTGTTGGAGCATGATCTTTCTCCGAAAACCGGTTCCCACTTTTCGGGATCATGCTCCAGACGCTTGACCGGCAGGCTAGCTCCGATAGGCTTTGGCCGAAATGACATATATCGGGCAAAAACTGCCATGCGGGCGATAGGCATCATCATCCATCCAGGTTTCCAGCTGCTCGACGTCGCCGGCCCCGCGGCAGCCTTCGAGCTGGCCGAGCACTATCAGCCCGGCAGCTATAGCCTTGAGATGCTGGCGCCGGGCGGCGGCGAGATCGAGAGCTCATCCGGCATGCGGCTGTCGGCACGCGCCCTGTCCGATGGCAAGAAGCTCGACACGGCGATCATCTCCGGCGGCGAGATCATCCGCTCGATGGCCGCGGCGCAGGAAATCGTCGCCTGGCTGCGACTTGCAAAGCCGCGCCGGACAGCAAGTGTGTGCACCGGCGCCTATCTGCTGGCCGAGGCAGGGCTCCTCGACGGCCGCTCCGCCACCACGCATTGGTGGAGCACCGACGACTTTGCCCGCCGCTATCCGAACGTGAAACTCGATGCCGAGCGCATCTTCATCCAGGACGGCAGCGTGTGGACGTCGGCCGGCATCTCCGCCGGCATCGACCTTGCGCTGGCGCTGATCGAGGACGATCTCGGGCCGGCGATCGCGCGGCGCACCGCGCAGCAGCTCGTCGTCCACCAGCGTCGGCCGGGAGGACAATCGCAATTCTCGGCGCTTGTCGAACTCGGTGGCCGTTCAGGCCGCTTCGTCGAGCTGATCGAATGGATGCGCAGCAAACTCGCCGAGAAGCTGACCGTCGAACGTCTCGCCGACCGTGCCGCCATGAGCCCGAGGCATTTCGCCCGCGCCTTCACCGCGGAGACCGGCACCACGCCGGCCAAGGCGGTGGAACGGCTGCGCCTCGAAGCCGCGCGGATGGCCGTTGAGACGAGCAATGCGCCGCTCGACCGCATCGCCGAGCAGAGCGGCTTCGGCGATGCCGGACGCATGCGCCGCGCTTTCCTCAGAAGCTTCGGCCAGCCGCCGCAGACGTTGAGGCGCGCGGCAGTGCGATGGTGACCTGCCGAGACCTACTCCCTAGCGTGCCAGGCAAGGAACCTGCGGATCTCCTCCCGCTTGTCTCCGGACAAACCCGCAAGGAGGTTCTCGTCCAAATATCCCTCCCGGATGAGAGCGCCGAAAACGACGATAAGTTGTGAATAGCGATAGTCGAACATCTGATCGATCTTTCGCCGCTGCTGCCGCAGATAATCTTCGATCTCCCAAATGTCGGCTGGCGTCGTCGCATCGCTGGCCTTCTTTTTGAATTCGATCATTGTCTTGGCAAGTGCTGCCTCCAGCGCCGCATCAAAGGCAGCGCGAGCGACCTGTTTCTCGGACGGCGACCATTTAAGATCGAAACTCATGAAATACCTCCCTGATCCCGCGGCCTCAGATGCTTAGCGCGTTGCGACACGAATGGACGCGCGCCATTAGCCGGAGCGAGACCCGACCAGCGATCGAATGCGTTCGGCGTCCGCGCGCGTGACGGGATTGTAGACGATCATGCCGAGTTCCGGGCGGCCGTCGACCGCGAAGACGGAGAACTCCAGCTCGATCAGCCCGATTTCGGGATGGCGCAGACGCTTCACGCCTTCGCCATGCGCGGGGACGACGTCATTGTCGCGCCAAAGCGCGGCGAACTCCGGACTGATCCGGGAAAGCTCCTCGACGAGTTCCGTGACCTCCGCGCCGGCACCGGCCCGAACGGCGTCGGCCCTAAACGAGCCAACCACGAAGCGGGCGACACTCTGCCAATCGTCCTGCGCGTCGCGCACGCGCGGGTTACCGAACATGAGGCGCAGGATGTTGCGCTGCTCGCGCGGCAGCTTGGAATAGTCGGTCAGCATTGCCGCCGCGGCACGGTTCCAGGCGACCACGTCCCATGTCGCGGTCTTGATGATTGCCGGGCTGGGGTCCAAGGCGTCGAGGACACGCTGGAGGCGCGGCGTCACGCTGTCGACGTTTCTGTAGCGGACCTCCGGAGGCCGCCCGAGGCCCAGCATGAACAGATGCTCGCGTTCGGGCTCGGTCAGCATCAACCCGGTTGCGATGCGGTTGAGCACATCCGCCGACGGAGCCCCGCCCCGCCCCTGCTCCAGCCAGGTGTACCAGGTCGGGCTGATATTGGCGCGCTGCGCCACCTCTTCGCGACGCAGGCCCTGCGTGCGCCGCCGCCCCGTTGCGAAGCCGAAGGCGGTGGGGTCGAGGCGCATACGGCGATCCCGAAGAAAGGTGCCAAGCTTGTTGGTGGTCTCGACCGGCATCGCGATCCTGTTGGCTATTATACCATGATAAGGTCACTACTTTAACAGAATGATCTATAGCGCAAGAAGGGCCTCCGAACAACAAGCGGAGATCCTCCCATGCGTGTATTCCTTACCGGCGCGACCGGTTTCATCGGTTCCAGAATCGTGCCCGAGCTTCTTGCCGCCGGGCACCAGGTGCTTGGCCTGACACGCTCCGAGGCCGGCGTGCGATCGCTTGCGGCGGCGGGCGCCGAAGCCCATCGCGGCGACATCGAAGACCTCGACAGCCTGCGCGACGGCGCGGCAAAATCGGACGCGGTAATGCACACCGCCTTCGACCACAACTTCTCGAATTTCGTCGCGAATTGCGAGAAGGACAAGCGCGTCATCGAAGCGCTCGGCGGCGCGCTCGCCGGTTCGGACCGGCTGCTCATCATCACATCGGGCGTCGGCATGGGCTCTGCCGAGCACGGGCAGCCGGCGAAAGAGGACGTGTTCAACGCAGACCATCCCAATCCGCGTATCCTGTCGGAGCTTACCGGCGCAGCGATGGCTGAGAAGGGCGTCAAAGTATCGGTGGTGCGGCTGCCTCAGGTGCATGACACGGTGAAGCAGGGGCTTATTACCCCGCTGATCGCGCAGACGCGCGCCAAAGGCGTCTCGGCCTATATTGGCGAAGGCCGCAACCGTTGGTCTGCGGCGCATGTTCTGGATGTCGCGAAGCTCTACCGTCTGGCGCTGGAGAAGCAGGAAGCCGGCGTGCGCTACAACGCTGTCGCCGAAGAAGGCATTGCGGTGCGCGAGATCGCGGAAGTGATCGGCGCCGGCCTCAATGTGCCGGTGGTCTCGCTCTCACCGGAAGAGGCAGCGGAGCATTTCGGATGGCTGGCCATGTTCGCCGGTCTCGACCTGCCCGCATCCAATGCGTGGACCTGCAAGCACCTCGGTTGGCGGCCGACCGGACCCGGCCTTATCGCCGACCTCAAGCGGATGGACTATTCGCAAGCGGCCGCAGCTTAGAGCGGTTCAGCGTTTCACGGAATCGCCGAACCGCTCTAAGTATTTGTTTTTACGCAATTCCGGACGGAAAACCGTTACACACTTTTCCTGGAATTGCTCTGGTACGCTATGCCTCCTGGCGGTTGGGCGATCGAAAGACGGTGAGCCGCCAGGATAGTCAGATCCTTAAGCGCGCAGCAGATCCGCCAGGCTGTCGGACTTCTCGACCTTGTCGGTGAGGTCGAGGCCGGACAACAGGTCGACCAGATGGCTGTTCATCAAGGCGGCAGCGTCGGCGCTGTCGCCCGCCTCGATGGCGTCGACCAGGGCGTGATGGGCGTGCTTCTCGCAGGTTGCGTCGCGGCGTTTCCAGTAGAGCGCAATAATCAGCGAGGAGTGCGAAACGAGGTCGCGGACAAAGTTGGTGAACACCGAATGCGCCGCGATCTCGGCGATGCCGACATGGAAGCGCGCCGACAGCATGATGGCGTCGCTGTCGCGGCCGTCATGCAGCGCCTCATGTTCCTTTTCGAGATGCTGACGCAACTGCACGATATCCGACGGCACCGCCGCCCTGGCGGCAAGTGCTGCCACCTTGGGTTCGATCAGCGCCCTCGCCTCGAACACTTCGCGCGCCTCGATCTTCGACGGCTGGGCGACAAAGGCGCCGCGATTGGGCTCAAGTCGCGCCAGCCGGTCGTGCGCCAACGCCTGCAAGGCGGCGCGGACGACGGTGCGGCTTACCGAATAGATCGACGCCAGTTCGTCTTCCGGCAGCTTGGTGCCGGGGGCGAGCCGATGGCTGACGATGGCATCCCTCAGTCCATAATAGATCGGCGACCAGCGCGCCGCCGGCTTGTCGTCTCGATCTTCTTCCCTCAGGACTGTCAACATGCTCTTCAACGCGCAGGCGCATCACGCCTGATTTGCCTCCATTGGTAGAGGTCAGCTCAATCTAATATGGCTTGCGCGGCGGTCAATCCCGGTGGCCGGCCGTGCAGGCTCCCTCTCAACCAGCCGGCGACAGCGAGGAGAAAACGCCCGCGAAGCGCTTGCCACGCGGCGCGGCATAGCCACCGACTTTCGAAGTCCGTAAACCTACCTTGAACAGGCCCTCGGCCAGCGTCACGGCACAGACGACGCCGTCGAGCACCGGAACGCCGTGCTCTTCGGACAGGCTGTGGGCAAGGTCGGCCATGCCGGCACAACCGAGTACGATCGCCTCTGCCTTGTCCTCGCTGATGGCGCGCGCGATCTCCTCCGAGATCCGGTGTCTTGCATTCGAGCCTGGACGTTCGAGGTCGAGCACGGCGACTTCCGACGAGCGCACCTTGGCGCAACGCGACGCGAGGCCGTATTTCGCCAGATTGTGCTCGATGGCCGGAACCGAGCGGGCAAGCGTGGTGACGACGCTGAACTTGCCGGCGACAAGGCTCGCCATATGGAACGCCGCCTCGCCGATGCCGATGACGGGAGCCTCGGTG
>Ga0105237_10010050_pt1 | contig 10093 bp, 4 predicted proteins | sample KBSC24metaG_FD_81520 | JGI IMG/M metagenome (GOLD analysis project Ga0105237, IMG submission 81520) | Corn rhizosphere microbial communities from Kellogg Biological Station, Michigan, USA - KBS C2-4 metaG | ecosystem: Host-associated > Plants > Roots > Rhizosphere > Soil | place: Michigan, USA... | reverse complement strand
GCGGAACTTGCGTCAAGGTCCGCCCGGCACCGGACTGGTCGCGCGGCGACATGCCGACATGTGCGCCGCCGCTCGCTTCCGGTCGGTTGTTGTCGCCCGGGCAACACGGCAGTGTGCCCGTTGACCTGCTGCCGGGCCGACAATGAGCTTACGATGAGATGAGCCGACCATCGGTGAATTCAAGCAGTGGATGCGTTGCCGATCATTCCACTCTATAGTGCTCGTCGTTGACCGCTCTGCGAGAAAATCAGGAGTTCGCCGTGTTTCACCGGAAATCCAAGTTGGGTCGTTCGAACTTCGTGTGCGTTGTCGCCCTGACGATGATGCTGGCGCCAATCGCGGCGCATGCAGAGGCGGAGGCTGTCGACGGCACGACGCGCATCGCGACCGCTGTCAATCACGACACGTCACCCGCACGACCGATTGTCGGCGACGACCCGGTTGCAATTCGGGATGCGCTGAAGAAGCAGCACATCAGCACCATCCCACCTTCGTTTAGCAACCGGGTTCGCGGCCTGGTCCCCGGCGCTGCCGGCCGGCATGTCCCGAATCCCGACCTGGCGGCCGTCGATCTGGATCGTGACGTGACGTTCGTCGTGCCGGTGCGGTACGGGCTGAGGTACCAGTCACAGCGGCACCTATTGACGCTGGACGTCGACCTGTTCGACACAGAGCGCGACGACCGGACGGACATCCTGCTCAGAAAGGTCACGACGGGGCCACGAGGGCGAGGGCTGGTGATTGCACCCGAAGCGAAGGCAAAAGGGTACATCCAGCAGATCGACATCATCGAACTCGAGTCCGGGAAAGGCAAGATGACCACGGTTCGTAGCCGCATGCGGCTTTCGCCCGCCGTGTACGCCCAAACGCATGGCGACTTCGCACTCGTTTTTTCCGGGCGCCTGGTTCGGCCTTACCTGACCGAACAAATCGAGCATGTCGATCCGAGCATTGACGAGCCGACGGACATTACGACCAGAATCTCCAGGTTGCACATGGATATCCATGCCATCTGGCTGGTGAGCCCGTCGAGCGGTGTCGTGCTGTCGAAGAAGCTGCGTCTGTCGAAGTAGCGTTTTTCCTGGACGAGGCGATGATCTTGACCGGCTTCCGGCGTGCACGCATGTCCAGTGCTTCGACGCCGATCCTCTGCACGAGTGCGTGCGACCGCGGTGTAGTCGGCGGCCGGTCGAAACAATACAGCCGTGCGTGACATGCACCAATGTTCCGGGATGTCGTTGTCGAGGGGGCGTTGCGTCGCTTCGGGTTCGCGACGCGGAGAAGCGCGGCTGGGTCGCCATTGCAAAGTTAGGAATGGTTGGATCGGCCGGGCAAGTGGGAGGCGAACGCTCATCATCTTGCGGGTCTTTGTAGATGGTGCTCTGGTACGTTGTCGGTCCTTTGGTCGGTGCGAAGGATGGCTTCTGACAGTCTAACCGGCAGCGATTTTTTCCCGGTAACCCACGGGCGGAATGGGTATGCTGAGGTTGACGCATATCTTTCGAAGACCGACGTCGGAAATTTGGTACCTCATCGCCACTTTGCTGGCGGGCTCAGACCAAATTTCCTTATAGAGTTTTTCGCGTTCGAAATTTTGAGTTTCAGATGGCATGCCAGTCCCTCGATGTCTTTCGGGAAACCGTGCGTCAAGACTGTGTTCGGAGCGCATCCCTAGGCAGCACAAGGGAGGCTAAAGCAATTGAGAATTTTGCCGACGTTCAAGCATTGTCGAGCACCCGCGAAGGGCCAGCGACGACTTGGCCGGTGCCCGTTCAAAACCGGCGCGCATTGAGACGCGATGGTGGGCCCGAAGCGTTGGGGTTGCCTCATCGCACGTGCAGTCAACGACGCGCTAGCTTCTGTCCGGGCTGGGTACTTCGGCCAGCCAGCGGCGAATCCGCTGTTGTGCTTCCGCATCACCAATACCGCGCTGGCCGTCGAGCAGGATGAGGTACCAAGACTGCGAAGAGTGGTTCATTCTCAAAACTGCGCGCTAGCGTTGCGCCGACGTGGGTTTTCCGTAGTCAACAAGAAAAATTTTTTCAAGTTGAGCATGCCAACTGCCACCGCTTTCTTGACACATGTTTGCATTCGTTCCGAGCGTGCGGCAATGCACGATTGTTGCCGCTGGCGTTGCCGAAATCTGGCCCCCAGAACAGCCCATTAGGCGGGATGTTTCGCTGGAACATGGGGAACACACGAACAAGAGCTTTCCACTCAACTAGCATGTGTGAAGAGAGAATAAAATCCTTGCGAAAGAATCAGAGGTAATCGCGCAATCAATATCGTGGTTCAATCTGGATGACGTCGCCCGCAGCAATGGCGATTGGTTGAACCCACTACGAATAATGGGGAACGGGGTGATGACGCAGGAATGGGCAGATGACGCTGAGGATTTGACGACCGACACCGACGTGGCACTACCGAGCGTTCAGGTTATGGCGGACCTGACGATAGGGTATGCGGCGATTCAAAACAACGTCCCGGTCATCCGTGAAATTCTTGTTACAAATGATGGTGAGACGACACTTTCCGATGTCGAACTGCTCGTCAACTGTGTGCCGGCTTTTGCCAAAAGTGCCCGTTTCCGTTTTGAGGCATTGGCTCCGGGCGAGAGCCGTCGCCTCGCACCTGTCGACCTACATCCTGACCATCGGTACTTCAGCCAGCTCGATGAATCTGAACGGGCCGTCATCACAGCGACGCTGCGTGCTGCGGAAACTGAACTGGTAACGGCAACGCACAACATTGACGTGCTCGCCTACGACCAGTGGGCCGGCACGCGGTCATTGCCCGAATTGCTAGCCGCGTTTTGCATGCCGAACTCGCGTGTCGTGGATAAACTCCTCGCACGAGCCTCCGGGTTGTTACGCCAGACGTCGGCCGACCTGTCCATGGACGGATACCAGTCCAAGAATCGCGAGAAGGTCTGGAAACAGGTGTCGGCTATCTACAGCACGATAGTTGCCGAGGACATCCAATATTCCAACCCGCCAGCGTCGTTCGGAAATGACGGTCAAAAAATCCGAACGCCGGAACGCATTTTGGACGGCAAGCTTGCGACCTGTCTGGACCTCGCCATGCTGTTTGCCTCCTGTCTGGAGCAGGCAGGTTTGCATCCCGTTGTGCTCTTCAAGGAAGGTCACGCTTGGGTCGGTGTCTGGCTGATAGACACCAGTTTCTCGACCGCATTGGTGGACGATGTCCAGGCGGTTCGCAAGCGAGTGAAATCCGGCGAGTTCATGGTCTTCGAAACCACTGGCGTGGCAGGCGGACAGAAGCCGTCTCTTCGCTGGGCCTGCACCCGAGGTGAGGAACACCTGAATGACGAAGCCGAGTTCGCGTATGCCGTCGACGTCAGGCGCGCACGCGAAGTTCAGATTCGCCCGCTCCCATCCCGTTCATCGCAGGTAGATGAGCAGAATGTCCCGATTGCCAAGGCCGAAACGCCCATCATCGAGGACGTACCGCAGTTGCCGCCACTGGACCCGGTCGTCATACCGCTGCGTGACGATGTCACGCCGGAAACCCCAGAAGGCCGCCTGACGAAATGGAAGAGCAAGCTGCTCGACCTGACGCTCCGCAACAAGCTTCTGAATTTCAAGCCGACGAAATCTTCGCTGCGAGTCATCTGCCCTGACCCGAGTGCCCTGGAAGACCGGCTTGCGGACGGAAAAGAATTCCGCGTTCGCGCAAAGCCGAAAATGATGTCCGGTTCGGACGGTCGCGACGCCAATGTGTATGCCGGCCGGAACGGCACGACTGCAATGGATGACCTCGCAACCGACGCACTCGGGCGGAACGAAATCGTCACGGATGTCGAGGAAGAGGCGCTGGAAGGTCGGCTTCTCGAGATATTCCGGACTGCCAGCACGGGGATGGAGGAAGGCGGTGCCAATACACTGTTTCTGGCTTTCGGGATGCTGGAATGGCAGGAAAGCAAAGATGCCGAAACCAGTCACCTGGCTCCGATTCTGCTAATCCCCGTCACGTTGACCCGCCAGTCTGTCCGAAGTGGTTTCCGCTTGGCCCGTCACGATGACGATGCGCTCGTGAACCCGACGTTGCTGCAAAAGCTGCAACAGGACTTCAGCCTGAAGCTGCCGTCGTTTGACGTCTTGCCGGCCGATGACCATGGCATCGACGTCAACGCGATTCTGCAGACCTTCCGTCTGCATGTGGCTGAATTGAAGGGATGGGAGGTCAAGGAACAGGTCCATCTGGGTATCTTCGCATTCACGAAGTACCTGATGTGGAAGGACCTCCAGGACCGCCAGAAGCAACTCCAGGAAAACACGGTTGTTGCCCATCTGATTAACAGCCCGGGCAAGGCATTCGCTGATAGCACGATGGGCTTCGAGCCCAGCACCTTGGATGAGAAATTCCGGCCTCAGGATTTGTTCGCCCCGTTGCTGTCAGACTCGTCGCAGTTGCGTGCCGTTTGCGTCGCCGCCGAAGGCAAGAACCTTGTTATCGAGGGCCCGCCGGGTACGGGTAAGAGCCAGACCATCTCGAACCTGATTGCACACCTCTTGGCCACAGGGAAGACCGTACTGTTTGTCTCCGAGAAGATGGCCGCACTGGAGGTGGTACATCGCCGGCTCAGTAATCTCGGTCTGGGGCCATTTTGTCTGGAGCTGCATTCGTCCAAGGCAAAGAAAGCAGATGTTCTGAAGCAACTCGGAGTCGCGCTTGACGCTGCCGGCAAACGCACGGTGAAGGACTGGGAGCGGGAATCGGAACGGCTCTTGGCGCTTCGTGCAGACCTCAATGGGGTCGCGCGTGCGCTGCATCGCGTTCATCCGAACGACCTGACCATTTACGAGGCCATCGGAACCGGCTTGCAGTTTGCGGAAATGCGGCCTGGCGCGATGCCATGGGCAGATGCGGATGTACATGACCGTGCTCAGCTCGAGATGCTGCGCGAGACCTGTCGCCAGATGGGAGCATTGGCCAGTCAGTTGACCAGCGTGCAGAACCACCCGCTGACTGTCATTCACAAAACTGAGTGGACGCCGTCTTGGCAGCAGGACTTCCTCGATGTGATTTCGGTGTTCGAGGCCCAAATCAAGAAGGTGGACGAGGCCGCGTCAAACCTGCTAAATCAGCTGGGTCTTCCCAAGATTGCGTTCTCCCTGAATGGACTGGGCAAGTTCGATGTACTGGCCGACGTGCTTTCCGCCGCTCCCACTATTCCGGTCGATGTTGCCCGGTCGGCGCACGATGAGTCCGCTCGCAACAGACTGGCCAACTTGCGACAGCATGGCCTGGAGCGCAATCAGGCATGGGAGCCGCTGAGCAAACACTACGTGGACGACGTTGCCAGCCTCAACGCATCCGAGCTGAAGCTGCAATGGGCTGCGGCAACCAATACCTGGTGGCCGAAGAGCGTGTTCGCACAGCGTGCGGTTACCGGACGACTGCGCTTGTATCGGCAAGACCAGCGTCGCCCACAAGGTGGGGATGTGCCTGCTGTTATTACGGCACTGACAGCCGTCAACGCAGAAGACAAGGTCATCGAGGCCATGTCGCACGATGCAACACAGCTACTGCATGAAACGTTCGCAGCCTCGAAGACGGACTGGACTGCCGTTGAGTCGGCGGAGCGATGGGCAACATCCTTTGCGGACGCGGTAACGGCTATTGCCGGCAATGACATCGAACTGGCCCAAACGCTTCGTACGAAGCTGCAGCCACTTGTTTCCGACAACCGGAGCATGTTGAAGGCAGACATGCCTCTTGGCGCAAGTTTGCTGTTGTACCGTGATTGCTACCGCGATGCCATGACTCAATTGCGCCGTGTCGTTGAGCTTGGAAGCTGCCAGGCTGACCTCGGCTTGGCCCCGACTGCTACTGGTGTGATTCCTCGGCTGTTGAGCCTGCTCCAGGGATGGCAATCGGCCGCGCGGCAATTGCAACCGTGGTGCCTGTGGCGGAAATCTCGCGCGAATGCAATCAGTAGCGGGTTGCAGGGCATCGTGGATGCTCTGGAGGCTGGCGATGCGCCGTTGTCCAGCGTGGCCGAGTTCTTCGAATGCAGCTACCAGAGCTGGTGGCTGCGGAAAGCAATTGACCGGGAGCCAGTGCTCTGCACTTTCGCAAGTGCCGAGCATGAACGCAAGATTGCCGAATTCAAGGAGGCCGACGAGCGTTTCCAGAAGCTGACCCAGCAATATATTGCGGCAAAACTGGCGGGGCAGATTCCGGCGAGCGTCGAAGTTGCGCCCGGCGCCGATTCGGAGCTGGGAAAATTGCGACGCGAACTGCAGAAGCAACGCAGGCACATGCCGATTCGGCAGTTGGTACAGAACCTTCCTAGTCTGATGACCCGGCTGAAACCATGTCTGCTGATGTCGCCTTTGTCGGTCGCCCAGTATCTGGACGCGTCGCACGCCCAGTTCGACGTGGTCATCTTTGACGAGGCCTCCCAAATTCCGGTGTGGGACGCCGTCGGTGCAATTGCGCGCGGCAAGCAGCTCGTCTGCGTTGGCGACCCGAAGCAACTGCCGCCGACCAGTTTCTTCTCCCGGTCGGATGACTCGGAGGATGGCATGGATGGCGACGACGTCCAGGACCTGGAGAGCATCCTCGACGAGTGCCTCAGTATCGGCCTGCCTGAACTACGATTGAATTGGCATTACCGAAGCAAGCATGAAGGGCTGATTACGTTCAGCAATGTCACGTACTACGACAATGAGTTGGTTACGTTCCCGTCGCCGGCCACCAACGACCAGAGCGTGCGTTTCGAACGTGTCCAAGGTTTCTACGACCGTGGTGGCTCGAGAACCAACCGGGCGGAAGCCGATGCCATCGTCAAAGCGATTGAACAGCATTATCTTGACCCGACGAAGCGCCATCTGACGCTAGGCGTGGTGACCTTCAATCAGGCGCAGCAAAGCCTGATTGAACGGATGCTGGATGAGCGACGCCGGACATCTCAGCAGCTGGACCAGGCTATTGCGCGGGCGGCGCAGGAGCCGCTGTTCATCAAGAACCTTGAAAACGTTCAGGGTGATGAGCGGGACATCATATTTTTCTCCATCACCTATGGTCCGGATACGTCGGGCAAGGTCAGTCTCAACCTCGGGCCATTGAACTTGGAAGGTGGCCATAGGCGCCTCAATGTGGCGGTATCGCGTGCCCGCGCCGGTGTCGTGATTTTCAGTACGCTGTTGCCCGAGCAGATTGACCTGTCGCGCGTCCGGGCCGCAGGCGTTCGAGACCTGAAGAATTATCTCGAATTCGCGATCCGAGGCCCGCGCGCCCTGGTTGAGCAAAGCATGCCGACGGGGAGGGAACCGGACAGTCCGTTCGAGCGGCAAGTAATTTCCGCCCTTCGCGAGAAAGGTTGGACGGTTCACCCGCAGGTCGGCGTGTCCGGATACCGGATTGATATTGGCGTTGTCGACCCACGTGCGCCAGGCCGCTATCTGCTGGGCGTTGAGTGCGACGGCGCCATGTATCACTCCGGCGCAACTGCACGTGACCGTGACCGACTCCGCCAGCATGTCCTTGAAGGTCTGGGTTGGGAGTTGTACCGAATCTGGTCCACGGACTGGTGGCTAAATTCGGAAGAGCCGATGCGAAAGCTCGTCGCCCGACTGGAAGAATTGGTAGCGACGGTGCCGACCGAGGACGAGCCGATTGTTGAGCAACCGGAAGAGGTCGAGCATACGGAAGAGCCGCATGCCTTGTATGCCGGAGCCGAATCGGTCGTGGAGCCGGTTGCTTCCACCGCACAACTTCCCGAGTACGAACTAACCAGCCTGGACAAGGGTAATCCAGACCTCTTCTACGAAGACGGCTCAATGTCGACCTTGGCGGGTCAGGTGGTCAAGGTAATTGAAACAGAAGGACCCGTATCGCAGGCGGTGGTATTCAAACGCGTGACGCGGGCTTGGGGACTGTCCAGGGTTGGTAACCGTATCGAGGCTCATCTGAGTTCATTGGTTCCTAGACAGATAACCAGTACAACGGACAACGGCGTCACTTTCTATTGGCCCGAGCACGTCAGCCCGGACACTTGGGAGAGTACCCGTGTGCCAGGCAGCGACGCCGAAACGCGCCGCAATATAGACGAAGTTAGCTTGGAAGAGCTGGGCAATGCAGCCGTCTACATTCTGAGGCAACAAGGCGGCACATCGCAGGATGGGCTGGCAAAGGCAGTGTGCAGGTTGCTGGGTGTGGCCAGGACGACTGCTGAGGCCGGTGCGCGCATTTCTCGAGCACTGGTCCACGGACGAGTTCAGGCGGTGGTAGTTGTTGAGGGCGGTTTAGTCCATTTAAGGAAATGACTCGTCCATAAGCGTCCCGGCGGATTTTAAGCAATTCGCATTGTTACAGCTGGAGCGAACCTTGCGGCCATCCTCCAGTCCATATCAACAAAAGTGTCTTCGGGGGATTATCGTGGGGCTGTCGTTCAGGAAGTCGATTAAGGCTGGACCATTTCGGTTCAGCCTCTCGGGCTCTGGCGTTGGAGTATCCGTCGGAGTTCCAGGATTTCGGGTGGGGACTGGTCCGCGTGGCAACTACATCTCGATGTCGGGTGGCGGGTTCACGTACCGTAAGTCCACGGGGCCGATGCGCTCCCAAGGAGTTCGAGTTCCTGCACCGATGCCGGGATCCCCTGAGGAGGCAGAGCCGCGACAAGGGCAGCGATTCATCCCTAGCGGTAGTGCCACCGTCGCGCCGCTAGAGGTTATCCAGTCTGCAGACATTCGACAGCTCTCCGATACTGACTCTGCTGACCTGGTCGAGGAAATCAACGGCAAGCGGCGCAAGTTCGCAGTATGGTACTGGCCGTTGGTCTTGCTCTGTGCCCTATGGTTCAATGCACTGCCCGCAGACGGTAATCCTAATCCTGTCTTGATAGGCGCGTTGTCGGTTCTGTCGATTGTGATTGCCGTCGGCAGCTACTGGCTGTTCATGTGGGACGAGGCGCGCCGTAGTACGGTTCTCTTCTATGATTTCGACGAAAGCGGGGAGCAGACCTATGAGCATGTTTTGAGCGCCTTCTCCGGCTTGCGTGGCTGTCGCGCTTCATGGCGCATTCTGGCGAGCGGGCAGGTTTTGGACGGTCGATACAACGCTGGAGCGGGGAGAACGTTGAAGCGAAAAACCGCAGCACTCGGCACGGGCGGCGTGAGACACGTCAAATGCAACATCGATGTCCCTTGCTTGAATGCTGGCCGCAACCTGTTTTACTTCTATCCTGACCGCGTATTCGTCGTTAGCGGAAGACATGTGGCCGTATGTACCTACGGTTCGCTCAATATGGAGACCCGACTGACTCGCTTCATTGAAGAAGAGCGCGTTCCGTCTGATTCCCAGGTTGTCGGCCACACTTGGCGGTTCGTCAACAAGAACGGTACCCCGGACCGGCGCTTCAATAACAACAGACAGATTCCAATCGCTCAATACGAGGAACTAAAACTGTCCTCTGCGCGGGGCATACAAGAGTGCTTCCAGTTCTCAAGGGCCGGTGCAGCAAAATCATTCGTCGACTCGTTGATTCGGCTCGGTCAATACGGCGCGCATCAGGGGCGAAATCCGGTAACACGTAAAGCGCGTTGAGATATGGACGGGTGCTGATGCCCACGTAGAACTCCAGTGCAGAAGGCGGCAAATCTGCTCATGGCCAGACCGCTTAAAGGGCTGCGGTAGCGAACCGTAGGGGCAGGAAGAGGGAAGGGGGGGCAGAGGCCGAAGCCCCGGACGACTGCGGAAGGATTCATTCCTTTGCAAATTTTTCGGAATTTCCCCTCGAAAGCAGGCGATTTGATGGTGCAGGGTTAGAAGCGTTTACGTGTAAATGCTTCTAATCCGGATTGCCACATCCTGATCTGCCGGCCGCACTCTTTCACTCCACCGTCACCGACTTAGCCAGATTCCGAGGTTTATCAATATCCGTCCCCCTTGCCAGCGCCGCGTGATACGCAAGCAGTTGCATCGGCACCGTATGCAGAATCGGCGAAAGCGGCCCGTAGTATTCATTGAGCCGAATCACCTCGATCCCGTCGCTCGGCACCAGCCCACAGTCCACATCCGCGAACACAAAAAGCCGCCCGTTCCGCGCACTGACCTCATGCATGTT
>Ga0105237_10010047_pt1 | contig 10094 bp, 10 predicted proteins | sample KBSC24metaG_FD_81520 | JGI IMG/M metagenome (GOLD analysis project Ga0105237, IMG submission 81520) | Corn rhizosphere microbial communities from Kellogg Biological Station, Michigan, USA - KBS C2-4 metaG | ecosystem: Host-associated > Plants > Roots > Rhizosphere > Soil | place: Michigan, USA... | reverse complement strand
TCACTTCTGGTGCCAGTCGGAAGTCGACGCTGAAGAAAGGGATTCCTGTCTTCTCGACCAGCCAGGCCACATAGTTCTTGAACGTCTCAACATCGGCCGTGATCATGCCCCCGCCATGGGCATGCACAACGGCCGAGGTGGGTGTTGAGGATGTTGATGCAGGTGCAGATTTCATCCTGTATTCGTGAACAGTGATCTGATAGCCGTCGTGTGCCGCGACCCGGTGCACTGTGATTTCGATATCCGGGCTCATGGGAATGAGAGAGACGAAGGCACTCATCGCTTCTTTAATTCTTGCTCGCCGTGTTTGAACATCATGGACATCTGCTCGGGGCTGAGATGCCAGCATTGGGAGAATTGGTTCGATCGCCTTTGCATACTCGGGGTCGTACGAAAGTGCCATTATTCCAAACTAGTTTCTATCTGAGTCGAGGTCTGATGGGCAAGCAGCGGAATCGAGAGTGGTACGGACACCTGGCGATAGATTCTGCAAAGGAGAACGAAGGAGGGGCATGCAGGTAGCGTTACCGGCACGTCTATTTGTAAACTCTCGCATCTCGGACCAGGTTCGCCTTCGGCAACTCCCCCCTCATCTCCACTTCGGAAGGTGTTTTGAATCTTTCAGTGCAACGAGATCCAAGAACTATACGAGAGTCCTAACCAGGTCGGTTGACCCACTATTTATTAAGCTTGGACGGACCTGGTTCATTTCCCCACCATGACGCCTAAGTAGGACCCCAGCCGACAACAGGTATAAGCCAGCAGTAGAAGGAGGTCTCATCTCTTTAGAAACCATCTGGTGCTCCATGTACCAAAAGATCGAGATTATAAACCTCCCCGTCGCTAGCCCTGTGACTGCCTATTGTAGTAGCCCAGCTGTGCCAAGCTTCTAAACTCTACAGAGGTCCCCGCAGCGATAGGTCAATGTCAGCAATAAGTCATTCTGTTTCTACACCAAAATTTGTATGGGGCTACTGTAGGATAGGGACTCGTACGTACGAGATACATCCCTAGCGGGGGAGAATATGGAGTACAAGGCTTACGGGTAAGCCATATCAACCTAACCCCACTAAGTAGAAATCGTTGATATCTGTCCCCCGCCCCAAACGGATACTGCTCGTGAAAAGGGCCTTACTATAGGAGAACAACCCTGGTAGGATGGTCCTCGTTTTTCAGGAAATTCTGCAAACAATCATCTGGCAAGCGTATGGATACGCACGTAGCGTAGCGGCCCGTTGACGAATTGATCCTCCAGGAGCCAGCGCCATGATGACTAAGTGACCAACATATGCCGGCCCTTAGTTGCCGGGTGATCAAGGCACCTTTATTGGAACCAGCCTCTAATTAGAGAGGACCCCTTGTTTAACTTGGCGCAGGGGAATATCAGGCGTTACTTCAGAGACTCGATCAGCGGAAAAGACACTCTTGAGAATGAGGATGGGAATCAGTACGAGAGCGAGCCAGCATGGAGTATTGTCATCAGCATCATTATTATGGGTGATGCCACTCCTTCAAGGTGGACAGCAGTGAAGGCTGGTAATTTGCAATGCATCCTAGTTTATTCATTGTTCCGGCTTCGCTTCCTGGAACAATGCGAGTGCGAAGGTAAAATGCACACAAATGCAAGCAAAGACCAGCTTTCTTCACATATGTGTGATAGCACACGCTTTCCCCCGTACTCATATGCCTGAACCACTCACTGCTACGGTACCAACCTGTACTTATCTACGAGGGCTTCTTCCCGAAAAAGCTCATTATGTTGCCGCCTGCTTTCTTTGCAGCGCTCTTGCCACCGCCTGCTTTCGGTTGGCTCTGGGCCTTCGCAGGTGCAGGTTTCATCGGAGGAGGCGCAGGTTTGGGTTTGGGTTCGGGCTCGTCTTCACTGAAACTCTCCCATACGGCTTCCTCTTTCGTTACAAGGTATCCGTCCTCGTCCTTCGTGGTTCGCTTCTTCATCACCTTGCGCTTGCCACGACGACGTTTGGGGGCGGACGCTGCTTCATTGCCGGCGCTGGCGGCAGGTGCAGCATTTGAATCTGCAGGTTTCGTGGGTTTCTGCTCTGTGTCGGACTCTGACCATGGGACTTCGTCTTTGTCTTCGGCGGGTTCAGAATCTGCGTCTTTTTGTTTGGATGCTTTCTTTACCGGTGCTTTGTCTTTCGTGCCGCTTGCACTGTCGCTCTCATCATCGCTCTCCATCATCTTGCGGAGTTTCGCCGCTCGGTCGTCGCGCTCTTTCTTTACATCACTGGGTCGTTTCTTCGTGCTTGGTTTGCGTGTCCCGGTGTCGAGGAACAGCGCCTCATCCTCCGACTCGCCCTCGTCTTGAACTGTAGATATATCTGCCATCTTAGTGTCCCCATCATCTTTCCCTTGATCTCGCGATAGATTGGACTTAGGCTTTTGCTGTGACTGCTTGGCGAACGCCTTAAACAGATCAGAGGAGTCACGTTTGAGCGTCGGTTGCTTGCCGGAACCGGTTGTGGAAGTGCTATCGCGGGAACTCGGTCGAGAGGCGCTTGTCTCCTCCATTTCTGTTTTGCGCTCTGGCGCCGGCGCAGACTGTTTCGTCTGAGCCTTTGTAGGGAAAAATGAAGTTGACTTCTTTGGTTCATCCTTGACAGGTTGAAATTTCGGCGGGGGTCCAGTGGGTTCAATGGGTCGTTTGCCCTTCCGTCTTCGCACGCCGGGGTTGTGAATAACTCCAAAGGTCTTGTTCTTGACTAGGGGGTCCTCCTTCATGAACGACTCGGTGAACAGCCCGCGTCCGATGTCTGTCAATGTGACAAGATCATCTATCCGCCCTGGTGAGAGGCTGTAGATGTGTATTGATGTGATAGTTTCGTATTGTTCCCTCGCAGTGTTCAGTCCTTCTTCCCTTATTAGTGTGATGGTCTGCACAGGAACCTGGGTTCTATTATCTTCGGCGGGCTGGCTGCTTTGCTGACTGGGCTCAAGCATGGAACTGGTGAAGGGAGGGGGGCTTGAAGGAATTGGTTCGTCCTCGTCGTAAGCATGTTTGTGACCGTTTGTGGCGCCATTTGTCCCTAGTGTAGGCTTCTGGGCCTTCTTCACCCCAGATATCAGGTAGGTGGCATATATCGAGTCCGGCTTCTTGTCATGTTGCACCTTGTAAAACTCATAGAGCATACACTTGGCCGCATTCACGTGGACTTTGAGGGATCGCGATACATTCCTGTATGAAACTGTTCGCTGCTCTGAGAGAATCTCAGTTGCCAGATACTTCGTGAAATCCTCAGCCATGGTAATTTCGTTTGTGTGGTTTACAGAGGCCTGGTGATGTGACTTACAGAGTATGTGCCAACATGCACCCACCGTTCGACTCAGAGGCAAAGTCGTGGATGGAAACGCGGACGCGACGGGCACCGTGTAAAGAGGCTTGGCAATAAGTATGGAGTACGGAGAATCATACCAGCCTACGGCGCGTCAGTCGCGACTCCTCACTAGCGCGTTTATTTTTATATAAAGCCGTGCCTCGGTACACCTGCATCCATTGTCTTGTGCAGGCAGTGATGAAGCTTTGGCAATACTCATAGATTTTCCGCTCTCCTTGCATTGTTTCAATTTTTCTTTCCTTTACCATAGAAATATATTCATAGACCGCAGCTGCGACAGATAATCTACAACTCCACGGCGTTCTGGGTATCATCACTCCTTTCAAGAGCTCACATCTCCCTCACCCGGAGATGCTTTGAGGTACTGTCACTTCTTCGCGACCAGATTGTTTTAGAGCTCATACACTCTTGCAATACCACATGGAATTCGCAGGCCCGGAGCCCGAGTTGCAACTAGTCAACCTTGAATTGGAGACCGATCCACACCTCCCGGACTTTCGGCGACTCGGAAAGCAGATTTTTCATCATGTACCATCGTCGACACCGATAGCTGTGGCCGCCGACTCGCCTGAACAAACAAAACAACCAGATCTTCTCATTGTCTGCTCATGGATGGGCGCATCATCGCGAAATGTGCGCAAATATCTTTCGACATACCAAACTCTATTTCCAGCGACTCCAATTCTCCTTCTCAAGCAAGATGGAGGTGATTTCTTTTGGCGTTCAAAGAAGACTCTCGCTGAGAATGTGCGACCCGCTGTATCGGTGATCAAAGATGTTGTGGCGGCAAATGAGGCAGAGGGCGCGAAGATCCTTTTGCATATCTTTTCAAACGGCGGAGCTTTCAGTGCTATCAACCTTACAGATGCATTTCAGGCGGCATTGGGAACCCATTTGCCAATATCAGCAGTCATTCTCGACAGCACGCCATCACTTCCAAATGCGAGACGCGCACACGAGGCAATATCCGAATTACTACCAAAAATATCAGGTCCAGTGCGTCTTCTAGGCGAGGGTGCACTGTGGGCATACATTGGAGCCGGGTACGCTGTCGACAAGGTCTTTGGGGTTGAAAACATTACGCTATGGCTGAGGAGGATGCTGAACGACCCGCAAGGTGCATTCACGCAGGGTGATCTCAAGAGAGTCTACATCTATTCCCAAGCTGACAAATTGGTGCCCTGGGCAGATGTGGAAGCGCACGCAAAGGATGCGGAGGCAATCATCGGGCCAGCGCGGGTTCAACTCGAAGACTTCGTATCCAGCAGACATGTTGGACATATTCTTACCGACGGACCGAGATATTGGAATATCGTGGTTGAGTTTTGGAAGGAGAGTGTGAAAGTCTAGCGGTACGGCAAATTCCGACAATTACTCGACCATTTTTATTTGTTTGTGTATGGAGTTTGGTTTGGATAACTTCGACGATATCCGGTCAGCTTTAGCAGACTCATGACAAGGCACACGATTCTCCTACTTTGTTCGAGTATTTCTCGACCTGTTATAATGCGAAACCCTCTAGATAGATGAAGCTGGGTCAGACAACAGTCTTGCAAGTTGCAGACGACATGCTTGTACGATAATACTAATATCAATTGATTGAAGATTCGATATTTTTGAAGACAAATAGGCTGTCTACTTCTGAATAGTAGAGACTCATCACGCTCGTCCATGAACAAACTGATTCCAGAAATGCACGTTGCAATGCAATTATCCCAATATACCATACCCGCCAATGGCCATGCTATCATACACTCGCTCATCCATGCGTACGTGAGCCCATCATTCCTACTACCGCGAAAGATGCTTCTCCAAGTACTCCTTGGGCGATGAGGCACCCTTCCTATCGCTACCCAAGCCACTGACCTGCTGCGCGAGGGTATTCAAGAGGGTCTGTCCACCCTCACGGCTCTCGCGCCTCGATTTCCTGTCCCAAGAGCTGAGGTGCTCTGAGGGAGCCGGGGAGGGAGAGAGCTCGTCGGGCTCAACGAAACCGTGCGTCCGCTGTACGCTGGGCACCTGGTGGTATTGCGGGGGAGGGGGGCCTTGTGTGTAGCTGTAGTCGTTATTTCCTCCTGCGAATTGTGGGACCTGCTCGTTGTAGTTGTTGTTCAGGCGCATGGACATCGGTCGCGACTGCTGCTGCTGGTGGGGTGAGCGGCGATCGGTGAATTCGAGGGCGTAGGGGTGGGTAGGGGTTTGTTGGTATTGTTGCTGGCTGTTGTGCTGATAATAGTAGCCATTCTCATTGGGGCTTTTCTTTTCGTTGGGATAGTCGGAGTATGGTGGTTCGTCGCGGAAGTCACGGCTCTGCATGTTTTGCTCGAATTGCATCCGGTTCTGCTTCTTCTGTTCACGTTTCTTGGAGATCTTGTTGATTGCATAGGCGCCGCCGCCGACGATGATTGCTGCTTTGATGAGGCCCATGGTTTGGTCTTGGGGAGTTGATATGTTTGACGGGCTTGTTGCTGTTGGTGGGGCTAGGATAGTGGGTGTGTCGTTGCAAGTATAATATAGATCGACAAGGTATCTTTAGTCGGTAGAAAGAGTTGGATATGTTGCTAAACGATGTTGTCTGATGACTGATTTGTATAGTTAAACATGGAAGCATGATATGGGGAAAACCCATCGTCATATATACCTTCCTTGGAGGCAAGCACACTGCACGGGGGCATAGTCGTAGGTACCCATCTGTAGCAACGTTAGACCAGACGAAATCCGCGACCCACTCCATCCTCCATGGTGTTAAAGCCGCTTCTGGCCAATTGCTACGAGCGAACGGCAAACGGTCGTCCGTCGGGGCAGAGGTACGGGGCCGAAAACGCGTTTAAACCACGATCGATAGGCCGACAGCCCTATCGATAAACGAACCGGGGCATTTAGTTGAAGGCTTACGCGGAAACAGAGAGGTGGGAATTCTCTCATGGCCTATGGCAGCCAGGCTGTGTGGTGGTGGCATGGTACATTGTCTGGTGGAGCTTACGTAGACATGAAGACGCATGGCGGTAGTATCGAGTTCAACGACCCAAAACCCGCAAAACAGGCACCAGAATTAAAAGGCGAGCATGCTCGGTATCGGCTTGACAGGGAGTCGGTCCTAGAACGCCTGAATTCAGGCACAATTATGAGGTGTCGACCACGAGCGAGAAAGAGGCGGCGGTGCCAGAGTAGGATTGCGATCTGGAGGCTGAAGCGAAGATCGCAAAGCTTTCCTCATTCCGGAGTGGCTGCGACCCCGAGGCGCAGCTTTCCGACCAGGCTGCCAATATTCTTTCTCGCCTCTCCAGCCGTAGATGAGGATCGGTAGAATGTTGTTCCGTAAATATGGGAGATACAAAGGAGATGTGGCCCGTGGAGGAATACTCCGCCGTTAATAAGAGGGTAGAACTTATCAACCTCTCGCCCTGTGAATGCATGCCCGCTAAGCGAAACCAATTAATAGCACACAAGACAGTGCGTGCCTCTGGGTACAGATGTGCGTAGAGTATGCCTAAAAGCTTGTCTCCGTAGACCTTTGTTATGAATCACATCTTGTAGGTTCAATGTAGCAGTGCCGCTATCGGAACAGGATTGTAAGACTATATATTCTAACTTACAACTTGGTACCTCTCTTACTTTCAGCACTCAACCAACAACTAGCTGAAACGGTGGAACGGTGAACCGTAAGCATGACGCATTTAGCACTTTTGCCCAATTATGAATGTTCGTTGCCTTTTGGTGGCCTATATATTGACGTTGGCACATTGTTCTCACGCTGGCAACTTGGGTATCCGAACTCGATTGTCACATGCGAGCACCAAGTTCATCTACGAAAGCGGAAAGCAAGATCAATATCAAAAATGCCCTTGAAACTTGGGCGAATCGTTGAAGGAGATCATATATTCATTAAAATCGCGTCCAAATTGCACAAATTTTATGTTCAAGGCATGCCGCCACCGATATTCCGTGCATCAGTGGAGGAATCCTCTGTACCAAGTTGGCCCCCTTCATCCTGCGGCGGATCCTGCCCAACATTTTCAGGTCCAACGATTTGCATGTCATCTGGAGATGGAGCCGTCGCCTCAGGGTCATTCCGAGGCGGTGGATCCCCTCGATCCCCGCTTGACCGTGCAGGGTTCACAAGTTCAACGGCTGTACCAGAAGACTCCTCGATCACAGAGCTTCTTGGTGGTCGACTGTACGTTGATCTTCGTGGTGAGGAGACTGCTCTAGATTCACTTTCTGAAATTGTCAAAGAGCCCCTCGACGTGTAGATATTTGGTGGCACATTTGTACCACCTGAGGAGCCTATCGAAGTCCGAGTTACCACAGATGGAGGTCTCTGTACACTTGAGCCTGACCCATTTGGAGCACTTTGACTTGTCGACTGGTTGTTCAACTCATCCGGGGACCAAGTACGGCCCTGCGTCGGTGCTGGAATTATGACCACACCACCGGATGGTTGTTCATGCTGACGCTGGCTAGAGTGTTGCTGCTCCACGGGACGATGTTCATCCCTGGGAGCAGACTCTGTAGATGGACGGACATCTCGGAGATCGTCTGGGGACCAGGTTCGATCGTTTGTCTTTGGTGCGGGGATGACAGTAACTGGTAGTGGTGGAGTCACAAGGGAACCCCTATTTGTGAAACGATCCATTTGAGCAGCAGCGAAGGCACCCAGATGTCCTCGCACATTCAACTGGCTATCGATTGGTGAACGTCGAACGCCACTAGCGATTTGCGCATCAGCTACTTCTGCAGGTGGCTCTGCTCGACGCCGCTTGAACGGATTAGGTACACCTGACCATATCTGCCGCGCCAGATTCCGCGATTCGGGATCTGCAGCAGTTCTGTTCCTCTGCTGTTCGAAGCCCATTTCTTTATCAGTGCTGGAAGGAGACGACTCGGAGCTAGACGGGTCGGAAACTGTCTTTGTGGCATCGACCATCGTGCCCTGATGCGTCATTGGCTGCTGTGACTGCAAATCCGGCTGGAGGTTGGGTGAGGGGCTAGTAAGATTGTGATATCGAATAGCGTAGACCGTGCTAGTGGCACTACCAGTATCACTTCTGCTGGGGGGAACAATCTGTTCGGTAGGAAGAACCAGCTGGGCGTTGGGAGGAATTCTTGGACCAGCTGCATTCGCAGCATCAGTACCTGGGACAATTCCGTCCGATGGCCCGACCCGGCGTCGTTTTCGTAGAGGGAGTCGTGCGTGCAGTCTTCGAACTTGAATTGTGACAGGTCCAGTCACACTCTTCCGGAAACCACCATCCGGTCCCGATTTTGGATCATGTCCCCGCCAGCTAGCGTCTTCCGAGGGCGTCATATTCAACATCTCATCTCCATCAAACAACTCTCGTCCGAGTATACCATCTTTCCGCTGGTCTCTTTCCAGAGATTCAATTCTTTCCACCCACTCCCAAACCACCACGCTGGCGGCAGCCGCACCCACCCAACGTATATACTCACCCCATCCAGCAACGTCCGGCTGAGATATATCTAGAACGAAGAACACCGCAGGAATAGCAACAGAAGTAAGGGAAATGACAGCGACCAAACAGATGTTCTTCATCTTGGGATGCCAAAAAGCGAAGCGGTGTTTTGATAGACAGTAATACACCACACAGGAGGCGTAGATGATGGATATCGCTAATTCGAAGAGATAGTTTAGCGCAGAAATGACGTCCTGGAAACTTCTCGGCCTGGTGCGTGGATTGCGGCTCATGAACGAATCTAGGATACTGAATATGGTATCCGATGAAACCATGGCGAAGCCCAACCATTTGATGGTGACCTTCTCCTTATGTCGCGGAAACAATCGTATAAGCGTCTGAACTTGGGCGAGCCACAGAAATGTGTCGGAAATGACTCTGATGATGCGGATCTCAAGGCTTCTAACAACATCATCGACCAAGCGACTGGAGTCCACATATCCCTGATTGTATTGATCCTTGGCGACGCTGAACGTATCTGCAGTAGCAATGGTGAGGGAAATTGCCACTGTGACTGTGGCGATTTTCTGGAGTAATGGCCGGCGTCCCACACCAATAATGTTGGAAGAGCCGGGCATCATTCCACGACGTCCTAGGAAACCAGCACCTCCACCGGGCCCTCCAACGACGAAGGTCCTGGGGGTGATGAAGATAAGGATAACAAGAATGTAACTGATGACTGTAGCCGCGGCCAATGCGAATATCTGTGGCGATATGGAGGCATAGAATGGATCTTGAAAGCCAATAACGGAAGAGTTACCAGTGGTATCGGGGCTGATAATTGACTCAGGATTCTGACAGGGCAATTTGAACGTGACGCGAGCTGACAGCGTTGTCGTGTCGTTATCTCCAAATACGAGTATTCCTCCACTGGGTAGAATGAGAGGTGTGCACCAGGCTGACTGGTCTGGTGCAGCTGTTGTGGAAATCTGCCCCCATAGCTGGCGAGCCGTGACTTGAGCATTGCTGGTAGCGGTAGGGGACATGGTTTGACTACCGAGAGGCGAAGTTGATGAGAAGCCTCGAGTGCGACATGGCTATTGTGAAGGAGCAGCAGGACGACTTCATGGACAAACGCGCCGACACGATCAAATGGTCATGATTCGTAGTAATCGTACAGTAGCTTCGTGATGAGGTATCGTAGGGGGTGGGATGGCGTCACTTGAGAAGGCCTTGGTGCAGTACAATACTTTTAATCGTCGTAGCGGCGTGAAATGGGGGGTGATATTGATTGTGAAGGCTGGAGGTTGCTGAGATGGCGCAG
>Ga0105237_10010045_pt1 | contig 10097 bp, 10 predicted proteins | sample KBSC24metaG_FD_81520 | JGI IMG/M metagenome (GOLD analysis project Ga0105237, IMG submission 81520) | Corn rhizosphere microbial communities from Kellogg Biological Station, Michigan, USA - KBS C2-4 metaG | ecosystem: Host-associated > Plants > Roots > Rhizosphere > Soil | place: Michigan, USA... | reverse complement strand
TTCGATCGCGCCGCCGCCGCCGTCGCCTACGGAGACGTGGCGCGGACGGTGGCGCTCCGGCTGAAATATGGTGGCCGCCCCGGCGTGGCGCGCACGATGGCGCATCACATGGCGCGGCTGTTGGGCGATGCGCCGTCCGACGCCCTGCTCGTGCCGGTGCCGCTCCATCGCTGGCGTCTCTGGTCGCGCGGCTACAACCAGGCGCTGCTGATCGCGCGGGGCATCGCCGGCCGTTCGGGCCTCGCCTGCCTTCCCGATCTGCTGGTGCGGACGAAGGCGACGCCGGTGCTGCGCGGGCTCGGCCGCAAGGCGCGGGCCCGGGCGGTCGCCGGCGTCTTCGCGATTTCGGACGCGGCGGCGGCGAAGGGCCGCACGATCCTGCTGATCGACGACGTCTATACCAGCGGCGCCACCGCGGATGCCTGCGCCCGGGCGCTCAAGCGGGCCGGCGCCGCCGAGGTCCGCCTGCTGTGCTGGGCGCGCGTGCTCCGCGACGACGAGGCGCGACATTGACAATCGCGTGCCGCATCCACAGGTCGTGGTGGAGAAAGGAGCCTGCCCGCCATGGCCAAGGTCGAAATGTACACCAAGATGTTCTGCCCCTATTGCGCGCGCGCCAAGACGCTGCTCGGCGAGAAGGGCGTGGATTTCGAGGAGATCGACATCACCATGGGCGGCCCGAAGCGCAAGGAGATGCTGGAGCGCGCGCCGGGCCACAGCACGGTCCCCTCGATCTTCATCGACGGCCGGCATGTCGGCGGGTCGGACGATCTCGCCGCGCTGAACGCCTCGGGCGAGCTGGACCGGCTGCTCGCCGCCTGATCGCATGCGCGTCGCCGTCCTCCAGATGACCAGCGGGATCGATCCCGCCGCCAATGCCGCCGCGCTCGTCGCGGGGCTGGAAGCGGCGGCGGGGGGCGGCGCGCGCATCGCCTTCACGCCGGAGATGACCGGGCTGCTCGATCGCGACCGTCAGCGGGCCGCCGCCGCGATCGTGGGGGAAAGCGAAGACCGGGTGCTCGCGGCGGCGCGCGAGGCCGCCGCCCGGCTCGGCCTCTGGGTGCAGCTCGGCTCGCTGGCGCTGCGGCCGGGTGGGGACGAGACCCGCTACGTCAATCGCGGCTTCCTGATCGACGATGCCGGCACGATCCGCGCCCGCTATGACAAGCTGCATCTGTTCGACGTCGATCTGCCGACCGGCGAGAGCTGGCGCGAATCGGCGGCCTATGCGCCGGGCGACGGCGCCGTGGTCGCGCAGACGCCGGCGGGGCGGCTCGGTTTGTCGATCTGCTACGACATGCGCTTTCCCGATCTCTACCGGGCGCTGAGCGACGCCGGCGCCGAGATCCTGGCCGCGCCCGCCGCCTTCACCGTGCCGACGGGCCGGGCGCACTGGCACGTCCTGCTGCGCGCCCGCGCGATCGAGGCGGGCTGCTTCGTCGTCGCCGCGGCGCAGACCGGCACCCATGCGGACGGCCGCGCCACCTATGGCCATTCGCTGGTGATCGATCCGTGGGGCGAGGTGCTGCTGGACATGGGCGAGGCGCCCGGCGTCGGTTTCGCGGAGATCGACCTCGCGACCCTTCAGGACATCCGCGCGCGCATTCCGGCCCTGAGGCACCGCCGCCCGATCCCGGAGGTCGCGCGGGCATGATCGTGTTCGATCTCGCCTGCTCGGCCGGCCATGTGTTCGAGGCGTGGTTCGGCAGCCAGGCCGACTATGACGACCAGCGCGCCCGCAGCCTCGTCTCCTGCCCGATCTGCGGCGATGGCGCGGTGGACAAGGCCCCGATGGCGCCGCGCATTTCCGGCACGCGCAGCAACAATGCGCCCGATCCCAAGCAGGTGATGCAGGCGATGATGATGGCGCAGCGCAAGCTGCTGGCCTCGTCCGAGGATGTCGGCCACCGTTTCGCCGACGAGGCCCGCGCCATCCATGTGGGCGATGCCGAGGAGCGCCAGATCCATGGCCAGGCGACGCCCGCCGAGGCGAAGAAGCTGATCGAGGAGGGAGTGCCGGTGGCGCCGCTGCCTTTCCCGGTGCGCGATCCCGCGCGCGACAATTGACCGTGGGGAGCCGCTCGCCTAACGCTCCGCACCGGCGTGGCTCCATAGCTCAGCAGGATAGAGCGACGGTTTCCTAAACCGCAGGTCGGGGGTTCGAATCCCTCTGGGGCCACCAACATCCCTTCCGCGCCGGTTCTCATACAACCACAAATCTTGAAGTTGCTGGGCCGATAACACTTATTGGTGCCATCGGTGTTTCGCATACGTTCACGGGCGTTCACAGGCTGGCATGATATCGTTCAGCCGATTCATGTACCGGGCGAAATCGACTCATGTCTCGGCGCGGTAACCGTCCTGCAGAACATCAGGGATGCCTACCCACGAGGCGCGGTCCAGCCCGTGCCGAAGAGTGTTCTGCAGCCTGATGATGAACGGTCGCTCGATGCAGCTACGATTGAGGCCCTGAATCACCCAATGCACAACACGATCAAGCCTATGCCTACCTTGATCGCCGAAGGTGTCATTGTCTGCAGGCCGAGGCGATTGACGACATCGTAGGCGAGCTCGAACACAACTGCTTTCACCGTTTCCTGGACTAATTCGATGAGATGGTCGGGCCCGACCGCCGTACCATTTCCGCCTGCAAGCTGGACCATCTCACCATCATTGATGCGCAACATTGAGGTGGCGATTCGAGAGTTTTTCGAAGCGCCCTGCGATGGGATGTTCAAAAAAGTGAAGTAGGCGATCAGATCGAGTTGCTCAAAATAGAAGCGCTTTTGGTCGATGCTGAATGGTGTCAAGTCGGGCGTTGCGGTCGCTTTGTCGATGACGGCTAGTGTAAAGATCAGTGTTGCGCAACCTGGGTCGAAAGAGGTGAGTTTTATCTCTTCCACACCTGCTTTCGACGCGAATTCAAAGCCGGGCCGGCGCGGATCGATCACTGAAACGGTAACAAAGGGACAGGCTAGGCGCCCATCGGGCGCCGCGATCAGCGTCGCGAGATCAACTTTTCTAACCGCTAGATCGTTCAACTTGAAGGTGTGATGGACGTGCACATTAGGGCGGTCGCCATCGAAGTGCGGGTAGATCGAATAATGCTCGTCCTGGATCGGGAGGTTGCGGCCCTCGAACTCGAGATTTCTATCTCGCCTTGGATAAATGCGCAGGATGCCGTCCGGTAGATGCTCGATCGTCAGAACCTTTTTGACGCCGGAGGGCGTGTCGATCGTGAGTCGGATCCTGGGCATGGATGGAGTTTGTCCAGCGCGGGTGAAACGAACAAGGGAAGGCTGACGGAATTTCAATCCATGGTATACGTAGATATGGCTCGCCTCATACCGGCGTATTTTTCGACCTCATTCAGCTTATAATGTGATGGCCTCCGGGGTCACCAATATCTTCCCGGCGCCGCCTCTCCCGACGCGACGACAGCATGGCGCCGTTCGTCTGCGGATAGTCAGCTCTTCGGACGGTCGGGGTCGTAGTTCACCGCCAGCAGCACGGCCGTCGCGACGGCGATCGTCACCGGTATGATCAGGGGATTGCCATAGGCCATGCGCGCGAGAGCGAGGGGAAGCGCCCGGCCGACCCTGCCGATCCTCAAGGCGATCATCACCACCATGCCGCCGGCGATCAGCGCGATCATGAGCCGGGTGACGAGCCTTGCCATCCTCCCGCCTTACAACAGGACGCCGGAATATCGATAAGGGGATGGCCCCTGGAACCGCTCTTTTTCCAGCTTTCGGCTTTTCCAGAATCTCGAACGTTCGATCCGGTTTTATCCGGGTCCCGCCATTTCCGGCCCATCGCTAGATCGGCTCCGTGTTCAGCGCCTCCGGGCGAACAATATCGGGAGACACGATCATGGCGAAGGTTCTGGTCCTCTATTATTCCTCTTACGGCCACGTTGAGCAGATGGCCGAGGCGATGGCCGAGGGCGCGCGCGCCGGCGGTGCCGAGGTCGCGATCCGCCGCGTGCCGGAGACCGTGCCCGAGGAGATCGCCAGGGGCGCGCATTTCAAGCTGGACCAGAAGGCCCCCGTCGCCACCATCGCGGAGCTGGCCGATTACGACGCGATCATCGTCGGCACCGGCACGCGCTTCGGCCGCATGTCCTCCCAGATGGCGGCGTTCCTCGATCAGGCCGGCGGCCTGTGGGCGTCGGGCAAGCTCAACGGCAAGGTGGGCGCGGCCTTCACCTCCACCGGCAGCCAGCATGGCGGGCAGGAGACGACGCTGTTCTCGATCATCACCAACCTGCTGCATTTCGGCCTGACCATCGTCGGCCTGCCCTACAGCTTCCAGGCGCAGATGGGCGTCGACAAGGTGAAGGGCGGCGCGCCCTACGGCGCCACCACCATCGCCGGGTCCGACGGTTCGCGCCAGCCGGGCGAGGAGGAGCTCGACGCCGCCCGCTTCCAGGGCAAGCTGGTGGCCGAGACCGCGATCAAGCTGCACGGCTGAGCTTTCTGAGGTAGCGTCCGCGTATCGGGGTGGCGATCCTTTCGGGGGCGCCACCCTTTTCTTTGTTGTGCCGGGCGGCGCCAGCCTGCAAACGGCTCGCATGACACACGATCCAGAGGATGGCGATCTGGTCGCCGAGCAAGCCAAGATCCCGGTGCCGGACGAGGTGGCCGAGGCGATCCGCACGTTGATCCGCTGGTCCGGCGACGATCCCGAGCGCGAAGGGCTGCTCGATACCCCGAAGCGCGTCGCGCGGGCGTGGAAGGAATATTGCGCGGGTTATGCGGACGATCCCGGCACGCATCTCGCCCGCACCTTCGAGGAGGTGGGCGGCTATGACGATGTCGTGCTGCTGAAGGACATTCCGTTCCAGTCGCATTGCGAGCATCACATGGCGCCGATCATCGGCAAGGCCTCGATCGCCTATCTGCCTAAGGACCGTGTGGTCGGCATCTCCAAGCTGGCCCGCGTGCTGCAGGGTTTCGCGCGGCGGCTGCAGGTGCAGGAGCGCCTCACCGCCGAGGTCGCCGACTGCATCTGGGAGAAGCTCCAGCCGGCCGGCGTCGCCGTGGTGATCGAGGCGAGCCATGCCTGCATGACCGCGCGCGGCGTGCGCACGCCCGGCGTCGGCATGGTCACCAGCCGCATGCTCGGCGTGTTCCGCGACGACGAGCGCAGCCGCCAGGAAGTGCTCAGCCTGATGGGCTATTGAGCGGGCGATCCGCTCGGACGGTTTACGCCACCAGCGTCGGCTTGCCGCAGCGGACGCCGTCGACGCGCAGGTCGGCCTGGCCGACATGGACGCCGAGCAGGCCGGTCAGCTGGTCGATGATGCCGTCGAGGGCGGGCGACAGCGGCTTGAGGATGTTGCCGACCAGCTGCGTCACCACCGAGAGGTCGACGTTATTGAGCTTCAGCGTCATGCTCGTCAGGAGCGAGGTCGCGATGCCCTGCACGAGGTCGGGGGTCGACACGGTCTGGACGGTGCCCGCGGCGATGTCGGCGGCGGAGAAGCGGACCTGCTGCCAGTTCGTGCTCGTGCCGCCGAGCGCGATATGCGCCTGGGTGCTGATGCCGACGAGGGGGATGCCGAGCAGCGTGATCTGGGCGAGCGCCGCCGGACTCTCCACCGGCGTCTTGGTGAAGTCGCCGAGAGTCGAGGTGTTGATGTCGGCGATCGCGATCGATCCCACTGAGGGCAGAGCGTCCAGCGTCACGCTGGCGTTGGACGCGCCGCCGGTGCAGGAAATCGAATCGAGCTTCGCTTGCGCTTCGGCCAGCTCGATGAGGATCGGCAGATGCACCGAGGCGAGGCCGAGCAGCGGTAGGATCTTGATATCCAGATAGAGTCGCGCCTGCGCGGTGCGCACGATCGTGCCGCCGGCCTGGGTGATCGCCAGCCAGGGCGAATGGGAAGGCCGCTGGCCGATCGCCAGATAGAGCGTCGTGCTCGCCACGTTCGGCAGATTCAGGCCGAGATCGACTGCGACCTGCCGCTGGCCGTTGGAAAGCTGAAGCAACTCACGCAGGATCGAATAGCCGTCCACGCGCACGACCGTATCCGGATCGGCATGGTCCTGATTGGCATAGGGGCCGAGGTCGATCAGGTCGGACAGGCGGACGGTGACCGGCGACACCTGCAGCGCGATCCGGCGCAGCGCGGTGGCGGCATTCTGATCGGTCACGACGGCGGCCAGCGCGCTCAGCGCCTGCGGCAGCGTCACGCTGGTGTTGAGCGTCTGGCCAAAGGTGACGCCGGTGAGCTGGAGCTGGGTGCGCAGCGCATCGGAGAATTGCAGGATGTCGACATTGGCGCCGACCAGCGAATTATAATCCATTACCGTCAGGTTGAGATCGGTGCCGACGAGCTTGGAGAGAATCGCGTTGGGCAAGCCACCCTGCACGGCCGCGAGGCGCGAGCCGATCGAGAAAGCGGCATAGTCGATGCGCACGGCAGTCGCCCTGGCGGCGATGCGGGTGGTCGAGCGGCCGGTGAAGGCGCGGGCGAAGAAGAGCGGCACGTCCTGAGTCAGCGTCACCTGCGCGACGTTGGACGGGCTGGCGCCGGCGACATAGCGTTGCGCCGGCGTGAGCGTCGCATCGGCGGTGTAGGTTCCCTGCGTCAGGGTGGAGACGCGCGCGGCGCTGAGGCCGTTGGAGGTCAGCGCCTGGTTCGCCGCGCCGTTCGGGTCGGACGCGGCCGCCGCCGCGAGCGCGGCCGCGTCGGCGGCGCCCTGCAGACGGCGGTCGCCGAGATAGATGGAGCCCACGTCCACCGCCAGCGCGGTCGCGGCGAGCAGCGTGATCAGCGAGCACGCCGCGATGATGGTGACGGCACCCCGTCGATCGCGGCGGAGGTGGGCGAGCCGGCGAAGCATAAGCGTCTCAGAGGCTGTCGAGCCGGATCGCCGCGTTGCGCTGGATCTGCGCGCTGGGCATCGGCACGAGAGAGAGGTGGAGCAGCGGGTCGGCGCTCGCATCGTAGCGGAGGCGGACCACCAGGGTCGTGCCGTCGTCATCCACCGACAGCGTGGCGCGATCGGGATTGAGCGTGCCGGCCCGCCGCAGCGTGGTCTGCATGGTCGTCTGCGCGATGCTCGCCCGCTCGGTGCTGGTGAGGCCGGCGATCGTGGCGCGTGCCGCATCGTTGGCGGCCTGCTGCACGCTGTGCGCGGTCAGCATCCAGTCGCCATAGGAGATGATCCCCATCATCAGCACCAGCAGCACGGGGAGGGTGATCGCCATTTCCACCAGCACCGCTCCGCGCGCGTCGCGCCGGCCCGAGCGGAGCCGGGTCCGGAAGGCGGAGAAAGGCGGCGGTCGATCCATGCTCCCGATATGGGCCGGCAGCGATGAGAAGCCGGTATCTGCGCTTTCTCCCGATTTCGCGGAGATTGCGTGCAAATCGGCGCGCCCTTCCGGTGGCCGGATTTACGCCTCTTCACCACATTTGCGCCCACCGTTCGGGGAGGAGGGCGAGCACCGCGCCGGAACGGCACGCGCGACTTTCGCACCGGCTGCGGAAAACACGCGAACTTAGAACCACGGCGGGCCGGTCCGGCACGATAGGCTTGCCGACGGGCGCCGATTTCCCCATCCTGCCCGCAGGGGGCCATGACAGGGGGCGTGATGCGTTTTGCTCTTCTTCCGGCCATTGCCGTCCTGGCGATGGCGATCCCGGCGCATGGCGCCGTGCCAGCGGCACCGGCGCCCTTTGCGGGGACGGTGGCGATGGCGGGGCTGCTGCCCGTCCATGTCGATCGCGATGGCGGCCGCATCCTGCTGACGCTGCCGCCGGCCGGGGCGGATGGCGTGTCGGCGCGCTATCTCTATGCGACGGCGCTGCGCACCGGCCTCGGATCGGCGCCGACCTTCCTCGATCGCGGCCGGGTGGGCGACACGCAGATCCTCGCCTTCCGGCGGATCGGCAAGAAGGTGATCGCCCAGTTCGAGAATCCCCGCTTCCGCTCGCCGGGCGGCGTCGCCGTGCCGAGCGGCGATTTCGCCACATCCATCGTGTGGACGGGGGACGTGGCGGCGACGCTGCCGGACGGATCGATGGTGATCGACATCGCGAGCTTCCTCACCGCCGATCGCCTCGGCATCGCCAAGTCGCTGGGCCAGGAGGGCGATGCCATCGGCACCGGCGGTGCCCCGCAGGGCGCCGGCAAGGGATTCAAGCTGGACGACAAATTGAGCGTCGCCGATCCCGCCTCGGTCAAGCTCTTCCCGGACAATCTCGAGGTCGATGCGATCCAGACCTATGCGTCCGATACGCCGGGCGCGGAGGTGGAGAATATCGCGCCCGATCCGCGCCAGGTGAGCTTCACCGTCCATCACAGCTTCATCCGCTTGCCCGGGCCGGGCTTCGTGCCGCGCGCCTTCGATCCCCGCATGGGCGGCTTCTCCACGCAGGCGGTCGATTACCGCATCCCGCTCGGGCAGGATGTGGTGCACGACGTCGCCAATCGCTTCCGGCTGGAGAAGACCGATCCTGCCGCCGCACGCTCGCGGGTGAAGAAGCCGATCATCTTCTATCTCGACCGCAGCGCGCCCGAGCCGATCCGCTCGGCGCTGCTGGAAGGGATCAACTGGTGGGGCCAGGCCTTCGACGCGGCCGGCTATATCGACGCCTTCAAGGCCGAGCTGCTGCCCGAAGGCGCCGATCCAATGGATGTGCGCTACAATGTCGTGAACTGGGACGACCGCGCGACGCGCGGCTGGTCCTACGGCCAGGAGGTCGTCGATCCGCGCACCGGCGAGATCGTCAAGGGCATGGTGGTGCTGGGCTCGGAGCGGGTGCGGCAGGATATCCTGATCTTCCAGGGCCTGGTCGGCGCGGCGAGGACGGGGCAGGGCGGTCCCAACGATCCGGTGCAGGCGGCGCTGGCCCGCATCCGCCAGCTTGGCGCGCACGAGGTCGGCCATTCGCTGGGCTTCGCGCACAATTTCGCGGCGAGCACGCAGGATCGTGCCTCGGTGATGGATTATCCGGGGCCGCGCATCGGCTTGGTCGACGGCAAGCCGGACCTGAGCGACGCCTATGGGCGTGGCATCGGCCGATGGGACATGGCGACGGTGGACTGGCTCTATGGCGCCCGCACGGATGCCGAGGCCGATGCCAAGGCGGCCGCGATCGTCGCCTCCGGGCTGCGCTACGTGCAGGACGACAATGCCCGCAAGCCCGACACCGCGCAGCCCTGGGCCGGCCTGTGGGACGACGGGCCGGACCCGACCGCCGAGCTCACGCGCCTGATGGGCGTGCGCCGCGCCGCGATCGACGGATTCGGCACGGCGGCCCTGCTTCCGGGCGAGTCGGTTGCCGATCTGCGCCGCCGCTTCGTGCCGATCTACCTGCTGCACCGCTATGAGGTGGTCGCGGCGGCCAAGGCGATCGGTGGCGTCGATTTCGCCTATTCCGTCTATGGCGACGGGCGCGAGCAGTCGCTTCCCGTGTCGCCGGATCGCCAGCGGGCGGCCCTGGCGGCCGTGCTGGCCACCGTCGCGCCCGATCAGTTGCGCGTGCCGGCCGGGCTGCTGCCCCTGCTGTCCTCGCCGCGCAACGGCAGCGACAACCGCCAGTTCGACATCGAATTGTTCGCGACGGCGGGCGGCCCGGTGTTCGATCCGCTGGTGGCGGCGGATGTCGGCGCGGAAATCCCGCTCGGCGCGTTGCTCGCGCCGACCCGGCTGGCGCGGCTGGAGGTGCAGCACGCCGCCGATCCGCAGGCGCTCGGCGTCAGCGAGATGCTCGATCGGCTGCTCGCCGCGACGCTGCCCGATCGCACCGATGCGCTCAGCCGGCGTATCGCCTACCGGACGATCGTCACCATGGCGCAGGTGGCGCGCCGGCCCGGCACGACGCCGGAGGTTGCCGCGATCCTCGACAGCCGCGTGCACGACGTCGCGGAGGCGCTTGCCCGTCGCAAGGGCGATGCGGCGGATACGGCTTGGGCGTCCAGCCTGTCGCGCCAGCTGCTCGATCCCCAGGAGCGCGAGCCGCTGCTGGCCGATCGCCCGCGCACCGTCGACGTGCCGCCGGGCGACCCGATCGGCGGGGAGAGCGACTGGATGGACCTGCCCTGACGGAACATCGCGGCACGGGGCTTGGTTTCCTCGTCATG
>Ga0105237_10010042_pt1 | contig 10098 bp, 9 predicted proteins | sample KBSC24metaG_FD_81520 | JGI IMG/M metagenome (GOLD analysis project Ga0105237, IMG submission 81520) | Corn rhizosphere microbial communities from Kellogg Biological Station, Michigan, USA - KBS C2-4 metaG | ecosystem: Host-associated > Plants > Roots > Rhizosphere > Soil | place: Michigan, USA... | reverse complement strand
ACCGCATACGAGATCTGGTAGCCGGCCGCCGCGGCGAACTGCATCAGGAACACCGTCAGCGAGAACTTGCCGCCGTCGGGAACCGCGGCGTTCAGTTGCAATGTCGACAACGCGGAGACGGTGAGGACACCGAACACGACGATCAGCAGGTACGTCAGCCACCGCTGTACGACCATCATCAAGTCGAAGCCGACGACGGCGACGACGATGGCGGCCACCATCAGCCCCAGGTACCAGAGCCAGTTTGGGCCGGCGAAAACCGTCTTGAAACCGGACGTGGCGAGGATGGTGTTGAAGACGTTGAACCCGATGTAGACGAAGATGACGGCGACGAACGGGACGAGCGCACCACGCGAGCCGAACTGGGCGCGCGACTGAATCATCTGCGGCAGCCCCATCGTGGGGCCCTGGTTGGCGTGGAAGCACATGAAGAGCGTGCCGAAGCAGGCGCCCGCGACCGCGGCCACCACCGACCACCCGGCGGACAGGCCGTTGGCCGGCCCGAGGAAGCCCGTCACCATCGTGGTCAGCACGAAGTTGCCGGTGAACCAGAACGGCGCCTGGTGGTGCACCTTGCCCCTGCGTTCCCGGGCCGGGATCCAGTCGATGGACCGCGTCTCGATGGCGCCTGCCATGGCATCCCCTTTGATGTGTGGCTCAGATCACTGGCCCTCAGGGTAGGCATCGGCGCCAACAAAGGCAACAATAGTTTCCTAGCTCACTCCACATGTTGACAGATGGGAGTGACGTACCGCACTCTGTTACCCGAGTCACAAATCTCGTGGCGCGCCCTCCTCTCCACGGAGCTCCCCTTGGCCATCACCGAGGCCCCACGGCCGGGCATTCTGCGCGCCATGAGCGCACAAAAATCGGTCGACGACATCGTCGCCGCCAACGAAACCCCGGACGGTCCCCACCTCAAGCGCTCGATGGGCTTCGTCCATCTGACCGCCCTGTCCATCGGCGCGACGCTCGGCACCGGAATCTTCGTCATCCTCGGCGCCGCCGTGCCGAAAGCCGGTCCCGCGGTCCTGCTCTCGTTCATCCTGGCCGCCGTCACCGCATTGTTCTCGGCGCTGTCCTACGCCGAGCTCGCCGGCACCATCCCGGTATCCGGCAGCTCCTACTCCTACGCCTACGCCACCATGGGCGAATTCTGGGCCTGGGTGTGCGGCTGGTGCCTGATGCTCGAATACGGAGTCTCCGTCGCCGCGGTCGCCGTCGGCTGGGGCGGCTACATCAACACGCTCCTGCAGCAGTTGTTCGGCATCGAGCTGCCCGCTGCCATCACCGGCGCGCCCGGCGAAGGCGGCATCATCAACCTGCCGGCCATCGCGATCGTGGTCCTCGCCTCGATCCTGCTGCTCAAGGGCGCTTCGGAATCGGCCGTCGTCAACACCGCGATGGTCGTCCTGAAGTGCATTGTGCTGGTGTTCTTCTGCGCGGTTGCCTTCACCGCCTTCAAGGCCGGCAACCTCACCCCCTTCATGCCACTCGGGTTCCTCGGGGTCTCGGCCGCGGCATCCCAGGTCTTCTTCTCCTACATCGGCTTCGACGCGGCATCCACTGCCGGCAACGAGGCCAAGGACCCGAAGCGGGACCTGCCGCGCGCGATCATGGCCTCGTTGCTGATCGTCACGGTGCTGTACCTCGCCGTCGCGCTGGCCGCACTCGGCGCGATGAGCTGGACCAAGTTCAGCGCCGACGAAGGCGCCACCCTGGCCGTCGCCCTCAGCGGCATCACCAGCAGCAATGTGCCGGCCATCATCTTGTCCATCGGCGCCGTCATCGCCATCGCCAGCGTCGTCCTCGCCGTCCAGTACGGACAGACCCGCATCCTGTACACGATGGCCGTCGACGGCCTGGTGCCCGCGCTGTTCGCCAAGATCAACCCGCGGACCTTCGTGCCGACGTGGAACATCGTCATCTGCGGCGTCGTCGTGTCACTGCTGGCCGGCTTCGTCTCGCTGGGTGAACTGGCCAACGCCACCTCGATCGGCTGTCTCTTCGCCTTCGCGCTGGTCAACATCGCCGTCATCATCCTGCGCCGCACGCGCCCCGATCTGCACCGGACGTTCCGGCTGCGGCTGTTCCCCGTCGCGCCGATCCTGGGCTTCCTCTTCTGCTGCTACCTGATGTGGGCGCTGCCTGTCGCGACCTGGATCGCGTTCGGCATCTGGGGTGCCCTCGGCCTGGTGGTCTACTTCGGTTACAGCATCAGGAAGTCCAAGCTGCGAGTGCAGGCTGGATAGATGATCACCGTCGGCATGTTCCAAGGCCCGCAGGAATCCGGGACCGTCGCCGGGAACCTCACCGCCATCGCGTCGGCGGCGCGACGGGCCGCCGACGCCGGCTGCCAGATCGTCGTCACGCCGGAGATGTCCGCCACCGGCTACAACATCGGCGCCGAGATCGCCGAACGTGCCGAACCTTCCGACGGCCCGATCTTCCAGACAGTCCGGAAGATCGCGCGCGACAACGGAATAGCCGTCGTCTACGGGTATCCCGAGGCGGGGCCGGACAAGCCGTACAACAGCGTCCAGGTCGTCAACCGCAACGGCGAATCCCTGGCCAACTACCGCAAAACCCACCTGTACGGCTTCGACCGGGACTACTTCACCCCGGGGTCCCAGTGGGTCACGCAGTTCGAGCTCGACGGCGTCACCTGCGGACTGCTGATCTGCTACGACATCGAATTCCCGGAGAACGCCCGCACGCACGCCGACGCCGGAACCCAATGGCTCGTCGTGCCGACCGGACTCATGGAGCCGTGGAGTTTCGTTGCGACACATATCGTTCCGGCCCGCGCCTACGAGAGCCAGATGTTCCTGTCGTACGTCAATCGCACGGGGTTCGAGAACGGCCTCGAGTACTGCGGGCTGAGCTGCACCATCGCGCCCGACACGACCGAACTGAGTCGCGGTGGTCGAACCGAGGAACTGCTCCTCGCTGACATCGATCCCACCGCGGTAGCCGTGTCCCGCGCAGTCAACACACATCTCAGCGATCGCCGCCGAGATCTCTACCAGGAGAACCAGACCCGATGACTGTCCCCCAGCCGATCGAAGAAACACAACTGTCGGAAACCGGACCCCAGCTGTCGGACAAGCCGATAACGATGTTCGGGCCGGACTTCCCCTTCGCCTACGACGACTACGTGTCCTCCGCCGACGGCCTCGGCTCGATCCCGGCCGACCGCCACGGCACCGAGGTCGCGATCGTCGGTGGCGGCTGCGCCGGCATCACCGCCGCCTACGAACTCATGAAGATGGGCCTGAAACCCGTTGTCTATGAGGCGGACCAGATCGGCGGCCGTATGCGATCCATCCCTTTCGAGCACGCCCCGGACGCAGTCGCCGAGATGGGTTCGATGCGGTTCCCGCCCACCTCTACGACGCTCTACAAGTACTTCGACAAGGTCGGCATCGAGACCATCGAGTTCCCGAACCCGCTGTCGGTTGCGGCGCCCAGCACCGTCGTCGACCTCAAGGGCCGGACGTACTACGCCGAAAAACTCGCCGACCTTCCACAGGCGTTCACCGACGTCGCCGATGCCTGGCGCCAGACCCTCGAGGACGGCGCCGACCTGCACGCCATCCAGGACGCCATCCGGGAGCGCGACACGCAGACCCTGAAGTCGGCGTGGGGCAAGCTCGTTCGCGAACTCGACGACGAGACGTTCTGGGGCTTCCTGACCAAGTCGCACCACTTCAAGTCGTTCGAGCTCCGCGAGATCTTCGGCAAGGTCGGCTTCGGCACCGGCGGCTGGGACACCGACTACCCGAGCTCGATGCTCGAAATCCTGCGCGTCGTGCTCACCGAGGCCGATGACAACCACCGCGGCGTGGTGGGCGGTTCCCAGCAGCTCCCGCTGCGGCTGTGGAAGCGCTCGCCCGAACGCCTTGCCCACTGGCCTGCCGGCACGTCGCTCGAATCGCTGCACGGCGGCCGGACCCGCGGTGCGGTCACCGACATCCGGCGCACCCACCCGAACCGCTACACGATCACCGACGTCGACGGGGAGACCCGCACGTATGACGCCGTCATCGTCACCGCCCAATCGTGGATGCTGCTCAACAACATTCGCTGCGACGACGACCTGTTCCCGACGAACGTGTGGTCCGCGATCGAGCAGACCCACTACATGGGTTCGTCGAAGGTGTTCGTCTTGGTCGACCGGCCGTTCTGGAAGGACAAGGACGCCCAGGGCCGCGACGTCATGTCGATGACGCTGACCGACCGGATGAGCCGCGGCACCTATCTGCTCGACCAGGGGCTCGACGCCGACGGCAACGAGAAGCCCGGCGTCATCTGCCTGTCGTACACCTGGGAGGACGACTCCCGGAAGATCGTGCCGCTCAGCGCAACCGAGCGCATGGACCTCATGCTCAAGTCGCTGCAGGCGATCTACCCGAACGTCGACATCCGCAGCCACATCATCGAGACGCCGAAGACGGTGTCGTGGGAGACCGAGCGCAACTTCATGGGTGCGTTCAAGGCGAACCTGCCGGGCCACTACCGCTACCAGGAGACGCTGTACACGCACTTCATGCAGCGTGAGCTGGACGCGCGCCATCGCGGCATCTACCTGGCGGGCGACGACATCTCGTGGACGGCCGGCTGGGCCGAGGGCGCGATCACCACGGCGCTCAACGCCGTGTGGGCCGTGATGGATCAGTTCGGCGGGTCGACGTACCCGACGAACCGCGGGCCGGGCGATGTCTTCGACATGATCGCCCCGGTCCGGTTGACGGACGAAATCTAGGCCGCGCTGACCGCAGTGAAAGAGGCTGGGCCGCAGGTGCGTTCAGGCGACCTTGCGACTGCGGTGATTCGGGCCACCGCGGCTGCGCATGACCGCGCCTGACTGCACCAGCATGCTGTGCACGGACCCATAGGATTTGCCGGACGTGGCCACCAACGACCTGATACTGGCGCCGCTCTCGTAAGCGTTACGCAGCTGGGTCATGAGCTGGTCGCGAGATGCCTTGGATTGCCTCATCGCCGGTCCCCTGCCTACTACCCCGGCTGTTTGCCGGGCTGACAGGATTCAGCGTAAGAAACAGCGGTCGCTGCGCGCGGGCGATTCGGTGAATCGCGTCAGGCCAATTCGATGAGATCGCGGTAGGTGTCCGACCAGAAATCCTCGGTGGCGTCCGGCAACAGCAGCACGCGCTGCGGATTCAGCGCCTCGGCCGCACCCGGATCGTGCGTCACGAGCACCACCGAACCGGCATAACTGCGCAGCGCGTCGAGCACCTGCTCGCGCGACGCCGGGTCCAGGTTGTTGGTCGGCTCGTCGAGCAGCAGCACGTTGGCGGTCGAGGCGACCAGACCGGCCAGTGCCAGACGGGTCTTTTCACCACCGGACAGGGTGCCGGCGGGCTGATCCAGCTGCGGGCCCGTGAACATGAACGCGCCCAACAGGCCACGCAGATCCTGCTCGCCGGTGTCCGGGGCCGCGTGCCGGATGTTCTCCCACACCGTCGCCGCGTTGTCGAGGGTGTCGTGTTCCTGCGCGAAGTAACCGATCTTGAGGCCGTAGCCCGGTTCGATGCCACCCGCGTCGGCCGTTTCCACCCCGGCCAGCAGCCGCAACAGTGTCGTCTTGCCGGCACCGTTGAGGCCGAGCACGACGACGCGCGAGCCCCGGTCGATCGCGAGGTCCACGCCGGTGAAGATCTCCAGCGAGCCGTAGGTCTTGGTCAGCCCCTTGACGATCAGCGGCGTCTTACCGCACGGCGCCGGCGTCGGGAACTTGATCTTGGCGACCTTGTCGGCCACCCGCTCGGCGTCGAGCTCGGCGATCATCCGCTCGGCGCGGCGCAACATGTTCTGTGCCGCAACAGCTTTGGTGGCCTTGGCACCCATCTTGGCGGCCTGAGCCCGCAGCGCACCGGCCTTCTTCTCGGCGTTCGCGCGCTCGCGACGGCGGCGCTGCTCGTCGGTGGCGCGGGCGTCGAGGTACTTCTGCCAGCCCATGTTGTAGACGTCGGCCTCGCCGCGCACGGCGTCCAGGAACCACACCCGGTTCACCACATCGGCGAGGAGTTCGACGTCGTGGCTGATCACCACGAGGCCACCGGTGTGGCTCTGCAGGAACGTGCGCAGCCAGCCGATGGAGTCGGCGTCGAGGTGGTTGGTGGGCTCGTCGAGCAGCAGCGTGGTGTTGGAGCCGGAACCCTCGGATGCCGCAAACAGGATGCGCGCCAGCTCGATACGGCGACGCTGACCGCCGGACAGGGTCCGCAGCGGCTGGGTCAGCACCCGGTCCGGCAGTCCGAGACTGGCACAGATGCGGCCGGCGTCGCTCTCGGCTGCGTATCCGCCGAGGGCCGAAAACCGCTCCTCCAGAACGCCGTACCGGCGCACCGCCTTGTCGCGGGCGGCTTCGTCGACGACCTCGGCCATGATGGCCTGCTGCTTCTCCAGGTCTGCCAGCAGCGTGTCCAGTCCGCGCGCCGACAGCACCCGGTCGCGGGCCAGGACATCCAGGTCGCCTTCCTTCGGATCCTGCGGCAGGTAACCGACTTCACCGATCCGCTCGACCGAGCCCGCGTACGGCTGGCCTTCGCCGGCCAGGATTCGCAGCGTCGTGGTCTTGCCGGCACCATTGCGGCCGACCAGACCGATCCGGTCGCCCGGCTGGATGCGCAGCGCGGAACCCTCGAAGGCCAGCAGCGTGCGCGCTCCGGCGCGGACCTCCAGGTCCGTTGCGGTGATCACGCTGTGCTCCTATCCCGGGTCGCTGCGCTCCTGCCTCCGGCGCGCCACCCAACGTCTACTTGTCGTCAGTGAAGACCGCGGGTCGTTTCTCGGCGCGCGCGGCAACCGCCTCTTCGAAGTTGGCGGTGAGCAGTCGGATGAAGAGCTGACCCAGGCCTTCGGCCTGCATATGGCTCTCCAGACTACCGGCGTCCAGTCCACTCCAGAGAGTCCGCTTGGTCAATTCGATTCCCGGGCGGGAGAACGACCCGATGCGCTCGGCCATGTCGAAGCAGGTTTGCAGGAGCTGATCGTCGGCGACGCTGCGCGACACCAGACCGATGCGCTCGGCCTCCACCGCATCGATGTCCCGGCCGGTGAGCATCAGCTCGAACGCCCGGGACGTGCCGATGGCCCGCGGCAGCAGATACGACAGGCCCAGTTCGCTGGCCGTCAGGCCGTTGTTGATGCCCGCGGCGCGGAAGTAGGCCCCCGCGCCGGCGACCCGGATATCGCACGCCAGCGCCAGACACAGCCCACCGCCGATGGCCGCCCCATTGACGGCCGCAATCACGGGTTGGTGCAGCTTGCGCAGGGCGAGGATGACGTCGTCGAGCACCTCCATGGAGCGCAGCGCGAACGTCGGACGCGTCAGCCCCGCCACGTGCGGCACCGAACCGGCCGACTTGTGGTCGGCACCCGAAGAGAACCCGCGCCCGGCCCCGGTGAGGACGACCGCGCGGACCTCGTTGTCGTTGGTGATCTCGTCGAGCGCCGCCTTGAGCGGGACCATGACGTCGAATGCCATGGAGTTCATCCGCTCGGGGCGGTTCAGGGTGACCAGTGCGACGCCGGGGCGCGGATGGTCGACGAGTACCAGTGGGGTCTGTTCGCTCACGTCCTGCACGCTAGCGGGTGCGCAATGTCACACCCGCCGGCACTGCGGATTGCTCAGATGTCGGTGGTGGCGCTGTCGTCGGCCATCGCGGCGTCGATGTCGAACGCCTTGATCTGGCTGATGACTTCGTCCAGCTGATTGGCCGCCAGCATGCCCGAGTGCCGGAACACCAGCTGGCCCTTCTTGAAGGCCATCAGGGTCGGGATCGCCTGGATCTCGGCCGCGGAGGCGAGCCCCTGCTCGGCCTCGGTGTCGACCTTGGCGTGGAAAATGTCGGGGTGCTTCTCAGACGATGCGGTGAACGTCGGAGCGAATGCCCGGCACGGCCCGCACCATGACGCCCAGAAGTCCACCAGCACGATGTCGTTGTCGCTGATGATGCCGTTGAATTCGGCGGCGGTGATGTCCTTGGTGCTCACACTTCTCCCAACGTTGCGGTTTACCTGCTTGTTCCCAGTATCTGGTCAGCTCAACCGTGCCAGCGCACTGGCCGCGTCGTAGCCATTGAACCCGTCCAGCGTGCCGCTGCGCAGGCGGTTCACCCAACCGGGATCGGCGAGCAGCGCCCGGCCGATCGCGATCATGTCGAACTCGCCGGCGTCGAATTGCTCCACCAACTGGTCCACCGGTCCGGGCTCGATGACCTGGCCGGGCTTCTCGGACCGGAACGCGGTCTGCAGACCAACCGAGCCGACCGCGATGACCGGGGTTCCGGTGACCTTCTTGGTCCAGCCGGCCAGCGTGAGGGCCGGGTCGGAGTCGGGGAACGCCGGCACATAGTGGCGCCGGGTCGAGGGATGCAGCGCATCGACACCGGCATCGACCAGCGGGGCCAGCAGTTCCTGCAGCTGCATCGGGTCGTCGACCAGCGTCGCGTTGTAATCGGTGCCCTTCCACTGCGAGAAGCGGTAGATGATCGGGTAGTCCGGACCGACCGCCGCGCGCACCGCCGCAACCACCTCGGCGGGGAACCGGGTGCGGTTCTGCACCGAGCCCCCGTATGCATCGGTGCGCAGATTCGTTCTGGTCCATAGGAATTGGTCGAGCAGATAGCCGTGGGCGCCGTGTAGTTCGACAGCGTCGAAGCCGACCTCCTTGGCATTGCGGGCCGCCTCGGCGTACCACTGCGCGACGGCGGGCAGCTCGTCGGCCGCCAGGGCGCGGCCGATCTGCTCACCCAGTCCGTTCACGCCCGACGGACTGACCGGAGCCACCCCGTCGCGGTCGCCGCGCTCGGCGCCCTGGTGCCACAGCTGGGCGGCGATGGTCGCGCCGTGGCGGTGCACCGCGCTGGTGACGTTGCGCCAGCCGTCGAGTGCCTCGGCGCCGACGAGCGTCGGGATGTCCTGCGAGCCGGCGGCCGACGGGTCACCCACCCGCACGCCTTCGGTGATGATCAGGCCGACGCCCCCAGCCGCCCGACGGGCGTAGTACTCCGCCACGTCGGTCCCCGGAACGCCTCCGGGCGAAGCCTGCCTGGTCATGGGAGCCATGGCGAACCGGTTGGGGACGGTCAGGTTCCGTAGGGCCAGCGGGGCGAAGAGTCCAGATGCATCAACGGTCATGAGCCTATGCAACACCGTGCCGGCACTCTGGATTCCTGCGGTGCCCGGCAACCGGTCAGCGGAGCGGCGTCACGCCGACGACGGCAGCTCCTGCGCGCGGCGTGCTTCGAACCGCCAGATCGCCTGGTGCAGCGCATCGGCATTCCAGCCCGCCGCGTCCGCGACAGCGGCGAGCAGCCCCGCGGTGTCGATCGGGCCGTCGTGACCGATCTCGCGCGCGACGTATCCCGCCACCGTCGGATCGGTGCCGGGCAGTTCCGCCAGCATCAGCAGGAAGCGCCACGTGAAGCCCGATCGTTGCCCGGGCACCGCGCACCACGCCCGCTTGGCCTCCCTCGCCAGCTCTGGGTCCGCGGCGATCACCCGCAGGTCCTCGGCGGTGCTGATGCCCAGTGCGACAAAGGCTTGTGCCACCTCGGTCAGCGCCACCGCTCGCAGCGGTGCGTCTTTCCTCGTGGACGTCGGCCGCCGATTACCGATCTGGGCAGCCCACTGCTCCGGGCCACCCAATGCCTCGACATTGGCGAGCAGTTCGGGTGCACCGTCGGTGTCGGCGTCAGCGCCCTGCCCGGCCCGGTAGCTGCGGTACCGCTCGACGATCTTGTCGACGGTGAGGTGCCGGGCACCAGTGACGTAGATGGCGTCAATGATGCAGAGTGCCAAGGAATTTGGATAGCCGACGGGCATCGGCCAAGTGGCCGGATCCTCAAGATCGCGTTCGCACGCGGCCCGCAGTCGTTCGATGTCAACGTTCATGGTGTTGCCTTCCTGTCGCAGCGGACCTGATTGGTCCTGTTGCGCTGGAAGCTAGAGAAGGCGACCGACAAGAACGCCGCGAAAGGCGTCAGAATCTGGAGTTATCCACAGGGGGACAACCGAAAACTAGACAGTGAAGCCCAGTGCCCGCAGCTGCTCGCGGCCGTCGTCGGT
>Ga0105237_10010041_pt1 | contig 10098 bp, 5 predicted proteins | sample KBSC24metaG_FD_81520 | JGI IMG/M metagenome (GOLD analysis project Ga0105237, IMG submission 81520) | Corn rhizosphere microbial communities from Kellogg Biological Station, Michigan, USA - KBS C2-4 metaG | ecosystem: Host-associated > Plants > Roots > Rhizosphere > Soil | place: Michigan, USA... | reverse complement strand
GCAGCTATCCCCATCGAAATGATGGAAACCCTTTTTGGAAAGCCAGGGATCGACCTCTGGCGCAAAGCCAATGGATTGGATGACTCCCCCGTAATTCCCTACCGTGAGCAGAGATCCATCTCCACCGAGCGGACTTTCCAGACAGACACGATCGACCTGAAATTCCTTCATGCGGAACTGGTGCGCATGACGGAGTCCATCGGTTTCGAACTGCGCTCACAGAATAAGCTGACAGGCTGCGTGACGGTGAAGCTCCGATACTCCAATTTTGATACGGTGGTAAGGCAGAAGACAATAGATTATTCCAATGCGGACCTGATCCTGCTGAATACGGCCCAGGAGATCTTCGGGAAGCTGTATGACAGGCGAATGATGGTTCGATTGTTGGGCATACGGTTTACGAAGTTGGTACCGGGGAATTACCAAATCAAGTTGTATGAGGATACGCAGGAGAATATCAGGTTGTATCAATCGATCGACTCTATTAAACGTAGGTTTGGGGAGGGGGCATTGATGAGGGCGGTGGGGATAGGAAAATAAAAAGCTGGTGCAACAAACACCCATCTGAGCTGAAAGTACTATGCTAAAATAAATTTTATTTCATATGTTTTCCCAGTATTTTGTCTGCCCTGAAAAGATCTTTCCGATCGTAAAGACAACCTATGGCAAACAACGTACAAGTTCTGAGAGGACTGGCTTCCAGGTACTGGAAGGCCATCATATCGGTAGTTACAGGCATTGTCGCGTTCATAAAGATCTATTACGATTATACGAAAAGTTCGCCCGCATGGCAAATAGGCATCACCATTGGTATTTTCTTCTTCGTCATCCTCATCATCCGTTTCCCGCAGATAGCTCTCAGGCTGACCCGGTGGATACTCGGCAAACCCGGACCGTTGCCGGACCTGCAGGTATTCAGGGGCCCCCGGCCTTATTTTAAAGGAGATCACCTGCCCGGCAGACAGGCCGAGTTGAACACATGCTGGCAGACCATTCAGTCCCACTGCTTTTTTATGCTTCAGGGAGAATCGGGCGTGGGAAAATCATCCTTTTTAAACGCCTGTCTCATACCGAAAATAGAAGAAAAGTTCAGGGTCGTGGAAACACGCATTGCAGACGACCCGTTCGGCAGACTGGTAAGCGCCTTTTTACAAAAACCCTACATCCTTTCACATGAACCACAGGAGGCCGGCGCCGCCCTGGATGCGATCACGGCTAACAGCCCGGTCGTGCTGATCATCGATCAGTCGGAAGAACTTTTCGTCACCGTAAAAGAAGAGACCAGGCTCGCCTTTATGACATGTCTGAAGACAGCCGTCAGCCATGGGCAATGCAAGCTCATCTTATCCATCCGGAATGACTTTCTTGACTTGATGATAAGCCTCTGCCGTCAGACAGACCCACATCAGGAAGTATTTAATTTAGGCAGCTTTTTTGAACTATCCGCCTTTTCAAAAGAGAAAGGGACATCCGTCCTGAATGAAATGCTGGAACCCCTGCACGCAGGCGATCCGCTGAGAAGGCAGGATCTCCTCCATCTTTCGAATAAACTGGTGCAGGAGCTGTTAAGACCCCCCAGGGATCGGCGGATCTTCCAGGGAGATGAAAAGAGCATACTGCCCGTCGAATTGCAGATCACAGGGATGATGATAGAATTGATAGGAACACGGACGATCATCGACCGCGGCCTTGACTATTATGGCGGGAAGATCGGGCTCCTTCGCAGCTATATTGAAACAACGAATGATTATGTTTGGAGGAAGACGGCAGTGAATGGGGACAAAGCCCTGTTGATACTCCGTCAATTGGTTTCACCCGCCAGAACCAAATGGACGCAGACCCCAGCGATCATCGCTGCGAAGCTGAAGCTCCCCGCCAGGCTGGTGAAAGAAGTGCTTGAGGCATATAGCGCCCGGTTCTTAGTACGGCGCCTGCCCGCCGCTGCCGGCAATGATCCAAAAGAAGGCGCCGACATGATCCCATATGAGTTGATGCATGAGCACCTGGTCCATGTGCTGATGGAAGCTCCTCAACTCGTGCTTCAGAAAGCCAGGGATGCGGAAGAAAGACTGCAATTCTGGTACAAGCGCACGGAAAGCGTTTTCCTGACGGAAAAAGCCGGCAGGGGGAGCACCTTCAAAAATAAGGTCCGGCGGCTGTTCGCCCAGCCGATCCCTATAAGCGAAACGATCCGTTTATGGCGATTTGCCACGGCCGAAGATGATAAGGAAATGCTGAAGAAAAACCTTAGAGGCTATGGGGCAAGGATATTGGCCCCTTTGCTGCCTGTTATTATAGTAGCTGTCGGATTCCTATACTGGACCCATACTGATAAATACGCCATTGATTCCATCATTGAAAAAGCGCCCACAGACGAATTTGTCGCCTCTCCCAATGAAGCTCATTTCCCCCTGCTTAGGGATTGGGCAAAGGCGCTGATAAACATACATAAGATAGACGTTGCCTTCGCAACGATAAAAAAAGTAAAGGACGACCATGATCGATCTATGGCATTTTGCATCGTTGCCGTCCAGCTTGCGGGCATGGGTGATACGCAGCACGCGGATTCGGCATTTGTAAACGCCCTCGCTATTGAAAATATTTATTGGGATGATAGGCAACAGGAAGCTGTCGTTGCCCTTACAACCTCGATGGCCGGAGCCGGCGAAGAACTAGTGCTCTATCATCAAATCCAACATATCAGGGGTACACACATCCGGCTGTGTGCCTTCACAGGATATATGGATGGATTATACCAGGCTGGAAAGATCACCCCGGGGCATAGGATGTTCACAGAGATCTTGTCCATCATCAGCGACATGGATGCCCGGCAGTCGAAAGGCGTCGCCTTGCTGGACCTTGCCGAAAATGCCGCCGAAGCCGGCAGAACAGCCGATGCCGGCGTTGCCCTGGGTCAGTTTTTCCAGGACACCTCCTATAAAGATGACGAATATTTTGAAAGGCTGGTGAATATTGCTGCTGTTCTTTTGTCGCACAAAGATTATCCCGGGGCCTTGCTTACCTGGAAAAAAGCGTTCGCATGGCAATCCAATGTCTGGAGCCAGTCCCTTGAAAACGGTATCCATAAAGTGATGGAAGAGGCCTGCAAGGCTGGTCAGGAGAATGATTTCTACAGGGCCGTACGGCTTGCTGAAAACTCGTGGTTCAACGCGTATTTCTCGGAACAGATGGCCATCGGATTGCTGATGGCAGGGGCTTGGCAACTGGCGGATTCATCCATGCGTTCCATTTCAGCGTTCCCGGTAAAACTGAAGATCTATTCGTCCGTCATCGACAGCTTCATCTGTAATCAGAGGATCAGCGATGCCCGGCAATTGCTGCAGCAGATCGAGTTTGGAAAGATCCCTCCGGAAGATAAAGGGTGGCCCCACGACGAACCGCCTGTCTTTAATATATTGACCCTATTGATCAGGCTTAAAGATTACCGCCGTGCCTTAGCCCTGGCAAAAGAGCATGATAACTATACACCTGCCAATCTTTCTATGCGTACAAGATGCGAACCCCAAAGTCCGTCTGGATTTGTTTTGGCCCAGATGGCCGCCCAGGGAGCATTTGAAGAAGCGTACGCTCTTGCTTACCAAATTCAGAACAAATTTGAAAGAAATCATATTCTTTCGATCATTGCAATTGAAAGGCTGAAAGCTCATCGGACGGAGGATGCCTGCCGGCTCATCGATGAGGTCGTTGCCGGCGCAAAGACACTGATGAGTACTTACGATAAGGGACGCATGATGGCCAGCGGAGCGCCGGATTGGATGTGCAATGCCGAGGACCCGCTTGTTTCTATTGCCGAAGAACTGGTAAAACAGGGATTCACTGCCAAAGCTATGGAGATCGGCAGCTACCTTGGCGACAACAAGGCATCCACCTACTTGGAGATCGCAGCGATCTTAGCGAGAGCCAATAAGACAGACTCTTTAAGCAGCATTATCCTGTCACTGGACGATCCTCACAAAAGCTCCGGAACTGCAGCCACCATAGTCTCCATCCTGGCAGACTCCGGCAGAATAGATGGTGCAAGATTATTTTTGTCCTATGTCAGGGATGGGGATGATATGTCAAGAGCAAAGGCAGCCTTGGCTGCATATGAAGCCCGGAAGGGAAATTTTCGAAAAGCCGGCCAGATAGCCGGCTCATGTTCTTCGCCAGGAGACAAAATAGCCGCATACACCGTTATCCTGGACCAATATGCCGCAAAAAAAGCCACCCAGGCGCAGGCGCCGCCTACATCACCAGCCTCACTTCCTCTTTCACGCATCGATATAGGTTCATCCTGCCCGCAGCCTCGCTCACCGACTCTTCCAGTTTGTACCCCAGCGTCAGCAGCACCTCGTTCTCTTCCTGTAAATCTGCATTGACGGCCGCCTGCACCACCGACAGGTCCGTCTGGAGAAACGCATGGACGGTGGCAGCCTGCCAGGCCAGCAGCAGCAAACGTTCACTATCATGCACCTGGCGGCGATACAACAGATAGATGTGCGCCGTACTGCGTTCTGTCTGCGCCGTGTCACCGGGTTTACGCAGCCGTAAAAGATTGACGCAAAACACAGGCACCCGGTTCACCGTCATCACCAGCGTCTCGCTGTACCCGCTGCTCCACAAGGGCCTGTACTGCCGCCGGAATTCAGTGTAAATGCGCATGCGCAGGGCTTCATCATCGGGATATCCGTCCTTTCCAGCCGCGCCGGCGCCGATCCAGCTGACGATCTCCTCCAGGTGGGAAGGATGCAACGGCACGAGTGCAAAGACCCGGCGAGGCTTTTTTGGCCAGTGTTTAACCATATAAGTGTTGTTTTATAGTTTGGTCTTTAATCTTTCTCTAGGGAAAACATGTATCATTCATAAATACTGTCCCCGATTTTTTCTTATTTCTATTTAAGTATTTATATTTATTTTAATACTCCCCTGGCACAACCCGCCCACTCCGGAAAACTACCACGCAGCTTACCGCGATCATGTGTTTTTCTCTTATTGTTTCACTATAAATTAACCATTTATGAAACCTTCATCCTTTGGACGGCTTGCCGTGGCAGCCGCATGGATCCTGCTACTCAGTGCTTTTACAAAAAGCCCGCACGCATCATCTCCCTCAAAGTGCAAAGACACGCACTACTTTTACTACTTCGAGTCGGATGACAGCTACGACGCCTACAACACAGTAGCAGACGAGATTACACACTTGCAGCAGCTGACGGGACATGTCGTCAACACCAGTCCTTTCGGCGGTACGCTGCTGGCCAACGGGTATCTTACCAACGATTACCCGCACGACGATTGGCCATTGTCTCATTTGTACAAGCATTGATCAAAACCGTATTTCCATCCCCGCGACAATCGTCTTCAACGGGGGAAGTATGATCACGCTTTGGGTTTCAGGGTCCGCGCCTTTGTAAGGCGTCAGGGTCAGGAGATTCTCTGTCTTGAAAAAGAAGGCGCCGCTGCGTACACCTATCTTCCGGCACCAGGGTTCAGCCCAGTTGTAGTACAACGACATCGTCTTTAGCCGCACATAAGAGGCATTGACAAGGACACCGCTGGAACCCACGAACGCGGGAATAGCATTGTTTGCATCGGTGCCTTTCTTCATGGACAGTCGTTGGTAATCACCGGGCTCTGTGGTACTCTTCCAGCGATTGAGCATATCCGTTGTCTGGTTGGTAAGGAGCCCTGGAGATAAGGCCCCGGGAGGGGTATTGGTATAGATAGCCGACTCATAGTCGACACCCGTCTGCGCCCTTCCTTCCAGGAAGATGGACAGCCGCCAGCTGCCCAGCCGGAAATTATTTTCGATACCGCCAAAGCAGGTGACATCCAACTTACCCAAAGTGGTGATGTCCTTCTCGTCAAGGACGCCGTCTTTGTTCACATCCTGGAATTGATATACGCCTTTCGCATCCAGCCCGGTATATCTGAACCCCTGCACCGTTTGCAGTGATTGCCCTATAGCCAGTCCGGGGTATCGTGAGGGATCGCTGCGCGGATAAGCCACCAGTTTGCTGACAGGTAGACTGAGGTTCACCGAGGTAGTCCACTCGAATTGCCTGCTGCTGATGTTCTTCGAAGACAGCGTGAATTCCCACCCGCTGTTCTGTAGTACCACGGGCTGATTATGCAGGCGGATAGGCCTGGCTGTGTCGGTAAAACTGTCGGGCAACAACTGATTACCACTCCGATGACGGTACCAGCTGACGGTCAGCAACTGTCTGTTATTCCGGAAACCAAGGTCCATGGATATCTCCGCCTTTTTGATAGTCTCCCAGCTGATGTCGGGATTCACAGGCCACATAGGAAGGAAGCCGGGAATGTTCTGAAAACTCAGGCCGGAAGTGGGCGAAGTCTGATTGATGTACCGGCTGCCGCCCCCGATGAGGTCATTGCCCGTAATACCCAGGCTGCCCCGCAGTTTTCCAAAGCTGATAAAGTCCGGTCCCTTTTTAAAAAATGGCTCTTCCGAAAAGATCCAGCCGGCCCCGGCGGCCCAGAAAATACCGTATTGCTTTGCCGCTTCGAACATGCCGGACCTATCCCTCCGGGCGCTGAAATTCAGTATGCGCCTGTCCTTCCAGTTGATATTCACCCGTGTGAAAAGGGCTTCATAATGATAGTCGGTTCCCGGGCTGCTGCTGTCGATGACCTTGGTGGCCATCCAGGACTGCGATAGCTGCGCATCGCTGGTAAAGCCGGAGTCGGATTGCAGCGTCACGGCACTGCGCAATCCCTGCCAGCTGCCCCCGCCCAACACACCGATCTTCCAGTCGTTGCGCATCAGCGTATATTGTATCTGCGGTTCCAGTATCCAGCCGGCAAAGGTTGTATTGGCATGGAAACTATTGCCCCTGGCATTCTGGGGATTCTTTTGGTTCCAGATAGGGTTCACGCTGAATTCCCCTGTCTTTATCTCATTGTACCCGCCTTTGAACTTCAGTAAAAAGTGAGAGCTCAGCCGGTAACGTATATCCTCATTAAAAAGAAAATGATGGGACTTTGCGGTATAGGTATTGCCTATATCCCTCCAGGGGTTTTTAAAATTTACACTGTCGTATTGGTGCACAGGCTTGCCATCCACCAGGAGGTCCGGCGCATTGGGCGCCAGGAATTGCAGCCGCGTAATATCACTGGTGAACTGGTGATTCTCATCCCATCCTCCTATCAAAGCCGTCGACATTCTCAGCCGGCGGCTATCCGACGTATGATCCCATTTGCCTGTCAATGTAAGTAGCCGGTGGTTGGGATGCGTGATAAATACATTGTTTTCCGTCAGCCCGCCAGCGCCCAGCAAATATTGATTCCTGTCGCTGCCGCCGGAAAGAAAAGCATGCGCGCGGGTCGTAGCCGCGGTACCTCCCAAAAGATACTTCTGCCAGTTGGTATTCCGCGTAGTGTCCCACTTCATCAGCTCCGGCGCCTGGTCTACCGTCAAAGGCTTGCCATCATTGACAAACGCCTCCCTGCGCATAGCCGTATACGCACGAACATCCATCATCCTGGGCTGGCGGCCAAGTACGTTAAAACCCGTTTCCACACCCATTTCCAGTTGCAGCTTACCAGGCGCAGGACGTTTCGTCGTGATGAGGATCACGCCGTTGGCGCCTTTTGAGCCATAAATGGCCGTCGCATCCGCATCCTTTAATACTTCCACGCTTCCTATCATATCCTTGGAAAGGAAGGACAGCGGGTTCAGCGCCCCGCCTGCGGAATTACCTGTAATAACATTGCTCATGGATTGTCCGCCGGATGCGATAGGAACGCCGTCAATAATAAATAGGGGTGTATGACCATTCAGCATGGACATATTACCCCTCAAACTGATGTCATACATGGCGCCAAAGACGCCGCTGCTCTGCGTCACCAGCAAACCTGCAAATTTCCCTTCAAGTGCACCCTGGATGTTGGACACAGGTTGATAGTCCATGTCGGTCTTTATCCTCAGCCTATCCGAAATGCTGGTCTTCACCTTCTCGCCGGAAAGCGTATATCCCGTCACGATAGCCTCGCTCAGTGGATCCCGGTTTTTCAGGACGATCTCCAGCAGACAGCTTGCTGGAATAGGTATCTGCTCAGGCTTTTTGTCGACATGGGTGCAATAGATGCTGTCCCCATCCTGGCAGCTGTTCACCGTCGCTTCGCCATCTTCGCCTGTGCTGATCTGCTGTTTTGTCCTTATCACTGTCAGGGTTGCATTACACACGGGCTCATTATCCTCGTCCTTTACCCTTACTTTCAGGCCGATCATTTGTTTACGGTCAAGCGAGGAGGCGGCCCCTTTCTTCGATGGATAACGCTTGATGGAGATGCTCCGGCTTTCGGGAACAAAGGTCCAATACAATGTGGTATCCGGCCACAGCAGCAGCTCCATAGCCTCGGGCAGTGATTTCATACCACCTTGGCTGTATATCCGCTGATCCGGATCAATCGTGTTCATTTTGTAGTAAATACCGAAACTGGAAGCCTTCTCGATGATATCTATCAGGGCTCTCTTACTTATCCAGCCCTTTGGCACACGGATACTATAGGAACCCAGAGACATACGAACATGCCGGGAGATATTTTGCGCCTGCGCAGGCGCAGGGGCCATCGATAAGATCATGCAAAAAAAACCAAAGCCGATTATAAGCCGAATAGCCATCACTCTCATACATTGAGGTTTTGTAAGTGACACAGTACTAATTGATCATGCCGCTACACGCAGTAGGCATCAGACAAGGGATAAAAGGCAGGTCGTTGCTTGGATCAGGTTCAATTTGATAAGGGAAGGCTTAATGGCTTATAATACTTGTTATAGATGAGTTTTTATTCTTTGAAAAATACATAAATTTTTTTCCCGTCGACGTCGAAATGAAAACCGATGTCCGGGGACTCGCATTCCTTCAACAATATACGCAGCGGTATATCCTTTACCAGGTGCCCGCCGCCAAGCAGACCGGGCCGTACGGTATCCACATTTTTTTCAAAAGCGAATCCTTTCAATCCATACCACTGTACCACCTGCTCCATCACCTGTTTTATATTTTGGTCCGTGAAAGTAAAACACGAATCGAGCCACCCGGTTCTCACCGGCGCCGCGGATGCAGCGATTACGGGGATCCCGACGGGTAAAAGCGACATTCTCCCTTCTTCGCCGGGCCTTAATATCGTGGAACATCCGCCGCTGTTGACCCTTACCTTTCCTGTCTCCAGGGCGACAAAACTCACCGAGTCCTGCGAGCGGTCGCGAACATCAAACCTTGTACCTAACACCGTCACCCCTCCTTTCAGGGTGGATATGAACACAGGCGATTTGGGATCAGCGGCCATTTCGCACCAGGCCTCTCCATGCAAGGCAAAAGCCCTCTCTTTTCGGCTGCCGTCTATATTCATACGCCAGGCAAGTGAAGACCCCGGGGCCAGCTTTATGCGCGAACTATCAGGCCAGGTCAGGGTCCAGCTCTGTCCGTAAGGAATAAGAACAATAGGACAGCCGGCGGGAGGCGGGTCTTTTAGCTGGAAAAGAAAGATCTTTCGGTTGCCGGTCCTGGTTACCCCCCATCCTTCCTGGTGTAGCGTGCTTCCGATGGGTATCTCTTCGAGCCGGACGATATTCCCATTCTTCCATAACAGGCTAGGTTTCTCGGGCACTCTCAGCATATCTTCCCGTCTGACGGATGGATCAAAGTCAGCCAGCGGAGGCGGTAATGGCAACTCCTTTTTTACACGCATATACGATATGCCCCCAGCCACCAGCAAGAGGGCCACAGCTGCACCTATCCGTTGCCATACATTGATCACACGTGCGGAAGAAGGCGGCGTCACCGGCGCCTGCTCTTTACGGAGTTGTTTAAATTTCCGGCGGATGGCTTCATCGTTCCTTCGCAGCTCGATCTCTATCTCTGACAGGATCTCCCCAGGCTGTATATCTTCTTTCATCCAAGACTGGTGGTCCGGGGATTCCCGGGGCCAGATGTCAAATTCCTCGTTCTCCATGGTAGACAGTCTGTGGCGCAATTGTTCTATCAACGATTGCCAGTTTTGTGGTAGTTCAGCCATACTCGTTTTGATTTGTTTTTCCCTAACAGGCCAAAACCTCCGTTATTAATTACG
>Ga0105237_10010037_pt1 | contig 10101 bp, 4 predicted proteins | sample KBSC24metaG_FD_81520 | JGI IMG/M metagenome (GOLD analysis project Ga0105237, IMG submission 81520) | Corn rhizosphere microbial communities from Kellogg Biological Station, Michigan, USA - KBS C2-4 metaG | ecosystem: Host-associated > Plants > Roots > Rhizosphere > Soil | place: Michigan, USA... | reverse complement strand
TGTGCCGTATGTGGATGGATACCTCAATGCCAGCATTGCGATGTAACGCTCACTTATCACAAGGCTAAGAATAAATTGAGTTGTCATTATTGCGGCTCCACTTACCCTGTCATTAATACCTGTGCGGCTTGTGGCAGTCATAATTTTCTTCAACGGAATTTTGGTACAGAAAAAGTGGAAGAGCTTTTTACGGAAGAATTTCCACAGGCAAGAATTGCAAGGATGGATTATGACAGTGTGAAAGGCAAACATGACCATGACAATCTTATTAAACTTTTCGAGCAGCAGAGAATAGACATACTTGTGGGCACGCAAATGGTTGTAAAAGGGCTTGACTTTGAGCATGTGAACCTTGTTGGCATTGTTGATGCAGATGGCATTCTAAACTTTGCAGACTTTCGTGTTAATGAAAGGGCATACCAGTTAATGGAACAAGTAAGTGGTCGTGCAGGAAGAAAAGATGGCAAGGGCAATGTATTGATACAGGTGAGTAATACATATCACCCGGTGCTACAGTTTGTGCAACAACACAACTATAAAAATCTTTATGACTTTGAAATAAAAAACAGGAAAGAATTTTTCTATCCTCCATTTTCACGATTGATCCAGATTACTTTTAAACATAAGGAAAAACATGTGGCGGAAGAAGTCGCATACATAATGCTTAACGGGCTTAAAATAAATTTCAGCAATTATCTTAATGGACCCGCAGAGCCTATGGTAAATCGCATACGCAATCAATACTTATGGGAAATACTAATTAAGCTACCAAAGGATGCCAGGCTTATACAACAATGCAAAACAGAAATTGAGCAACAGGTTGTCATTATACAATCAACACAACTTTACAAAAGAGTAATTATTGTACCGGATGTTGATCCTGTGTAAAGTTGTGAATAGAGAGTCATGATTCATATAAATTAGCTCCGTACTAAATTGAATATTCTATGTACCAATCACTCAACCACAATTACATTCTTTCCTTTATTTCTTTTTACAATCAGCACTCCCCCTTTAGCAAGAGGAACCCATTCAAAACTGTTTCCGGTAGCATTCTCTGCTAGTGGAGCATCATTCAATAATACTTTTGATGGCTTGCTTTTCAGCTTTATTTTTTCAACACCAAATTCATTAAATGTGCGATAATAAAGCCTTACAATGTTTGTATCTACTTTATCAAAATCGGGCACCAGGTATTTCTGAAGATTACCTTTATAATCTACCTGCTGAATAACAGAAGTAGTAGAAAGTATGTGGTCTTCATCTCCAGGTGATAATTGTGGAAATGTTGCCATTGCCCGCAGGTAATGACGTACATAATCACCATAGCCATCAGTGAGCCATGGTTCATCTTTTGGAAAAATATTCTTACCATCGAAATCCACTGTATATGTGGCCCATATCAATTCGCGGACTGCATTTGTATAAAGTGATGTATCGCCGGTAATAGCAACATATAACAATTCATCCGCTCCCTGGCGTGAAGTATGGCTTTCGCCGGGAACAGGGTAAACAGTTTGTTCATTTGTAACAGTTACTCCATATTTTTTCCACCCATCATTATTAAACATTTTATGCACCCAGTCTATAATTTTTTTTACGCTGTTTTTCCAGCCTGGAAAATATTCCTGGTGCTCCATAATAAAGCGTGCAAAAGTCATTGCATTAATTTGCGTTTCGCTCCACCAATCAACATCTTCAAAAAAAGGTCCCCACTTGTTTAATTGCATAGGATATTTTTTCATCCATTGTAACAATGTATTGAACCCCTTTTTATAAGCAGTTACATTCCCTTTTTTTAACTCAATAAGGTCGAGAAACAATTGCATAGATGGCGCCCAGTTGCTTGTGTACCCAGCAGTATCAATAGCGCCACCAGTAAAGTCATGATGGCGAAGCAAAGCTGTTTTCCCGGTAAACACATCTACCTTAAAAGGCAGTGGGGAATAATCTATATTCCCAGTGCCAATATACTTTGCCAGCGTATTTGCTATCTGTATTGCATAGTTAAGATATGATTCATCATCTTCTATCTTGTATAAATGCACAAGCTCCAAAGCAAAAGAACCAGCTTTATCGGGTTGTGCAACACCTTTACCTGCACGCATGTCACCATCAAAAAAACCTGAATAGATAAGCGTATTATAAGGGAAAGGAATACCGGGCCATTTTGCATTTACCGGTGATAGTCCATGCGTAATATAATAGTCAGCAATAAAACGCATGTTCTCTTTTATACGCTCATTGCCGGTATAAGCATACAACAATCGCCAGGAAGAAAGTGCCATCGCCAGTTGATCACCACCCATACCACGGTGATCATCTACATAAGGGTTCCAAACCTGGTGATTCATGTAGTAAGGCAACCCATTCATATCACGGCGCATAGTGTCCCAAAAGTTCCAGACTATTTGTACGATATGACTGAAGGATTTACCAGTATCTACATTATACCAGGGGATAATGTTACCGTCAGCCCCTGTTTGCACCGGATGATAAAACAATTTTTCATTCTGACTGAATGACGAAGATGTTATTAAAAACAGGAGTGCAGCAAATATGCATTTTCTCATAAGCATGGCAGGCATTTAAAACGAAAATACATTTTCTATATCTGAAAATATTTTTAAACCCAGTCGAAAACATTTATAAGATGAGCCCATTGTCCCGATGTTATTTCGCAAGTCTTATCATATCATCATACAAATACACATGCTTTCCTTCGCCGTCAAGTTTGGCTGCTTCAACCATCGCTTTTGCAACTATGCGCCCATTGATACCTCTGTATTTTCTACGTGAGCCAGTAAGTAAAAAAGAAACAATCTTCATCAATAATTTTCCAATCTTCTCTCCTAACCTGAATTCATTTCTATCTCCCATTAGCATAGAAGGTTGAAAAATATGCAGGCTACAAATACCAGCAGCTTCCACTGCATTTTCAGCCTCACCTTTAAGCTTTAAATAAAAATTTCCCGACTTTGCATTTGCGCCCACAGAAGATACCATAAGGAAGGATTTAAAGCCCGCTTCCTTCGCAAATTGTGCTGCGTGAAGGGGAATATCAAAATCAACTTTGCGGTAGGCCGCTTTGTTTCCTTTTACTTTTTTTTGAGTAGTTCCAACGCAACAGAACAGGCAATCTGCACGGCCAAGTTTTTTCCTGAAATCATCAGGGTTATTAAAATCAACCATCTGTGCCTCAAGTTTTGGATGAGGAGCGCCCGTGTGCCTTCTCACTAATGCGCGTACGCTGCCAAACTGTTGATCGCATAACAGTTCATTCAATAACAATTCACCAATAAAACCAGTGCCTCCTATAACCACTGCTGTTTGAGGTTGCATAATTCGTTTACTTTGTATTTATGCAGATCCAGGAAAATATATCATTAAAGCGTTACAATACTTTTGGCATAGATGCAAGTGCAAGATTCTTCAATTCCTTTTCTACAACAGATGAACTTGAAGAATTGTTGACTCAACACAACACACCAGCAACAAAGCACAAATTAATATTAGGTGGCGGCAGTAACATACTTTTTACTGAAAATTTTAATGGACTTGTACTTAAGAATGACCTTAAGGGCACTGATTTAATAAAAGAAGATGAGCATCATTATTACCTGAAAGTGGCAGCAGGTGAAAACTGGCACAGACTGGTAATGTATTGCATTGAAAGAAATTTTGCCGGGCTTGAAAACCTAAGCCTTATCCCTGGCAATGTAGGTGCATCGCCCATGCAGAACATCGGAGCTTACGGGGTTGAAATAAAGGACTTGTTTGAATCACTGGAAGCCTATCACATTAATGATAAAAAAGCAGTAATATTCACCAATAATGATTGCGAATTCGGTTACAGGGAAAGCGTGTTTAAAAGAAAATATAAAGGTGAATTTGTTATACTGAATGTTACCTACAGGCTTAACAAAATTCCTGTATTCAACACTTCTTATGGAGCTATTGAACAAGAGTTGGAAAAAATGAAAGTAAATGAACTTTCTATCAAAGCCATCTCACAAGCGGTGATAAACATACGCAGCAGCAAACTGCCCGACCCGAAAGAAATTGGTAATGCAGGCAGCTTTTTCAAAAATCCTCAAATCCCTACAGCTGACTATGAAGCACTAAAAAATGAATACCCATCAATACCCGGATATTCATCAGAAAACAGTCATTACTTACCAGGAACGCAAGGCGGCTCATTTACCAAGGTTGCTGCTGGCTGGCTTATTGAACAATGTGGCTGGAAGGGCTTCCGTGAGGGAGATGCAGGATGCCATGCAAAACAAGCATTGGTGCTTGTGAACTATGGTCACGCGAAAGGAAACGAAATCTATGCGCTTTCGGAAAAAATTATTGAAAGCGTAAAAAGCAAATTTGGCATTGTACTGGAAAGAGAAGTAAACATTATTTAAACCAACCAGATACCAAAGGCTTCGTTACATAACCAACCATAAATACAGATGTAGTTAACTTTGCCTGGAATAAGTTTGTCTTAACCAGGCAAAGTTTATACCTATCCCCTTCTGCTTTTATAATTTCAACATCTTTCTTGTCTCTTTCCAGCTTCCAACCTGTACCGTAACAAAATATGCTCCTGCAGAAAGATTACTTACCGGTACTTTTATCTGCATCGCCTGCAGATCTTTCGAGGTTTTCACTTCTTTCACCGGCTTGCCATATCCATCCGTAATTATTATATGCATTGCACCTTTCTGATCATTGTTAAGGCTTAATGTAAATTCATCTTTTACAGGGTTTGGATATATGGAGACACCTGTAGATGTACTTCCAGCCTCATCTTCCAACACTTTCATATCCTTCACCCGGGTTTCCGGAATAACCTGTGTAACAGACCTTGTAACAACAGATGCACTAGAGTTGTCTTCAGTTATGGAGAAGCCATTTAGATAATTATACTGGTATGTGTTAGATAATTTTATTGAAATGATTCCCTTGCTATCCGGCAACACAGCTTTAAAGGATGCTTTATCACTATGGTTTAAGTGCGTATATACTTTTACTGATGTTTGCCCGATTGTAAAGATGGTATAGTTGAACGGCTTGTTTCTGCTTGCATAAAACTCAAGGTTATATTTTTTGTTCGGCGATAATCCACTGATAGTAAGTACACGTGGCATATAAGAATAACTTGCATACCTAAGCACCTGGTCAGGTTCCATTCCACCGCCATAATAAGCAGAGTTATCAGCTATATCCTGGCTGTAGTTTATGTAAGCACTCACTGCAGAAACAGTACCATCTGTATAATTAAATCTACCAGAGCCTTTTGCAATATTGGCCCCTGCAAGATTCCAGTTATTCCAGGCAGTATTATTGTAAGGATTTAAACCACCAAAAACATTAACCTGTATAATTTTACTAACCTGCACTACCGGCGCTTTAACAGCGATGTTTACATCATTATAAGAAGTTGCTCCATCATTGTCTTTTACTGTTAAACGGAAGACGTAAGTGCCTTCTACCAGGTTACTTACTACGGCATTTGGAAGTGACCAGTTATTTATACTAAACTGTGCAGGACCGGATACTTTAGCCCAACTGTAAGCAGTAATTCTTCCATCAGCATCTGTGCCACTGCCGTTCATTGTTACTGAATTTACCGGCAGCGTAATTGTTTTATCTAAACCTGCATTTGCGATCGGAGCTTTATTAGGTGCAGGTTTTACAATAATGCTTACATCATTATAAGAAGTCGCGCCGCCGTTATCTTTTACCGTTAAGCGGAAGACATACGTACCTTCTACAAGACTACTTACTACCGCATTTGGAAGTGACCAGCTACTTATACTAAACTGTGCAGGGCCAGATAATTTACTCCAGTTATATGATGTGATACTACCATCAGCGTCTGTACCGTTGCCATTCATCGTTACAGAGTTTACTGGCAACGTAATTATCTTATCAGTTCCTGCATTAGCAACCGGGGCTTTATTTGCAGGAGGTATTTTTACTGGCTGAGGCTTAACAACAATATTTACATCATCATAAGCAGTAGTACCACTGTTGTCTTTTACCGTTAAGCGGAAGACATAAGTGCCTGCGATAAGGTTGCTTACTACGGCATTGGAAAGTGATAGATTATTTGATGCAAATTGTACAGGACCTGAAACCTTGCTCCAACTATAAGACATAATGCTGCCATCAGCATCTGCACCACTACCGTTCATTGTTACCGAATTTACCGGCAGTGTAATTATCTTGTCTGTACCTGCATTAGCTATTGGAGCTTTGTTAGGAGCAGGTTTTACAACAATACTCACATCATCATAAGCTGTAGCACCACTATTGTCTTTTACTGTCAAGCGGAAAACATACGTGCCTACGACCAGGTTACCTACAACAGAATTCGGGAGTGATAAATTGCTTACACTAAACTGTACGGGGCCTGATATTTTACTCCAACTGTAAGAAGCAATTTTACCATCTGCATCGGCACCGCTGCCAGTCATTGTTACTGAGTTGGATGGCAGTGTAATTGTTTTGTCAATTCCCGCATTAGCAATTGGGGCCTTATTAGGAACAGGTTTTACAACAATACTCACATCATCATAGGCTGTGGCACCACTATTATCTTTTACTGTCAAGCGGAAAACATACGTACCTACAACCAGGTTACTTACTACAGAATTCGGAAGTAATAAATTGCTTACACTAAACTGCAACGGACCGGATATTTTGCTCCAGCTATAAGAAGCAATTTTACCATCTGCATCGGTACCACTGCCAGTCATTGTTACTGAATTGGATGGCAGTGTAATTGTTTTATCAATTCCCGCATTAGCTATTGGGGCCTTATTAGGAGCAGGTGTTTTACCAGGCTTAGGTCTTACAACAATACTTACATCATCATAAGATGTAGCTCCATCATTGTCTTTCGCTGTCAAACGAAAAACATAAGTACCTTCTACAAGATTATACATAACTACTGTAAGATTGCCTGTATTACTGATTGCAAATTGAGAAGGTCCCGATAATTTACTCCAGTTTACCGACTTTACAGAGCCATCCGCATCTTTAGCGCTCGCTTTAATGGTAACACGGTTTTGAGGTAATACAATTGTTTGATCTGCACCGGCATTTGCAATCGGTAATTGATTAGGTGCTGGCTTTACAATTACTGAAATATCATCATATGCTGTGCTCCCTCTGTTATCAGTTACTGTCAACCTAAAGACATATGTTCCCTCAATAAGTTTATTTACAATGGGGCTTGCACTTGAACCATCGCTGATTTTGTATTTTGATGGCCCTGTAATTTTACTCCAGCTATATCCAACAATAGAGCCATCCGCATCTTTTCCGTCACCGTTAAGTGTAATTGAATTTGTTGGCAGAGTAATGATTTTATCAACTCCTGCATTAGCAACAGGTGCCATGTTTGGTGTTCTCTGAAACTGAAGCAGCCACTCGTACACGTTTAAACCATTTTCACGGTATTCGGGGTTATAGGTTTTTGTCCATGCATCGTGCCCGCTTGTATTAAAAATTGTTTTCCTAGCAGCGGGGGCAGGTTTAGGAACATAAGCATTAATTCCATCAACATAATTAATTGTATAGCTGCTTGAAACGGTAGGATCTTTTAAATTCTGGAGAGCCCATACAGGAAGATTGGACGATGCTATAACAGCTATTTTCTTTTTATTTGGTGAGGAGGCGCCTGATATCGGCAAAATCGCAGCAATCTTATTGGCACAAGCATTGTTATAAGATGCATAGTCCCAAACAGCGCCACCACCCATACTAAGTCCTGTTACATAAATTCTTTTTAAATCAACCTTGTAATTTTTAATCGCATAATCAACTACATCTTCCACATCTTCTGCAGTAGGCCACTTGCTAAATTGCGGTGATATAACAATAAAGCTGAATTGTTGATTATTTACTTTAAAACTAACAGGAAAAGTTCCATTCTTGATAAGTTTAGGAGGTCCATGACGCAGCAATTTTACAAGATCGGCTGTGCTACCATTTCCCTTTTCGCCAATACCATGAATAAAAATTAGTAATGGAAATGTTTTGCCTACAGTATTATATCCTGCTGGCAAGTACTCATAAAATCCCCCACAATCGGAATTAATCGTTACACTTCTTGGTGTTTGAACTTGAGAGAAAACGTTTGTTGTAAGTAACGAAACAGTTAGAAATACAACTAAGGATGACGATCTAAAAATACTCATAGCAGCTTCGATTTTTTTGGGGGTTAAAGAAGGTTACAATATGGACGGTTAAGGGATGAAAAGCTTACCAGCCCTGGTTTTAGGCCAGAGTTGCATAAGTAAACGAATAAAGGATGTGTTGGATTTTTAGATTCGGTTTTAGTAAGCAATAATTATACCGAATGAACGATTGCTTTAATATTTTTTAAGCTGTTTAAACACGATTGGACTTTTAATTAAACTCGATAAAAATTTAAACTCGTGATATACAGATTCATATATAAATAAAATATCGAGAGCCGACTTACAACAAAAAGAGGCCGATCTCATTCATGAGATGGCCCCTTACTAATTGCCCCAAGAAAAAATTATAGTTTCAGAACCTTGCGGGTTTCTTTCCATTTACCTACCTGGATAGTAAGCATATAGATTCCACCAGGAAGATCATTAACCGGAACAGATAATTGAGTAGCCTCCAGATCTTTAATCGATTTTATTTCTTTAATAAATTTACCATTAACATCATTAATCATAATTCTCAGCGTGCCTATCTGATTGTTTCTTACGCTTAGAGTAAACATATCCTTTACCGGATTAGGATATACTTTTAGTTCGTCTCCCTTCATCTGAATACTCTTACTTGCATCTTCCTGTTGAAGCCCTGCAGTTGTGCTGCTGTTATTTGTAACTGTTCTTGCAGTTGTTGTGCTTCCACTTTCTTTTATTACAAAACCGTTTAAATAATTATACTGATAAGTGTTTGCCAATGTTACTGTAATTACCCCTTTACTATCTGGAACTATCGCTTTAAAAGCAGCTACAGTATCCAGGTTTAAGTGTGTTCCTACTTTTACAGAGGTTGCTCCTATTGTAAAGATTGTATAATTATAAGGTTTATTCCTGCTTGCAAAAAAGCTTAAATCGTATTTCGTTGTTGGCGATAATCCGCTAATTGTAAGTGTCCTGGCAGTATATGAATAACTGGTATATCTTAATACCTCTGCCGGAGCCATCCCACTTCCATAAGAAATAGAGTTGTCGGCAACGCCCTGGTTGTAACCTAAGGTAGCAGAAATTGTAGATGATGTACCTGTTGAATATTTAAAGGCTCCGGAATTTTTAACAAGATTTGCATCTGCTACGTTCCAGTTGTTCCACGCTGAATTGCTGTAAGGATTTGAACCTCCGTAAACATTTACCTGCACCACGTTTGCAACTGTAGTGGAACTTGATGAAGTAGCGCTATTCACAGTAACCGTAACGTCATCATAAGCTGTAGCTCCTCTATTGTCTTTTACCGTAAGTCTGAATACATAAGTTCCTGCAACGAGACTACTAATAATAGGATTTACAATTGTAGTACTGCTGAAAATAAATAGTGTTGGGCCGGAAATCTTACTCCAGGCATAAGATGCAATGGATCCATCTGCATCCGTTCCGCTGCCACTCAATGTAATAGAACTCGTTGGTAAAGTAATCGTTTTATCGGCACCGGCATTGGCAGTTGGAGGTTGGTTTACAGTAACTGTAATATCATCATAAGCAGTAGCGCCCCTGTTATCTTTAACTGTCAATCTAAACACATAAGTTCCCGCAGCAAGAGAACTAATAACAGGATTAGCGATTGTGGCGCTATTAAAAGCAAATTGAGTTGGGCCGGAAATCTTACTCCATGCATACGATGCAATGGAACCATCTGCATCGGTTCCGCTACCACCCATCGTAATAGAACTTGTTGGTAGAGTAATTAGTTTATCAGCACCAGCATTGGCAGTTGGAGGCTGATTTACAATAACAGAAACATCATCATAACCAGTAGCACCGCTGTTATCTTTAACTGTTAATCTGAATACATAAGTACCAGCAGCAAGAGAACTAATAACAGGATTAGCAATTGTGGTGCTACTGAAAGTAAATTGAGTTG
>Ga0105237_10010036_pt1 | contig 10102 bp, 11 predicted proteins | sample KBSC24metaG_FD_81520 | JGI IMG/M metagenome (GOLD analysis project Ga0105237, IMG submission 81520) | Corn rhizosphere microbial communities from Kellogg Biological Station, Michigan, USA - KBS C2-4 metaG | ecosystem: Host-associated > Plants > Roots > Rhizosphere > Soil | place: Michigan, USA... | reverse complement strand
TTCTCGAACAGCTCGTACGCGATGCTCCGGGCGGCGCCCTCGGTCAGCCCGTGCCGGAGCTCCGGCAAGGTCGCGTCGAGCAGCTCGAGCGCCGGAACGCGGCGGCGCCTCACGGCTCTTCACGCACGAACGAGTAGCCGACGTCGAGCGGGCTCGGCGGGTAGGGGACGACGCGCGTCTCGCCGTTCCGCCGCCAGCCGCGTTTCTCGTAGAAGCGCCTGGCGCGATGGTTCTCCTCCAGCACCCACAGCTTCAGCTCGGCGCAGTCCGGCATGGCAGCGAGCGCCGCCGTGTGAAGCTCGTCCGCGACGCCGCAGCCCCACCATTCCGGCCGCACGTAGAAGCCGTGCAGCCAACAGCTCTCGACCCCGGCGACCCCGACCGGCACGCCGTCGCGCTCGGCGACGAGCACGGTGCCCCTCCACTCCCGCCAACGGCGGCGGATCTCGTCGTCGGGGAACGGGTATTGATCGGGCGGGAAGATGTGCGCGAGCGCAGGCAAGCAGGCCGCCCGCTGGATCGCGAAGTGCGTCTCTGCCTCGTCTGCCCCCGAGCGGCGGATCACCGGCGCGCGATCAGCATCGCTCCAGCACCTCCAGCACCTCGGGGATGGACGTCACGCGTAAACCATCCCACGTCCGCACCTCGCGCCACACCGGATCCTCGCCTTCCTTGTGGATGAGGATCGGCCGGAGGCCGACGCGTCGTGCGCCCTCCAGCTCGTCGTTCGCGCCGTCGCCGACGAACACGGCGTCGTGCGGCTCGACGCCGAGCTGCTCGCAGCACGCGAGGTAGATGCGCGGGTCCGGCTTCGAGAGGCCGATCGCGTTCGAGAAGACCTCCGCGTCGAAGAGCCCGGCGAACTCGGACTCGGGCCACAGAAGCTCGACGTCCTCGGTGCACACGGTGATGAGGCCGGTCCTGAATCCACGCGCGCGCAGCTCCGCGAGTGTCTCGATCGCACCTGCGCGCGGAACGAGGCACGTCCGCACGAACTCGGCGCGGTACGACATGACGTCGTCCATCGCGTCGGCCGGGACGCCGACGCCTGCGAGCACCGTACGCACCGGCGTCGTGTACCGCTCCGTCGCCTTGTTCCAGCGCTCGCGGAAGTCGAACCCGACGCGCTCGCGGACCTGTGCGTGCATGCGCGCGTTCGCCTCGTGGTTCCAGTCGATCAGCGTCTCCCACAGATCGAAGATCACTGCGCGGATCTGCGAAGCACCTCCCACGCCCGCATGATGTCCGCCTCGGTCGTCCGTTCGTTCCCGATCGCGAGGCGGATGATCGTGTCCCCGCGCAGCTTCGTCGTCGCGACGAAGATCTCACCGGTCGCCGACGCCGCCTTTGCGATCTCGTCGTTGTCTCGCTCGAGGTGCCGAAAGCAGACGGTCGAGAACGGATGCGGCGCGACGACCTCCCAACCGGGCTCCGCCTCGACGAGCGCCGCGAAGAGCTCGGCGAGCCGGACGTGATCGCGGATCAGCGCCCGGAGCCCCTCCGCGCCGTACCACCGCAGGACGAACCACAGCTTGAGCGCGCGGAACCGGCGGCCGAGCGCAGGCCCGTAGTCCTTGATGTCGATCGCCTCGGGCGTCGCGGCGAGGTACTCCGGGACGTACGAGAACGCCTCGTGGAACGCCTCGGGCCGGCGCGTCCAGAGCGCTGAGCAGTCCATCGGCGTGAAGAGCCACTTGTGCGGGTTGACGACGACCGAGTCCGCGTCGTCGACCCCGTCGAGGCACCACCGGAACTCGGGACAGACGGCCGCCGAGCCCGCGTACGCGGCGTCGACGTGCAACCACACGCCGGCGTCTGCGCACCGGCCGGCGAGCTCACGCACGGGATCGACCGAGGTCGTCGCGGTCGTGCCGGCGGTCGCGACGACGGCCGTCACACCCTCGAGATCGATGTCGGGGAGCATGCGGTACGCCTCGTCGACCGGCGCCTTGCGGTACTCGAGGCCGACGAGCCGCGCGGCCTTCTCCACGCTGAAGTTCGCCTGCTCCGACGCGACCACCGCGCCGCCCGGCCGGCGTGTGCGCGCAGCCGCGAGCGCAGCGATCGTCGCCGTCGACGCCGTGTCCTCGATGTGCCCGTGCCAGCCGCGCGGCAGGCCGAGGAGCTGCGCGAGCCAGTCCATGACCGTCACCTCGAGCTCCGTCGCCGCCGGCGACGACAACCAGGTGAATGCGTTGACGTTCAGCGCGGCGATCAGCAGCTCGGCGAGCACGCCCGGCTCCGAGCCGGTGTTCGCGAACCACGCGAAGAAGCGCGGGTGGTTCCAGTGCGTGAGGCCCGGGACGATCAGCTCGTCGAGATCTCTGAGCATCGCCTCGAAGGGCTCGCCCTCCTCCGGCGGCGCGGCGGGCAGGCCGGCGCGCACATCCCCGGGCGCGACCCGCGGCGCGACCGGCAGCCCACCGACCCGCTGCAGATACGCGTCCGCCCAGTCGGCCGCGAGATCGAGGTCGTCGCGGAACGTCACCGCTTCTTCCTGAGCCTCTGGATCTGCGCCCACGTGCGCGTATTGACGACGTCGTCCTTCGTGAGCCACGCGCGGCGCGCCTGCCCGACGCCGAGCTCGACGTAGTCGAGCGCGCCGATCTCGTGGCCGTCGGAGTCGATCACGAGCTTGAGCCCTGCTTCGCGCGCGGCGCGAGCGTGGACGTCGGTCAGATCGAGACGGTCCGGCTGCGAGTTGATCTCGAGGAACGTCCCCGTCTCGAGCGCCTTCTCGACGACGCGCTCGATGTCGATCTGCGACGGCGAGCGCTTGCCGATCTTTCGGTTCGTGATGTGCCCGATGCAGTCGACGTACGGTGACTCCATGGCCGCGAAGATGCGCTCGAGCGGCGCGTGGTCGAATCGCGAGTGCACGGAGGCGACGACCCAGTCGCGCGTCGCGAGCTCCTCGTCCGAGACGTCGAGCGTTCCGTCGGGCCGGATGTTCACCTCGATCCCCTTCAGGATCCGCAACGGCGTCACGAGCTCGTTCAGCGCCTCGATCTGCTCCGACTGCCGCTGCAGCAGGTCGCCGCGCAGGCGTTGCGAGTGATCGCAGACCGCGTAGTACGCGTACCCGCGCTTGACCGCCGCGTCGACCATCGCCTCCAGCGGGTCCTTGCCGTCCGACCAGGTCGTGTGCGTGTGGAGGTCACCGCGCAGGTCGGGGAGCTCGACGAGGTCTGGCAGCCCGCCGTTGCGGGCGGCGGCAAGCTCTCCGCCGTCCTCGCGCAGCTCGGGCGGGATCCAGTCGTACCCGAGGAACCGGTAGACGTCCTCCTCGCGCGCGAAGTGGTGCTCCTCGCCGCTCTCGACCTCGGTGACGGAGTACTCGGAGACGGAGAACCCGCGTCGCACCGCGTCCTCACGGAGAGCGACGTTGTGGTTCTTCGAGCCGGTGAAGTGCTGCAGGAGGTTGCCGTAGCTCTCGGGCGGCACCACGCGCAGGTCGAAGCGGTAGCCCTCGTGCGAGACGACCGTGGCCTTCGTCGATCCCTTGGCCGCGACGTCGACGACGAACGGCAGCGTGCAGAAGTGGTCGACGAGCGCCTGTGGGTCCGTGGCCGTCGCGATGATGTCGAGGTCGCGCACGGTCTCTCGCATCCGCCGCGCCGATCCGGCCAGCGAGACCTCGACGGAGGCGGGATGCTCGCGGAGCTCGTCGACCACGGCCCGCAGCTTCGGCAGCGTCGTCCCGAGCAGCGACCGGCGCGGCCCCTGCGCCGCCTGCGGCTTCGCGAGCGCGACCGCGATCTTCTCCTCGGTCCCGGCGCCGATCCCGGCGTGGCCGCGCAGCTGTTGCGCCTCTGCGGCCGCCTTCAGCCCGTCGACGGTCGTGATCCCGAGCTCCTTCCAGATCCGTCGCGCGGTCTTCGGCCCGAGGCCGGGCAGGCGCATGAAGGTCGCGACCTCGGCCGGCACCTCGGCCTTCCGTTTCGTCAACGCGTGGATCTCGCCGTCGTCGACGACCTCGACGATCTTGCCCTCGATCGTCTTCCCGATCCCTTGCAGCAGCTTCGCCTTGCCGTCGAGCGCGAGCTGCGCGACGGAGGACGGGGTCTCGCGGATCCGCGCCGCCGCCTTCCGGTATGCGCCGATGCGGAACGAGTCGGCCCCTTCGAGCTCCATCAGGTCCGCGAGCAGGTCGAACTGCTCCGCGAGCGCGTCGTTCCGCGGCAAGGTGGCCACTGCCGCGATGATAGGCGCCGTGCGCGAAGTGACGGACGCGACGTTCGCCGACGAGGTGCTGGCCGCGGAGCGGCCCGTGGCCGTCGACTTCTGGGCGCCGTGGTGCGGGCCGTGCAAGGCGATCGAGCCGGCCCTCGAGGCGCTTCCGCTCGACGTGGTGAAGCTCGACATCGACGCGAACCCCTCGACGGCGGCCCGCTACGGCGTGCTCTCGCTCCCCACGGTGATCCTGTTCGCAGACGGCGAGCCGCGCGAGACGGTGCACGGCGCCCGCCCGAAGAAGCACTTCGAGAAGGCGTTCGGGGACTACCTGCGGTAGTGCTCCCAGCCGGCGAGCTCGCGCGGCAGGCCGTCGAGCAGGAGCGCGACGCCCTCCCCCGCTTCAACCCGCCCGATCGCCGCGAAGCCGCCCGCCTCCGGGACCGCCGCCAGCAGCTCGAAGTCCTCGCCGAAGCCGAGATCGTCGATCGTCGCCCCCTCGGCGAGCGGGACGCGGTCGAGGTCGACGACGCAACGCACGCCGGAGCGACGGGCGAGGTGGCCGAGGTCGACGGCTAGCCCGTCCGAGACGTCGAGCATCGCGTGCGCGGTGCGCGCGAGCTCGCCTCCCTCGTCGACTCGCACCGGCGGCCGGATGTACCTCCCGTCCGCGAAGGCTGCGCCCGCGCCGCCGAGCGGTCCCGTGACGACCAGCACGTCGCCGGGCTGCGCGCCGGCCCGGCCCGGTACGCGAACGCTCCGGCCGAGCGCGGTGACGCTGATGCACGCGACCGGCGCGGCGGTCGTGTCGCCTCCGACGACGGGCACGCCCGCCTCGGCGATACCTTCGTAGAACGCAAGCGCGTCGTCCAGCTCGGTCTCGCCGGGCACCGCGAGGCTGACGAGGAGCGCCTCGGGCCGCGCGCCGGACGCGGCGAGGTCGCTGATGTTCACGGCCGCAGCGCGAAACCCGAGCTCCCGCCACGACAGCCGGTCGCGGAGGAAGTGGACGCCTTCGACGAGCGCGTCCTGGGTGACCACGAACCCGCCGACGACGGCCGCGTCGTGCTCGACGCCGACGATCAGCCCCCGCCGCTCGAGCTCGGCGAGGAACGCGCGCTCACCCGTGTCCGAGAGCGTCGTCAACGGCCCTCCTCAACGCCGGGTCGGTCGCAGCACGGATCACCGCGACGCCCGCCGCGCCGGCTTCGATGCACGCGGCGGCGTTGGACGCGTCGACGCCTCCGATCGCGACCACGGGCACCTCGACGGCGGCGCAGATGCGACGCAGCCCCTCGAGCCCGATCGGAGGATCGGCGTCGGTCTTCGACGGGGTCGCCCACACCGGCCCCGCGCCGAGGTAGTCGGCGTCTGCGGCGAGCGCCTGCTCGACCGTCGCGACCGAGCGGCCGACCCACAGGGCGTGCGCACGCGCGCGGTCGGCGCCTTCGTCTGCCTGGCCGAGATGCACGCCGTCGGCGTCGAGCCTGACCGCCGCGTCGACGTCGTCGTTGACGACGAACGTGACGCCGAGCTCGGCGAAGCCGTGGCCTCGCTCGACCACGACCGCCGTCGCCGCCTTGACGCGCAGCTGCACGACGGTCGCGCCCGCCGCCACCGCGCGCTGCGCAGTCTCGAGCCTGTCGACGATCGCGTGCACCCTCACGTGACGCGCGCCCTCATGTCGAGCGAGTCGGGATCGAGCGCCGCGAGCGCGTCGTAGAGGCCCACGTGGAACGAGCCCGGGCCCTTCGCGTCCTGCGCCGCGTCCTCGCCCGCAACGCCGAACGCGACGAGCGCCGCAACGGCGGCATCGAAGGGCCCGTCGACGGCGAGGAAGCATCCGGTGATCGCACTCGACATACAGCCGGTGCCGGTGACCGCCGCGAGCAGCGGGTGACCGTTCGCGATCGCCGCCGTCCGCTCGCCGTCGGAGACGTGATCGACGGGGCCGGTGACGGATGCGACGACTCCGAGCGCCGACGCCGCAGCGCGCGCGATCGCTTCCGCGTCGGCGCCGGCGGCAATCGACTCGACTCCTCGGACCTCCGACTCGACGCCGACGAGCGTCGCCACCTCGCCGGCGTTGCCGCGCAGCACTGCGACATCGACCACGTCGAGGATGCGCTTTGCCGTGTCGGTACGGAACGACGTCGCTCCGGCGCCGACCGGGTCGAGGACGACGGGCACGCCGGCCTCGTTCGCCGCCGCGCCGGCGGCGAGCATCGCCTCGATCCAGTGCGGCGAGAGCGTGCCGATGTTCAGCACGAGGGCGCCGGCGAGGCGCACCATCTCCGCGACCTCCTCGCGCGCGTGAGCCATCACGGGCAGCGCGCCGAGCGCGAGCGTTGCGTTCGCCGTCTCGTTCATGACGACGTAGTTCGTGATCTGGTGGACGAGCGGCTTGCGCTCGCGCACGAGGCGCAAGGAGGCTCCTGGGTTCACGTTCTTCCTTTCACGTTGAGGATGTCGACCGGCCCGTCGCCGGCGCCGAGCTCGGGCAAGCCGTGCCGCACCGCGTCGGCGGCCGCGCGGGCGGCGGCCCGTGCCGCATCGACGAGCGGCAGCCCATGCGCGAGCAGGGCGGCGAGTGTCGCGGAGTGCGTGCACCCTGCGCCGTGCGTCGCCGGGACATCGAGGCGCTCGACGGGGATCTCGTAGTGGTCGCGGCCGTCGAAGAGATGGTCGACGGCGTCGTCGCCGTGGCCGCCGGTCACGATCGCGGCACGCGTCCCGAGCCCGACCAGCCGGGCCGCGAGCTCGCGGCGCGTCCCCTCGCCGACGAGCGCGCGAGCCTCCGGCAGGTTCGGGGTGACGACGCTCGCGAGCGGGAAGAGCCTCGTCACGAGCGCCGCCGCCGCGTCGTCCTGGAGCAACTGCGCGCCCGACGACGCGATCATCACCGGGTCGACGACGAGCGGCACCGGGTGCTCGGCGAGGAAGGCGGCGACCGCCTCGATCACCGCACGCGAGAAGAGCATTCCCGTCTTCGCGCCGTCGACGCCGATGTCGGAGAACACCGCGTCGAGCTGCGCGGTCACGAAGTCCGCCGGCAGCTCGTGGACGGCAGTCACGCCGACCGTGTTCTGCGCGGTCAGCGCCACGATCGCGGACATGCCGTGCACGCCGGCCGCGGCAAACGCCTTCAGGTCGGCCTGGATGCCCGCGCCGCCGCCGCTGTCCGAGCCGGCGATCGTCAAAGCCCTTACGGTCATGCACTCCCTTCGCCGGTACGAGCCGGATCAGGTTCGACGGGTGTGATCTCAGCCCCAGGCAGGGCACCCCGGTAGGACGAAGTTAGCATCGGTGCGGTGTCGGTCGACGTCCTCCGCTGGGAAGGGCTCCTGCAGGGCGAGGAGCTCGCGCACCTGACGACGGAGCCTGCGCGGGATGCCCGCTACGCGCCCCTGCCCGACGCGCTCGAGGCGGCGATCGGCGTCGACCGCCTCTACACCCACCAGCGGGCGGCCTGGGACGCCGCCGAGCGCGGCGAGCACGTGCTCGTGGCGACCGGCACCGCGTCCGGGAAGACGCTCGCGTTCAACCTGCCGGTGCTCGACGCGATCGCGCGCGACCCCAAGGTGCGCGCGCTGTACCTCTATCCGACGAAGGCGCTCGCGCAGGATCAGTTCCGGACGCTCTCGGGCTACGCGGTGCCGGGGCTTCGCCCGGCGATCTACGACGGCGACACGCCCACCGAGCAGCGACGGCAGATCCGAACCTGGGCGAACGTGATCCTGACGAACCCCGACATGGTCCACGTCGGCGTCCTGCCGAACCACGACCGCTGGGGCGACGTGCTCGCGAACCTGCGCTACGTCGTCGTCGACGAGGCGCACGTGTATCGGGGCGTCTTCGGCTCGCACGTCGGGAACGTCATCCGCCGCCTGAAGCGGCTCGCGCGCATCTACGGCTCCGCGCCCCAGTTCCTGCTCGCCTCGGCGACGGTCTCCAACCCGGGCGAGCTCGGCGCGGCCTTGCTCGACGAGCGGGTCACGGTGGTGGGAGACGACGGCGCGCCGAGGGCCGAGCGCACGATCGTCCTCTGGAACCCCGCGCTGCAGGACGCGGAGCTCGGGTTGCGCAACTCGTCGCTCGCGGAAGCGGCCCGGCTGCAGGCGGCGTTCGTCGAACGTGGCCTGCGGACGCTGACGTTCGCGAAGAGCCGCAAGGCGGCGGAGCTCATCCACCGCTTCACGGCGGAGCGCCTCGGCGACGACGCTCACCTGTCGCCCTACCGCGCGGGCTACACCGCGCACGAGCGACGCACCATCGAACGACGCCTGCTGGACGGGGAGCTCCTCGGCGTGTCGGCGACGAACGCGCTCGAGCTCGGGATCGACGTCGGCCTCCTCGACGCCGTGATCAGCGTCGGCTTCCCGGGCACGGTCGCGTCGCTCCGGCAGCAGTGGGGGCGCGCGGGCCGGCGCGGCAGCGGCGTCGCAGTGCTCGTCGCGGGCGAGGACGGGCTCGACCAGTTCTTCATGCGCGAGCCCGACAAGCTGCTCGGCCGGCGGGTGGAGGCGGCGATCCTCGATCACGCCAATCCACGCGTGCTGGCCGGGCACGTGCGCGCGGCGGCGTACGAGGCGCCGCTCGGCGACGGTGACCCGCCGGAGTACATCGCGGCGGCGCACGACGACCCGGAGCTGAAGGAGACGCCGGCGGGCTTCGTGTGGGCCGGGCGCGAGCACCCGGCTGCCCGGATCGCGCTCCGCGCGACCGACCCCGACGCGTTCACGATCGTCGACGGGACCACCGGTGACGTGCTCGGGCTCGTCGAGCGTTCACGCGCGTACACGACCGTGCACGAAGGCGCAGTCTACCTCCATCGCGGCGAGTCGTATCTCGTGCGCGAGCTCGACCTGACCACGTTGCACGCGGTGGTCGAGCCGTTCTCGGGCAACTGGTACACGCAGGCCAAGGAAGAGACGATGACCTCGATCGTCGAGCCGCGGCGGATCGAATGGCGGCTCGGGATGGAGCTCGCCTTCGGCGAGATCGAGGTGACCGAGCAGGTGGTCGCCTACGAGCGTCGGACGGTGAGCGGCCAGGAGCGCATCGAGCTCGTCCCGCTCGTCCTGCCGCAGACGACGTTCAGCACCGAGGCGATCTGGTACCTCCCCGGGGCCGGGCATCTGGAAGGGCTCGAGGAGATGCCGCGCCTCCTCGGGACGTTGCATGCCGCCGAGCACGCGATGATCTCGCTGCTCCCGCTCTGGGCGATGTGCGACCGGTGGGACATCGGCGGCCTCTCGACGAACATCCACCCGCAGACCGGCCGGCCCACGGTGTTCATCTACGACGGGCACGCGGGCGGGGTCGGCCTCACCGAGCGCGGGTTCGAGCAGTTCGAGGGCTGGGTGCGCGACACCGCCGACCTGCTCGCCGGCTGCCCGTGCCCGGACGGCTGCCCGTCCTGCGTCCAGAGCCCGAAGTGCGGCAACCTGAACGACATGCTCGACAAGGCGGGCGCATTGACGTTCCTGCGGCGCGCTGTCGATTTCGGGCGTGCTCGTTCGTCGTAGGGACGACACCACAAGGAGGGGCTTTGAAGTACGCGATCCTGATCTACGGCAGCGAGGAGATGGACCCGGCAGACGAGGCGGTCCTGGCGGAGTACATGGCGCTCAGCGAGCGCGAGACGACCTTCGGCGGCGCGGAGCTCGACTTCCCGCACACCGCGACGACGATCCGCGTGCGTGACAGCCAGATCCTGACGACGGACGGGCCGTTCGCGGAGACGAAGGAGGTGCTCGGCGGCTTCTACCTGATCGACGTGGCGAACCTCGACGACGCGATCGAGTTCGCAGCCGCCGTCCCGGCCGCGAGGCGCGGCGGATCGGTCGAGATCCGGCCGTTGGTGGAGCACTGACGGAGAAGGTCTTCCGTGACGAGTGGGGCCGCGTCGTCGCGAACCTGGTTGGCT
>Ga0105237_10010035_pt1 | contig 10103 bp, 6 predicted proteins | sample KBSC24metaG_FD_81520 | JGI IMG/M metagenome (GOLD analysis project Ga0105237, IMG submission 81520) | Corn rhizosphere microbial communities from Kellogg Biological Station, Michigan, USA - KBS C2-4 metaG | ecosystem: Host-associated > Plants > Roots > Rhizosphere > Soil | place: Michigan, USA... | reverse complement strand
TTGCGCGAGCGTGTGTTTCAAGTGTTCGGCAGCCAGATTCTGGACGAGCTGGTGGATCTGGGCGATCGCAATCACGATCTGAACATGCCAACCGACCCTGGGGAGCCACCGTTCACGCGGCGGTTTCGCTTGCGGGGGTTCGTCAGTGGTCCACAGGTACAGAAATACAACCGCAATTCCATTTACCTGTTCGTGAACGGACGCCTGATCCGCGACCGTCTGCTGCTGCACGCCATATCGGCTGCGTATCACAACCTAATGCCGCCGGCGTGCTATCCCTTCGCGCTGCTGTTTCTGGATTGTGACGCCGAAGAGGTGGATGTGAACGTGCACCCTTCGAAAACTGAGGTGCGCTTCCGGCACGGATCGGTGGTCCACGATTTCGTCCGCGATACCATCCGGGACATTCTGATGGCCCAGAGGCCGGCGTCCAATATTCCCGCGCCGACTCCTGCGCAGCCCGGAGCCGGATTGCCCTATTCGGAGTTCAGCCAGCGGATCGAGAGCATGAACTTCCCGTCGGTCAGCGCGGCGGCAGCGGCGGCGACGGATACAGGCGCTCTTCCGGAATTCGTTCTTCGCCGGCCGCCATCCCCCGAGCCGAGATTTGATTTCGAGTCGGCGCCCAGTCAGAAGCTCATAGTACCCGACACGCATGGTCCGCTGTTCCCTGATGCCGAACCCCTGAGTCCCGAAAGCCTGGACGCGCTTACAGACCTGCGCCCGCTGGGCCAAATTCATGACAGCTTCATCATCGCCGCGGGACGCGACGGATTGTGGATCATCGATCAGCACGTCGCCCATGAACGCATCCTGTTCGAGCAAGTGCTAGCCCAGCGTGCCAGCGGCGGAACCGAGAGCCAGCGGCTGTTGGTCCCCCTCGTGATCGGCTTGAGCGCAGCGCAGCAGATCGAATACGCGCGCATAGCCGACGAACTGGACGCCCTGGGTTTCGAGACCGAGCCCTTCGGAAATCGCACGGTCGCGGTGAAATCGGCACCGGCCGGCGTGCCTTCGGCGGAGGTCGAAAAGATCCTGTTTGAAATTCTGGAAATTGCAGAGAGGGAACTGCGCCGAGTCTCGCTCGACGACGTCCGGCGAGCCATGGCGGCTTCAATCGCATGCCGTGCGGCCATCAAAATCAACACTCGCCTGGAACCGGCCAAGATCGACTGGCTGCTGCGTAGTCTAGCGGCGACTTCCTGCCCCATGAGCTGCCCGCACGGACGTCCGATCGCGCTGCGCTACGCCACCCGCGATATTCTAAAAAGCTTTCATCGCATCTGAATTCTGCTAACGTGACTGGATAGCGCCCATGCCGCTGAAAAAGACTGTCGCCGCGTCCGGGCGAACCTTTCCCATCGTGGGGGTGGGAGCATCGGCGGGGGGCCTCGAAGCCTTCCGGAGCTTGTTGCAGGCCCTGCCCGCGAAAACCGGCATGGCCTTCGTGCTGGTCCAGCATCTGGATCCCGAGCATGAAAGCCTGCTCACCAGATTGCTATCCCATGCCACCCGCATGCCGGTAGCGGAAGTCACTGAGGGCGTGGCGGTCGAACCGAATCACGTTTATGTGATCCCGCCCAACAAGGCATTGGGGATCCGTAACGGGATACTCCATCTGCTGGCGCGCAAGAGCCAACAGCCCAAGCACATGCCGGTGGATGCCTTTTTTAATTCGCTAGCCGAGCATGAAGGTGGCCGGGCCATTGGAGTCATCCTTTCGGGAGTCGCGACCGACGGAACGCTGGGATTGGCGGCGATTAAGGCAGCCGGCGGAATCACCTTTGCGCAAGACGGGAAATCCGCCAAGTATGATGGGATGCCGCGCAGCGCGGTAGCCGCCGGATGCGTGGATTTCGTGCTTCCGCCGGAAGGCATCGCCCGGGAACTCAAGCGAATCAGCCTGCATCCTTACCTGGGCATGCCGGATCGCCCGGCGGCGGGCGGCCGCGCGGGTGACCGGGGGCAAGATCTGCTCAAGATCTTCGCGCTGTTGCACCATGCCACCAGGGTAGACTTCAACAACTACAAGCGGTCCACCATCGACCGGCGGATCGCCCGCCGCATGGTCCTGCACAAGATTTCGGGGCTCCCCCAATATCTCAAGTACCTCCACGAGAATAGGGCCGAGCTCATGGCTCTGTACGAGGACCTCCTGATCCACGTCACCAGCTTCTTTCGCGAACCGGAAACCTTCCGCGCGCTCAAGGAGACAGTCTTGCCCCGGATCTTCCGCAACAAGGCGCCCGGCGAGCCTCTTCGCATTTGGGCGGCAGGCTGCTCCACCGGCGAAGAGGTGTACTCGATCGCCATTACAGTGATGGAGTATCTGCAGCAGCGCGCCAGTTCCGTGCCGATTCAAATCTTCGGAACCGACGTCAGTGATACGGCGCTGGAAAAAGCCCGCGTGGGACTCTATTCCGAAAGCTCTCTATCGGGGATCTCGGTGACGCGCCTGCGCCAGTTCTTCGTCCGCGCCGACGGCGGCTACAGGATCACCAAAGCAGTTCGCGAGATGTGTGTTTTCGCGCGTCAGGATATGACTAAAGACCCGCCCTACTCGCGGCTCGACCTCGTAACCTGCCGGAATGTGTTGATCTACATGGAGCCGGTGCTTCAGAAGAAAGTCATGACGGTCCTTCACTACGCCCTGAATCCGCATGGATTCCTGGCTCTGGGAAGGTCGGAATCTATTAGCGGTTTTTCGGAGTTGTTTACAACCGTGGGACGCAAACACAAGATCTATTCGAAAAAGTCTTCCAGCAAGCGCCTGGGGCTCGATATGCCCGCGGCATACCCCCAGCAGTCGGCGAAGGAAACCTCCGAAGCGGATTCGGCAACACGATTCGATCCTCAGAAGGAAGCGGATCGCATCGTCATGAGCCAGTACGCGCCCGCGGGCCTAATAGCCAGCAGCGATCTGCAGATCCTGCACTTTCGCGGAAACGTCGCACCGTATCTTTCGCCTTCCCCCGGTCAGGCTAGCCTAAGCCTGCTCCGTATGGTTCGTCCCGAGTTCGCAGTGGAGCTGCGGACCGCGATTCACCGCGCCGGCAAACAGGACACGCCTATTCGCAAAGAAGGCATCCTTATCAAGCGGAACCGCCACTTAAATGAAGTAAATCTCGAAGTGGTGCCCTTCAAGGGACAAGGGGACGAGCGGTTCTTTCTGGTGCTGTTTCAAGAGACCCACGGCGCAGACTCGGCGGAGTCCGAGCCGCCGGCCGGGAAGGCAAAATCTCCGCGCCACGGCCAAGAGGAAGCGGCGCGGCTGCAGCGGGAATTGGATACTACCAAGGGGCACCTGCAATCCATCATCGAGGAGCATGAGGCCACCAACGAAGAGCTGAAATCCGCCAATGAAGAAGTCCTTTCCAGTAACGAGGAGCTGCAGAGCACCAACGAAGAGCTGGAGACGGCGCAGGAAGAGTTGCAATCCAGCAACGAAGAGCTGGTCACCATCAACGAGCAGCTCCAGAATCGCAATCAGGAACTCAGCCAGCTCAGCGACGACTGGACCAATCTCCTCAGCGGTCTCAATATTCCGATCGTCATGCTGGGCAAGGACCGGAGGATCCGAAGATTTACGGTTCCGGCCGAGAAACTCCTGAATCTGATCCCGACGGATATCGGCCGGCTCGTCAGCAACATCCGGCCAAACGTCAGAATTCCCGACCTCGACAAGCTGATCACGGAGGTGATCGACCATGTGGTCCAGAAGGAAGTGGAGGTTCAGGATCGCGAGGGACGGTGGTACTCAATGCGCATGCGGCCGTATCGCACCGCGGACAACCGGATCGAGGGCGTTCTGATGATTTTTATCGACATTCAGGGACTCAAGACGACCCAGGATGCTCTGCGGGAACAAAACAGTTTTTCCGCGGCAGTCATGGAATCGTCCGGAGCCCTGGTACTGCTGACGGATGCGGACGGACGGGTGGGAGCTTTCAACCGCGCCTGTCAGATCGTCAGCGGATACTCCCGCGACGAAGTGATCGGAAAAATCATTTGGGACACTCCGCTGGTTCCCAAGGAAGAAGTCGAGCGCGTGCGGATCGTTTACCGGCGGCTGGCGGGTGGGGCCGCTCCGATTCAGCATGAAACCATCTGGATCGCGAAGAACAGGTCCAAACGTTTAATCTCCTGGAACAGCGCGGCGATACCGGATGCCACCGGGCACCCACGACATATAGTCCGGATCGGCACGGACATCACCGTGCGCCGCGAAATCGAGACGGCGCTGCAAACCAGCGATACGGCACTCCGGGAAAGCCAGGCCCAACTGCAAAGTCTGGCCGCTGGTCTGCTCGTGGCGCAGGAAGAGGAGCGCGCCCGAGTCGCCCGTGAGCTGCATGATGACATCAGCCAAAAACTGGCGGCGCTAAATTTGGACGCGGAGACCGCGCTCCGGAAAGAACCGGAAGGCGACGGCAAACTGCGCGGCGAACTGACCCGTCTCTCGCATCGCCTGCGCGGAATTCTGCGCGACGTGGATCAAACTGCCTACCGCCTGCATCCCTCGGCTCTGGACCATCTGGGGCTATCGGTGGCTCTGAAATCGTATTGCGCGGACTTCAGCAAACAGAATGGCATTGCCACGCGCTTTACAGAGCGGGACATGCCTCGAAGCATTCCGCCTAACCTTGGACTGAGTGTTTACCGCGTCGTACAAGAAGCTCTGCGTAATGTCGCCAAGCACTCTGGAGCCCGGCGGGCGGCGGTTTCTATCGCCGGAAAGAACGGCGCGATTCTGCTCAGCGTTAAGGACGCCGGTCGCGGGTTCGACTCATCCCGGCCTAGGAAACGGGGTCTAGGGCTCATCAGCATGGAGGAGCGTGTTCGTCAGTCCGGGGGGGTATTGACATTGAAGACCAAACCCGGTGAAGGCGTCCGGATCGATGTCCGCATACCCCTGGTCTCAAAGCCCAGGTCGGGAAAGCGCTAGAATCCAAGAGAGTACCAATTGCTCAAAGCCATGACGCGCCGTCCTCGACTTTTGTTGGCGGACGACCATCCTCTTTTTCTCGAGGGTGTCCGCCGCCTTCTCGAAGCTAAGTATGAGGTTGTGGGGACCGTAGCCGATGGCAAAGCCCTGATCGCCGCCGCAAAGGAACTGCGGCCGGACATCATTGTTGTGGACATCTCCATGCCGGAGATGAACGGCTTGGCCGCTGCTCAAGTCATTCGCAAGATGGTGCCCTCCGCCAAATTTATCGTGTTGTCAGTGCATTCCGATCCGGCGTATGCGCGCGAAGCATTCCGGGTAGGCGTGCGAGGATTCGTATCGAAGCGTGCCGCGGGGGCGGAACTGCTGACCGCCATCAAGCAGGTCCTGGAAGGACGCAGCTACGTGACTGCGCTGGTCGGCCCCGATACGCCCGCAGATAACCGCGACCCCAAGCGGCTCACTTTGCGGCAGTTGGAAATCCTGCGGCTGGTGGCAGAGGGCTACCAGAACAAGGAAATCGCGCAACTGCTTAAGATTTCCGTAAAAACCGTGGAATTCCACAAGACCCGCATCATGAATGAGCTGGATATCCACACCCCCGCTGGATTGACGCGCTACGCCATGGACCACGGCATCGCCGCCGCCTAGGGTTTCTACTAGTATCTATCGAGGCGCCGAGTGCCCATACTTACAGTGTGTCCATCCGGAGCGCCAACCCGCCTCGAAAACGGCTGCTGGTGCATCTTTCCCAAGCAGTTGAAACCCTCGCCCTGAGAAAGGAACCGGGCTTGGTGGCTGTTCCGCTCGAAGGGAAGCTCGACGGCAAAGTAAAGGTCCAGTTCTTCGAAGTAAACGATCGCGAATTCTGCCACTTTGAAAACATTTCGAACGCCCTCATACGAGTGGAACAAGGCACTTATGGAAGGTGCATGTTCTGCGGCCAGCGCATCGAGGCGGATGTACTGGCAAAGATCCCATGGGCGACGGGGTGTCTGGGCTGCGGCGATCAGAAGCCGTAATTGGTTTTGACCCGCGCGATTTCCGCCACACTCCAGGCTTGAGCCGGACATCCACGTGGATGCCGCGGCTCGTCACCATCATAAATTTCCGCAATCGAGCCTACGCAGCCCCCTTCAGCGGCTTCCGCCTCCAGTTTCGCGACTAACTCGCGGCAGTAAATGAGATTCGCGGCCGTTTTGCCGAAGGCGGCCAAATACGCATCAATGAACGGGCCCAGCAGCCAGGGCCACACGGTGCCCTGATGATAGGCTGCATCGCGTTCAGTGGGCGAACCCTGGTAGTGCGGCTTGTAATCGGGATCGGAACGCTCGAGTGTGCGAAGGCCTACGGGCGTCAGCAGTTCGCGCTGAACGATACGGACGATGGATTGCTGCTGCTCCTGTTCCAGAAGACCGAAGGGCAGACTGACGGCGAAGATTTGATTCGGACGGAGCTGCGCGATCGGACCATCCAGAGTGAGCAGGTCGTACAAGCATTTGCGCCCAGGATTCCAGAAATTCTTCCGGAACCTGTCACGAACGCGATCCGCTTCGGCGCGGTAGCCGTTTGCATCCCGATCGTGCAGGGCTTCCGCCCATTCACCCATGAGCGACAGTGCGGCGTGCCACAGCGCGTTAATCTCGACAGGCTTGCCGCCGCGCGGTGTGTACTTGGTATCCATCCACGTCAGCTGGGGCCCGACACTGAGAAGTGAATCCCGTGGATCGAGCGTGATGTTCCCGGTACCTCGCCGGTGGCAATCGATGATTTCCTTGGCGGCTGGATAGAATACGTCGCGAAGAAAAACGATATCGCCGCCGGCCTCTAACCACGCCCGGACAGCTTGGAACATCCACAAGGTCGCGTCGGCAGTGTTGTATTCGGGGGTTTCGCCAGTATCGGGGAAACGATTTGGAATAATGCCGTGATTGCGGAGCTGGAGGAATCCTTCGATGATGTTTCGAGCTTCGTCTAAGCGTTGGCGAGCGATCAACAATCCGGGGAGGCTGATCATTGTGTCGCGGCCCCAGTCGGTGAACCAGGGATAGCCGGCGATGATCGTGGGCTTGCCGTCGAGGCGCCGGACGATGAAGGGATCCCGCTTTGAGGATGGCGGCTCGGCAGGGTCTGTTCCGTCAATAGAGGCGCAGATCGGTGTCCATTCTCCGGGTTGCAAATCGATTGTCAGAACGCCGGGCGTAAACTGATCCTCGCGAAAATCGAGACCACGCTCGAGTTCGGCCAGATACTCGATGTTGTAATACCACTTCGGATCGGGAGTCAGCTCGCCGTCCGAATAAGGTGTCCGAAATTCGAGCTGCGGCAACGTGGCGTATGGCGATGGGCTTGCATGGGCCAGTGAGTGGTAGTCGCGATACGCAAGAAACGGCCGGATTCGTAACTTCAGACCTTTATCGCTGCGATAGCGAATCACCACGGCTTGGCGGTCCGGGACCAGGTAGACCTGCCGTTCCAGCTTGACGCCCGCGAGATTATAGCGCCAGGTTGCGCACGGTTCGTCAGTGAAGTCCTGGAGATATCGAGTCCCCTGTTCGACCAGCTGACCGGGATACTGGACACAATACAATGCGAAGGTCCGATCGCCAACCAAAGCTTCATCCTCGACGCGGGAAAGCAGCACGTAGCGTTCGGTAGGCGGCCGGAGCGACGCGACCAACAGCGCATGGTAACGGCGAGTGTTGAGTCCGGCGACAGTGCCCATGGCAAAGGCACCAGTGCCATTGGTTTCCAGCCACTCTCTCGTTAGTAGCGGTCGGTCAGATTTTTTTTGTGACGTCGCGATGCGTTTCCTTGACGCGATATCCCGCCTGGCTGAGACGCTTGCGAAGCTCGTGGGCAATCATCACGCTGCGATGATGTCCGCCGGTGCAGCCGAAGGAAATGGTGAGATAGCTCTTTCCTTCTTCGATATAGTGCGGCAAAAGATAGATCAACAGGTCGGAAATACGCTCGATAAATTCCTGGCTCTGTGGGAATGAGCGGATATAGCGCGCCACGCTAGGATTCTTGCCGGTCAGCTTCTTGAAGGCGGGGATGTAGTTGGGGTTAGGCAAGAAGCGAACATCGAAGACGAGGTCGCTATCAGCCGGAACTCCGTGGCGATATCCGAAGCTTGTAATATGCACCAGGATGCCGGCCTGCGCCTGACGCTGGCCGCCAAACTTGGAGTGAACGGTCTCGCGCAACTCGTGCACGTTGAATTTAGTGGTGTTGATGATGGGATCGGCCAACGCGCGAATGGGCTTCAGCCGCTCCCGTTCGCGGCGGACGCTGGCGGCGACGCTCTGCCCGGTTCCCAGCGGATGCGGACGGCGGGTTTCGCTGAAACGGCGAATTACGGCGGCATCGTCGGCTTCGAGGAACAGCAACTTGGTGGGCACCTGGCGCCGGATACGTTTGAATAACGCCGGAAATTTCTCAAGGGCGGTACCCTCGCGGATGTCCACTACCAGGGCCGCACGGCGAATGTTAGTCGCATTTTTCACCAGCTCGGCAAACTTTGGAATCAGTTCGATGGGCAGGTTATCCACTGAGTAATAGCCCAGATCCTCCAGGGCCTTGAGCACGGTGCCCTTGCCGGACCCGCTCAACCCGGTAATGATCACCAACTCAGTTTTATCGGCCGTAGCACTTAAAGGACGGCGAGCGCGCGGAGAGGAGGCCGGCATCGTGGCGTGTTAGAAGTTAGAACTTAGGATTCTATCAGGTCGAAGTGCCCGTCGCGGCGACGGACCAGTACCGAGAGACCCTCGCGCTGCGCTTCGCGATCGGCATCGCGATACACCAGGTAGTCCCGATTCTGCTCCATTTCGAGCAGCGCTTCATCGAGTGTCATGGGCTTGCGCCGGCCCACCCCATTCACGCGGAAGACGCGTTTCCCGTCGGACTCGCGAGCTTTTGAGGAACTGGCTGCGGCTGGAATCTTCTCCGGAGCTTTGCGGCGCTGGTCTCCGCGGATATCCTCCGCTGCCCCCTCGCCGCGCACACTCGGCCCGCCTCGACGATGTGTAGTGCGCCACTTAGCGCGCTGTTTCACAGCCTGGCTATCGAGTTTATCGAGCGCCATCGAGAGCGCGTTGAACAGATCCACGTCCGAAGCCTTGCCCACCAGCTTATGGTCATGAAACTGGAGCGTGATCTCGGCGCAGCACATGCGCCGTTCCTGGGTCACGATTACGTGAGCTTCGCGCTCGCCTCGCCCATCCAGAAGTTTGGCCAGCTTGGCAAACTTGGCATCGAGTTTTTGTTGAATCTTGGGCGGCAATGCATGAGGCATTCCCTTGTAGGTCACTTTCATATGCTTTCGGCTCCCTTAGGAACGAACCCGGCGCTGGTGCGTAGACGGGATTCGCATGTCCTCGCGGTACTTGGCGACGGTACGGCGCGTGACCTCGATCCCTTCCCCTTGCAGGCGTTCGGTTATCTGTTCGTCGGTCAGCGGATGCATGGGATCCTCTTCCTCAATCATCTTCTTGACCCTACGTTTCAGAATCAGCAGCGGTGTGGCACCGCCGCCGGGGCCTTGCACGGCCTCGGAGAAAAAGTACCGCAGCTCAAAGACGCCTTGGGGAGTGTGCGCGTATTTGTTCGATACGGCCCGGCTGACGGTGGAAGGATGCACGCCGATTTCCTCGGCGATTTCCTTGATCATCATGGGCTTCAACTGATCGATTCCATGCTCCAGAAAATCCAGCTGGCGCCGCACCACGGACTGGCAGACCTTGAGAATGGTTTGCTTGCGCTGCTCGATGTTCTTCATGAGCTGGATGGCCGAGGCGTAGCGTTCCTTGATATAACTTCGGACTTCCCGGTTAGGCTCCTGCTCGCGATCGAGCATGCGGCGGTATTGCGGATTCAGGCGGAGCTGCGGAACATCGTCGTCGCTGACCTGGATGAGATAATCCTCGCCGTCCTTGGAGATGTAGACGTCCGGCTCCACCTGGCGCGCTCCGGGGCCGGAATAACGCAGCCCGGGCCGCGGGTCCAGATGTTTGATGACGTCGAGCGCGATCTGGACATGCTCCATCGGACGCCGCAGCAGCCGTACCATTTCCTTGGGCTGCCGGGTCTCTACCAGTTTCAGGTGATCGTGTACGATCTGCCAGGCCACGCCATCCTTGGCGCCGCGGCTTTC
>Ga0105237_10010033_pt1 | contig 10104 bp, 5 predicted proteins | sample KBSC24metaG_FD_81520 | JGI IMG/M metagenome (GOLD analysis project Ga0105237, IMG submission 81520) | Corn rhizosphere microbial communities from Kellogg Biological Station, Michigan, USA - KBS C2-4 metaG | ecosystem: Host-associated > Plants > Roots > Rhizosphere > Soil | place: Michigan, USA... | reverse complement strand
GGCGAACAGCTCCTTGATCCCCAACTCAACACCCAGTGTGCTGCGAACCTCCGATACCAGCCGCACCGCCAGCAGCGAGTGCCCTCCCAGGGCAAAGAAGTTGTCGTTCAGACCGATCCGGCTCTCCTCGAGACCCAGCAGTCCTGCCCAGATCCGCGCCAGCAGCCGCTCGCTGCGGCTTTGAGGGAGAGCTTCAGGCGACTCGTGCAGCGAAGCGGTAGTCTCCAGCTCCAGTGTGCTCACGTGGAGTGCTGTCAACCGCTCCCTTGCATGCCAGTCCTTCATGGCAGCCCGCATCACCTTTCCACTGCTCGTCCTGGGGAGTCTCCCAACCGTTACAAACACGATCTCGTGAACCAGAGCACCCCATGATTCGAGCACGGTGGCGCGAATCTCCGCGGAGATCTCCTGGTATGATTTTGTGATGAGACGTGGGCGTATCTCGACGACGAGGACGAGCTGCTCTGTACCTCCTGCCTCGACGCCAAAGACAACGGTCCCTGCGACAAGATCGCCAGCCAATACCGAGCTGACCCCAGCCTCCAGGTCATGGGGGTAGAGGTTTCTTCCCTGTACGATCAAGACATCCTTGCAGCGCCCTAGAACGAACAACTCCCCATCCTGGATGAATCCGAGATCGCCCGTTCGCAAAAAAGGCCCTCGTCCATCCGCGGTGTAGGCCTCGAACACCTCCTTCGAAACTTCAGGTTTATTCCAATAGCCCCGCGAGATACTCTCCCCCTTCGCCCAGATCTCGCCGACATCCCCTTCCCCCAACACTGCCGCACCCCGCACGATGACCATCTCGTGCCCCACGGGTGAACGTCCGCAGCTGACCACGGATGTTGATCCCTTCATCTGCACAACACGGGGCGCTTCCAGCAAGTTACCGGCAGTGAGGAAGACCGTCGCCTCCGCCATACCATAGGCGGGAGTCATCGCGGTTTCCCGGAAGCCCAGAGCGGAACTGGCCTCGACGAACCGCGCAATCGTATCGGCGCGGACGGGTTCCGCGCCATTGAGCGCCAAGCGCCAGGCAGAAAGATCGACCCCCTCTCGTCCTCGAGACGCCAGCTTACGCGCGCAAAGCTCGTAGGCGAAATTCGGAGCACCGGAGATGGTGCCCCGGTAATGAGAAATCACCCGAAGCCAGAACAACGGGCTGCGGGTGAACTTCAAAGGCGAGAACAGCACCGACCTCGCGCCGGCATACACCGGCATCAGGACCGACATGACCATTCCCATGTCATGGAACAGAGGGAGCCAGCTGACGAAAACATCCGTGCTACACGTGTGTGTTTCACGTTCCAATATGGTTAGATTCGCCATGATCCCCTGATGAGTGATCATGACGCCCTTCGGGTGTCCCGTGGAGCCGGACGTGTATTGAAGAAAGGCGAGCGTGTCGAGCCTTGGCTCAGGCAGCGTAGCGGAATCCGGCATCGTCAGTTGCAGCTCGGAACAAGGGATCCAACGTGTCGCCGGGGCCTGGTACGGACCCAGGAGCTCCGACGTCGCGGCGGCGTCCGACACGATTGCCAGTAGCGGCTTACAGTCCTCAATAATATTGCCGAGCCGCCCACTTCTGTCGTTCGGCTTCGGCGGATACAGGGGAACCGCCGTCATTCCCGCGTACAGGCATCCCCAGAACGCGCTCAGGAATTCTATCCCCGACGGCATCAACAGCAGTACTCGATCCCCAGTGGACCCGCGACGGAGCAAGCCGAAGGCAATCCGTCGGGCGACAGCGTCGAGCCGCTGGTATGTAAGGTCAGAGCCTGCATCCAGGCACTCGAGATAGGTATAACAGATGTCGTCGGGCGACATCGACGCGCGACATCGCAATCTGTCCAGGATCGTTTTCATTTGGTCAAATTACCCGGCCGTTCATCCACAGGAATTCTCGCGCGACTTTCAGAGCGCACGAACACAACTCATTGATCGGAAATGCAGCGGCACCTCCCAACGGTCAGCGCGACCCGATCATGCGACGCTCGATCTTTCGCAGCCAACCGACCAACCAGATCGGCGGTATCTTGGCTTGGGCGAGCACCGCAAGCGCGGTAGTGCCCAGGTACTCTCGCGCTGAAGCCGGCGTCAGCCTCACGAATTCCGCCCGCCACCAGAAGTTCACGTTGGTATTGAAGTCTCCGAGGTGCTTGAAGGTGTGATACCAGTAGGCGGGGATCAGCAACAAGTCCCCTGGTTGGAGGGTCGCCTCAAAACCCTCGAGCTCGCGGAAGAGCGGAAACTTGCTCTCATCCACGTCTTCCACGTTGACTCGAGAGAAGGTGTACGGCTGTCCTCGTGTGTAAAGATACGGGTACATCTTGTCCATTTGTGCCGGAGAGTAGAGCTGTACGTGCTTGCTGCCCGTGATCTGAGCATTCAGGTTGTGGAGGCAATGACCGTCATAATGCAGGTGCGAACGAACGCCTTTCCCGCTGACCCACAGAGCCGCGCTGTCGAGTCTAGTTTGTGGAATATAACGAGGCACCTGGAAGTCGGCCCGCAAGGCGGCCAGCGCCTCGTTCCATTTGCCCCCGTAAAGGAGGCTGAGCTCCTCGGCACCGGCCATGTAGTGGCATCCCAGGGACGGTGTGCCCAATAGCACCAGGAACTCCCGCAGCGTCATCTCAACAGCACGGGAACGGTCACGGCCGAGAATGCGGCCGGCGGTCTCGGCCAGCATCCGGAACAACAGCGGAAAATCCAGCCGCATGCGCATCTGCTCGAAATCCGGGTGGATGTGCGTAGAGGAGACCTTGAGACGGATGCGCAAGTCCCCGACCTTCTCAGCAAAGTACTCAGGCCGCCATCGCTCACACGCATGCCAGTCTTCGATGCCACCCTCGATGATGACCGGTCGGTCATAAAGGAGGAGGCCTTCGAACTGCGTTTGAGACAAGTCGCGGACCCGCTCGATCGGCAACAAACGGATGGTCATGTGAGTTGAACCCTCATGGACAATTCGGTCCAAACAGGACTAAATATCAGAATGTTTGAACCTGTCATCAAGGTCATCGACCTCATTCCTGGCGACGTCCAGCCATTGACGGTCATCCAGTCGGAATGCCTGAGTGAGGCACAATTCTGGGAGCAATATGTCTGCAGGCACACTCCCGTCCTGATCAAAGGCGCAGTCGCAGCGTGGCCGGCTGTTGAATGTTGGCAACGTCCGGGCTACCTCGAAAGTCTGTGCGGGCACGAAACAGTGACTCTGCTCAGCACCTTCAATGCTCATCCACCCATTTCGAACCCTACTCACGAACAGCAGCCCCTGCTGAAGAGCATCGCCGCCATCCGCGCTGCGTCCGAGAACCAAACCCTATCGGTTCCGGGCATGGCCGTGCCGCAAAAGTGGCTCGGTGATATTGGTGAGTATCCGTTTCTGCAAAAGCATGATCGGCCCCCTCTGGGCTATCCGCGCAGACGCATGTTCTTCTACAAGAATGCCTCCACGGAATGGCACTATCATCAGCTGGATGAGACCCTGACCTGTCAACTCGTCGGCTCCAAGCGCATCTCTCTGTTCCGACTCACTCGCGCCAATTGGTCCACATTCGCACCGTTGATCAAGGCGAATTATCATCACATGCGTTGTGCTGAACGTTTTTTCGCAACCGATACGCGCCTCACCAAGTACGAAGGCATCATCGAGAGCGGCGATGCGATCTATATCCCGCCATTCTGGTGGCATGGTGTCGATTCAGTGGACAGCTCCCCCGGCATTACACTCGCCCACTGTTTCCGCTCGCCCTTGCGTCGCTTTGGTGACTGGCAGGACCCCGTCACCCGCGAACTGGTCGCGGATGCGCTCAGATTCAGCAAGGTACGCTTGGTTCCCCTGTTGACACTCATTTTCCTGAGCTCTGTGATACGGACCGTGCGCCAGGAGGGCTGGATGCCTGCCTGAAGGGACTCATACCTACCTTGCTGTCTACAGCCACCATGAAGGAACGCCCAGCGCTCTCCAGTACAAAAGATAACCAGCCACCGTCACGCACGCCCCTGACGCCAATGCACAATGCCAGTAAGCGATGCGATTCATCGCCACACCGCGCCGGTGCAGGACGTTGACGACGCTCAGAACTGAGCACACCAGGAACGCAACGCCGAAAGCGAGTGCCGCGATGGACTCAGGCGTAGGCCGTCCCCAGGGGCCCCACAAGCTCTGCAGATTCATGGCTCCCGCCCAGACCAGACAGATGCCGAAAAACAGTGCGCTGGCTGACATCGGAAGCAGGTGCAGCGACGGCGGAACGGCTGACGGTTGTCGCGCGAGCAGTGCTCTTATCATCCACACGAGTCCTGCCAGTAGAGAACTCAACATCAACAGAACACTTCCGCCACCGATGACAAACGGTGCTATCGCCCGTATTGCCGACACCTTGCGCAGCGTGCCCCATTTGGACTGCATGAGGATTGCGCCGTCCTCTGCGCGAAACAGGGCGACCGTGGGCTCCGGATCTTCCGCCAACCGGAACGTTCTACCCGTGTAAGCAGCCCAGTTCTGCTCAAAACCCGAAACGAAATTTCGCGTGATCATGCCTTTCTCCGTGAACGCCACGGAGGTGAGACTGGTGAAGTTGCTGACAAACCGGAAACGTTCCAATGAGGGACTATCCTCGAGATAAAAGCCCTCATAGTGGTTGCGGAGCTCGGGATCGACACTGACCTCGGGTGGCTGGGTACGCTGTGGGCCGTACTGCGCGAGGTAAGCTATGAACAGCCCCAGGATGCGGCCCCGGGCGGATGGGTTGAGGCTGTTGATCATGACAATGACCCCGGAGCGCGTTTCCGGAATGTACAACAGATCGCTCAGTCCCCCGTTGACTATGCCGTAGTGGCCGCGAAAGTGGACGCCGTTCTCGATAGTATTCAACATGCCGAATCCCGGGGCCACGGTGATGCCAAACGACACCATCGCGAGTGTCTCGGGTCGCTCGAGGCGCTCGACGATCGAGGGAGTGACTACCTGTACACCGTCAACGCTGCCACGGTTGACCAGCATCAACAGATATCGCGTCATATCCTCGACCGAAGCATTGATGGCGCCACAAGGACGAAAGAGATGGTTCCAGTAAGGAAGTGCCGTGACACCATCGGAAGCATACTGACCGGCGAATTCGGTGCGCGGCTCGAAATAGCTCGCCGACTTCATTCCCATGGGCACGAAGAAGTTCTCTTTCACGTACTCCTCGAACGGTCGGCCGGTCACTTTCTCGATGACATAGGCCAGCAGCGCAGGCCCAACATTGCTATAGGCCGCGCGTGAACCGGGCCGCCAGCGTGCCTTGCGCACCTCATGATGCAACTTCAGCGCCTCTCTCAGAGAGATGGATGGGCTCACGTTCTGGGCGTATTCCATCAGCCCCATGTCAGCAAGTCCGGAGGTGTGCTCCAGTAGATGCATCAGGCGTACCGGGTCGGTTGCCTCCCATGGATTCTCGACAGCGAGCTCGGGCGCCCACTGACTGAGCGTGTCGGTCAATTTCAGCTTGTGCTGCGCCTGAAGCTGCAGGGCCGCCAGCCCAATGAATCCATGGGAAAGGTCACCGATACGGAACCGTGTCTGCGTAAGGACTGGCACCTTGCGAGCAACGTCAGCCGAGCCCCAGGCACCCTGCCATGCGACTTTCCCATCGAGCACCACCACCACGCCGATGCCAGGTACGTGTTCCTCTTGCATGATGCCCTCGAGAGCCGGCCTCAACTCGCTGGGTGCCCGGGGAATCTCTGCGCCACGAGCGCCGATCGTGCACCCGATCCCCCAGATGACGAACAGTCCGAGCGCAAGTCCCTGTAACTCCCACCGGATGCTTTTGATGGCTCGTTTCATGTCCGTGGCTCGATAGCTGGCTGGAGGAGAATTGGCCTCCACGCTCGTAGTGCGGCTGAAGAAGCAACGATGACCAAGACGATCAGCAAGCCCTCTGCCAGGGACCAGAGAATCCCCGGCGCCTGTTTGGTGTAGGGCGCTAGACAAAGTTCGATCGCAAGCATGGCCAGGGGCAAGGCCACGACCACGGATAGCAGAACAACGGGCCAGATCTCCGTTGCAATGCGTTTGCCAATATCGCGCCGGCGCATGCCTGAGATCTTGCCGGGGGAGATTCCCGTGGCACGGCGCTGCAATACGTCCGCCGCGAGCAAATAGCCGTCGAGCGCTGCAATAACCACTACGACCAGTGTCGAAGCTGCCAGCAGATGGACCAGCCTGGCATCCTCCAGATAATTGGCTGCATATATTGCCCTCGCAGGAGTCACGCGGAGGACCGTGTTAGGGAAATATCGCGGCCAGAGGGTCGCGATGGCGCGCTCCGCGCTAGTCGTCGACCCCTTGGCGCGTACAGCGAGTGTCGTGGAGAACAATCCCAATTCGTACGCCATGGCACGCGGAGCTTCGCGTAGCGATGAGAACTGGATGTCGGGCGCAATACCGACGATTCGTCGGCTGCTGCGCTGGTAAGTGCCATCATGCTCAATTTTCCAGATCCGGACAGTCTGTCCGATAGCCAGACTCGGAACGTCAAAACCCAGTGCGCGCGCGGCGATCTCATTAATCACGATTGAGACGGGTTGGTCGTCACTGTCGACTCTGGGATCAAACAGTCTGCCTGCCAGCGGCCGGATATCATACAGCTCGAAGAAGTTCGAGCTGACCAACTTCACGTCCAGGGGAAAAATCTCAGTCCCTTCGCGTTGGACATCGGCGCTCCATAGATTCATGGGCCGCCCAACGGGGTCGTTGACGACCGCCACACCCGCAACCGCGGGCACCGCGGACAGCGCCCCCATCAGCTGATGTGCCTTTTCGCCGTTCGCCGCATCAGCCAGTGGCAGCTCCAACATCAACAAAGGGTCAGGATCGAAGCCCAGTGGGAGCTCGGTGGCGAATCGGGTCTGCCGTTGCAAGGCCAAGGTCAAACTGGTCAATGCAACCGCGGTAGCTATTGGCAATACAGACAATGCCTGGCGTAGACACCTGCCGCGCAAGGGCTCCACATAGGGATGTCCTGCCAGCACCCGCGAGGAATCGATGCCAGATGCGATCCAAGCCGGATAGACAGACATGACGAGGCCCACGACCGCGCCCACCAGGATTGTGGCTGCGATCATGACCAGCGAGGGCAGATTGCTCAGATCGCGGCCCATCAGTTTCCCAAGGGCGGGCAGAGCCAGATACGCCAATAGCCATCCCAGGAGGGTCGCAATCGTGGAGACCAACAGCGACTCAGCAGCGAGCTGCAGTACCAACCGATACCTGCTGGCACCCTGCGCTTTGCGACTGGCGATCTCACGCTGGCGCTCAATAACGCGGATGCTCGTCAGATTGACGGCGTTGATGATCGCCAGGGTCAGAATGAGAACGGCACCGGCCCCGATGCCGGCAACGACGGCTGAATTGCCGCGATCGGTGGCAAGGGAGAAGCGGCTGGCGAAGATCTCTCGGTCAAAATACGCATCTCGCAGCGCAGAGAGCTCGATGTCCATGATCTTCCGATGGCCCAGCCTAACCCTGAGTTCGGGCGGTACTGCCTGCACCTGGGGTGATTGGTCTACGGCTCGCTGCAGACCTGCGGTGATTGCGGCGAGTGAAGCACCGGGCCGAATGCGAATCAACAAATTGCCCCACCAGCCGAGGTCTCCAGTCAGCGCTTCCGCACTCAACGCCGGCGGTATGAGACTCAGGCTCAGGCCATTGAGCGCTTCGAACCCAATCGTGCTGTTGGCCTGCGGATTGCGCAGGATCGCCGCAATCCGCACACGCATACTCTCACCTACTACGGTACTCGCCTGAATACTCCGGCCCAGCACTTCTGACGTGCCGAAAAGACGGATCGCGACGCCCTCCGTGATCGCAAGAGTATCCGAGCGCGACAGCGCCTCCTGCAGATCTCCTTTGATTGGCTGCAGCCGCAGGGTCTCGGCAAAGCCCGGAAGCACAGTCAGGCTCCGCAGCTGTTTCAGCTGACCATCCATTTTTACCGTCAGCGGAAACCAGCCGACATATCCGCTCGCATTCGTTACGCCTGGCAGGCTACTCGCTACCGCACGCAGCAGTAACGGAGACTGATCGTACCAACGCAGTACCGCTTCGGTATTTTTTCTTTGTTTTACAACATACACATTCTTTGTGTCCAGCAACTGTGAGTTGTACTGCAACGAATAGCACACGAGTGCCAACAACAGCAGGCAAGCAGCGACCCCCACGCCGAGTCCCAGTATCGTGACCAACGAATGAGCCTGGATCCTGCACTTGCTCAGGCCACCGCGCCAGTTAGGACATTCCATCACCACCTCGGGTCTGCAACCCGCGATAGACTCCATTGCGTCCCCATGGCATGCAAGTGGCACGGCGTGAGACATGCCATGCTCCCAGTCCGGGAAGGCAGATGAGTGGTCGGCTGGCGGGTTTGCTCAGTAGCGTCAACGAGTTGGCCGATTTCAGACCGCAAGCTCCGGTTGACAGGGGCACGCCGTCTTCCCAGGGACCACGGCTTGCGAGCGGGTATCTTTAGACGCAGCATTGTTTGAATCGTGAGGCAGTCACTGCGGTAGCAGCGGACGGCTGGAGCAGGCACATGAACAGCGACGAACAGAACGTCTCCTTGTCCAAATCCGTCGCGGCGGTCGACCAGATCAACACCCATTTCTATGAGCGCTTCCAATATCCTCAGGAACCCCTGATGCTGAGCGCTGCTGTCGATCCGCTTTTCGAGACGAGGATGCTGAACCAGAGCGTCGGGAGTTGGACTCACTCCTTGCTGCCGCAGGATGCAAAAATATGGGTCGCCGGCTGCGGTACGAACCAGGCCGCCATGACAGGCCTGAAGTTTCCCAATGCCGTTATTCTTGCCTCGGATCTGTCGTCCGAGTCTCTGGCGACCGCCGAGCGGATATCACGAGGGCTGGGACTGAAAAACCTGGCGTTTAAACGCGAAAGTATCAATGAGACCCGCTACAGCGGTGAGTTCGATTACATCATCTGCACGGGCGTCATACACCACAATGCGGATCCCGCGCTGTCATTGTCGAAATTGGCCGCGGCGCTGCGCCCCAACGGAATCCTCGAGTTGATGGTCTACAACCGTTATCACAGAGTTCTCACGACGGCCTTTCAAAAAGCCATTCGTCTGTTGAGTGCGAACCTCGATTTCGAGGTCGATTTGCAATCCGCAAAGAGCCTCGTCAAAAATATCAAAATTGACAATCTTTTGGCCCGATTCATCGCCACGCAATTCGAGAAATCGGAAGCCGAGTTCGCGGACGCACTGCTGCAACCGGTAGAACACTCCTACACACTCGAATCACTCATCGACTTGTTGCGCAGCTGTGGGTTGGAGCTGCTGGCACCCTGCGTGAACCAGTTTGACAAGGCCGGGGGTACTTTCCTGTGGAATCTGCAGGTTGATGACCCGGCCTTAGCCACCCATTATGACTCGTTACCCGACATGGAGCGCTGGAAGATCTCCAACCATCTCATGATGGAGAAGTCCCCGATGCTCTGGTTCTACTGCAGGCACCGCAACGGACGGGCTCGACCTTCCGAACAGGAATTGTGTCAACAGTTCATGCAGGGCCGATTCCGACCAGCGAAGACTCAGCGCGCGATGTATTGCAAATCGAACCATCTGGTATATGAACGCAGCGCGAGATTGCTGGAACATCCGGGGTCTCATCCAGACCCGACGTGCAGGAAAATCGTGACTGCGACGGCGCAGGGAGCACCAGCCCGCATGGCGGACATTGTCAGGAACCTGGGGATCGCGGAGAACTTTGCGACGATCAACAGAATTCGTCTGTGTCTTACCACCAGCGAATTTCCATATCTCCTGGCTGTGCCTGCATGAGGCGGTCGAGAATTTTCAGCCAATCGCGAGTGAGCGGAGGAAAACGTGAGCGCGAGACCCCTGCAGCGCGTAACTATGACGGAGCGTGATGAATTTTTCCGACGGCACGCTTTCCCTCGCGAGCCGGTCATCATTACCAATCTCTTCGCAGGTGATCCGATCAGAGAATTGCGCTCTCAGGAGGACGCACAGCGCGCTTTTGGGGCTGCTCGGCTGCTCGTGGCGCCCGAGTATACGAGCCAGGCTG
>Ga0105237_10010031_pt1 | contig 10105 bp, 9 predicted proteins | sample KBSC24metaG_FD_81520 | JGI IMG/M metagenome (GOLD analysis project Ga0105237, IMG submission 81520) | Corn rhizosphere microbial communities from Kellogg Biological Station, Michigan, USA - KBS C2-4 metaG | ecosystem: Host-associated > Plants > Roots > Rhizosphere > Soil | place: Michigan, USA... | reverse complement strand
GCCGATTTCAACATCGCCAACGCCCTCGCCGCGGTGGCGATGTGCGCGGCGCAAGGGCTGTCGCTCGACACGATCCGCGAGGGGCTCAGCGCCTTCAGCATCTCGTTCGAGGATTCGCCGGGCAGGCTCAACATCCACGATGCGCATGGCCGCCGCCACATCCTCGACTATGCGCACAACCCCGCGGGGCTGCAGGCGCTGGGCCAGGTGATCGAGCGGATGCGCGGGCGCTATAACCGCGTGATCGGCATGGTTAGCATCCCCGGCGACCGGCGCGATTGCGACATCGTCGAGATGGGCCAGCTCGCCGGCGCGATCTTCGACGAGATCGTGTTCCGCGAGGCACCCGACGGCCGCGGTCGCCCGCGTGGCGAGACCAATGGGCTGATGTCCGAAGGCGCGATGGCGGCGGGCATGCGGCCCGAGCAGGTCCACCGCGTCGTCGACGAAATGGAGGCGGTGGACACCGTGTTGCAGCTCGGCCGCCCCGGCGACCTGCTGGTGCTCATGCCCAGCGCGATCCAGGCGGTGTGGGACCGGATCCTCGCCTTCCAGCCCGACGCGGCGGTGCGGGAGAAGCAGCATGCCTGAAGCAACCCGATGGGCGATCCTCGTCCATGGCGGCGCCAAGACGATCGACCCGGCGCTGCACGACCGCAACCGCGCCGGGACCGCCGCCGCGGCCGAAGCGGGTGCGGCGGTGCTGCGCGCGGGCGGCAGCGCGGTGCTGGCGGCCGAGGCGGCGGTGCGCGTGCTGGAGGACGATCCGGTGTTCAACGCCGGCTTCGGATCGGTGCTGACCAGCGACGGCACCGTCGAGATGGACGCCGCGCTGATGGAGGGTACCGAGCTCACCCTTGGCGGCGTCGCGGGCGTGCGGCGCGTCCGCAATCCGGTGCGCGTCGCCCGGGCGATGCTGCCTGCCCGCCCGGTGCTGCTCGCCGGCGAAGGCGCGGAGCGGTTCGCGGCGGACAACGGCATCGAACTCGTCGCGCCCGAGACGATGCTCTCCCCCGACGCGCTCGCCTCGGAGAACAGCAAGGCGCACGACACCGTCGGCTGCGTCGCGATCGACACCACCGGTGCGATCGCCGCGGCGACCTCCACCGGCGGGTTGCCGGAGAAGCATCCCGGCCGCATCGGCGATTCCCCCGTGCCCGGCGCCGGCCTCTATGCCGACGACACGCTGGGCGGCTGCGCCTTTTCGGGCGACGGCGAGGCGATCCTGCGGACGATGCTCGCGGCGCAAGTGATGCACGCGCTCGAACGCGGCGGCTCGGCCGGCGAGGCGGCGGAGCTTGCGATCGCGCGGCTCGGCCGCGTCGGCGGCGAAGCCGGTGCGATCGTCATCGAGCGCTCGGGCGCCTTCGGCATCGCGCATAACAGCGAACATTTCGCGCTGGCCCTACATTCCCATGGGCTCGATGCCCCGCGCGCGGGCGTCCACCGCGACGAAGTGAAGGACTTGCTGCATGGCTGACTCCGGCGGACCGCTCATCATCATCGGCGGCCACGAAGACAAGGAAGGCGACAAGACCATCCTCAAGGAGGTTGCCCGGCGGGTGAACGGCGGCAAGCTCGTCATCGCCACCGTCGCCAGCCACAAGCCGGAGGGCTATTTCGAAGCTTACCAGAAAGCCTTCCGGGCGCTCGGTGTCGACAATCTGGTCGAGCTCTATGTCCATGAGCGCGGCGAGACGCTGGACCAGGAGATCCAGTCGGTGTTCGACGATGCCGCGGGCATCTTCTTCACCGGCGGCGACCAGCTGCGAATCTCCAGCCAGATCGGCGACACGCCGGTCGAGCGGATGGTGCGCGACATCCACGCACGCGGCGGCGTGGTGGCGGGCACCTCGGCGGGCGCGTCGGTGATGAGCGAGACGATGCTGGTGAAGGGCTCCAGCGCGGAGTCGCACCGGATCGGCGACCTCCACATGGCGCCGGGCCTGGGACTGGTGCGCGACGTGATCATCGACCAGCATTTCGCCGAGCGCGGCCGCATCGGCCGGCTGCTCGGCGCGGTGGCGCAGAACCCGCGCGTGCTGGGCATCGGCATCGACGAGGATACCGCGATCGTGCTGGAGGGCTGCTGCTTCCGGGTCGCCGGGGCGGGCGCCGTCTATATCGTCGACGGCTCGGGCGTCACCCGTTCGAACATCGCCGAGGCGAGCCCGGAGCGCACGCTATCGATGCACGACGTCCGCCTGCACGTCCTCAGCCATGGCGACGCGTTCGACCTCGACCAGCGCCGCCCCCTCCCCAAGAAGGATTGACCGCCCATTCAGTCCTGCTCGGGCGCCAGCACCGCTGCCAGCGCGTCGGCGGCCTGGGCGCGGCGCTCGACGATGCCCGCGGTCATCCGCAGGACGAGATCGCGGGCGCCCTGCCAGTGGCTGCCGCTGCGGCGGGCGTGCGGCAGCTGGGGGATACCCCCCACCGCGCTGCCCCAGCCGGTAGCGAGCGCCTGCACCCGCTCCGCCACCGCCGCGTCGGGCGTGTCGCCGCTCAACAGCAGCGACGGGAAGGGCAGCCGGATCTTGGGCGAGGCGAAATGCGCGGCATCGCCCTCCCCCGCGATCGGATCGATCAGCAGCGCGCCGGCGACGCGGGTGATATAGTCGCGCGGCGACAGCCGAGCCCACCAGGTCGCGGCAAAGCAGCTCGCGCCGTTCGCCACCAACAGCACCGGCCGCTCGGCATGGAGGATCGCCGAATCGAGCTTGGCCGCCCACAGGCTGCGCTGGCGCACCGTTTCTTCCGAATAATCGAGATGCGCGTCGGCACGCAGCGGCGCACCGAACAATGCCGATAGCGCGCGGGCCGGTCCGTTGCCGGTGCTGATCACCGAAAATCGATCCAAGGGGGTCGTCACGAGCGTCATGGCGAGTCTTCCCGTGTGCTTGTCGAGCGAGGCTATATGCTCCCCGCCCCCCGCGCAATGCGGTTCGTGCGATCCGGGTCGTACCTGGCGCACGCTTCGCCGCGGCCTCTTGCGGGGAGAACGTTCTCAGGGCACGGAACGCGAGGAGGATGGGCGAGCGATGCGGCGCAGACGAACCTGGACGATGCGGCTGGCGCCGGCGATCCTCGCCGCTGCGCCCGTCCTCGCGCAGGCGCCGCTCCAGCGCAGCATCGACCAGTACAACCTCCGCGCCTGGAACCTCGTCGACGGCGCCCCGCCGGACATCTGGGCCATCGCCCAGTCACCCGATGGCTTCCTGTGGCTAGGTACCAGCGCAGGCCTGTACCGATTCGACGGCATCACGTTCGAACCCGTCGTGCCGTCGGTCGGTCGCTTCCCGGCGCGCAACATCACCGCCCTGCTCGCCGATTTGGACGGCAGCCTGTGGATCGGCCATTTCGAGGGCCAGGTCTCGCACCTGCAAGGCGGCCGCGTCCGCAGCTTCGGCACGCCCAATGCTATCGTCGAGCAATTCGCGCGCGGCCCCGACGGTAGGATCTGGGCGGCGATGACGGGGCTCGAAGGGGGACTTTTCCGGATCGATTCGCGCGGCATCGCGCGGGTCGGCATGGATCGCGGCATGCCGGCCGGCCGCGCGTTCAGCGTGGTTGCGGACGGTGCCGGCGCGATCTGGGTGGCGACCGAACGCGATATCCGCGTGCTGCGCCCGAACGCGGCGCGCTTCGTGACGGTCAGTCGCAGCCTCGGACGGTCCCGGCTCGCAATTGCGCCCGACGGGCAGGTATGGGCCTCGGCCGACCCGACCGACGCGGCGCGTGCCCGCGCGGCCGGGTTGCGGATCGCGCCGCTGCCCCCGGGCCTGGCGCCGCCTGCTGCGGACCGCATGCGCTTCACCCGCGACGGCATCTTGTGGCGCTCGCTCTTCGCGGGCGGCGTGCTGCAGACGCGCGGCGTGGATGGAACGGGCACACCGGCATATGCCCGCCTCACCACGAAGCAGGGACTCCCGTCGCTCGTCGCCGTACCGCTGCTCGAGGACCGCGAATCGAACCTCTGGGTCGGTACCAATCTCGGCCTGTTCCGGCTGCGGCCGGTCAGCGGCGCCACCGCGCTCCGTGTCGACGACGAGACGCTGGGCGGGTTCGATCTTGCCGTGACCAGCGACGGCACCGTCTACGGCGCCAACCCGCACAATCTGTACCGTGCGCGGCCGGGCGGGCCGCTGCAATGGCTGCGCCGGTTCGAGCAGCCGATCACCATGATCGAGGCCGACGGCGCCGACCTGATCGTCGGCCTGGAGAACCAGCTGCTCCGGCTGCACGAAGGCCGCTTCTCGGCGCTGCCCGTGCCGCCGCCACCTGGCCCGGCGGCAAGCTGGGCCCGCGACGCGGCCGGGCAATGGATCTCGGTGGCCAATGTCGGCGTGTTCCATCTCGCCGATGGCCGCTGGCAACCGATGGAAGCGACGGACCAGCCGCCCACGCGCATGTACACCAGTTCTGGCGCCGGCGGCGGGACGTGGTTCTACGGCCGGGATCGCCTGTACCGCCGGGACGCGGGGCGACTACGCGTCGTAGGCGGCGACCGGATTGGCGTCATCGCCCTCGTGTCGGAGGGGCCGGCCGGTACGCTGGTGGGCGGCGAACTGGGGCTCGCCCGCCTTGAGCAGGGCCGCTTGCGGGCCATTCCGGACGTGCGGGTGCCCGAATTCGGCGGCATCACCGGCATCGTCCAGGCGCGCGACGGGACCGTGTGGATCAACGGCGTTCGAGGGCTGGTCCGCACCAGCAAGGCCTCACTCAACGCAGCCTTCGCCGATCCGCGCACTGCGCTGCAGCACCGGCTCTTCACCGCCGCCGACGGGCTGCCCGGCGTCGCGCAGCAGGTCACGCGGAAGACCACTGCCGTGCGCGGCGGGGACGGCCGGATCTGGCTGGCGGACAATGTTGGGATCGGCTGGATCGATCCTGCTCGCGTCGTGCGGAACCAGCTGCCCCCGCCGGTAACGATCCTGCGACTGACGGCGGGAGATAGCAGCTACACCGCGCCGCGCGACGTCGCCCTGCCCGCAGGCACCTCGAATCTGCGCATTGCCTATACCGCACTGAGCCTGGCCGAATCGGAACGCGTGCGGTTCCGCTACCGGCTGATCGGCGTCGACCGCGCCTGGATCGACGCGGGCACCGCGCGCGAAGCCTATTACGCCAATCTCGGCCCGGGGAGCTGGCGGTTTCAGGTGATCGCCGCCAACAACGACGGCGTGTGGAACGCGCGAGGCGCCTCCGTCACCGTCACCATCGCGCCGCATTTCTACCAGACCCTGTGGTTCCGGCTGCTGGCGATCGGCGCAGGCGCGGGCGCGCTGTGGCTGCTCTACGCCTGGCGACTGCGCGAGCAGATCGCCCGCAGCCGCGCCCGCGCCGAGGCCCAGCTCGCCGAGCGCGAGCGCATCGCCCGCGAGCTGCACGACACGCTGCTCCAGAGCATGCAGGGCCTGATGCTGCGCTTCCAGGCCGCGGCCTATGCCACCGAGCCGGGCTCCAAGGCGCAGAGGCTGATCGACAGCGCGCTGGACCGCGCCGACGACGTGATGATGGAGGCGCGCGACCGGGTGATGGCGCTCCGCCGCATCACCGGCCCCGGCGATCCCCAGCCGCTGATCGAGGAACTCGCCCGCTATCTCGAAGAGGAAGGCCTGATCCTCACCGTCACCCGCGACGGGCCGCCGCTGCGCTTCCAGCCCGAGGCGCTCGAGCAGATCCTGGCGATCGTGCAGGAGGCGCTCGCAAACGTCCGCCGCCATGCCGACACGCTGGTCGCGCAGGTGCGGGTGGACAGTCGCGACGGCCGGCTGCGGATCGAGATCGACGATCAGGGCCGGGGCATCCCCCCGGATATCGTGGCTGCCGGGGAGCGACCGGGGCATTACGGGCTGAAGGGCATGCGCGAGCGCGCGGCGGCGTTGGGCGGCACGCTGGAGGTCCGTCGCGGTACGCCGATCGGCACCGTGGTTACCCTCACGGTTGGGCGGTAACGGGGCGCTTGCGTCCGCACTGTTTCTGAACGATGAGAATAGCCGCTTGGCCGCTCCGTCCCTGGGGAGCGATGCCGCGTATGCGGGTCAGGACTGGGGCAACGGGTTGGCGATGAACTCCTACCATCAGACGCTGGAACACCTGCCGTTGCTCGAGAAGCGGCGGCCGCTGGCCTATGCGATCGCCCTGGGGTTCTGCATCGTCGCCTGGTGGCTGCGGCTGGTGCTCGATCCGTTCTTTCCGCCGGGCTTTCCCTACCTGACCTTCTTCCCGGCGGTGATCCTCGCCTCCTTCCTGTTCGGGCGCGGACCGGGCATCGTCGCCGCGATAGTGTGCGGGCTGCTCGCCTGGTATTTCTTCATCCCTCCCTTTGGCAGCTTTGCGCTGACCCGGGGCACGCCGGTGGCGCTACTGTTCTATGTCGGCGTCGTTGCGGTGGACATCCTGCTGGTGCACTGGATGCAGGTCGCCAACGCCCGGCTGATGGCGGAGCGCGAACGCAGCGCCGGCCTCGCCGCGCGAACCGAGATCCTGTTCGAGGAACTGCAGCACCGCGTCTCGAACAATCTCCAGATGGTGGGTGCGATGCTCGCGCTCCAGCGGCGCGGGGTCGCCGATGGCGAGGCCAAGCGCGCGCTCGGCGAAGCCGCGGCCAGGCTCCAGCTGATCGGTCGCATCCAGCGGCGGCTGTACGGCAGCCGGGGCGAGCCGCTCGCGCTCGATGCCTTCGTCACCGCGCTGGTCGAGGATCTGGCCGAAAGCAGCGGCAAGCCCGGCATCCACCATGTGGTGGAAGCCAACAGCGCGCTGCTGCTGCCGCCCGACCGCGCGATTCCGCTGGCGCTGATCGTCGCCGAAGGGATCGCCAACGCCATCGAACATGGTTTTGCCGATCGCGAGACCGGCACCATCCTCGTCCAGGTCTGCGCCGAGGGCGACCGGCTGTCGCTGTCGATCCGCGACGATGGCGCGGGGTTGGCGGAAAGCTTCGACCTGGCCGAAGTGGACAGCCTGGGACTGCGCATCGCGCGGAGCCTGGCGCAAGGCATCGACGCCGAACTGCGGATCGTCCCCGCCCGCCCCGGCACGCTGGTGGAGCTGCGCAACATCCCGATCGACCGCGCCGTGCAGCCCGCCGCCTGATCGCGATCAAGGCCGCTGGCGCCGGTCTGCCGCATCCTGTAGGTTGATCCAAGGAGGGCGGCGACGATGGAACAATGTTCTGGCACCCCGATGGCGACGCGGCTCGGCTTCAAGCCCGGCATGCGCGTATGGTTTCACGACATGCCGCCCGCAGTTCGCGCCGCGATCGCCCCCGAAAGGGCCGCGCTGGAAGAATTGGGCTGCGCGACCGACGGCGTGCAGGGCGTCCACCTGTTCGCCTCGCGCCGCGACCATCTGGAACGCGAGCTGGGCGCGCTGCGCGGGTTGCTCGCCAGCAACGGCTTCTGCTGGGTCTCCTGGCCCGAGCAGGAAGGGATCTCCGATGTGCGCGAAAACACCGTCGCCGATGTTGCCGCCGCGCAAGGATGGGAGGCGGGCGACCGCTGCGCATTCGAGGGCTGGTCCGGGGTCAAGCTAACCCCCCGGCTTACGCCTGCAACCGAATAAAGCTCGACATATGCACGTCTCCGCATAAGACACAGGTGGACAGGCGGCGCCTCTTGGACGACGCTTGTTCGCAAATTCCTCTATGAAACCTGATATGCGGCCCTGGACTCCTGATATCGATCTGCCCGACGACGCGCGGATCGCCAACGCCGCAGCCTTTTGCGAGCGGATGGCCACGCGCCACAGTTGCCGGAGTTTTTCGGCCACGCCGGTGCCGCGCGCGATCATCGAGACCGCGATCGCCGCTGCCGGCACCGCGCCGAGCGGCGCCAATCGCCAGCCCTGGCATTTCGCGGCGCTGTCCTCGCCGGGCGCCAAGACCGCGCTGCGAGTCGCGGTGGAAGAGGAAGAGCGCAACTTCTACGGCGGGATCGGCGGCAGCGAGTGGCAGGGGCTGCTTCTGAACCTCGGCACCAATGCCGACAAGCCCTATCTCGAAATCGCGCCCTGGATCATCGTCGCCTTCGGCCAGACCAAGGCGAACGAAGCCGACCGCTTCCCCAATCCGCACATGGTCGAGAGCGTGAGCATCGCCTGCGGCCTGCTGCTCACCACCTTGCACATGGCGGGGCTGGCGACGCTGGTTCACACCGCCACGCCCGCGCGCTTCCTCAACCGGCTGTGCCGGCGGCCCGAGCATGAGCGGCCGATGATGCTGATCGTCGCGGGTCACCCTGCCCCCGATGCGGCGGTGCCGGCGGCCGCGCTGGAGCGTAAAGCGATGGATCAGATCGCCAGCTGGTTCTAAGCGCCTGGGGTGCATTCCCCGATTTCCGCCCGCCTGCTTTCGCTCGATCTCGTCCGCGGCACCGCGCTGCTGGGCATCCTGCTGCTCAACATCGTCGGCTTCGGCATGCCCGAGGCCGCCTATTTCAACCCGCGTGCCTATGGCGGCTGGCATGGTGCCGATCTCGCCGCCTGGCTGGTCAACTTCCTGTTCTTCGACGGACGGATGCGCGGACTGTTCTCCTTCCTGTTCGGCGCCTCGCTGCTGATCGTCACCGATGCGGCGGAAGCGGCGGGGCGCGACCCGGCACGGACCCATTATGCGCGGGTGGGCTGGCTGCTGCTGTTCGGTCTCTGTCATCTCTGGCTGGTCTGGCACGGCGACATCCTCGCCCATTACGCGCTCGTCGGCATGCTCGCCTTCCCCTTGCGCAAGCTGCCGATCGCTCGGTTGCTGAGCCTGGGGACGGTGCTGGTGCTGGTCAGCGCCGCGCTGTTCGCCACCTTCGCGCATGATGCCTGGCGGATGTCGTTGCTGCCGCAGACGACGCAGGGCGAGTTCGCCTCGCTGGTGAACGCGTTCGGCGTGCCGACGCCCGCGCGGATCGCGTCCGAGCTGGCGGTGCATCGCGGCGACTATGCCGGCGTGGTCGGCCAGCGCTTCGGCGAATATGCGACCAGCCCCTTCGCGATGCTGCTCGTCTATGGCTGGGAGACGCTCGGCTATATGCTGTTCGGCATGGCGGCACTGCGCACGGGGCTGCTCGCGGGCGCGTGGCAGCGCGAGACTTATCGGCGCTGGTGGCTGCGCTGCTGGGCAGTTGCCCTGCCCGTCTACGTGCTGCTGGCGATCTGGCTGATCGCGGCGAAGTTCAGCCTCTTCGCCGTGCTGATGGCGGCGGTGACGCTGCCGGGACTGGTGCGGCCGGTGATGATCGTCGGCTGGGCGTGCCTGATCCTCTACCTTGCGCGGCCCGATGGGTGGCTCACCCGCCGGCTGGCGGCGGCGGGGCGGATGGCCTTTTCCAATTACCTTGCGACCAGCCTGCTCTGCGTCTGGTTCTTCGACGGCTATGGCCTGGGCTGGTTCGGCCACCTATCGCGCTGGCAGCTCTATCCGGTGGTTTTCGGCGTGTGGGCGCTGCTTCTGCTCTGGTCGCAGCCCTGGCTGACCTTCTTCCGCTATGGGCCGTTCGAATGGCTGTGGCGCAGTCTGGCGCGCGGCAGCCTGCAACCCATTCGCAATAGCCTTGCGAATCGCTCGCAATCGCACTAAATCCCCCGCAGCGAGAGAATCGAGGGACTGTCGATGGTCGTCTGCGTGTGCAATGCCCTGCGGGAACGGGAAGTCCGGGAAGCTGCGCGATCCGGCGCGCAAAGTGCCTGTCAGGCCTATCGCGCGCTCGGCTGCCAGGCCAAATGCGGCCAGTGCGTTCCCTTCGCCCGCGCCATCATCGCCGAGGAACGGGCTGCCGCCTGAACGCACGTCTCGGGTTCCGTCCCGATCGTTTCGCGGCTAGGTTGTCCGCCAGACGATAAGGGATTTGCACATGAAGGGCGACGCCAAGGTTCTCGAGTATCTGAACGAGGTGCTCAAGAACGAGCTCACCGCGATCAACCAGTACTGGCTGCACTATCGCATGCTCGATCATTGGGGCGTGCAGAAGCTCGCCGAATTCGAGCGCCACGAATCGATCGACGAGATGAAGCATGCCGACTGGCTGGCAGAGCGCATCCTGTTCCTCGACGGCCTGCCCAATTTCCAGCTGCTCGGCCGCCTTCGCATCGGAGAAACGGTGGAGGAACTGCT
>Ga0105237_10010030_pt1 | contig 10105 bp, 9 predicted proteins | sample KBSC24metaG_FD_81520 | JGI IMG/M metagenome (GOLD analysis project Ga0105237, IMG submission 81520) | Corn rhizosphere microbial communities from Kellogg Biological Station, Michigan, USA - KBS C2-4 metaG | ecosystem: Host-associated > Plants > Roots > Rhizosphere > Soil | place: Michigan, USA... | reverse complement strand
TGCGAAGACATCAAGGACCCCGTGGCCCGCAAGGCCATCGTTGAGTCTGGCGATGTCATCGACGAGCACAAGGCCGCCGCCATCGACCGCATCGGCACGGAGCGGGTGAAAATCCGCTCGGTGCTCACCTGCGAAACACGCCGTGGCGTCTGCTCGAAGTGCTATGGCATCTCGCTCGCCTCGAACCAGCTCGCCAAGCTCGGCGAAGCGGTCGGCGTCATCGCTGCCCAGTCGATCGGCGAACCCGGCACACAGCTGACCATGCGTACCTTCCACGTCGGTGGAACGGCCTCGCAGGTCTTCAAGCAGCCGCAGATCAAGTCCAAGAACGAGGGTACGGTCCAGTACACCGACCTCCGCACGGTCAAGTCGCTCGACAACAATCATATCGTTCTGAACAAGAACGGCTCCATCAGCATCCACGCCGACGACGGCCGCGAGCTGGAGCGCTACACCGTGGTCATCGGCTCGGTCATCTCCGTCGCCGACGGCGGCAAGGTGAAGAAGGGCGAGACCTTCGTGCAGTGGGATCCTTACAACGTCTCGATCCTCACGGAAAAGGCCGGTAAGGTCGAATTCCGCGACATCATCGAAGGCGTCACCATGAAGCGCGAGCTCGACGAAGCCACCAAGCAGGTCGGTACCGTCATCATCGAGCACAAGGAAGATCTCCATCCGCAGATCGTCATCATCGATAGCGACAAGGAAGTTATCGCCTCCTACTCGATTCCCGCCGGCGCCCACATCGAAGTGAAGCAGGACCAGAAGGTCCAGGCCGGCCAGCGTCTCGCGAAGACCCCCCGCAAGGTGGCGAAGACCAAGGACATCACCGGTGGCCTGCCCCGCGTGGCGGAACTCTTTGAAGCGCGCCGTCCGAAGGACGCCGCCGAGATCGCCAAGATCGACGGCGTGGTTGAAGTCGCGGGCAACGTCCGCGGCAAGAAGCGCCTCATCATCCGCGATCCCTCCACGGGCACGGAAGAGGAGCATCTCATCCCGCTCTCCAAGCATCTCATCGTCTACAAGGGCGACGTGGTCAAGAAGGGGCAGCAGCTCACCGAAGGTCCGGTCGTCCCGCACGAAGTGCTGGAAGTCTGCGGACCGCAGGATCTGCAGGAATACCTCGTCAACGAAGTCCAGGAGGTTTACCGCCTCCAGGGCGTCGAAATCAACGACAAGCACATCGAGATCATCGTCCGCCAGATGCTCCGCAAGGTGAAGATTACCGAGCCGGGCGACACCAGCTTCCTCTGGGGCGAGCAGATCGATCGCCTCATGTTCGAGGAGGAAAACCGTCAAGTCGAAGCCAAGGGCGGCAAACCCGCCGAGGCGACCCCGGTCCTGCTCGGCATCACCAAGGCTTCGCTCGAGACGGAAAGCTTCATCTCCGCGGCGAGCTTCCAGGACACTACGCGCGTCCTCACCGACGCGGCGACGCTCGGCAAGGTGGATCGCCTGCGCGGGTTCAAGGAAAACGTCATCATGGGCCATCTGATCCCCGCCGGTACCGGCTTCAACGCGCATCGCGCGCTGAAACTGGTCGAGCTGGGCGAGCAGGTGGGCGAGCCGCTGGTTTCACCGGAGAAGGACGATTCGCTCGATCTTCTCCCGAAACTGCGCGCTCCCGATGCGGAAGCCGCGGCTCACTAGAGTCGGTGCGATATAGGAAAGCGAAACCGGTCTGAAGAAAGACCGGTTTCGCAATAAAAGCGGCCTTGGATTACCAAGGGGGTGGTATCTCTTGACGCTGGGTTGTTTTTGGATTTTGATACGTAAACTGCCACCGTGGACAAGACAGCCAATCAAGAGGTTTTATCGGCCTTCCTCACCCTGGACGGTGAGGTGGTTTACGAAATTGCCCAGAATTCGGTCCTGAGCATCGGTCGTCTCGATAATAACGACATCATTCTCGACGACTACAAGGTCAGTCGCGAGCACGCCGTCCTGAAATTCGTCAACGACGAGTTCATGCTCGTCGACCTCGCCAGCACTCACGGCACTTACGTCAACGACGAGCGGATCGACCGCAGCACTGTCCAGTTTGGTGATATGATTCGGATCGTCAGCCACGAGTTGGTCCTCAGCCGCGAGCGGCCTGAATCGATCGGCGATAATTCCGAATCGGCGATCTCGAAGAAAGCCCGTTCCCTCGACCGCCGGCTGAAGTTTTTCGGCGGCCTCAACGAATTCGCCCTCATCACGCTGGTCCAGTTTCTCCACCAGGAAAAACAGTCGGGCCTGCTCCTGCTGGAATTGGGGCAAAAGCCAGGCCCGCGGATCTATTTTCTCGAGGGCGACATCATCCACGTCTCCGAGGGAGAAGACCTCGGCGATCTGCTCACCCGACAGAACCACGAGCAAAGCCTTTTCTTCTATTTTCACCACGAAACCAATTTTCCCCAACGCACCATCCATCAGGCGACGCCCAATTACCTGATGAATCTCTGCCACTCGCAGGACGTGCGAAAGGTGCAACCCGCCATCACCACCACAGGTGGTTTGGGGCGTTCGACCAAGGCGCTGTCGATCACCACGCGCTTCGAGGCTCCGCCGCCAATTAAGCGCTAAGGCATTTCCGGAGTGGCCGTAATTTGCGGCGAAAACGGTGCGACGGACTTCCTTTCGTCCCTCCTTCTGTTAATTTCGACCAAGTCATCATGAAGATTTTCCTTTCCGGCATCCAGCCCTCCGGGGCGCTGCATCTCGGCAATTATTTCGGCGCCATGCAGCCCGCGATCGAGATGCAGGAGCAGGGGCAGGCGGTCTACTTCATCGCCGATTACCACGCGCTCACCTCCGTCACCAAGGCCGACGATCTGCGGCGTTACACCTTCGACGTCGCAGCGGGATTCCTTGCCTGCGGCCTCGATCCGAAACGCACCATTCTTTTTCGCCAGAGCGACGTACCGCAGGTGCACGAACTCGCCTGGTTGCTCTCTGTCGTCACACCGATGGGTCTGCTCGAGCGTGCTCATAGTTACAAGGACAAGGTTGCGCAGGGTGCGGAGACGAGCCACGGTCTCTTCGCTTATCCGGTTCTCATGGCTGCCGATATTTTGCTCTACAACTCCGACTTCGTTCCCGTCGGCAAGGACCAGAAGCAGCACCTCGAGATCGCCCGCGACATCGCGCAGAAATTCAACGACCGCTTCGGCACCGTCTTTAAGCTGCCCGAGCCGGTCATCCGCGAATCGACTGCCATCGTCCCTGGCGTCGATGGTCGCAAAATGTCGAAGTCGTACGGCAACACCCTCGAGCTCTTCGGCGAAGACAAAGCGCTGGAGAAAAAAATCATGGGTATCCCGACCGATTCGACTCCCGTGGCGAACCCGAAGCCGGTCGAGGGTTCCATCCTAGCGCAGCTCATGCAAACCATCGCAACGCCCGCGCAATACGAGACTTACGCCGCGAAAATGAAAGCGGGCGGCATTGGCTACGGCGATCTCAAGAAAGAGCTCGCCGCCGTGACGAAAGAATTTCTGGCTCCGTTCAAGAAGAAGTTCCTGGCCTTCAAGGAACAGCCCGACGAAGTCGAAGCCATTCTCCGCGACGGCGCCACGCGTGCCCGCGCATTGGCCCTTCCCGTTCTCGAAAAAGCACGTCAGGCTACCGGATTGTCCAAATGAGCGCCGACGAAATCATCCCTTCCGAGCTCGACTCAAAAAACCTCACGCATGTCCGGCTCCCCGTTTTCGAGGGACCGCTCGATCTGCTCCTCTATCTCATCAAGAAGGAAGAGATCGACATCTACGATATTCCCATCGAGCGGATCACCAGCCGCTATCTCGAGTACCTGCAGCTTATCAAGATGCTCGATCTCGAGGTGGCAGGCGAATACCTCGTCGTTGCCGCCACGCTTCTTTACATCAAGAGCCGCATGATTCTTCCGCACGACCAGCGGCCCCCCGAGGACGAGGCGGAGGAGGACGATCCCCGCTGGGAATTGGTCCGGCAGCTAGTCGAATACAAGAAGTACAAGGATGCCGCCTTCGAGCTTCAGCAATGCCTGGTGAAGCAGGAGGGCATCCACGGTCGCGGCGGCAGCTTCAAGCCCGACTTGGCCGCCGACGGCAGCCTTCCCTTCGACAAGGTGGGCCTCTTCGATCTGCTCGCCGTTTTTCAGAAAGTCCTGTCGCGTGCGAGCCAGAACGAGGATTTGCGCGATATCTTCGAAGACCGCTTTACCGTCAGCGACAAGATCCAATTCATTCTCGGCGAAATGACCGAGCGCAAGCGCGTGGTTTTCGAAGCGCTCTTCGTCGACGGTGCCAGCCGTACCGAGATTGTTGTGACCTTCCTTGCTGTCCTCGAGTTGATTCGCCTCAAGCAGATCGGCGTGACGCAGGAGGGCCCCTTCGCCGCCATCGAGCTGGTGAAGCTGGATGCCGCACCGCTCACCTACGTGCCGGACGAGACTGAAGGCGGGCCGCAGTAATTTTAAATGTAGCGGCGGTCTATGACCGTCGCACTTAAATGCTCGGCGAATGAACAAATGCGACGGTCATAGACCGCCGCTACATTGGAAGTCAATTACGCCGCTCGCGGAAAAAATCCTGGAGCAGGCTCAGCGAATCCGAAGCTAGGACATCGCGCGTAATCTCGCAGCGGTGATTGAGTCCCGGTAGCTCGAAAAGATTGAAGGCCCCGCCGCACGCGCCCGCCTTCGGATCGCTCACGCCAAAAACGATTCGATCGACCCGCACATGGGCCAGCGCCCCGGCGCACATCGGGCACGGTTCTTTCGTCACATAAAGCGTTGTGCCGTTAAGCCGCCACGTCTTAAGAAGTGACTGTGCCTCGGCCAGGACGAGCATTTCCGCATGGGCGGTTGCGTCCTGCCGGGTTTCCACCTCATTGCCCGCCTCCGCGACAATTACGCCTTCGCGGACCAGCACCGCACCGACCGGGACCTCCTCGCGTGTCCTCGCCTGACGCGCCAACTCAAGCGCGCGCTGCATGAAGGTTTCGTCGGAGGTCATCGCTGATTGCCTCCGTGGAAAGTTAAGCTACCGCTTCGGAAAATTCGCCGAAGGCGCGGAACTTGTCGTAGCGCTTTTCCTGGAGCGTCGTCTCATCGAGCTTCTTCAGCTCGGCAAGATGACGCAGGATCACGGCCTTGACCGACTCGGCGGTAGTTTCCCACGAGTGGTGGGCGCCGCCCGCCGGTTCGGGGATCACCTCGTCGACCAGCTTAAGCGCCAGCAAATCCGGCGCGGTCATCTTGAGCGCCGCCGCCGCCTTGGGAGCATGCGACTGGTCCTTCCAAAGAATCGCCGCGCAGCCCTCGGGCGAAATCACGGAGTAGTAGGCATTTTCCAGGACGAGCACGCGATCGGCGATGCCGATGCCCAGAGCGCCGCCGCTGCCGCCTTCGCCCAGCACCACGGCGATGATCGGCACGCGCAGGCCGAACATTTCCCGCAAATTCACCGCGATGGCCTCGGCGATGTGGCGCTCCTCGGAAGCAATGCCGGGATAAGCGCCGGGTGTGTCGATGAAGCTGATGACCGGCAGCTTGAACTTGTCGGCGAGACGCATCAACCGGAGTGCCTTGCGATAGCCCTCGGGATGAGCGAGGCCGAAATTGTGGCGAATGTTCTGCTTGGTATCGTGGCCCTTTTGGTGGCCGATAATCATCACGCGTTCTTCGCCGATCTTGGCAAAGCCGCCGAGCAACGCGCGGTCATTACCGAAGCAGCGATCACCGCTCATCTCCATGAAATCGGTCGCGATCAACTTCAGGTAGTCGAGCGTGTAAGGGCGGGCCGGATGACGCACGATCTGCACCCGCTGCCAGGGAGTGAGGGTAGAGTAAATCTGCTGGCGCACCTCCTTCAGCCGGGCCTCGAGGGCCTCGACCTCGGGGATGGCTTCGGCGGCATGTTCCTGGGTCCGGACCTTGAGCGCCTCGATACTTTTTTCGAGTTCGACAATCGGCTTTTCAAACTCGAGCGGAGTCAGTTTCATCTTCGTGCTTGGGTAAAAGGGGAAAGAATATACTGTGACACCTCGACCCAAAGATCAATCGCATTTGCCTTCGCCACGCGCATCATCTTTAAGATTAAAGTCATGACCCTATCGCGAAAATACGTGCTTCCCGTGTTTTTTCTGGTGATCTTCGCGGGGGCGGTGATTTTGGGGCCGCTGCTCTATTTCGCCTTGGGAGCAGTATTTCCCATTCCTTTTCATCGCGCGATGGATCGTGCGCTCCTTATTTGCGCTGTGGCGGCGATGGGTCTTTTCTGGTCTCGTCTTTCTTTCGCGAAACTTTGGCCTTGGGAGCGCGGCGCCGGGAGGCAGCTCCTTTACGGTTATCTCATGGCTTTCGTCACGATCCAGGCGATGATTGGGCTCCAGCTCGTTTTTTGCGGATGGACGTCGGCCCATCTGACCGGATCACAAATCGGTTCGCGGCTATTGATTGCCCTCGCGGCGGCGCTCCTTATTCCACCGCTGGAGGAGACGGTTTTCCGGGGTTTCCTCCAGACTGAATTGGTCGCGGGCCTGGGACGGCTCGCGGGCTGGCTGCTGGCTGCTTTTATTTTCATGCTCGCCCACTTCCTGAAAGTGCCGGTCGAGCTCGATCACCTTCCTGTGCATTTCACGAGCGGCGGCGCTGCGCTGGGTGCGGCATTCCTGCCGCTTCTGCACGGTGACTTCCTCTGCGGCCGCGGCTTGAATCTGTTTCTGGTCGGCCTGATCCTCGGTGGGGTTTTTATCCGTTCCGGTTCGCTCTGGCTGAATACGGGATTGCACAGCGGCTGGATCTTCTCGCTGCTTCTTTTCACGGGACTGACGCGTCCCACTGAGCCTGCTCCAGTCACCTTTTTGGCCGGAGATATTCTTTCCAGTTTCCTGACCACGGTGGTATTGATGGTCTTCGGGATATGGCTGTGGCTTTTTTATCGTCCGCCTTGGAACGTGCCCGAGACTGGGGTGAATGCGCCCTGAGCCTCGCCTTCCCGTGGCCGGAGAGCACAGCACAGGAACCGGTTCCCATCGAAAAGCCTTTTTGCCAGCAATGTGGCTATCCCTATCCCGCCCTTGAAGCAGACCAACACGATTTCCAATGCTTTAACTGCGAAGGCCGCCGCTGGCACTTCGAATGGGCGCGCGCAGGTTACCGGACCGAAGGTGAAGTTCTCGAGGCGGTAATTGGGTTCAAGTATCGGGACGAATACTACCGGTATGGACAACTGGTCAGCTGGTTGGCCGAGACTTACGATCGTTATGCCGGTGAGGATGAATGGCATGCTTTCGTTCCAGTTCCACTCTATCATCGCCGTCGCCGGGAACGTGGATTTAATCAGGCGAATGAAATAGCCTGCGGTTTGGGCAAAAAGCAAAAAAAGACAGTTTTAGATTGTCTTTATCGTTATAGAGAGACACCATCACAGACAGGACTCGAAAGAATCGCTCGTTGGGAGAACATGGCCGGTGCCTTCCAAATGAAACCCGGATTTGACGTCCGGGGGAAGCATTTGATATTAATAGACGATGTTTTCACGACGGGCGCTACCACTAATGCCTGCGCCCAAGTCCTTGCTAAAGCCGGGGCGGGCCGAGTGGCCGTGCTGACCGTTGCGCGGAGTTGAGTTCCTCCCTCTCACACCTATGTCCAATCCTCCCTCTTCGACCGCCAGCGTTTTCCCCAAGCCCGATTATGGCAAAACGCCGACGCGCAAAAAGGAAATGCCCGAGGGTTTGTGGACGAAGTGCCCCGAGTGCAGCGACTACATCTTCAACAAGGAGCTCGAGGCGCAGCAGATGGTCTGCAAGGGCTGCGGGCACCATTTCAACATCACCGCCCACCTGCGGCTTCAGCACCTGCTCGATGAAGGTTCCTGGGAGGAACACGATGCCGGGGTGGCCTCGGTCGACGTCCTCAAGTTTACCGGCGCGACTAGTTATTCTGAACAGCTGAAGAAGTACCAGAAGAAGACGGGCCTCAAGGAAGGCGTCGTCTGCGGCTTGGGCCGGATCGAGGAACGGTCCGTTTCCGTGGCGGTCATGGAGTTCAATTTCCTCGGCGGGTCGATGGGCTCAGTCATCGGGGAGAAAATCGCCCGCGCCATCGAGCGCGCCACCGAGCACCAGTTACCGGTCCTGATTTTTTGCGCCTCGGGCGGCGCGCGCATGCACGAGGGCATGTTCAGCCTCATGCAGATGGCCAAGACGAGCGGGGCCCTTTCCCGTCACGCCGCCGCGAAGCTTCCCTTCATTTCCATTTTGACTCATCCGACGATGGGAGGCGTGACCGCCAGTTTCGCCACGCTGGGCGACATCATCATTGCCGAACCGAAGGCGATGATTGGCTTTGCGGGTGCGCGCGTGCTTAAGGAGACCACGCGCCAGGATCTGCCGAAAGGCTTCCAGACTTCCGAATTCCTACTCGAGCGCGGGCTTGTCGACTGCATCATTCCGCGTCCCCAGCTCCGCGCCGAATTGGCCAAGCTGCTCGATTATCTCAGCCACCGCACCGCCTCATCCGCCGAGCGCAATGGCGCCCATCGGAACGGCCGGGAAACCGCCTCCCGTCAGGCTGCGGCGGCTTGAGGATTTAATTAAGCCAAGCAGACGGTCATCCCGAGCTTGTTGAAGGATCAGACGCGTTTTTCTATCCAGAATACTGGAAGAACCTAGAAAGGTATTACTTCAAGCTCTCCAACGTGGAGCCATCCATTGCGCGTCTGATCCCTCGACAAGCTCGGGATGACGGAAGGTTACAACTTCACCCGCACCGCTTCCGGTACCTCGCCCCGCTCGAAGGCGGAAACCGTGTTCAGCGTCGTCTGGGCGATGTTGGCCAGCGCCTCGTGGGTGAGGAAGGCCTGGTGCGAGGTGATAAGGACGTTCGGCATTGAGATGAGCCGAGCAAGGACATCGTCTTGCAGAATTTGTCCCGAGAGATCGTGGAAGAAAACGCCCGCTTCCTCCTCGTAGACGTCGAGCGCCGCGCCGCCGACCTGGCCCGACTTCAGGGCATCGATGAGCGCGTGGGTCTCGATCAGTGCGCCGCGGCTCGTGTTGACGATGAGCGCGCCCGGTTTGAGCTTTGCCAACGTTCCGGCGTTGAGGAAATGGTGGGTGTCGGGCAGCAGCGGAACATGGAGGGAAACGATATCGCTTTGGGCGAGTAGTTCTTCCCTTTCGACATAGGTCACCGGCAGATCGGTGCGGCAAACGGCGTCGAAGGCAAGCAGGCGGCAGCCGAATCCGGCCATGATCCGGGCGAAGACCGCGCCGATCTTGCCCGTGCCGACGATGCCGACCGTCTTGCCGTGCAGGTCGAAGCCGACCAGTCCCTCGAGCGAGAAATTCGACTCGCGCACCCGATTATGGGCGCGGTGCAACTTCCGGTTGAGCGCCAGCAGCAGCGCCACCGCATGCTCGGCCACGGCATAGGGGGAATAATCGGGCACGCGGACGACGGTGAACCCGAGCTCCTTTGCCGCCTTCAGGTCGACCTGGTTGTACCCGGCGCAACGGAGCGCAATCAGCCGGATACCTAGTTCGTTCAGCGCCTGGAGCGTGGGCCGGTCGAGCGTGTCGTTGACGAAAACGCAGACCGCCTGGCTGCCTGCGGCGAGCCTGGCGGTCTTGCGGTCGAGCCGGGATTCGAAGAAATGGAGCTCGTGCCCGGCGTGGGTATTTTCCTTTTCGAGGGCGGCCCGGTCGAAGTGATGCGTGTCGAAGACGGCGATGATCATGAGAATACCTCTTCCTGTCCGATTTCCCGAGAGTAGGAGGGAAATTTAAGCGGGCAATATTCTTAAATCAGCGAAATTGGCGCGTGATCCGCTTTCTCGACAATCCCGGCGAAGCCGCTAACTAGGAGGATGGCGAATTGGGCCGAGTCGCCGGGAAATAATCCGTGGACCATAGCAGCAACACTTACACAACCCTGACGGAGGAAGCGCCGATCGCCGCGCCATGGCAGATCGCTGGCACGCGGGTGCGCCGTTCCTTCGCCTTCCCGACGCGGCTCTCCTGGCTCATCCTCGCGCTCATCACCTGCGTCTATGTCGGCGTCTGCTTCACGCCGGTCATTTTCGACGATAACGAGGGACTCTACGCCGGGGCGGTGCGGGAGATGCACGCGCGC
>Ga0105237_10010029_pt1 | contig 10107 bp, 8 predicted proteins | sample KBSC24metaG_FD_81520 | JGI IMG/M metagenome (GOLD analysis project Ga0105237, IMG submission 81520) | Corn rhizosphere microbial communities from Kellogg Biological Station, Michigan, USA - KBS C2-4 metaG | ecosystem: Host-associated > Plants > Roots > Rhizosphere > Soil | place: Michigan, USA... | reverse complement strand
TCCGCGACAGCCAGCGCAAGCTCAAGACGCTGATCACAGAGCTCGCCAAGCAGAAGGTGCAGGCCGTAGTCCTCGGCTGCACCGAGCTGGTGCTCGCTGTCGACGTTAGGGCCAACGTGCTACCGGTCTACGACAGCACCGCCATTCACGCCCGCGCCGCGGTCGAATGGATGCTCGCCGAGGAGGAAGAGGCGAGGGCGGCCGCCTGACCCTCTCGCGCCGGCCGCGGCTAGCGCTTATCTCGGCTCAGTGACCAAGGCCGACCGTCCGGACCAGCCAGGAGCCGCCGAGCGCTTCAACGAGGAGCAGGCGACCTACGCCGTGCGCGGCGCGGACCAGCCCGACCTCGAGCAGGGCGTCGCCGCGATCCGCGAGGTGCTGAAGACGCTTCCACGGCGACCTGGCGTCTATCGCATGCAAGATGCGCGTGGCGACGTTCTCTACGTTGGCAAGGCGCGGGCGCTGAAGAACCGCGTTACCAATTACACCCAGGTCGCCAAGCTTCCGAAGCGGCTTCAGCGAATGGTCGCGCAGACGCGGTCGATGACGATCGTGACGACGCGGACGGAAGCGGAAGCGCTGCTGCTCGAAGCTCAACTGATCAAGCGCTTCCGGCCGCCGTACAACGTGTTGCTGCGGGACGACAAAAGCTTCCCGTTCATCCTCCTCCGCGAAGATCATGAATTTCCGCGCATTCAGAAGCATCGCGGGGCGCGGCGCATCAAAGGGCAATATTACGGCCCGTTCGCAAGCGCCGGGTCCGTTACCCGGACGCTTAACGCGCTCCAGAAGCTCTTCCTCCTAAGAAGCTGTTCCGACAGCTATTTCGAGAACCGTTCGCGCCCTTGCTTGCTCTACCAGATCAAGCGCTGCTCGGCCCCGTGCGTCGGGCGGATCGGTGAGCAAGATTATGGCGAGCTGGTCGGCGAAGCGAAGGAGTTTTTAGCAGGCCGGTCGACGGGCGTGCAATCACGCCTGTCCCGGCTGATGGCCGATGCGGCCGAGAAGCAGGATTACGAGCTGGCGGCGGTTTATCGCGACCGGCTCCGCGCGCTCACTTACATTCAAGGGAGCCAGACCGTTCATGCCGAAGGCCTCGGAGACGCGGATGTGTTCGCGCTGGCGTGCAAGGCGGGGACAGTCTCGATCCATGCCTTCTTCATCCGCGGCGGGCAAAATTGGGGCCACCGCGCTTTCTTTCCGGCCCATGTCAGCGATGTTCCGGAAGCCGAGGTTTTATCGAGTTTTCTCGTCCAATTCTACGAAGACATGACGCCCCCAAAGCGGATACTCGTAGACCGTCAGCTGGCCGATCAAGACCTGCTTGAAGAGGCCCTGACCGAGCGTTCAGGCCGGAAGGTCGCGATTGAGGTTCCTCACCGAGGCTCTCGCCGCAAGCTGATGGACCAGGCGAAGCGAAACGCCGAGGAGGCGCTGGATCGCCGGTTGGCCGAGACGACGACACAGGGCAAGATTCTCCGCGAACTTGCCGAGACCTTCGAGCTTGCCGATGTCCCGAAGCGCATCGAGGTATACGACAACAGCCATATCATGGGGACAAATGCGACGGGCGCGATGATCGTGGCCGGTCCTGAGGGCTTCCGAAAAAACAGCTACCGCAAGTTCAACATCAAGAGGCCGGAAACGCAGCCCGGCGACGACTTCGCGATGATGCGCGAGGTTCTAGAGCGTCGGTTTGCTCGTCTCGAAAAGGACGATCCCGACCGGCAGAGCGGCGAATGGCCCGACTTGCTGCTGATCGATGGCGGCAAGGGCCAGCTGTCCGCTGTCTGCGAGGTCATGGAAGACGCCGGCGTTCACGATGTCCCGGTGGTTGGCGTCGCCAAGGGGCCACACCACGGGCGTGAGGGACGTGAGGTGTTCCACCTCCCGGGCGGGAGAGAGATCACGCTTCCACCCAATTCCGCTTTATTGTTCTATCTCCAACGGTTGCGCGATGAAGCTCACAGATTTGCGATCGGCACGCACCGGGCGAAGCGAGCGAAGAGCCTGACGACTTCGACGCTCGACGACGTGCCCGGTATCGGGCCGACGCGGAAGCGTGCCCTGCTGATGCATTTCGGCACTGCTCGAGCGGTCAAGGGAGCCGCGCTGGAAGACCTGGAGAAGGCGCCGGGAGTCAGTCGGGCGACCGCTCGGCAGGTCTACGATTACTTTCATCCGAACGCCTGATGCGCTTCGACACGCCAGCGATCGTCTGCGCCCTCCGAAACCACGGTGAACATGGCGCCATCGTCCGGCTCATGACCCCCGAGAACGGCTTGCAGGCCGCTTACGTTCGCGGAGCGCGCGGTCGGCGCATGCGGCCGGTGCTGATAGCGGGCAATGTCGTCCAGGCGCAGCTGTCGGCGCGGACAGAAACGCAGCTTCCGCAGGCGACGATCGAGCTGGTTCACAGCCGCGGCCCGCTCCTGTCGGAGCCCTTGCCGGCCGCCGCCATCGAATGGGCTACGGTGCTGACGGCCACCGTTTTACCGGAGGGGCAGCCCTATCCGCGGCTGTTTGAGACCCTCGAGGCGCTGCTCGACGCGATTGAAGCCGCGCCATCCGCGAGCGGCTGGGGCGCGGCGATGGTGCGTTACGAGCTGCTCCTGCTCAGCGAGCTTGGCTTCGGGCTCGACCTCGATCGCTGCGCAGTGACCGGGACGAACGACGCGCTCGTGGCGGTCAGCCCGAAATCCGGACGCGCTGTCAGCGCCGCAGAGGTGGAACCCTACGCCGGAAAGCTGCTCCCGCTGCCTTCGTTCGTTCGGGCGGGAGGGCTGGGATCATGGACCGAAATCGACCAGGGGCTAACGCTCACGGGCCATTTCCTGCTTCGCGACCTCGTGACCGAGCGATCACGTCCGATCGCCGAAGCGCGCGAAAGGCTCGTGGACCGGTTGCGCCGCGCGGGCGGTCTCGCCTAGGGCTTGGGAATGACGATCGACGCGCTCGCGATGCTGTTTCCCAACGTCGCGGTGACCCGGGGCATTGCGGTGCGGGTCGCGGTGAGCTTCCTCGCCGAGCAATCCGATCCGGCGACCAACCGGTGGTTCTGGTCCTACCATGTGCGAATCGAGAACGGCGCGGACGTCGCAGTCCAGTTGCTGTCGCGAAGCTGGACCATCATCGACGGCCGCGGGACAATCCACGAAGTGGTCGGTGAAGGGGTCGTCGGTGAAATGCCGCTGATCGGGCCTGGCGCGAGCTTCGACTATGTTTCGGGGTGTCCGCTGGACACACCGAACGGCGCGATGAGCGGAACCTATCGCATGGTCGACGAGGACGGCAGCGCCTTCGACGTTGAAATCCCGCGATTCCAGTTGCTCAGCGCCTGAAGCTTTTTTCGAGGTTCAGGAGCGGTTTAGGATGTGGATCGTTATCGGTCCGCTCTGGAGATTGTTGCCAGGCGTCCGGCACTCGGGCGTAAGGGGGCAGGATGTTCAATTTCGCTCCTAAACGGCAAGTCGGTCCCGCCGGCCCTCGCGGGTGGCGGGCCTATGCCGTCGGCGATGTGCACGGGCGGCTCGACCTCCTCGACCAGCTTCTCGATAAGATTCACGAAGACCTCAATCGCCGTCCAGCGAAGAAAGTGCTCCTGGTCTTCGTCGGCGACCTCATCGATCGCGGCCCTAGTTCAGCGCATGTGGTGGAGCGGCTGCGAACCTACATCCATCCGAATGTCCAGACGGCGTTCATCCTAGGCAATCACGAGGAGGTTCTCCTCCGTATTCTCGCCGGCGACGCAGAGCTGATCACCAAATGGCGCTGGTTCGGCGGAACGGAGTGCCTGAGCAGCTACGGCGTCGACACGGTGAAGCTCGCGAAGATGAAGGTCGAGGACGCGCTCGAGGTCATTCGCGCCGCGATCCCCAGGGAGCACATCGAGTTCCTCGAGACATTCGACGACAGCTGCCGGTTCGGCGATTATCTGTTCGTCCACGCCGGAATCCGCCCGGGCGTTGAGATCGACCAGCAGCGGCAATCCGACCTGCGGTGGATCCGCGAAGCCTTCCTGTTCGACGAAACGGACCACGGCTTCATCGTGGTCCACGGACATACCATTCGCCCCGAGGTGGAGATTCGCGGGAACCGGATCGGAATCGATACCGGTGCTTATCAGTCGGGGGTGCTGACGGCGCTCGCAATCGAGGGGTCGGAAAGCTGGTTCCTCGATACTCGGGCAGCGGCGCGGGAGGCGATGACGTGCTAGTTTCGTCCGTTTCGGAGAATAGTCCCTCTACATCCGAATCTTTTTCGCCTAGGAGGCCGCGACGTTTCGGGAGGTTTGATCGTGTTTGCTGATCTTGGCCCACGTCCTGTTCTGGCCGGTTTGACGCTTGCGGCTTCCCTGCTCATGAGTGGTTGCGCGGATACGCGCGGAGGGACGATTCCCTACGATCGACCGCTCGCGGCGCCCGACGAACAGCATTTCCAGACGCTTCCGGAAAACTACAAGATTGCGCCCCTCGACAAGCTGACGATCAAGCTGTTCGGTGAGGGCGGAAACGATGCCGGACAGCCGGCGAGCAATTCCATTTCGGGCGATTATTCGGTCGATCTCGCGGGGCGCATTTCGCTGCCGCTCGTCGGCGAGATCGAAGCGGCCAACCTCACGACTTCGGAGCTGGACGACCATCTGACGCAGCTCCTCGGGCAGAAGTTCTTCGAGCATCCCGACGTCAGCGTCGCCATCAAGGAATCGACGGCGCACGTCGTGACCGTCGACGGTGCGGTGCAGCAAGCGGGGCAATTCCCGGTTGCTGGCCAGATGACGCTTATTCAGGCGATATCGCTTGCGCGCGGTACGTCCGATGACGCCAATCCGCGCCGCGTCGCCGTCTTTCGGACTGTCGGCGGTCAGCGCCAGGCCGCGGCCTTCGACCTCACCGCCATTCGGCGCGGGCAGGCGACCGACCCGCAAATCTATCCGGGGGACATCGTGGTGGTCGACGGGTCGTCCATCAAGGCTGCGGAAAAGCAGTTCTTCCAGAGCGTACCTTTGCTTTCGATTTTCAGGCCGTTCTAGCGTGACGGACGGGGCAATTTTTTCGCGAGGCGAGCAACCGTGAACACCAGCCTGGCAGTACCGAATGAAGGCGCTTGGCCGATCGGACCATATAATCCGGAAGGCACTGCGCTTGGTCCGGGACAGCGCAATTATTCGGCAACCAACATTCTCGATTTCGCGACGATCATGCGCATCATCCACCACTGGCGGTGGCTGGTGCTCGGAGCCGTCGCACTGGGCCTTGCCGGAGCGATCCTCGCCACCCTCCTGACCCGGCCGATGTATCGCTCCTGGGTTACGCTGGAAGCGAACCCGCCGACCTTCTCCGTCACGGAAGGTCAGTCGCCAGAGCAGCAGATCTCCGGCGCGGACACTTATGACTTCGTCGCGACCCAGGTGGGCCTCGTCCAGAGCCAGAGCGTTGCCGACCGTGCCGCGCAGGAGCTGAACCTCGCCAACAATCCGGACGTGGTGCCGCAAGACATCGACGCATCGAAGCGCCTGCAGATGGCGTCGGCGATGATCTCCAAGAATCTCAAGGTGATTCCGCCTGATCAGGGCGAGCTCATCAAGTTCAGCTTCGATTCCAATTCGCCGCAACTCTCGGCCAACGTCGCGAACGCAGTCGCCGAAAGCTTCATCAATACGGCGATCCAGCGGCGCTACGAATCTTCGGCCTACGCGCGCAATTTCCTGGAGCGGCAGATCAACAAGACGCGCGGTGACCTCGAGCGGTCCGAGCGAGCGCTCGTCGCCTATGCGCAGCAGCAGGGCATCATCAACACGTCGACGCCCGATGGACAGACCGGTGGCGACACCAATTCGCTTCAGGGACAGTCGCTGGAGAAACTCAACCAGGCGTTGGCCGACGCCACTGCGCGGCGGGTGGCCGCGGAAGGCGCCTACCGCCAGTCGCTGGCGACGGGCCCGACCATCGACGTGACCCAAAGCACGCTCGCGCTTCAGCAGCAGCTGGCGCAGCTTCAGGCCCAGTATCAGCAGAAGCGGACCTTCATGAAGCCTGACCACCCGGACATGGTCAGCCTGCGATCGCAAATTCAGGAGCTGAGCAAGCAGATCAACCAGGAAGCCGCGCGCGTTTCCTCCACCCGCAGCAACGGGCTGCTCCAGGATTATCGGGCGGCTTTGTCGGCGGAGAATGCGCTGAGGGCCCGGGTCGGCCAGCTCAAGGGCGACGTCCTCAACCTTCGCGGCCGCAGCATCAAGTATAACATCCTGCAGCGCGAGGTGGACACCAACCGCGCGCTCTATGACGCGCTGCTCCAGCGCTACAAGCAGATCGGCGTCGCTGGCGGCGTCGGGATCGCGCCGGTCTCGATCGTCGACCGCGCCGAGGTTCCACGCCTGCCGTTCAAACCGAACCTGTTCCTGAACCTGATCCTCGGTCTCGGCCTCGGACTGGTGGCGGGCGTTGCTGGAGCCATCGGCCTCGAGTTCGTCAACGACACCATTAAGAGCCGCGAAGACGTCCGCAAGAAGCTCGCGCTTCCATGCCTCGGCGCCGTTCCGCGCACGCCGGCGAAAGACGCGTTCGTGGACGATCTCAAGAACCCGACCTCGGTCGTATCGGAAGCTTATTCCGCGATCGTCGCGGCCCTCCGGTTCAGCACCGATGCCGGGATGCCGAAAGTGTTGCTTTTGACCAGCACCCGCTCGGGCGAAGGCAAGTCCTCGTCTGCGCTTGCGCTCGCCCAGAATTTCGCGCGGCGCGGCAAGTCGGTGCTTCTGATGGACGGCGATCTTCGGAAACCCGCATTCAAAGCGGCGAATGACAAGGTGGGCCTGAGCAAGCTTCTCACTACCGACGACAAGGTCGAGGACCATGTCGTCGAGACTCAGCACGCCAATCTCTGGCTCCTTCCCAGCGGTCCCGTGCCTCCCAGCCCCGCCGACCTGCTTTCCACGGGCCGGATCCGCAAGATCATCGCGGAAGCGGGCGAGCGGTTCGAGCTGGTCGTCATCGACGGCCCGCCGACGCTCGGCCTCGCCGATTCACCGCTCCTGTCCTCGGCCGCCGGAAATGTTCTCTTCGTTGTGGAAAGCGGGCGGACGAGGACGCGCGCTGCCGTTGAGTCCCTGAACCGGCTCGAAGCTACCGGCACTCATATCGTCGGCGCCGTCCTGACCAAGGCGAGCGATGCCGGCGGCAATTATGGGTACGGCCGCTATGGCTATGGCTACGGCTATGGCTACGGATACGGCTATGGCTACGGTCACGGGTACGGCAAGGAGAAGGTGAAACGCACCGAAATCCTGATGATCCCGCAAGCCGATGCGCCCGCCGAGCCGGCGGAAGCCGAGGAGTCCGACGCCTGATTAGCCTTGGGGGGAAGACAGCTTGATCGTCCGGCGGCTGATCGTCGTCGCGCTTGCGCTGCTCCTGGCCGTGCAAGTCGTCCGAAACGCTGCAGTCCAGGCGCTCGCGCCGCTTCATCCGGAATCTGCTGCCAAGTTCTGGAAGCACCATCCCGCGGTCGAGATTTCGCAAGGGCTCGCCGACATCGGAACGGCGTCGCGCCAACGCAGCAAGATCAACCCGGCGACCTTCGCCATGATCGATGACGCGGCGCTCAAGTCGCCGCTGTCGCCCGAGCCGTTCCTGGTACACGGTGTGCAGCTGCAGCTTGGCGGCAAAGCGGAGGAAGCCAGCCGCGCGTTTCTCGCGGCGCAGCGGCGCGATCCGCGCTCGCTGCCAGCCGCTTACTTCCTCGCCAGTTACTATTTCCGCGCGGGCGCCGCGCTTGAGGGGTTGAAACAGACCGCGCTCCTCGCGCGTCTGTCTCCCGAGGGCACGGCCTCGGTTGCGCCTTATGTTGCGGCTTACGCCCAGAACCGTGCGAACTGGCCGCAAATCCGGGAGCTATTTCGGACACAGGGGGATCTCGAGGACAGCGTTCTGGCGGCGCTGGCGCGTGAGTCGGCGAATACGGATGCGATTCTGGCGATTGCCGACGCCCGCCATCGCAAGCCCGACAGTGTCTGGCTCCCGATGTTGCTCGACAGCCTGGTTGCCAGCGGCGACTACGGGCGGGCAAAGGCGATCTGGACGTCAATTGGCGGAGGGCATGCCGGGAACCGCCTGATCTACGATTCCGATTTCTCGTCGGCCGATGCGCCGACGCCGTTCAACTGGACGCTAGCCTCTTCGACCGTCGGTCTTGCGGAGCGGCAGAGCGGCAATCGGTTGCACGTCATTTTCTATGGCTCGGAAGATGGAGCACTCGCGACCCAGCTCGTGTTGCTGCCGCCAGGGGCATATAATCTCAAGGCGCAGATCGTCGGTGCTCCGACGCATGCCGAAGCGCTCCAATGGACACTGCGCTGCGACAAGGCGCGTGATCCCATAGCAACCATCACCGCGGATCAAGCCGCGAAGCACGGCTGGAATTTCCTGGTTCCCGCAAACTGCCCTGCACAATGGCTGCAATTGTCCGGCCGTTCGGGAGACGTGACCCAACAGTCCGACGTGACATTTGCGCCGCTCACGCTCGCCCGCGGAGCCGAAAATGGATAGCCGGGCCCGCGCCGCGGTCGCCCCGGCCTATCTGTTCGCCTGCCTCGTGCTGGGTGGCAGCGCGCAGGGCATCTGGCAGATCATGTTGCTGCAGCTTGCCGGTCTCGCGATCATCGGCTGGGCAGCTTGGGGCAACGGCGATGCGCCGGTCGCTCCGCCCGCGAGGCAGCTGCTTTGGTTTGCCGCGCTCGGGATCTTCGTCGTGCTGCTCCAGCTGGTGCCGCTGCCGCCGGGCATCTGAGCCAACCTCGGGCCGCGGGGGCAGATTGCCCGGGACTTCTCCGCGCTGGGAATGCGGGTTCCGGCCGAGCCATTGTCGGTTGCGCCTGCTGCGGGGCTCACGGCGTTGCTCGGCATCATCCCTCCGCTCGCGCTTTTCTGCGCGATGGTCCGCCTCAAGGCCTATCGGCCGCGCTGGCTCGCGGTCGCGCTAATCGCAGGGACGGTTGCCGGAATTGCGCTCGGTGCGCTTCAGGCCGCGAGCTCCAGCGCGGCGAGGTCCCCCTGGTATATCTATGATCAGACGAACCTCGGCCGAGCGGTCGGTTTCTTCGCGAACGCCAATCACATGGGGACGCTGCTGGTCGTCACCATTCCGTTCCTGGCTGCCGTAATCGCTTCGGCGAAGAGCAGGAGCATGCAGCGCTATTCGGCGGTCGTCGCAGTCAGCGCGGGGCTTGGAATTGTCGTCTTGGTCGGGCTCGCGCTCAACGGATCGCTCGCCGGTTATGGACTTGCGCTACCGGCGCTCGCGGCGAGCGCTTTGATCATTCTCCCACCCGCGAGCCGCCTGCGGCTTTGGGTGGTCGGCCTTGCGGTTCTGCTCGTCGTCGGGGCGATAACGGCGCTGGAAACGACTCCGATCGGCGCCAGCAAGATCGGCGAGCACTCGACGACCTCGGTGCAATCGAGAGGCGATATCCTGGCCACGACGTCGCGAGCGATCGGGGATTTCATGCCGTTTGGCTCCGGTCTTGGTTCCTTCCAGAGCGTCTATCCGCTCTACGAGCGGCCTGAGCAGGTCACTGTCACCTTCGTCGTTCATGCCCACAACGACTATGCCGAGCTGATCCTCGAGCTTGGGATAGCGGGCATCATTCTCATCCTGCTGTTCCTCGCCTGGTGGGGTGCCGCCGTTTGGCGCGTGTGGCGGACCGCGGAAGCAAGCCCCTTCGCGCGTGCGGCGGCCATCGCCTCGGCGGCGATCCTCATCCACAGCTTGGTCGATTTTCCGCTGCGGACGGAAGCGATCGCCGCGGTTCTCGGGATGTGCCTTGCGCTGCTGGCGGATAGCCGGGCAGCACCGCCGAAAGAGGAGAAGGCGCTGAGGCGCGGGCGGCACCGCGAGATTCGCTGAAAGCGATCGGTGCCCCTTCGGGAGTTCGGTGCTCGCCTGTCCCCCGGACAGGCTGCGCGCCACACTGGTGAGCCCAGCTGGATTCGAACCAGCGACCTACTGATTAAAAGTCTCACCAACCAAACACAAGGAAATCGCAAAAATCTGCGATTTCTGTAACTTAGCAATGATGGAGCGAAGGGGACTTTAGGGACTGGAAGG